>CAEZUG010000040.1_pt1 | contig 11831 bp, 11 predicted proteins | sample 7264411 | NCBI WGS metagenome assembly CAEZUG01 (sample SAMEA6813824, study PRJEB35770) | uncultured Actinomycetes bacterium | biome: Freshwater; feature: Freshwater reservoir; material: water | place: Czech Republic | collected 2016-04-20 | depth 0.5m m | reverse complement strand
CCAAGCAATGCCGCTATAACAACATCGCGACCAGTCTTTAACTGCCCATCGGTCTGTACAACGATTCGATCGCGCAGATTATTGAGTAGCAAAGTCTGCTGTGTTTCTGCCAAACCAAGCTCCCATGGTGCACCAGCATGCTTGAGTGATGTGAGTGGTGAAGCTCCAGTGCCGCCATCGTGACCTGATATTAGAACTACATCTGCATGCGCCTTACTCACGCCGGCGGCAACCGTGCCAACACCAACCTCAGCCACAAGCTTTACATGCACGCGTGCGTTTTTGTTTGCATTCTTCAAATCGTGGATTAACTGCGCTAGATCTTCGATTGAATAGATATCGTGATGAGGTGGTGGTGAGATAAGACCTACTCCGGGTGTTGAGTAGCGAACCTTTGCAATCCACGGGTAGACCTTGTTTCCTGGTAGCTGTCCACCTTCACCAGGCTTAGCGCCTTGTGCGATTTTAATTTGAATGTCATCGGCATTTACTAAATATTGACTCGTGACTCCGAAGCGACCTGATGCAACCTGTTTGATCGCCGAACGTTTTGAATCGCCGTTATCCATTTCAACATAACGCGATGGATCTTCTCCGCCTTCACCAGTGTTTGACTTGGCACCTAAGCGATTCATTGCGATTGCAAGAGTTTCGTGCACTTCTTGTGAGACCGAGCCATATGACATTGCGCCGGTAGAAAAGCGGGCAATGATCGCACTAGCGGGCTCAACTTCATCGATTGAAATGGCCGCTTGCTCTTTAAATGCAAATAGACCGCGCAGTGTCATCAACCGCGTGCTTTGATCATTCACGCGATTGGTGTAACGCTTGAAAATGTCGTAACGCTTTGTGCGCGTGGAGTGTTGCAAGGCAAAAACCGTTTCAGGGTCGAATAAATGTGGTTCACCCTCTCGGCGCCATTGGTACTCGCCACCAATTGGGAGTCGTTTGGTACCCGGTACTTCTCCCCCGGGTGGATATGCAATGTTGTGACGGGCAATTGTCTCTTGGGCGATAACGTCGAGTGAGACGCCACCTAAGCGCGAGGTCGTGCCCACAAAGAATTCATCGACGACATCAGCACTCAGTCCGATGGCCTCAAAGACCTGCGCTCCTGTATACGAGGCGATGGTGCTGATGCCCATCTTCGACATAACTTTTAATACACCTTTACCAAGGGATTTAATTAAGTTGCGAACCGCTTTTTCAGGAGTAATGCCGGTAATAACGCCCTGCAAAACTAAATCTTCAGCACTCTCCATAGCAAGATAAGGATTAACTGCAGCTGCGCCATAGCCAATTAAAAGTGCGACGTGGTGAACTTCTCGGACATCCCCGGCCTCGACAACTAAGCCAACTTTGGTACGTGTCTTCTCACGAATTAAGTGGTGGTGCACAGCCGACGTTAATAAAAGCGATGGTATTGGTGCCTCTTCAGTGTCGCCATCTCGATCCGAGAGAACGATTATGCGAGCACCATCATTAATCGCCGCTGAGACTTCTGCCTTAATTTCATCGAGCCTTGCGCGAAGTGAATCTCCTCCATCGGCCACAAAGAAAAGTCCCCGGATAACATATGCACTTAAACCTGGGTGATCGCCATCAGCATTCACATGAATAATCTTTGCAAGTTCGTCATTGTCGATAACTGGAAATGCCAGTGAAATCTGGCGACATGAGTTAGAGCCCGGGTCAAGGAGATTGTGTTCTGGACCCATCGCAGTTCCTAAACTTGTAACTAACTCTTCGCGAATCGCATCCAGCGGTGGATTAGTAACTTGAGCGAAAAGTTGGGAGAAATAATCAAAGAGCAGACGTGGTTTATTTGAAAGTGCAGCGATAGGTGTGTCAGTTCCCATCGAACCTAAGGCCTCCATCCCGTTACGTGCCATGGGAGTAACGAGGATGCGTAACTCTTCTTCTGTATAACCAAATGCGCGCTGGCGTCGAACAACTGATGAGTGCGGGTAGATGATGTGTTCACGAGCGGGGAGTTCACTTAACTTCACCATTCCAGCGTGCAGCCAGTCTCCGTACGGCGCAGCGTTTGCCAATGAATCTTTTATCTCTTCATCTTCAATGATTCGGCCCGCCTCGATATCAACCAAGAACATCTTGCCCGGCTGCAATCGTCCTTTTCGAACGATGTCCTCAGGGGCTATGTCCAAGACACCTACTTCAGAGGCCAAGACAACTAATCCATCTTTCGTAACCCAGAAGCGCGATGGACGAAGACCATTTCGATCAAGGACTGCGCCAACTTGATGTCCATCAGTGAAAGTTACGCACGCTGGTCCATCCCATGGCTCCATCAAAGATGCATGGAAGGCATAAAAATCACGACGTAGTTCGGACATCGACGTGTGGTTTTCCCATGCTTCAGGAATCATCATTAGCATCGCATGTGGGAGTGAGCGACCACCTAGGTAGAGAAGTTCAAGGACTTCATCAAAAGATGCCGAATCACTTCCTGACATTTGGACAATTGGAAACAGGCGTTTTAGATCTCCAGGAATTAAATCACTCTGAAGTAGTGATTCGCGTGCACTCATCCAGTTGCGATTGCCCTTAACAGTATTGATCTCACCGTTGTGTGCGATGAAGCGATATGGGTGAGCCAATGGCCATGAAGGAAATGTATTAGTAGAAAAACGGGAGTGAACTAGAGCTAGTGGGGAAACAACGCGCTCATCACTTAGATCTGGGAAAAACTCTTCCAGCTGGCCAGTTGTAAGCATCCCCTTATAGACAATAGTCTGGGCAGAAAGTGATGGAAAATAAAGTGGGAGTGTGTGCTCTGCCCGCTTTCTTAGGCAAAATGCCATGCGCTCAAGTACGAGCCCATCTTCGTTCTTTAACCCACTAAGAAATAACTGCCGAAAATCTGGCATAACAGAGAGTGCGGTCTTGCCGAGTGAAGCTGGGTTAATTGGTAAATCACGCCATCCAATAACCGTCAAGCCCTCCTCGGCTGCTAGGCGGGCAATCTCGACATGTACATCAACGCCTTTTTCTACGAAGGCGATGCCCGTTGCATATGTTCCCGCTGCTGGTAAATCAAAATCAGTTACTTCTTGAAAGAACTGGTCAGGAATTCGAATAAGAATTCCTGCACCATCACCGCTATCTGGTTCAGCACCCGATGCACCGCGGTGTTCGAGGTTGCGCAAAGCGGTGAGAGCTTTCTCTACAATTTCGTGGGTTGCAACCTTCTTTAATGTCGCCACCATCGCAACGCCGCATGCATCATGTTCTTGGGCAGGGTTATAGAGCCCCTGTGCATGTGGATAATTGGAAGGCAAGGCCATGGCGATTGAGCTCCGATTGTCGAATTTTTTCGGGACAACCTTGGCCCAGGTACTACTTGCTATTGCGGTGCAAAGAGTAGCAACAAAAACCGCTCTTACTAGAGGTTAAATGCCTGCGACTTGAGCTATCTGGCCGATTCCCGCCGTAATAAGCATACCTAGGCAGCCTCCGATGATTACTCGAAGCGTCGTACCAACGACTTTGGCTCCAGCAGTTCGTGCACTGACAATCCCCGTCAGCACGAGGCCTGCGATAGTAAATCCAACGATGCTCCACGCCTTGGCCCCCATGGTTGGAGCAAAGGCCCCAGCAAATGGAATGAGTCCGCCGGCAGTAAATGAGATTGCAGATGCAATCGCAGCTTGAACTGGGCGGGCCTTAGTGTGTGGATGTTGACCAAGTTCATCGCGTAAGTGGGCTGCAAGTGGATCCTTTGCATGCATTGCAGTGGCAACTTCCATTGCCAGCTCTGGAGTTAATCCACGATTGATATAGATGTCTTGCAGCTCTAGTAACTCACCCGCTGGATCGGTTGCAAGATGTTCTATTTCTAGAATCCGATCAGACTCTTCAACATCATTTTGTGATCGAACCGAAACATATTCACCAACAGCCATCGACATCGCACCGGCGGTAATTCCTGCAAGTCCAGCGGTTACAAGAAAATCATTCTTGCCAGCTGCTACAACACCGATCATTAGCGAGGCAGTTGAAACTAGGCCATCATTTGCACCTAGAACCGCTGCGCGAAGCCAGCCAGCACGGTGAGTACGGTGTTGCATATTTCGTTCACGTACAGCTCTTAGTGGCATGGCAAATAGCCTACCCGAGAACCCCGCCAGTAGCTTTACCCAATCGCCGATACATAATGAGTGCCCCAGTTGCGACCAAAATCCCAACCCATACATTTAACCGTAGGCCGAAGATGTGATGTGCCTCATCGATTCGAATCGATTCAATAGCAACACGTCCAAGACAGTACCCAAATATGTACAGAGCGAAAACCTGTCCCGCGCGAAGCCTCTTGCCGAAAATAATTAACAGAATAGCCAGGGCCGTGCTCCACAGCGCCTCATATAAAAATGTAGGGTGAAAAGTTGCAAACCCGCTGTAGCCATTCGGGCGATTAATGAGTGGAACCGACAATGCCCAAGGAGCATCTAGAGGCCGCCCAAATAGTTCGATGTTAAACCAGTTTCCAAAACGCCCAACTGCTTGAGCGAAAAGAACTCCAGGAGCTAAGGCATCCATGAATAGCGAAAATGGTGGAAGTTGAACTCTTGTTGCTAGTTGACGATATCTAAACCAAGCTGCAAAAGTACCGAGCGAGATTGCGCCCCAGATTCCTAATCCGCCCTCCCATATTTTGAAAGCATCTAAAGGATGACCTACGCTGCCAAAGTAGGCGTCGGGTGAGGAAATAACGTGATAGATGCGGCCACCAATTATTCCAAACGGTACGGCGACAATTGCTACCTCTGAAACGATTGATGCGCCATTGGGTGCTGCGGCCTTAAATCGTTTATCGCCTAACCAAATGGCAATGGCGATGCCAGAGATTATGCATAGAGCGTACATATGTATAGTAAGAGGCCCGATTTCCAGAGCCGAAAGCGTTGGCGATGGAATCGAACGGAGCAAGTTTTAGCCAGCCTCTACTGCGAGTCGGAACTCCGCAGGATCAAAGCCGTTGGATTTGCGTTCCCACAGTTTGTCATTAATAAAAACCGTTGGAGTGCCTGTCACTTTAAATGAAGGCATTGAATCCAATTGAGCTTTTACTACATCGGCCTTTGAGCCATTGGAAACGCAGTCTGTAAAGCTCTTACTCTTGAGTCCAATGTAATCACCGATCTTTATCAAGTTCTCGTTCGTAAAGAAACCCGAATTCTCTAAGGCTGGTTGAACAATATAAAGAGCATTATGGTAATCGAGATAGTGGCCCTCATCAGCAGAGCACATCAGTGCATTTGCAGCGCGGACAGATTCATCCCCTAGAAATGAAAGGGCGTGATAAACAACTGTCGCCTTTTTAGTTCGCACTAACTCATCAATGTACTGTCCATTTGCCTCTTCAAAAGTTCGGCAAATAGGACATTGAGGATCTTCCCAGAGATCAATTTTAACCGGTCCTCCAGGATTTAGCACTAAACCTGATCCCTGTGTGGTATCGATTGCCCCACTCACCTTTTCGCCAAGTGTGTAATCCTTGAGTGCGGCAAAGGATTCGTTGGCTTTAGTCGAGGAGCTCATCATAGAAAAAACGACGCCTGTTACAACAACAAGTGCAACCATTCCAATTACTAACCACCGTGTGAAATTGTCTCCACCGTTCTTCGCCTTTGCCTGCTTGGACATTTAGATCTCCTCATGTGCTGTGGTCGGTTTTTCAACTGATAGTAATCCGTAAGGGAAAAAGTATAGATAGAGCGCAATTAATGCCAATCCTGAATCACGGGCAATCTCCAGGGCATACTTCCTATGAACTTCGGCCGCCTTTGATGGATCAATAGCCCCACCACCGCCAAAACAACCGCAATCGATAAGCATCCCACGCGCCCATACGCTGATAATTGCGGCAATAAATAGGAGCATGATGCCGCCGGCAATGACTGCAGCCATGCGCAATGAGATTCCAATAATAAGGAGAAGGCCAACTGCGATCTCAAGCCATGGAAGGGCGTAACCGACTATGTGCGCCAACTGCGTTGGAAGGATTTTGTAGGCAGCTACGGCACTCGCGGCCTCGGCAGGGACAAAGGCCTTTAATCCGCCAGCGACCAGCAGAACTCCGCCAAGAATTAATCGTCCAAAGAGGGTTATGAATCGCTGGTATTTAATGTTAATTCTTTTCATCGTCCCTCTCGAACTCCCGCCGCTAGCTCTTTTGCTAAATCAGATACTGCCTTTAAACCGCTCGGTTCATCTTGTGCGTTGAGTAATAGTTTAATGAATGCCGAGCCCACAATCACGCCATCGGCATATTTCGCCACAGATTTTGCCTGTTCGCGAGTAGAGACACCAAGACCTACGGACACTGGCATCGTAGTAACCGACCTCACACGTTTGACTAAATCATGGGCATCGATTGTGACATTCGATCTAGCTCCAGTTACTCCCATCACACTTGCCGCATATACGAATCCCCCGGTCTTGGCAGTTACTTGGGCAAGGCGCGAATCACTCGTGCTTGGTGCGACAACATAGATTGGATTGATGCCATGAGCTGCTGTCGCGGCGAGCCACTGTGTCGACTCTTCAATTGTTAGATCAGGAGTGATGACACCAGATCCTCCATTTTCAGCGATTGCTCGTGCAAAATTATCGACACCAAATTTTTCAATAGGGTTCCAATACGTCATGACAACTGTTGCAACTCCAGTTTGGCTAGCAACTTTGAGGGCGGCAAAAACTTCAACGGCACCAGTACCAGCCTTAAGAGAGATATCTGCAGCCTCTTGAATCGTTGGGCCATCCATTACTGGATCGCTATATGGAAATCCAATTTCAATTGCATCAACTCCGGCGGATGCAAGTGCTTGAATCGCTTTTGCGCAACCACTTTGCGATGGAAAACCTGCAGGGATATATGCGATGAGGGCGGCGCGATTTTCTGAACGAACTTTTACAAAGAGATCATCGAGTGGTGTACTCACAATGGGATTCCGAAATAATGTGCCGCAGTTTGAACATCTTTGTCTCCTCGACCCGACAAGTTTACTAAAATCGTTGCATCTGGTCCGAGTTCGTTACCAACAATCATCGCACCAGCTAAGGCATGCGCAGATTCAATCGCTGGAATAATGCCCTCAGTTTTACACAAGATTGCAAATGCATTCATTGCAGCATCATCATTGATTACACGGTATTCGGCACGTCCTATGTCATGTAAATATGCATGCTCAGGGCCAACTCCTGGGTAATCTAAACCAGCTGAGATTGAATGTGACTCAACGGTTTGCCCGTTCTTATCTTGGAGTACATAGGTTCTGTTTCCATGGAGTACACCGGCGGAGCCACCATTGATGGATGCGGCATGACGGCCAGTTTCGATCCCATCACCGCCAGCTTCGAATCCTATTAATCGCACACCTACATCTGGAATGAAGGCGTGAAATATTCCGATGGCATTAGAGCCACCACCGATGCAAGCCAAGACTGCATCTGGAAGTTTGCCAGTAAGCGCTAAAACCTGCTCGCGCGCTTCCTCCCCGATGATTTTTTGGAAATCACGGACAATTGTTGGAATTGGATGGGGACCGGCAACTGTGCCAATTAGATAATGAGTATCTGCAACGTTAGTGACCCAATCGCGCATCGCCTCATTAATTGCATCTTTCAATGTTTTAGAGCCAGAGCTAACCGGAATAACTTCTGCACCGAGAAGTTTCATTCGGGCGACATTTAACGATTGTCTGCGTATATCTTCCTCGCCCATATAAACAACACACTCAAGGCCCATAAGTGCACCGGCCGTTGCCGCGGCAACACCATGCTGACCTGCGCCGGTTTCAGCGATGATACGCGTCTTACCCATGCGCTTAGTCAAAAGCGCTTGCCCTAAAACATTATTTATCTTATGGCTACCAGTGTGATTGAGATCTTCACGCTTTAATAGTATTCGCGCTCCCCCGGCATGTTTGGCAAATCGTGGCACCTCTGTGATGATGCTCGGGCGACCTGTGTAGCTTCGATGGAGTTCAGCGAGCTCTGCTAAAAAGAGGGGATCTTTCTGCGCCGAATTATGCGCCTCCTCTATTTGATTAAGGGCACCAATGAGCGCTTCCGGAACAAATCGTCCGCCGTACTGGCCAAAGTGCCCATCTTGATCGGCATCGTGAGTGCTCATTGCGGAAGCCTACCTAGACCAAGAAGTTCGCGCATCGCTGTTATTGGATCTACCGCCTTTACAAGCGCCTCGCCAATGAGAACGGCAGTTGCACCGAATTTTTGAGCAAAGTCAACATCGGCGCGAGTAGAAATTCCAGATTCGGCAACACGCACGATTGATGTTGGTATTCGTGGAATTAATTCGGAAAATACCAGATTGCTAACTTCAAGGGTTTTCAAGTTACGAGAATTAACACCAATGATTTGAGGCGATACATCCAATGCGCGCTCTAACTCATCATGTGTATGTACTTCAACGATTACTCGCATTCCCAGTTCGCTGGCGATCTGATGGTAATCGGCGAGTTGGCTCTTACTGATACCGGCAACGATTAAAAGAATCACATCGGCTCCATGTGCCCGTGACTCAAATATCTGGTACTCATCGACAATGAAATCCTTGCGCAATATCGGAGTATTGACACGTGCGCGAACAGAATCTAAGTCATCTAGTGAGCCACCAAATCTACGGCGCTCAGTAAGAACGCTAATGACGGCAGCACCTGCGACTTCGTACTGTTCTGCAAGCGCTGCTGGATCTTTAATCGATGCAAGTGCGCCCTTGCTGGGAGATGCTCGTTTTACCTCAGCAATTACTGACATCTGGCTAGCCAAAAGAGCTGGAAGAGGATCTCTCACGGGTGCAGCCTGGTCCATGGCCTCCAAAATCTGCGCCATCGATTTTCGTCGCAGAGCTAACTCCTCGCGAACTCCTTCAATGATGGAATCGAGAACACTCATACAAATTTCTCATCACTAGGATCAATTCCCTTATCTAACGCGCTCCATGAGTTCAGAGTTTTAGGCGAACGTTCATAACGGGAGGAAAGCTTTACTTTTCTTCCAGCGAGAATCACGATTGCGAACATGATGATTGCACTAATTCCCACCGCTACATAGCTCTTCATCTACGGCTTGCGCAATCTATTTGCCGAATCAATGGCCTTCAAAACAGCTGCGGCTTTGTTGTAGCACTCTTGGTTTTCAGATTCTGGATCAGAGTCGGCGACAACTCCTGCGCCGGCTTGAACATAGGCGGTTCCTTTATGGATAAGCGCTGTTCGAATTGCGATACATGTATCTATGTTTCCAGTGAAATCAATGTAACCCACAATTCCCCCATACAAACCGCGACGTGTAGGTTCCAGACTTTCAATAATCTCCATTGCGCGTGGCTTTGGAGCACCAGATAAAGTGCCCGCAGGGAATACTGAAAATAGAGCATCGACGGCCGGCGAATCTGATTCTAGAACTCCGGTAACGGTGGAAACTATGTGCATTACGTGTGAGTAACGCTCGATGTGCATAAAATCTATTACCTCCACGCTTCCTGGAGTGCATACACGACCTAAATCATTTCTACCCAAATCAACCAGCATCAAATGCTCTGCCCGCTCTTTGGGATCGGCCAATAACTCTTCACCTAAGCGATGATCCTCTTCAGGTGATGGCGATCGCTTACGAGTACCTGCAATGGGATGAATCATTGCGTCACGACCGTGAATTTTTATCAGTGCCTCTGGACTTGAGCCAACGACGTTGATGTCATCGGCAAAGCGAAAGAGATACATGTAGGGACTTGGATTGTTTAAACGGAGCATTCGATAGACATCTAGGGCATCTGCTTCACATGTCATTGAAAAACGCTGAGATAGCACGATTTGAAATGCCTCCCCCGCAACGATCTCCTCTTTTGCCAACAAGACTTTGGCCTTGAATTCGGCAGGAGTTAAAGACGAGTTAAAAATTGGTTCAGCATGACTATCAATAATTGCAATCTCTCCTGGAAGAGACGAAGCCAGATCTTCCTGCATACGATCCAAGCGTTCGTTGCACGCAGCAAAAGCCTCATCAATGCGATCATCGCTACCATCCCAATTAATTGCATTTGCAATCAAGGTGATAGTTCCATCGCTGTGATCAAGTACCGCGAGATCACTAGTCAACATGAAGCTGAGTTCGGGCAGTGGAAGATCTTTAACAGAGAGTTCTGGAAGTTTTTCAATTCTTCGAATAACGTCATATCCCATAAAGCCAACTAGTCCACCGGTGAGTGGCGGTAAGCCAGCGATCTTTGGCGATTTTAGGTGTGCCACAGATAAACGTAGCGCCTCTAGTGGGTCGATTCCTGAAGGTGCACCCGCAGGAGGCCTACCTTGCCAATATGCCAATCCTTCGGATTCGCTCAAAGTAGTTTCGCTTCGCACCCCAATGAATGAGTATCGAGACCAAGCTCCACCATGTTCGGCAGATTCAAGAAGAAAAGTATTTGGTGCATTCTTTGCCAATTTTCGATAAACCCCTATTGGCGTTTCTCCATCGGCTAGTAACCTGCGCGAGACAGGAATGACATTAGAGATTTTCGCAAAGGCGCGAAACTCTTCAAGATTCATTATCTTCCTAGATTAAGTGGCTTGTGAAAACATGTTGCATTTCCGGTGTGACAGGCCACGCCAGTCTGAGTAACAGTAAGTAGAAGTGCATCCCCATCGCAGTCGAGGGAGATTGAATGGACCTCTTGAAAATGACCGGAGGTCGCACCCTTAACCCAGAGTTCATTTCTACTACGACTCCAATATGTCGCATTCCCGCTTTCTATAGTCATCGCCAACGATTCGGCGTTCACATAGGCGAGCATTAAAACTTCATGACTTGTGAAATCTTGAACGATGGCAGGGATAAGGGCGCTTGGATCCTTGAGAAGTGATTCAATTGCGGGATCAAGAGTGGCCATAGGGTAATTCTGCCTTAGTTGAGTGCAACGGCGCGCACTGGATAATTGTGTGCCTTTAGATATGACTTCACATCTTTTATGCGATGGATTCCAAAGTGGAAAACGCTCGCGGCAAGGAGGGCATCGGCACCTGCATCTAAGGCCGCTGCAAAATCCTCAAGAGTGCCCGCACCTCCGCTGGCGATTAAGGGAACCTTAGATACAGCTCGAACCGCACTTATCATTCCGATGTCATATCCGGCACGAGTGCCATCGGCATCCATCGAATTCAAGAGAATCTCGCCAACTCCAAGAGCACAGGCCCGCTCCACCCAAGCCAGGGCATCGATGTGAGTACCTTCACGACCACCATGTGTCGTGACTTCAAAGCCCGAATCAGTACGAGCTCGACGCGCATCAACTGACAGAACTAAGACTTGTGAACCGAAACGATCTGCAATTTCGGCGATGAGCTCTGGCCGAGCGATCGCCGCTGTATTAATTGAAATTTTGTCCGCTCCCGCGCGCAAAAGCCGGTCGACATCATCAACACTTCTAATGCCTCCTCCAACGGTCAGTGGAATGAAAACCTGTTCAGCGGTGCGCCTGACAATATCTAATGTTGTTTCACGTCCTGAACTGCTTGCCGAAATATCGAGGAATGTGAGTTCATCTGCGCCCTCTGTGCCATAGAGCCTTGCCATCTCAACAGGATCACCGGCATCTACAAGGTTGGTGAAATTTACACCTTTAACAACTCGTCCATCTGTTACATCTAGACATGGAATTATTCGGACCGAAAGTGTCATGCAGATGCAACCTTTAGCGCCTCTTGCAGAGTGAATGCACCGGCATAAAGAGCTTTACCGACGATTGCACCTTCAATACCTATCGAGGTCAGCGCCGCTAAATCTGCGAT
>CAEZUG010000039.1_pt1 | contig 11940 bp, 9 predicted proteins | sample 7264411 | NCBI WGS metagenome assembly CAEZUG01 (sample SAMEA6813824, study PRJEB35770) | uncultured Actinomycetes bacterium | biome: Freshwater; feature: Freshwater reservoir; material: water | place: Czech Republic | collected 2016-04-20 | depth 0.5m m | reverse complement strand
TAACAGGCGGTCAACTCTCGGTAATAAAAGAGATTGAAGAGGATTTAGCACAGGCTCACCCCATGCATCGCTTACTACAAGGTGAAGTTGGTTCTGGAAAAACAATCGTGGCACTTCGTGCGATGTTGGCCGTTGTCGATAGCGGGGGACAGGCCGCCCTTCTTGCACCAACTGAGGTACTAGCTGCCCAACATGTGCGTACATTTGAAAAACTATTAGGTCCATTAGCACTTGGCGGCACACTTGGAAGTGCCGAAAAGGCGACTCGATTAACTCTTGTTACAGGTTCGCAGAGTGCACCGGCACGCAAGGAAGCTCTCTCACTAGCTGCATCGGGTGCGGCTGGAATTATCATCGGAACACACGCCCTTCTAGGTGAAAAAGTTGAGTTTAATGATTTAGGTTTAATCGTTGTCGATGAGCAACATAGATTTGGTGTTGAACAACGTGATGCTCTTAAAGTAAAGGCACAGAAGCCTCCACATTTATTAGTTATGACAGCTACGCCGATCCCACGTACCGTTGCCATGACAGTCTTTGGAGATCTCGATGTCTCAACTTTGCGCGAGCTTCCACTTGGACGACAACCGATTACAACGCATGTGATATCAGTTCTTGAAAAGCCCACCTATGTAGCGCGCGCCTGGGAGCGAATTCGCGAAGAGGTTGCCGCCGGTCACCAGGCATATGTCGTTGCTCCTCGCATTGAGGCAGGAAGTGATGAGAGCGCTGATACCGACTTTCTATTCGGCTTAGAGTCGCCCGATATTGCCTCGGTGATGCAACTTGCACCCCAGCTAGCTACTGGAGCGCTTTCAGGCCTGCGCGTGGCCGAACTACATGGGCGCCAGAGCGGTGAGGTAAAAGATGCCACGATGCGTGCATTTACCCATGGCGAAATCGATGTACTCGTTTCAACGACTGTGATTGAAGTCGGCGTTGACGTTGCCAATGCAACGGTGATGGTCATCATGGATTCCGATCGCTTCGGTGTATCTCAACTTCACCAGCTTCGCGGGCGAGTAGGTCGTGGAACTTCGCCGGGGCTTTGTCTCTTAGTCACTAGTGCAGCACCAGATACTCCTGCACGGGCACGGTTAGATGCTGTAGCTGCAACCCTTGATGGCTTTGAGCTTTCCAGGATTGATCTTGAGCAACGCCGCGAAGGAGATGTGTTGGGTGCCAGTCAGTCGGGCACGCAGTCCCATCTGCGTCTACTACGCGTATTGCGAGATGAGGAGATTATTGAAAGCGCGCGCGCAGATGCGCAGGGTGTAATTGCAGCATCGGTTGATTTATCAAGTTATCCTGCACTCAGTGCAGAGGTTGCACTAATGGCAAAAGATGCCGCTATTGATTATTTAGATAAGGGTTAAAGTCTTGAGAATCATCGCAGGAGTAGCAAAGGGTCGAACTCTAGGCACGGTTGCAGGTGCTACTCGTCCAACATCTGATCGTGCGCGCGAAGGGTTGTTTTCTTCTCTGACTTCTGAGTTTGGTGATTTCTTAGGTCTACATATTTTAGATCTATTTGCCGGCTCTGGTGCAATCGGACTAGAGGCACTCTCGCGCGGAGCATCTATCGTCCATGCCGTTGAGCGGGATGCCGATGCGCAAAAGACCATTGAAAATAACTATGAGTTAGTAAAGAAGAATCTTCCTGTAGGAAAATTTCACCTATATTCAATGTCGGCTCAACGTTTTGTGAGTGATCCGCCCAAAGAGAAATATCACATTGTCTATATCGATCCTCCCTTCGATTTCACGGACGCAGAAGTTGAAGAAATTGTCGGCAAACTTCGAAGTGGTGAGTTTCTCAAAGATGATGCATTGATAGCGGTAGAGCGCACTGCTAAGGGTTCAAAATTCAGGTGGCCAGATGGCCTTGTGGCAGCGCGCGAGCGGAAATATGGCGCTGTCACTATCTTCTACGGCAATAACACACCCTAAGAATGGATAAGTACGCCATCTCTTGCTAGCGTTTGAGCCATGAAACGCGCAGTATGTCCAGGCTCCTTTGATCCGATCACACTTGGGCATCTAGATATCATCAAACGCGCCAGCGCCCACTTCGACCAGGTTGTTGTGGCAGTTCTAGAGAATCGAACGAAATCCTCACTTTTCACGGTCCCTGAGCGGATAGAGATGATCCGCGAGTCTGTAGCCGACCTACCAAATGTGATTGTTGATTCTTGGAGCGGTCTACTAGTTGATTTTTGCAAGAGTAATTCAATTACAACCATTGTAAAGGGACTACGAGCTGTGACTGATTTTGATTATGAGCTCCAAATGGCTCAGTTAAATCTTCAAGCCTCCGGAGTAGAGACCATGTTGATGGCAACTGCCCCTGCTTACTCATTTCTTTCTTCATCAATCGTGAAAGAGCTGGCGCATTACGGGGGAGATGTTTCGACAATGATTCCTCCAAATGTAAATGCTGCAATAAAACTTAGAGCAGGCGGGAAATAACTTATGGACTCAATTGAAAAACTAGCATCAGCGATTACATTAGTTGAAGAGGCTCGCGGTGTTCCACTATCTGCAAGTTGCGTTGTACACCGTGGTGAAATGCTCGAACTACTTGATGAGGCTAGAGCTGCGCTGCCTGTTGATTTTGAATCTGCACAAAAAGTTATTGCTTCCCGTGATGCGATAATCGAAGAGGGTCGCTTGAGCGCCGAACAGATGATTTCAATGGCACGCGAAGATGTGGCGCGAATGGTTGAGCAGACTTCGATCGTTCAGAACGCACGTGATGAAGCGCGCAAGATTCTTGCCGATGCTCGCGATAAGGGCTTGCAGGAGAAGGCCGAAGTCGAAGAGTATATTGATGGTCGCCTTGCAACTCTTGAGGTAATTTTGAATAAGACGCAAGATGCAGTTGCGCGTGGACGCGAGCGTTTAGCTGGTGCTGGTGATAAAGATGCACTTGCACAACTATCTGATGCAGATTAATAATGTCAAAACTGCCAGAGGTTTATAAACTCAATACATACGAACTTCCGCGCCGAGCTGGCGAGATGAAAGAGTATGAGTTAGATATTGAGGTTCCAGAAAAAGTCGGAGTAGAGCTGATCGCAGTTCCTGTCGGCGGGATAATTGAAGTTGATGCACGTCTTGAGGCGGTGACCGAGGGCGTATTGCTAAGCGCCGAAATCTATGCAGTCGCTAAGGGCGAGTGTGGGCGATGCCTTGATCCAGTTGAAGTTATTATTGAAAAAAGGGTTCAAGAGCTCTATCTATATGAAAAGAAGGCAGAGCGAAAGAAGCGTGCAGCGGAAGTCGATGATTTCGAGATCGATGATGAGCTACTCATGGATGGCGACATCATGGATCTCGAGAGCCCTATCCGTGATGCCATCGTGCTCTCCCTGCCCGGCAACCCACTGTGCAGCGATGATTGCCAGGGTTTGTGCCACGAATGTGGCGAAAAATGGGCCGAACTGCCTCAAGAGCACGCTCATGAGGTTATCGATGCTAGATGGGCTGGGCTTGCCGCCCTGAACATAGATGGCCCCGATTTCAAGAAATAGGGTTTTTAAGGGATACTTACGCCCTGCAACCACCGTTGCGTAAGGAAAAGAAGAAGAGGTTAGAAAAGTGCCAGTACCAAAGCGGAAGACCTCGCGTTCTAAGACGCGCTCACGCCGAAGCCAGTGGAAGACAACTGCTGCCTCTCTTGCAACATGCCCACAGTGCCAACAGCCAAAGCTGCAACACACTGCCTGCCCAACCTGCGGTACATATAACCGTCGCCAGGTATTAGAGGTCTGATCTGAGCCAGTTGCTCAATGAGCAGTTGGGGGTTGTTATTGAACCCGCACTTCTCGAGTTAGCTTTTACTCACCGTTCATTTGCATATGAATCTGGAAGTAAAGAGACTAATGAGCGCCTTGAGTTTTTAGGTGATTCAGTTTTAGGTTTAATCGTCACTGAAGAGCTCTACAAACGTTATCCAGAGTTTGATGAAAGTCGCCTCTCTCCACTTCGTTCAGGTGTAGTCAACATGCGCGCACTGGCAGATATCGCGCGCGAGCTAGATTTGGGAAAACACATTCGCTTAGGAAAAGGCGAAGAGGTCACGGGAGGAAGAGATAAAAACTCCCTTCTTGCCGATGCCCTTGAGGCGGTTATAGGTGCAATTTATATGCAGTTCGGTTTTGAAATCTGCACCCAAATTGTTCGTCGATTAATATCATCGACAATGGATTCAGCAGTGGCTCGCGGGGCTGGCTTAGATGGCAAGACGGCGCTCCAAGAGTTAGTAGCAGCTCTGAATAAGGGTGTACCTGAATATGTTGTTAGCGAAGAAGGTCCTGATCACGATAAGAATTTCACCGCCGTTGCTATGGTCGCAGGCGTTGGCATCAGTCAAGGCAGCGGTAAGAGTAAGCGCGAAGCCGAACAGATTGCCGCGCGTATCGCCTACGAATCCTTAAAACACGAGCTACCTCAGCCTTAAAACCGTTAAAAATGCTCTCAATTGGCGATAGGTTTGCCGCGTGTATTTGAAGAGCATCACCCTCAAGGGCTTTAAGTCCTTTGCTTCCTCTACCACTTTGCGCCTGGAGCCCGGAATCACATGCGTGGTTGGGCCAAATGGTTCAGGAAAAAGTAACGTCGTCGATGCTCTGACTTGGGTGATGGGTGAACAGGGCGCGAAATCTTTACGCGGTGGCAAGATGGAAGATGTTATCTTCGCTGGAACTAGCGGGCGTGCACCACTTGGCCGTGCTGAAGTTTCTCTCACAATCGATAATGCCGATGGCGCACTTCCAATTGAATACAGCGAAGTAACAATTTCGCGCATACTTTTCCGTAACGGGCACAGCGAGTACCAGATTAATGGTGAAGCATCCCGCTTACTCGACATTCAAGAGCTCTTAAGTGACTCTGGAATCGGGCGCGAAATGCACGTGATTGTTGGTCAAGGCCAACTCGATGCAATCTTGATGGCAACACCAGAAGAGCGTCGTGGATTCATCGAAGAGGCTGCAGGAGTTCTTAAGCATCGCAAACGTAAAGAAAAGGCGCTGCGCAAATTAGATTCAATGCAGACAAATCTAGCGCGTGTTCAGGATTTAACTGTAGAGCTGCGCCGTCAACTTCGACCATTAGGTAAACAGGCAGAGGTCGCCAAGAAAGCGGCGACTATTCAGGCAGATCTTCGAGATGCCAAGCTTCGATTGCTTGCCGATGATTTTATAACTCTTTCAAAGACTCTCGATGCAGAAGTTGCAGATGAGACAGCGCTGCGTGAGCGACGTGGTGTCGTAGAGGCAGAAGTTGATTCAATTCGAAAGCGCGAAGAGGCTCTAGATTATCAAGCCTCTGTTGAGGGACCGCAATTGGTCACAGCCCAAGAGACCTACTATCAATTGAACTCTCTTCGCGAAAAATTTAGAGGAACTCAATCACTTGCACAAGAGCGATCACGTTTTCTCAATGAAGAGGCGGAAGAGGCGCGTACTTCGGGCCGCGATCCCGATGCAATAGATAGAGATGCAGTGCTCTTACGCCAAGAAGAGAGCGAACTGCGTACAAATGTTTCAACATCAAAGCAGGCACTTGTTGCGGCAACATCAAATCTTGTTCAAAGTGAGCACGCATTAAAAATCGATGAAGATAAGATCGCTGCAGCGATGCGAGCCATCGCAGATGCACGCGAAGGTACAGCGCGGCAAGAGGGCCATATTAAATCCCTTCAAGCTCGCCTCGAGGCGATCTCTGAAGAGATTGCGAGATTGACGCGATCGCGCGATGAGGCACAAAACCGTGTAGATACAGCCCAACGCGAATACTCAACGTATGAACTTGAAATTGCAAGTGCAGATACTGGCGAAAAGGGTCTTGACTCGCAGTTCGAAAATACAAAATCAGTACTAGAGGCAGCCAAGAATAAGTTAAATGCACTTGTTGAGGCCGAACGACTAGCTGATCGTGAACGTAATGTAATTGAATCTAAAATCGAAGCGATGAAGCTGACTTCACAAAACCGTGATGGCGCTTCAGCTTTGCTTCATGACTCACGAGGTGTTCATATTCTCGGATCGATTTCAAGCCTTATTGAAATCGACTCTGGTTGGGAAACTGCGACCGCTGCCGCCCTTGGTGCTCTCGCAGAAGCCGTAGTCGTAAAAGACTTAGCATCGGCAGTTACAGCCCTCACAACTTTAAGAAGTGAAAATCTAGGGCAGGCCGATGTTTTGGTCTACGAAGAAGGCGCGACCTCTAGCTCGATGATTCCAGCTGGCTTAACCTCTCTTGCATCGCATGTTCGCTCTAATTCAATCAGCGCTCTTGTCTCATCACTACTTGCCAATATCGTTGTTGCCGACTCAGCACGCGATGCCGAAGCGATTCTTCGCTCGAATCCATCGGTCACTGTTGTCACGCGCGATGGCGATGTGGTTACACGGCTTCGTGCTCGCGGAGGCTCTAAATCCTCTTCTTCACTTATTGAAATAACCGCCCTTATAGCCGGCCTGGAAACCAAACTCACTGAGATTACCCATACATGCGATCGTTTAAAGTTTGATATTTCAACACAGAGTACCGAAGTTGAGGGTAAGCAAAGTGAGTACGACCTGGCTTTATCAAAGCTCAATGAATCTGATGCACGTATCGGTGCTCTAACTGAGCAGTTGGCCGTCTCTGGGCAGAACATGAAATCTGCAATGGCCGAGGTCGAGCGATTAAATGCCAACATTAACGAGGCAGGTAATGCCAAATCTCGCGATGAAGGCGAATTAGTAATTGCCCAAAACCAACTTCACCAGCAAGGCACTATTGCCGAGCCCGATCACAGTTTTACAGAAGATCTACGCAACTCGGTTTCAATAGCCCGCACCGCCGAAGTTGAGGCGCGTCTAGCTGTTCGAACAATTGAAGAGCGTGTTACATCGGTTGCCGCCCGTGCCTTAGCACTTGAAGAGTCGGCACGTAATGAGCGAGAGGCCTCCCAACGTGCGCTCATCCGCCGCAGCGCCCGAGCCCGTGCAGCTGTGATTTCACAGGCAATTGCCGAAGCGGCCTACGAGGCACTCATTCACATTGAACGTTCAATTTCAAAGGCGGCAATTGAACGTGCACGATTAGAAGAGTCCCGTGTGCTACGAGAGGGCGAAACTCTGACGGTTCGAACACGCGGACGAGAGTTAGCAGGTGAGCTTGAAGCTCTGACTTCGAGTGTGCACCGCGATGAGATTGCGCGCGCCGAACAACGTATGCGTATTGAGTCTCTAGAAAACAAAACAGCTGAAGAGTTCGCTATCGATACGCAGACCCTTGTAGCAGAGTATGGACCGGACAATGATGTACCGACATTCTTTGAAAATGAGGATGGAGAGATTGTCACGACCGAATTGATTCCATATCGCCGCGATCAACAGGAAAAGCGTTTAGCCTCTGCTGAGCGATCGCTTAACTTACTCGGCAAGATCAACCCATTGGCCCTTGAAGAGTTCTCATCACTAGAAGAGCGCCTCAAGTTCTTAGCTGATCAGTTGGAAGATTTAAAGAACACGAAAAAAGATCTGCTCGATATTATTAAAGAGGTAGATGATCGGGTTCAGACAATATTCATGGAAGCCTTTGAAGATACTGCCCGTCACTTTGAAGAGATTTTTGCGCGTCTGTTCCCTGGGGGAGATGGACGCTTAATTTTGGTCGATCCAGATAACCCCTTGACTAGTGGTGTCGACGTCGAGGCCCGTCCACCAGGTAAGCGCATCAAGCGCCTTTCACTTCTATCTGGTGGCGAGAAGTCATTAACTGCAGTTGCTATGTTGGTAGCTATCTTTAAAGCGCGCCCAAGTCCTTTCTATGTTCTCGATGAAGTTGAAGCGGCCTTGGATGATGTCAACCTTGGGCGATTACTTGGCGTCCTTGAAGAGCTTCGTGAAAGTTCGCAGTTAATTATTATTACTCACCAAAAGCGCACGATGGAGATTGCCGATGCACTTTACGGTGTGACGATGCGTGGAGATGGTGTGACTGAGGTTATTTCACAGCGGTTGCGTGAATCCGACGTAAGTTAAGCGATTTAGGTATGGGTCTTTTTAGTAAGTTCATCGCAAAAATTAAGGGAGAGAACTCCTTTGCCCCAGCTGATTGGCAGGAGCTAGAGAGCGAACTTTTAGCATCAGATATTGGCCCTACTCTTACGAGAGAGCTCCTAGAGAGTGCGCGAAAAGTAAAGAGTGAGAATGCTGAAGAGGCTTTAATTCAAACTCTCACCTCTCATCTATCGACAAAATCACGGCTTCCAATCACAAATCCAGCTGGCACTACTGTGATTATGGTGGTGGGTGTAAACGGCACAGGTAAGACGACATCTGTCGCAAAACTGGCAGGGCGGATTAAAAAATCGGGAGCATCCGTGATTGTGGCCGCTGGTGATACTTTCCGAGCAGCAGCAGTTGAGCAGCTTCAGACGTGGGGATCACGTATCGGCGTCGAAGTAATCTCGGGTAAGTCGCAGGGCGATCCTGCATCGGTAGCTTTTGATGGCATTAAGCAAGCAAGGCAAATGAATGCAGATTATCTAGTTATAGATACCGCAGGGCGTTTGCATAACAAGAGCGATCTCATGGATGAGTTAGAAAAGGTAAAGCGTGTCGTTGAAAAGATTTCTCCAGTTAACGAAGTTTTATTAACTATCGATGCGACCACAGGACAAAACGGTTTGGAACAGGCAAAGATTTTCGCAGGCGCAGTTAACGTGACTGGGATAATTCTCACCAAGCTTGATGGAAGCGCGCGAGGGGGTATTGCTCTAGCGATTGAAAGTGAGCTTCATATACCGATTAAATGGATTGGTGTGGGGGAGAGTGAGAGCGATATCGCCCCATTCGACCCGCAAGCCTACATTCTGGGGATACTCGCGTAACGTAGATGTAACATAAAAGCTTAATTTGCAACGCGCTTGAAACGCTATCGAGCACCTTCTGTAACTCATTAGGGCCATCTTTAACCCACCTCAAAGGCGAGAACTCTTGTAGTTATTACTTGAAAGATGGCACTGATGACCGAAACAGTTTTGAACTCTGGCGATACAGCCTGGATGTTAGCAAGCACAGCTCTGGTTTTACTTATGACACCCGGACTGGCATTTTTTTACGGTGGAATGGTTCGGACTAAGAGCGTTCTTAATATGATGATGATGTCATTTATTACTATTGGCATCGTAAGCATCTTGTGGGTTATCTATGGCTTCGAATTAGCCTTTGGTTATAAAGCCGATTCACCTTGGTATGGAAATATTTCATTCTCTGGTCTTGGCGGCATGGTGGATGAGTTCACAAATAATGGTGGCATTTATCCAATTCCAGTCTTGGTATTCGCGGCCTTTCAATTAATGTTCGCAATCATTACTCCGGCACTTATTTCCGGAGCAATTGCCGATCGAGCTAAGTTTGTCTCATGGGCCGTCTTTGTCGCCATCTGGTCGACAATTGTTTACTTCCCTGTTGCGCACTGGGTTTTTGCTTTTGGAAATAAAGTTGGCGACACGGTGACCGGAACTGGTTTCCTTGCAGGAAAAGGTCTTGAAGATTTTGCAGGTGGAACCGCCGTCCACATTAACGCTGGTGCTGCAGGTTTAGCACTCGCTATCGTCCTTGGTAAGCGCGTTGGTTGGCGTAAAGAATCTATGCGTCCGCACTCATTGCCACTAGTTCTTCTTGGCTCTGGGCTTTTATGGTTTGGTTGGTTTGGTTTTAACGCTGGTTCGGCCCTAGCTGCAAATGGAATCGCTGGACTTGTATTAATGAATACTCAAGTGGCCGCCGCTGCTGGCGTTCTAGGTTGGCTCTTTGTTGAGAGAGTTCGAAACGGTCATGCAACTTCGCTTGGCGCCGCATCTGGTGCGATTTCAGGTTTAGTTGCGATCACACCAGCGTGCGCATTTGTGGCTCCTTGGGCCGCTGTTGTTATCGGGCTTTTTGCTGGAATTTTTTGTGCACTTGCTGTAAGCCTAAAATATAGATTCGGCTTTGATGATTCACTCGATGTAGTCGGAGTGCATTTAGTTGCTGGAGTATGGGGCTCTTTAGCTATTGGATTATTTGGTACCCAAGCAGTCAATAGCATTGGCGTGAATGGTCTGCTCTATGGTGGAGGTACCAGACTGCTAATCATGCAGGTATGGGGAGTTGGAATCGTTGCCGCATACTCCTTTGTTGTTACATTAATTCTAGGATTTGCGATCGAAAAAACCATTGGGTTCCGTGTCGATTTGGATAAGGAAATAGAAGGTATCGATCTGAACGAGCACGCTGAAAGCGCCTATGAGTTATCAAGCTCGTCACGAGGGGGATCCTTCTAATGAAATTAATTACTGCAATCGTTAAACCCTTTAAGTTAGATGCAGTTAAGGATGCTCTCAATACTCATGGTATCGCCGGTATGACCGTTTCAGAGGTAAGTGGTATGGGACAACAAAAAGGACACACCGAGGTCTATCGAGGTGCTGAGTACACCGTCAATTTGATACCTAAAGTACGTATCGAACTACTTGTCAATGACGAAGAGGTCGATGCAGTACTCGACGTCATCGTCAAAGCCGCTTCAACTGGATCAATTGGTGATGGAAAGGTATGGACAACTCCGGTAGAGCAGGTAGTACGGGTACGTACAGGCGAGAAGGGCTCCCAGGCTATCTAAGCTTTCGAAGAAGGCTATTCTTGGCCCATCATGTTTGATTCATTGACTTCGCGATTTGGCACGGTCTTCTCATCACTTCGCTCTCGCGGAAAGATTTCCAAAGGCGACATCGATGACACATGCGCCGAGATTCGTCAGGCACTACTCGAGTCTGACGTTGCACTAGAAGTTGTCGAATCTTTCATCGCCGAGATTGCCGAAAAATCAACTGCCGCCCTTGCGACAATGCAGCCCGGTACAAATCAAGCTAACGCAATCTTTGAAATCGTTAACACGTCCTTAGCCGATATTCTCGGCGGTCAGGCACGCAGAGTTCGTTTTTCGAAAAACCCACCAACAGTAATTATGTTGGCAGGCCTGCAAGGCGCGGGTAAGACAACACTTGCCGGAAAGCTTGCAAAGTTCTACTCCGATCAAGGCAACACTCCACTCTTAGTTGCCTCGGATTTACAACGGCCAAATGCGGTAACCCAACTTCAAGTTGTTGGTCAGAGTATTGGTGTCCCAGTCTTTGCCCCAGAGCCTGGCAACGGTGTCGGTGATCCAGTAAAGGTAGCTAAGGCTGGAGTGGAGTTTGCTAAGGCTAAGCAGTACAACATGGTTATTGTCGATACTGCCGGACGATTAGGTGTCGATGCCGATTTAATGAAACAGGCCAGCGATATTCGAGACGCCGTTAAACCCGATGAGATTTTATTTGTTGTCGATGCGATGACCGGGCAAGATGCAGTGCGTACTTCGAAAGCCTTTCTAGATGGCGTGGGCTTTGATGGCGTCGTCCTAACTAAACTCGATGGAGATGCACGGGGTGGAGCCGCCCTTTCGATCACTTCTCTGACTCAACGTCCCATCATGTTTGTATCTACGGGTGAGAAAACATCTGAGTTCGATATTTTCTATCCCGATCGTATGGCATCTCGAATTCTTGGAATGGGCGATGTTGCAACTTTGGCTGAGGCGGCAAAGAAGGCCTTCGATGGCGATACATCGGCAAAACTGGAGGCGAAGTTTGCAAGCGGTGAAGATTTCACTTTAGAGGATTTCCTCGAGCAGCTCACTGCAATGTCGAAGATGGGTTCGATGTCTAAGCTCCTTGGGATGTTGCCTGGTTCAGGGGCAATGAAGAAACAGATCGAGAACTTTGATGAGGGCGAAATAGTTCGCACTAAGGCCATCGTGCAATCGATGACGCCAATTGAGCGCCGTGATCCCAAAGTATTAAATGGCTCGCGCCGAGCTCGAATAGCCCTTGGATCTGGGCGAAAAGTATCTGAT
>CAEZUG010000038.1_pt1 | contig 12579 bp, 13 predicted proteins | sample 7264411 | NCBI WGS metagenome assembly CAEZUG01 (sample SAMEA6813824, study PRJEB35770) | uncultured Actinomycetes bacterium | biome: Freshwater; feature: Freshwater reservoir; material: water | place: Czech Republic | collected 2016-04-20 | depth 0.5m m | reverse complement strand
AGATCTAAGTTATCCGTTGACTTCAATATCGCCCTATAGGCCGTTGGGGCTGTAAATAGAACGCTTACTTTATTCTCACGTACCTTTTCAATGAGAACCGGTGGCGGGGCGCCTTCTAGAAGAAGGGTTGTTGCACCGACTCTAAATGGGAAAACTACGCTTGCGCCGAGACCGAAAGTAAATGCAAGTGGGGCTGAACAAGCGAAAATATCCTCTTTAACCGGTTTAAGAATCTCTTTTGAAAAAGTGTCAGCGATTGCCAAGATATCGCGATGGAAGTGAATTGTTGCCTTAGGTACACCTGTTGAACCTGAAGTGAAGGCCAAAATACTAACATCATCACTTGCCGTATCACATGCAGTGTGCTGTGTAGGAAATGTCGATGCCTTAGCAAATACATCATTCTCGTCGCCATAGATGAGCGTCTGGCCCGTGAAATTTGTAACTAAGTTCCAATCCTCCATGAACCTATGATCAATGAGAGCAAATTGAACATGAGCCACTCCGAGCATTTTTTCCAACTCATTGGCGCGCTGTAAGTGAATTGTTGTGACGGCTACCGCGCCTACACGGAGAATTGCCAGCCATAAAATAACAAGTGAGGCACTATTTGGACCACGCAAAAGGACACGATTTCCTGGTTTTACGCCAAGGGATTCTAGATAGTTAGCGACCTGTGAAATCTTCGCCAGAAGTTCGCCATATGTGTAATTTCCATCGGCTGCGATTATCGCGAGTTTATTTGGTCCAACGATCTCAATCGTTTTATCTATCAACTCGTAACTGGCATTGAGTCGCTCTGTGTAGTTAGTGTCAATAAAACTTTGATTGAGCCAGGGCCATTGATCGCGAGGCGGTAAGTTTTCGCGAGTGAAATTATCAGCATGGCCAGTTTTATAGAAACTCATTTGTTTTTCTCCCCGTGTTTTTCAATTGCACTTATTAACTCGGATATACCCACTGATTTTTCCATCGCCCCCAGCAGTACTAGAGGCACCCATCCATCAGAAGGGGCGGAAAGATGTAGGGAGTTTTCAAGCTCCGTCGCCGTACTGTGAGCGCCCTCTCGATCTGATTTATTTACGAGAAAGATGTCGCCGATCTCTAGAATTCCAGCCTTTGAGGCCTGAATTCCATCTCCCATACCTGGAGCCATCACAACTACTACAGTCTGCACGTATTTCATTACTTCGACTTCGCTTTGGCCAACCCCCACTGTTTCAACGAAGATAAAGTCAAAGCCGGCCCTTGCCACGAGATTGATAATCGCTTCGATCGTGGCAGAGAGGCCACCCAAATGACCGCGAGTAGCGATTGATCGAATAAAGACCTTAGGGTCTAGAAAATGTTCGCCTAAGCGAATTCGATCACCAAGAAGTGCCCCGCCCGACAAAGGGGAGGATGGATCAACTGCCAGAACTGCAACACTCTTATCTTCTCTACGAAGGTGTGTGATGAGAGCGTTAACTGTTGTTGATTTTCCGACACCGGGGGATCCGGTAATACCGACAATCCTTGTCTTATTACTTATCGGCAAAACTTTTAATGTTGAATCGTTTTCAGCCAATGAAATAGCGCGCGCCAGCTCTCTTGGATTTGTAAGAGAAACCGAGTTCAACAGAGCCTGCCACTCTTGATCGGGCATGGATATCGAAGTCATGGCAGTCATTTTACTTTGGTTCCAAAGCCAAAGGCATGTTGTACTGAAGCCATTGTGTTGATATCTTCAATCCATGTCTCCAATTCGAATTGTCATTGCCAAGCCTGGATTAGACGGTCACGATCGCGGTGCCAAGATAATTGCTCGAACCTTGCGTGATGCAGGCTTCGAGGTAATTTATACAGGTCTTCATCAAACTCCTGATCAGATTGTCAGTACCGCTATTCAAGAGGACGTTGCGGCGATTGGGCTATCAATCCTCTCTGGTGCTCACATGGGTCTGTTTACTAAAGTTCTAGAGCTACTTAAGGAAGCGGGAGCGCCAGAGATTTTAGTATTTGGCGGGGGAATAATTCCCGAAGATGATCGTCAAAAACTTATTAGTTTAGGCGTTGGAGAGATTTTTACTCCTGGAGCGCCAACTCAAGAGATTGTCGATTGGCTTAAGAACTCTTTAAAAGCCTCGATATAGCAAACGCATTCACTACCTTTAGAAATAAATTTCTAGTACGAAGGTAGAGAATGCGTCCGCTATAAAGAGTTAGATCTCTAAATTAGAACTGAACGTCTGACTTTGAATCGTGCAAAATCACACCATTCTTGATAGACCAAACTTCAAAGGCTCCACCCATTGGGTCTCCAGCCTTATCGAACTTGGTATATCCCCAAACGCCACTGTAAGTAATTGGCTTTCCAGCGGCAACGTCCTTAACAGCTGCAGTCAATTCCTTCCATGAGTATGAAGTTCCGCCATTGACGCCACCAACATTGCGAAGACCCTTTGCAAGGCCCTTTGATGTGGTGTTACCAGCAGAGATACCTGCAAGACATGCAAGAACTGCGGCATCAAAGCCTGAACCATCTACGAAGGTTCCTGGATTCTTTGGGTACGCTGCATTGAAAGCTGTCTTCCAGCCTGCTGCATCTGTTCCATTTGTCTTTGCAGATGTTCCGCGGATGCCGTTCATGAGTGATGCTCCCACAGTTGCAAGAGCTGAGTCATCATTGAATGCCTCAGTCATGAATGTAGTAGCTGGATCCCACTTCTTTGTACGGGCAAGAGCTGGAGCTAGCTTTGCGAATGAATCTGGGTAGTCAACAAATACGAAGGCATTGCGCTTTGTCTTTACAAGTGCTGCTGCCTCTGAATCGTATGAAGCTGCGCCTGCATTCCAAAGTACAGTGCCACCAATGTGGCCGCCATTCTTAATCCATGCACGCTTGAAGGCTGTTGCAAGACCAGTACCAAATGAGTTATTGATTGCACCAACAGTTACCCAAGAATTATTTCCATAAGCCTTTGAAATAGCCTTTACTAGGGCTACAGCCTGTAGAAGATCTGATGGGTATGTACGGAACAAAGTGTCGTTATCTTTGAATGTAGTAAGAGATGGTGATGAAGCAGCAGATGCAATTCCAATTACGCCAGATGTTGAAGCAGTAACTGTGCCAACTTCAAGTGATGCACCTGATGTAAGTGAACCGATGATGAAGTTAACTTTGTCAGACTTTGCAAGCTTTGTTGCTGCCTCACGCACTACAGATGGCGCATCAGAAACTGAATCCTCTTGCGCGATCATTTTACATGAACCGGCTACGCCAGCTGCAGTCATTGCTGCCTGAACTGATGTAACACCAAAGGCGGCTGCATTTGCTAATCCAGTGCCATATGCGGCAAAGCCAGCACCTGACATTGGCTGAACAGTTCCGACACGGATGTCGACGCCTGCAGCGTTAGCTGGGACGGTTGATACAAAAAGCGCCGCTGCCGCGACTGCGACAGTAGCGAGAACTAAACTTTTATTCTTCTTCATTGTGCAGCTCTCCTCGAGGGTGATTTGTGCCTAGATAATTGACGGTCGTCAAATAACTAAGCAAGTATGCACGTAGAATCTCAATAAATAAAGGTCAGCACTCAGTTAATTTTTGGAGCGTTTTCCGAAGTAAATCCCTACAATTTCTGGGTCCACCGCCAGCGCAGCCCCTGGCCCCTCGTGGCGATTCCTACCCATGTCGAGAACGTACCCGTAGGTTGAGATTTCTAGGGCACGCCTAGCATTCTGTTCGACCATCAAAATCGTTACACCACTGTTATTAATCCGCACCAACTCATCAAATAATTGATCGACAAGGGCTGGAGCCAATCCCGCCGATGGCTCGTCCAGCAACAGGACATCCGGGGCAGACATTAGCGCTCGAGCCAATGCCAACATCTGACGCTGGCCTCCTGAGAGCTGACCGGCCCGGTCCCTCTTTCGAGAGACAAGATCGGGATACCTCACGTACATACTGTCTTTAAGCTCTTCAAGAGTTTTGCCTGACTCAGGAATATAGCCAACATCTAAATTTTCATCGATTGTCATACCAACAAAGATGTTTTCAATCTGAGGAACGTAACCAATCCCGATTTTCGAGAGGTTGTATGGCTTAGTCCCAAGGATGTTGACCTCTTTGCCATCGCGCAGAATCGTTGCACTGCCAGATGTCACCTTAGCAATACCAAAGATTGCCTTCATGATCGTTGATTTGCCAGCGCCATTTGGTCCAACGATAGTAACAATTGATTTCTCAGGAACTTCAATATTTACTCCGTTAAGAATTTTGATATCTCCGTAGCCACCTTCGAGATTAGAAATCTTCAATAATGCTTGGCTCATGATGTTGCCTTTCTTGTTCCAAGGTAGGCATCAATGACGGCTTGATTTTCATAAATAGAGTTTGGTTTACCCTCGGCAATTACTTTACCCTCGGCCATTACGATAACTCGATCCGAAATATTCATGACCGTCTCTAAGTCATGTTCTATGAGTAGAAATGTGAGGTGATGCTCGGTTCTTAGAGCATGTAAAACTTCCAATAACTTCTCAACCAAGGTTGGATTAACTCCGGCAAAGGGCTCATCGAGAAGGAGCATGACGGGATTTGCCATCAACGCTCGGGCAAGGTCAAGAAGTTTTCGCTGCCCACCTGAGAGAATTCCAGCATACTCATGGGCAAATCTTTCAATTCCTATCTGCTGCAGAAGTTCCATGGCTCGGTTACGACATTGCTCTTCATATGCTCGTCTAGCCTTTGGATTAAAGAAGTTAACCAAACTGTCTCCTGGATTATCCTGACCACCTAGCATTAAATTATCTAAAACACTCATGCGCTTAATAACCTTAGCGCCTTGGAATGTTCGAATGATTCCGCGGTCGGCAATCTTATGTGGCAAAAGTCCCTGAATTTCCAAGCCTTCAAAGAGAATCGTTCCTGAATCTGGCTTTATTGCGCCGCTAATTAAGTTGAACAGAGTTGTCTTGCCCGCTCCATTTGGACCGATTACCGAAGTAACACTTCCAACTTCAACATTTAGGGTTGCACCATTTACTGCTCGTACGCCACCAAAAGAGATTGCGACATCTTTTACTTCAAGAATTAGATTATTCAAGGACCATCTCCTGACGTTTTCCAAAGATTCCTTGAGGACGGCGCATCATAAGAATAATGAGAACGATTCCAATAATCATTATTCGAATATAAGCTCTCTGCGATGCATCGAAAGTAGAAAATGGCCAGAACGTAAAGAAGCGAGTTCCACCGTAGAGGAATCCAAAGAATATTGCCGCGAAGGGAAGACCTTTTACCTTCGTAGCCCCACCTAATATCAAAATCATCCAGCCGTAGAAAGTTACGATAGTAAGGAAATCATCGGGTGATAACAATGAAGACTCTAACGCCCAATAGATTCCGGCGATCCCACCGATTATTGAACCTAAAATTACGGCCTGCAAGCGAAACCTAAAGACATTCTTGCCAAGGGCTGCAGGGACTTCATCATCTTCTCGCGTTGCCCGGAGAACGCGTGCCCAAGAAGTTCGTTCGATACGGGAGATGAGAAATAAAAGAATGCCAAGGGTTATCCAAACAATTATCGCCATTACAAATTCACGGTCAGCTATTTCACCAAATATTGGAGTTAAAATCTCGCGTGCGCGATTCATGATGGAGTCCCATGTGTCGGTATATGACGGGTAGTTATCTCCAATAACGGGAATAGCTAAAGAGCCTTGTACTCCGCCGGTTAAGCCGTCAGAGTTGTATATGACATAGCGGACGATTTCTGAGAAAGCGATACTAACAATCGAAAAATAGTCGCCCCTAAGCCGAAGGGTTGTTAAGCCCAAAAAGGCACCCCCAAGGGCGGCGACGCCTACACCTGTTGCTGCAGCAATCCAGAAATTAATTCCATGCGAGATAACCAAAATCGCCATTGTGTACGAGGACAGAGCCATCATTCCAACGTGACCAAAATTCAGTATGCCGCCAACGCCGTACTGCACTTGTAGGCCTAAAGCAAAAATTCCATAAATGCCGGACATGGTAAGAATGAAGATCCAGAAGCCTGGTTGCATTAGTGCAGTCATTAGATTTTTCTCGCCTTCACTCCGAAAATTCCCTCTGGCTTAAACAGCAAAACAATCACAAGAACGGCAAAGGCGACAACAGGTTTATAAGTCGATGGGATGCCTCCCAAGAGCGCATCCCACGTAGAGAGCTCCATGACAACACCCAGAACAAAACCGCCAATCAGCGCCCCGTAGGCATCTCCAATAGTTCCAAGGACAACTGCAGCTAAAATCGAAAGTAGTAGATCAAGGCCCATTCCATTTGTGAATTGGCCTTGAACCGTTCCTTGGAAGACACCCGCAAGCGCACCGAAAGCACCGCTTATAGTCCATGTAGCAATAATCACTCGATCAACGTTAATTCCTGATACGGCCGCTAGAGAAGGATTGTCAGCATAAGCGCGCATATTCTTTCCAGTGGTCGACTTCTTAATAAATAGTGCAATGGCTGTAATTGCAACAGAGGCCGAACACAAGACTATTAACTGAGCTTGAGCAATTTGAGCTCCTAGGAACTCAAAGGTTTTTATCTGGTCGATTTCAAATTTTCGGCTGTTACTGCCAAAGGTAAGCGCGATTGCCTGACGAAGAACGAAGGCGATCCCTGTTGCCACAAGAAATAAGGCAAGCATTCCAGCACCACTTTTGCGCAGTTTGCGCCAGAGAAAGAATTCGAGAATCAAAGATACGACGACTCCGATAATCATAGAAAGTATTACGGCAACAATAAATGGCAGGTGCCTGTCAACTGCCAAAAAGACAGTTGTGAATGCACCCAAAGTTAGGAAATCGCCAGCTGCGAAATTTACCAAACGCAAAACGGAGTAAACGAGAGAGATGCCTAATGCCGCAATTCCAAAGATAGAGCCCTCGACCAAACCGTTAAAGAGCAATTGAACAAACTCAGCCACGCATCAACCTCACTCTTCTAAGGATTTTAAGGCCCAATAAAATTAACCCGGCCAAAGATACCTAAAATCACATGATTTGTCTGTACGTGCCTTACGATATTTAGCGTGGATACAGCCAGCGAAAGCGACATGGAGCTTTTTGATTTACGGATTGTTGTAGATCGAATTGAGGGCAGATCCGTCTGTGGGTTAAGCGTAGGAGATTACTTCGAAGTAACTAATAGCGCCGAACTTCGAATCCCAGAAGGCAAACATTTCTGCATCTACGCCATACAGGCCGCCATGCCATTGCTACCTGCCAAACAACGTCAAATGCCTGCCAGCGACTGGCTAGAGACCGACTCTTTTGTAGCATGCCCTGATCCAGATGAGAGAGTAGTAATGCGCATTGAGCGAACTAGAAAAGTCAAACTTAGTTCAGGTGATTTAACTTAGTTATTATTTGTGTGCATGATTTTGCGATGTTTTTCCGAATACCTCTCTAAATCGTAGACAGGTCCGGTCGGCCCCTTTGATTCGGACAAAATCTCATCTATCGCTTCAAGCTCTTGGCTTGTGAAAATAATCTGAGGTATTTTCACGTTTGAATCAATGTGCGAGATATTTCGAGCGCCAACTATCACGCCTTTCACGGCTGGGCGAGCCAGTACCCATGCTGATGCAATGGTTCCAATATCTGTCTCGTGGCTATCGGCAATATTTTTACACACACGCAAAAGTCTTTGGAAGAGCTCCCATCCGCCGAACTCTTCGATAATTATTTGATATTTAACATTTGATCGCGTTTCTACCTGAGTCGGCTCTGCTGCGCCTAAGAACTTCTCTGAAAAGAACCCTCCGGCGACTGTGCCGTAACAGAGTATTCCAATCTCATTTTCCTTACAGAACTGGCCCATACCTTGCTCTGCTCTGCGATCTAACATCGAGTATTGGATTTGATGGCTCGCTGGTTTTAATCCAGCGTTAACCATCTCTTCAAGACGAGCTAAATCAAAATTGGTGATTCCCACATTTCTAATCTTGCCAAGCTCCTTGAGCCCGAAGAGAGCTTCCATTGCAGCCAGGTAGTGACGATCTTCATATCTCCACCAGTGAAGTTGAACCAGATCGACCTGATCAACACCCAGGCGTGCCAAAGAGCGATTTACAATGTTTATTGCATCGGAGCTATCGAAATCCTTTAAGAATGTCTCATTCGGAACATACTTGGTGTGAAGCTGAACGCTCGAGCGGGCGTTAATCCCAATCTCTTTGCTCAACTCAACTAGAGTTTTTCCAACTAACTCTTCAACTCCTGTATAGATATCACCAAAATCAAAGGTAGTTATTCCAGCTTTAATAAAAGAAATCATGTCTGAAATTGCCGCTTGTTCTTGAATCTCAATGTTTAATGAGTGACCAGAACTCAACTGCCAACCACCCTTTATTACAGGTGAGATTTCATATCCAGCAACAAGTTCACGTTTCTTCATTGAATAACCGCTTCAACTTCTATCTCAACTAAGTAATCGCTGCCGATAAGCTCGGCTTTGAACATTGTATTTGCTGGGCGAATATCGGCGAAGCGGATTCCATGGACTCGAGCTATTGGTTCCCAGTTCTTTAAGTCGCTGACAAAGATTCGTGATCGAACCACATCGGTTAGTTTTGCCCCTAATGATTCAAGAGATGCCTCAATTTTATCGATTACAAAATGAGTTTGTGCAACAGGATCATTTACTCCCACAGAGATTGATCCATGTGTTGCTGTAGTTCCTGAAACAAGTACGCGATCACCGATTCGAACTGCTCGACTATATCCAGCCAAGTTTTCCCATGTAGTTCCTGAATCGATCATTGACTTTCCACCTGATTGAGTAACTTCGTAAACCGGTGGAAAATCTTCGAGATGATGGCTTAAATCCCCTGAAGCAGTTAGATAAGGAGGTTTGCGATATTCATCTCCGCAGTCCCCAGGGATTACTTCCAAAAGAGCGAGAGCCGACGCAATTTTTGAGGATTGCGCTGTAGAGAGATCGAAAGTGAAGAGTGAAACAGCGTCAGCGATATGGGCGTTTTCGCCAAGGCGCGCACCAATAATGACTGCCCCAACTGCCTTTTGGGCCAGCTGGTACTTGCTGGCTACCGTTGAAATAGAACGGTCAACCTCTTTTCCAACTTCATCAAGAGTTGCAAGCAGATGTTGGAACTTGTCCCAGCCACCGGCTACATCAATGAATCGCTTGTACTTCATGAGAGACCAGTTAGGCAGAGCCTCACCAGTTGGATCGGTTTTTCCTAACCATTTTTGAGAAATAAAACCACCACATAATGTGCCATAAGCAAGAATCTTAACGCCGTTGGCATCACAGTAATCAGCCATCTCGCCGCCACCGCGCTGATCAACAAGGGAGTAGGAAATTTGATTTGAAACGATGTTAACTCCCGTTGATTTGGCGATTCTTAAATGCGCAGTGTCGAAGTTAGTGACACCTATTGCTCCAATCAGACCCTCTTCTTGCAACTCTTGTAAATACATAAGAGCGTCTAACCAGAATGGGTTAGAGAAATTCCATGCATGATATTGAAGTAGCTCTACTTTTTCACTTTGTAAACGTGTGCATCTCTCTTGGACTGCCGCTCTTACTTGATCACGCGTGACCGGCCCTGGCTTTGGAACCCACTTTGTAAACAGGTGTGCGTTTTTTCCAGCTGGAAGATGCTTTTTAAAATAGCCAGCAATGATTTCAGCTGAACCATAGTGGTCTGCCATATCGAAAGTATCTAAACCAACGTGCGCGTAGGCGGCCATGAACTCTGCAGTTGCAGCTGGATCTAGTGTCGAACCATCTTTTTCCATATCAGCAATCTGCCAAAGCCCCGTAATTGCGCGGGCGATATTGATTCCAGGTGCGAGATCCACTCTTTCAATCTGTGTCATCTGAGTCTCCGAGTATCTCTACTTGCGCAGGAAGTGATTGGTTTTAGCGAAGGCTGCAATTATTTTTTCCACATCTTCATAGTTATTGTAAAAATGTGGCGATACTCGGATATTGCCTCCACGCGAGGAGGTCACGACATTTTCAGCCTCTAATGCAGATACATGTGCATTTTCATCAAGGGATGCAACTGCCAGCATCGCGCCATGATGGGCGAGATTTCTAGGCGTTATTACCGTTCCACCAAGGGATTCGATTCCAGATCGAATTGCCTCATGAATTCCAGAAACGTAGGAGTGAATGTTCTCAATTCCGATATCGATGACCATTTGTAGACCAGTCGAGGAGGGGTAAAGAGATGGAATCGCTGGAGTTCCTGATTCGAAACGTCTGGCATCTTTTGCCGGGTCATATGCGTGAATACCCATCGCAAAAATGTCTTTAGCGGCAAACCAACCAGTTGAAGTTGGAATTAGATGGCCAGTCGTTTCGCTACGCGCATAAAGAAAGCCGACACCAGGTACACCTAATAAATATTTAAGAGTTCCGCCGACAACAAAATCTGCCTTTAGCGTGGACAAGTTCAACGGAACAGCTCCAACAGTTTGATAGGCATCAACTAGTACTAGTGCACCTACCTTATGTGCGGCTTCTATAATTGGCTCCAACTCAGTGACGGCACCATTGTGATAGCAGCCATGAGTAATCGAGACGATTAATGTCTCATCATCGATTGCAGCGATCATCGCTGCGACATCAACTCTTAAATCTTTGGTGCTTTGAATGTGCTGAACAACTGCTCCCCGAAGTTCCTGGGCGTGCCAAGTCTGACCAATAGTTGGAAATTCATTTTCAGTTGTAACTATTTTGTTGCGCTTTTTTGTGAAATCTAATGCAGATGCAACGGCGTTTACACCGGCGGAGGCTGAGGTAGTTACTGCAATTTCTGATGTTGGAACTTTGAAAAACTCTGCAAAGAGAGAACGCATTGTCTCTTGGTAACCAGCCCAATCGCCCCACGCTGATCCTTTAAGCTCCAGGGTTGCAATATAAGTATCAAAACTCTTTCGAACACTATCTGCCAGAGCACCCTGAGAGCATGAATTTACATATGTTACATGTTCGAAAACTGAGAATTGTGACCTATGCAGGGATGCTAAATCCTTTGTAGCTGAATCTACGGCCATGATTTGCTCTCCTAGTTATCTCTTCATGGAACTCTTCACTATTGCATTAGGGAGGGTATCCCGATTAAAAATAATAATGCAAATATTTGGCGGTCGTCATACTGGCAATATGCTCACACCATCGCCTATGACTCTACATACCCAGGCGCAGGGCGGCCATCTGGATAATAAGCTGCAGCGGGAGAGCCAGCTGGACGGAAAATGCCCAACAGGCACAAGTCTTCATCTCGGTTATTAACTAAAGCGTGCAAGAGGCGAGGCGCAACGATAAAGGTCGAACCCACAGACAATGTCTGCACCGTATCTCCGACATGAAGCTCTCCTCCGCCTGCAACGATATGGCAGATCTCATCGTATAAGTGATAGTGAGCAGGTGCCCCTGACGGCGGGATGAAACCGATAAACATAGTCGCATGTGCCGAACCATTATCGGCATCGTAGAGAACTTCGAACTCACGATTTGAAGTTGCAGCAGATTTATCAGAACTGCCCTGTTCTACAAATCGAGCGTAATTCTGAGTTGGAACGATTTGTTTGCGCGCGAAAGGACCAGAGACGTCTGGGACACTCACTTCCAAGGCGCGCAAATCATTGCCACCTACCCAGTTAAATGTGGAGCCAGATCGGATGAGTGCCGCCGAGCCGGATTTCATTACCTGTCGGTTTACTCCATCGCTGTCACTAATCTCTAAGGTCGCGCTCCCAGAGCGTGTATAAATAAGGGTGTCATGCTTAACTTTCACGAGCGGTGTCGCATCTCCAGTGAGTGAGATTTCAACTGCAGTCATTGCCTCGGCATAAGTACCGCCATCGATTAATGAGGTACAGGTCGCCTCACCTCTTCGAGAAATACTTTCTTTTGCTATGGTTTGCGACACTGCACTAAATACAATCCCTGGTTTCATGGTGTCCCCTCTCGAAAGGAAGCATATCTATGAAAATTCTCCGACATGCAAGCGCTAAATGGAGTGGACCAGTTCCAACCGGAACTGGCGTTATGACTCTAGGCCGTGATGGATTAGCCATTCCTTTCTCTTTAAAGACGCGTACTGAAGACGGGATGGGCACCAACCCGGAGGAGCTCATCGGGGCCGCCCTCGCAGGGTGTTTTTCGATGCATCTGACGAGTTTGATTGAGGATGCCAAGATGCCCGTGGGTGAGATCGAAACATCGGCTCGCGTAATTTTGGAACAGCGCGATGGGGGATTCTGCGTCAGCGAAGTCCACTTAAACACGCGTGGCAGCAATCAGAGCATGTCCAATGACGAGTTTATTGAATTAGCTAATGAAGCTAAGCGGACCTGTCCGGTTTCAAAACTCTATTCATCGGCGCTCCTTACTCTGGAAGCAGCTCTTGCGTAGTTAGCAGTTAAGGTTTGCGAACTATTCGAATCGGATTCCCAATTTTTTGAGCCAATTGATGCAATGCCGCGCTGGCCTCTTCAAGAGGCATGATCGCTGTAATTGATCCCGAAAGATCGAGTTTGCCAATTCTGATTAACTCGACTAACTCT
>CAEZUG010000037.1_pt1 | contig 12637 bp, 10 predicted proteins | sample 7264411 | NCBI WGS metagenome assembly CAEZUG01 (sample SAMEA6813824, study PRJEB35770) | uncultured Actinomycetes bacterium | biome: Freshwater; feature: Freshwater reservoir; material: water | place: Czech Republic | collected 2016-04-20 | depth 0.5m m | reverse complement strand
TGTCAGCCCAAGGGGCTACTTTTCGAACACCTGTTCGAATATCCACAGTACCAAGGAGCGCCTCTAAAAAATGTCAGTCCCTCAGATTAATCCCGCCCACGATGTCACCATCGATGGCGCAACTACACCTATTGAGTTCACCTTCAAAGGCAGACGCTTTCGTATCCATGCAGTTTTATCCAGATGGTGTGAGGCCGGCGGTTGGTGGAACCGCATTAGCGATGGAAAGTATCGTCCCGATGATGCAGCTCGCGCAGTATGGCGCGTTGAGGCGGCTCCAATTGGAGCTCTTACAACCTTCGAACTTGAACGCGATGAGCTCAGTGGTCAGTGGATTATTAGATCGATATGAGTTTTATTCACCTCAATGTTGCAAGTGCCTACTCACTCAAATACGGCACAACCCAGCCACATGATTTAGTTGCGCGCGCTGCCGAGTTTGAAATGCCGGCCTTAGCGCTGACCGATCGCGATGGCTTAGCTGGTGCAGTTCGCTTTGCACAAAGCTGCCTTGACTACGGGATTGCGCCAATCATCGGAGTCAATCTCGGTATTGATTTAGGCATCGCTAAAAGCCGCATCACATTACTTGCCCATAGTGATGGGGGATGGTCGGCGTTATGTCGATTGCTAACATCCCTTGCCATGGTCAGCGATAATCGCAGCCCCGTCCTTACCCTTGAATTTCTGCAACGCTTTAACCATTACAGTTCAAAACTCTACGCACTTTATGGCCCCGAATCACCGGTGGGTGCACTACTCACCGATAACCGTATCGATGCCGCTTTTTCAACATTTAATCTAACTCGGGATTTATTTGCCGGTAACGCAATCGAATGTGTTTCACATGTAGTTGCCGGTAAAGGCCCGCGCTCTACATTGCATGCTGCCAGGTCGCTGATTTTTGCCCGCGATCACGATATCGATGCCGTTGTTACAAATGCGGTACGGATGCGAGATCGCTGTGATGGACCCGTGGCAGATGTTTTAGATTGCGCGCGCCAGCTAGTACCGCTGCATCCACGCCATGTTGAGCGCCGCAATGCTGAAGGATTTTTAAAATCTGGCGACGAGATGATTTCATTGGCTGGCGAAATTGCGCGTGCAGCAGGTGAGCGCACACCGCGTCAATTGCTTGCAACGACAAGAGCGTGGGCCGAGCGCGCTTTATTATCTCCCGCACGCGATATTGGGCTGGGTGGTGCGCACTTACCCGAGCCACATGTCGTTGGTGCCCAATCTGCACATGAAATGCGCATGCTATTGCGCACCCGCAGTGAGGCCGGAATCAACTGGCGTTATAGCGATAGTGGTGCGATTAAAAAAGCGCGTGCACGTTTAGATGATGAACTATCAACGGTTGCAACACTGGGTTTTGAATCTTATTTTTTAACCGTTGCCGATATCTGCGATATGGCACGAGGCGCCGGTATCCGTGTGGCTGCACGCGGTAGTGGTGCGGGCTCACTTATCTGTCACTTGCTTGGAATCTCAGGCGTTGAACCCATGGCGCACGGACTATTAATGGAGCGCTTTTGTTCACCGCTTCGTAGAGCTCTGCCTGATATCGATATCGATGTTGAATCCCACCGACGCCTTGAAATCTATGACATGGTTTTCAAACGCTACGGTGATACAAACTGGGACACACCCAATAATCAATCGCGCTGTGCAACCGTTGCAATGGTCGATACATATCGCGCCAGGCATGCCATTCGTGATGCCGGCGCCGCCCTTGGCCTACCTGCGACGGAGATTGATATGTTGGCAAAATCGATGCCGCATGTACGTGCACGCAATATATCTAGCGCACTTGAAAACCTGCCCGAACTCAAATCTCTCAATGTTAAAGCCCCGCTTACTGCGATGACGATCGCTCTTGCCGAACGTCTTGATGGACTACCAAGGCATTTAGCGATGCACCCATGCGCGATAGTTTTATCCGATGGCGGCTTATTAGATCGTGCGCCTCTTGTGGCTAACGCCAGTGGTTATCCAATGGTCGTCTTTGATAAAGATGATGTCGAAGCTATTGGCTTATTAAAACTCGACGTACTGGGCGTTCGTATGCAGTCGGCAATCTCATTCGCTCTCACTGAAATCGAACGGGCACAGGATGTAAAGATCGATATCGATTCAGTGCCGCTAGATGATGCACGCACGTATGAGTTAATTCAATCAACGCGCACCCTTGGAATCTTTCAAGTGGAAAGTCCGGGCCAGCGCGAACTAGTTGGCAAACTCGAACCCAAAACATTTACCGATTTGATTATCGATATCTCACTCTTTCGCCCAGGCCCAGTTAAGGGCGACATGATTACGCCCTTTTTAAAGGCGCGTCACGGATGGAGCCCAGCGCAGATTATTCACCCCGATCTCTATGAAATTCTGCGAGACACAGAGGGCGTTGTCGTCTTTCACGAACAGGTAATTCAGATCATTGCAACGATGACGGGTGCATCTCTGGCCAGCGCCGATGAAAAACGTCGCGCGTTGGGGGACAAGATCGGTGCGCAAGAGGTCTGTGACTGGTTTTTTCCTGCTGCAACATCACGTGGATATGAACTACCCATCATCAATCAGATTTGGGATCTCCTGCGCGCCTTTGCATCCTTTGGTTTTTGCAAGGCACATGCCGCCGCCTTTGCCATGCCCACATATCAATCGGCCTGGCTTAAAACACATTACCCCGCAGCTTTTTTGGCGGGAGTTCTCACGCATGAGCCGGGCATGTATCCCAAACGTTTAATCGTTGATGAGGCGCGGCAGATGTCGATTGCTATCGCACCACTAGATGTTAATGAATCCGATTCCTGCTATCGAGTTGAAGATCAAGGCAGCGCGATTCGGATTGCACTCTCGACTATTTCAAAGATTAGTGATGGTGAGATCGCATCGATTATCGCCGGACGTCCCTACACAGATCTATCTGACTTTGTGCATCGCTCTGGCAGCAGCGCACCTGTTACAGAGAGTGCGATTCTTACTGGTGCCTTCGATCGTCTGCACAGTGATCTCAACCGCCGCGACCTCTTGCTACATCTATCTGATTTAGAACGCTCACCAAACAAAGCTATCTCTGGTGCGCAGATGAACTTAGCTTTTGCCCCACCCGCCCTCATTAGTAGCGGCCTACCCGGTATGAACTCTGCCGAAAGTGTGCGCCACGAAGTCGAACGTTTAGGCATCGATATGTCACATCATTTAATCGAGTTCTATAGCGATTTTCTTAACGCTATCGGCGCTGTTCGATCATCGCAGTTGCTGGATACGCGTTCAGGATCTAGCGTTCTTGTAGCTGGCATAAAAGTTGCGATGCAGACTCCGCCCGTACGTTCGGGGAAGCGAGTCATCTTTTTAACCCTCGATGATGGCTACGGCTGCAGCGATTCAGCATTTTTTAGTGATGCTCAGACTGACTTTGCTAGCACCCTGTATTCATCATCCCTGCTACTGGTTCGGGGCGTTACTCGGCGTACGGGGGCACGGGGGATCTCAATTCGAGGGACAGGTGCCTGGGATTTGCGCGCGGCATATGAAACATGGCGCGCTAAAGAAAGTACGCTGGCAATATGAGTTCGGCCTCGATTCTTCACGTTGATATGGATGCATTCTTTGCCTCCGTTGCCGAACGCGATAACCCTGAATTAAAAGGCAAGGCAATTGTCATTGGAATGGGAGTGCGCGGCGTTGTCTCTGCGGCAAATTATGAGGCGCGTAAATTTGGCATTCACTCAGCCATGCCCGTGAGCCGAGCTCGTCGATTAGCACCGCATGCGATTTTTTTACCCGTCGATATGGCGCGCTACCAAGAGGTCTCATCAAATGTGATGGAAATCTTTGACAGCTTTACACCATGGGTTGAACCCGTCTCAGTTGATGAGGCCTTCTTAGATGTAAGTGGCGTACAACGCTTGCTGGGTTCACCTCGCGAAATTGCAACGGCAATTCGTGCAAAGGTAGAGGCGCAAGAGGGCATCACATGTTCAGTCGGAATTGCCCCGTCAAAGTTCATTGCAAAACTTGCCTCGCAACATTGCAAGCCAAATGGAATGCTAGAGATTACATCCGATCGAATCCTAACTTTCTTGCATCCATTGCCGATACAAGCGATGTGGGGAGTTGGACCAAAGACTGCCGAAACACTTGAGCGCCTTGGACTTCGCACAATTGAAGATATTGCGAATCTGCCTCGGGCAACTTTGATACGTGCACTTGGTCAAGCAAGTGGTGCATCGTTATACGAACTTGCCTGGGGCCGTGACTATCGCGATGTAACACCACATGATGCCGAAAAGAGTATTAGCTCGGCCGAAACTTTCCCGCAAGATTTAGATGATCCGGCGCAGATTCTGACCGAGTTCTTACGATTAACAGAGCGCTCATCGGCAAGGCTTCGAGATAAAGATTTATTTGCAAAGACAGTTTCAATCAAAGTGCGTTTCGCCGATTTCTCGACGATTAATAGATCTAAAACACTGGCGCTTCCCGTCGATGGAACCCATGAGATATATGAAGTGGTCAAAGGGCTCTATGAAGCCTTGCGTATAGATCGAGCTCGGCTTCGCCTAGTCGGGGTATCACTGGAGAATTTGAGCGGAGGAGCCCCCGAGCAGATGGTTCTAGGAGCCCGAGAGAGTGGCTGGCGACAGGCAGATGGCGCGATAGACCGTGCCAGGGCTCGCTTTGGCGCAGGAAGCGTGCGTCCCGCCCGCTTAATTAAACCCAGCCAGGAGAGTGAAGAATAAGTAGCACCTTCTCGAAAAATTCTCTATTGTTGCCCTATGCCACTATCCGATCATGAGAAGCGAATGCTCCAGGAGATGGAGGCCGCCCTTTTAACCGAGGATCCGCGCCTTTTTTCAGCTCTTTCTGGGGAGGCTAAGCCGTTGCGTCGAAGTGGAACGCTGCTTGGACTTGCACTGATTCTTTTAGGGATCGCAACGCTCTTCGGTGGCCTCGTCGCCAAGGTAACGCCAGTTGGAGTTCTAGGCTTCCTCTTCGCTTTGGGCGGGGTTATCGCCCTGCTCTCATCGCTCTCCGGTAAAGCCCCGCGCATAAAGGGCGCTCGCAAAAGCAAGGCTTTTGGCTCCCGTTTAGAAGAGCGCTGGGATGAGCGTAATAATCAGTAACCCCTAGTACGTATTCGCACGTAAGGCCTCCATTATGGGGGCCTTTTTTTATCTCTGAAACTGGGAGCTAGTGGGCGAGAAAGGGGGAAAAGTGGCAAAAAGTGGTGCAAAAAGGAGGGAAATGGAGTAAAGTGGGGGACTAAGCCGATACGTGATTCGGCCGAAGAACCTTGGGGAAGGGGTACGGATGTTTTTAGGTACCCACGAACCACGCCTTGATGAAAAGGGCCGACTCATTCTCCCGGCAAAATTTCGTGACGAATTGGCATCGGGACTCGTAATTACTAAAGGACAAGAGCGTTGTCTTTATGTTTTTCCTTCAAGTGAATTTGAAATTATTACTCAAACGCTAAAACAAGCGCCAGTCACTGCAAAATCAGCTCGTGATTACAGCCGTGTGATGTTTGCAGGTGCACACGATGAGATTCCTGATCGTCAAGGTCGCATAACTATTCCTCAAAGCCTTCGCACATATGCAGGACTTGAAAAAGATTGCGTAGTTATTGGAGCAAACACTCGAGTTGAAATTTGGGATGCAACTTCATGGAATGAATATTTAGCCGATCGCGAGAAGAGCTTCGCCGATGTTTCTGAGGAGGTCTTTCCAGGACTGTTCTAACTAACTCTTATCTGTGGCCACCGCCGACCTTTCGAACGTATCGGCGCCCCTTCCCCGGCGCCGCTACTAAATAGATCCGTCGGCCGGCGGTGACCAGAGATAAGAGTCGTAATACGAAAAACCGATAGCAACTTAGTTACAAGTAAAGGGGGAGTGATGATTGATAAAAGCGCACATGTATCTGTAATGCTTGATCGATGCATTGATCTCCTTGCCCCTGCAATTAACGCAAGTGAGAATCCAATTGTCGTGGATGCCACATTGGGACTAGGTGGGCATACTGAGGCTTTACTTCGAAAATTTCCAACATTGAAAGTCATCGGCATCGACCGCGATTCCGAAGCTCTTGTAAGTGCATCAGCCAGGTTAACTCCCTTTGCAGATCGACTACTTACCAAGCACGCCACCTTTGATTCAATCGCTGATGTTGTCGAGTCATTTGGATACACACATATAACTGGCGCTCTTTTTGATTTAGGCGTTTCCTCAATGCAACTTGATGAAGCTAACCGAGGCTTCTCATACTCCCATGATGCTCCTTTAGATATGCGTATGGATCGGACGCAATCTTTAACTGCGGCAGAAATTGTTAACACATATGAGCCAGGTCAGTTGGTACGTATATTGCGTACTTACGGAGAAGAAAAGTTTGCAACTCGAGTTGTAGAAGCGATTGTTAAGGCTCGAAACATCGCACCGCTTAACTCGACAACCCAATTGGCAACACTGGTTAAAAATGCTATTCCGGCCGCCACCAGGCGTACGGGCGGCAACCCAGCCAAGCGCACATTTCAAGCCCTTCGCATTGAAACGAACGACGAACTTGGCGCAATCACAAGAGCACTTCCATCTGCGCTCAAACTCCTTAGCGTGGGAGGGCGTTTAGTCGTCATGTCGTTTCAATCTCTTGAAGATCGAATTGTTAAAGAGCTCTTTGTCGCATCGACAAAATCAGGGACTCCTCGAGACCTGCCTTTCGAGCTACCAGAGTTTGCTGCCAAGTTCTCACTAGTCATTAAAGGAAGTCAGACTCCAGGAGCGCAAGAGCTTGAAGAGAATTCCCGCTCGGCATCGGTACGACTCCGTGCAATCGAGAGGACGGCTGCATAATGGCTATGACCGCATTTGCACCAGCGATTACACGTTCGAAAGAGATCCTGGCTGAGAAATCGGCACAAGTCGCGCTGAAACTTGTTCCTGACTTATCGGCTGGAAAACAGGCCGATCGAAAATTCTTTGCAATCTTTGTCTCGGCCGTCGGAGTTGCTGGACTCTTATCTCTGCTCGTAATAAACACCCTGCTTGCTCAGGATGCTTTTCAACTAACACATTTAAAACTCGAAGCTAAAATGGTCAGTGATCAGCGTGAAGCGATCGCTCGTGCCATTGATAAAAAGTCCTCTCCAGAATCACTTTCACATGCAGCTCTTGCCTTAGGAATGAAGCCATCAGAGACACCTACCTTCTTGAATTTAGATCAGCCCTCTGCAAATCAAGGTGGCTTCGGCAATGGGTAATTTTGCACTTGCTCATAATCGAATCAGGTTTTTAATCCTTGTTATTGCAGTTGCAATGGTGCTTTTTACCGTTCGGCTAATACAGGTTCAAGCAGTTCAAGCAAGCGATTATCGCTTGCGCGCCGTTAACGAGATGGAGAATACGCGTACTTTACCGGCCCCACGGGGTGCGATTACTGATGTCAATGGCGTTGCCTTTGCTCGAAGTGTGGCTGCCACCAGCATCGTTGTCGATCAAACTCAAATTACTAATCCAGCACGAGTTGCAAACTTTGTTGCGCCAATTTTAGGATTAACTGTTTCAGAAGTTACTGCGAGCATCACAGGAAAACGTAAGTGGAACATGGTCTACCAAAATGCTAAACCCGCTTTGTGGCAAAAACTCAGCGCCGCAATGGCGACATTTAACGCACAGTTTCCAGGAATGAGTCCAGATCGCATTATCGGTTTCTTTCCAGAACGCGGCTATATACGCGAGTATCCATCGGGCTCTCTCATCGCATCCTTGGTTGGCTTCGTCAATCACGATGGAAAAGGCGCCACTGGACTTGAATCGAGTATGAATTCATCTATAGCTGGTGTTGATGGTAAGTATTCATATGCAAATGGTTACGGCGCTGAAATTCCTGGCTCGCAGTCAGAGATTATTCCGGCCCAAGTTGGGACAAGCGTTCGACTGACAATCGACAGAGATATTCAATGGGTTGCAGCGAAAGCGATTTCCGATGTAGTCAAAGCATCTGGCGCAATTAGCGGAACCGTAATTGTGATGGATCCAAAGACCGGTGAGATTTTAGCCCATGCAACGGCACCAACATTTGATCCAAACCACACTTCAAAGGTCTCTCTTGTTGCAATGCGTAATCCATCAGTGCAGGATGTTTATGAACCAGGCTCAACCGGAAAAGTTATGACCATTGCTGCGGCAATAGAAGAGAAGAAGATCACGCCGGAGACTGTTTTCACGATTCCATATGCGCTCAAGCGTTCAACTAAAACTTTTCACGACCACGAAAGACATCCAACGGAGCGCTTAACAGCATCAGGGGTTTTGGCGGTATCAAGTAATACCGGTGCGATACAAATTGGCGAGCTTTTATCTCACGATGTTTTGTATAACTATCTTTCAAAGTTTGGTGTTGGCAGTAAGACTGGCTCTGGTCTACCTGGTGAATCACGAGGGATCCTGCCAAAGGTTGCAGATTGGTCGGGCACAACTGCACCGACCGTAGCTTTTGGGCAGGGATATTCACTGACGGCTATGCAGGCAACGAGTATCTTTGCCACGATCGCAAATCATGGCGTTCGCGTATCGCCAACGGTTATCGCCGGTACCAGTGATTCAAGCGGAAACTTCACGCCAGCGCCAGGTCGAACTAGTGAGCGCGTTGTTAGTGTTCAAACCGCTCAAGCTATGCGCATCATGATGGAGAGTGTTGTATCGGCATCAGGTACCGCGCCAAGTGCTGCGATTGCTGGTTATCGAGTCGCCGGTAAAACTGGAACAGCGATGCGCATTGACGACACGTGTGGTTGTTATCGTGGCTACACCGCTTCCTTCATTGGCTTTGCACCAGCTGATAAGCCCGCTTATGTCATCAGCGTGACTATTCAAGATCCAAAAGGTCTGCACTATGGAGGATCCCTAGGTGGACCGGTATTTAAGAAAGTAATGTCTTTTGTATTGCAGAGTCGCCACATTGCACCAACTGGTACCAAAATCATTCCTGTTGCACTGAACGAAAAACAGCTATTCAAAAAGAAGGCGGCAGATGCAAAGACCAATAGCTAATCCAAGCAAAAAACTCGCCGCCATTTTAGCGATGGTAGGTGCGTCATGCGACCAGCAAATTGATGAAATTGAAGTTACCGGGATTTCCCAGTCAAGCTACGAAGTGATCGCGGGCGATCTATTTATCGCTCTACCCGGGGAGAAATTTCATGGTGCCACTTTTGTAAATGATGCAATCCTAAAAGGGGCGGTCGCCGTCTTAACCGATTTAGCCGGTGCTGCGATGATTAAAGGAGCTCCCGTCCTAATTGTAGATAACCCCCGACGTGCTGCCGGAATAGTAAGTGCCTGGTTTTACTCTGAGCCAATGCGCGATTTATACAGCGTTGGCGTTACCGGAACCAATGGAAAGACAACAGTTACAACGATATTGCACCAGATTATGGAAGCGGCAGGGCGCGAGAGTGGACTCATAGGGACAGTTGAAACACGTATTGGCGCTGATGTGCTCAGCAGTAAGCGAACAACTCCAGAGAGCTCGGATCTGCAGGCTCTTTCTGCAACCATGCGAGAGCGACACATACGCAACTTAGTAATGGAGGTTTCAAGTCACGCAATTACTTTAGAACGAATTCGTGGGAGCCACTTTGCAGTTGTTGGATTTACCAATCTTTCTCAAGATCACCTGGATTTCCATAAATCGATGGAGGAATACTTTCTAGCTAAGTCAAAATTATTCACATTTGAATATGCTGATCTGGCAGTCATAAATGTCGATGATGCATTTGGCGCACGCCTTGCCGAGATGACCGAGCTTCCAGTTATTACTTTATCTCGCACAAACACCAAAGCGGACTGGCACTTTGTGTCAATTACTCGCGATTACATCGGCGCATCAGTTGCAATTCGTGGAAGCGGTGGAATTCTGATTGAAGGAAAAACTATTTTGCATGGTGGATTTAACTACGACAATCTTTTGATGGCGATTGCAATCGCCACGGAGAGTGGAGTCGACCCAATAGATATCGCAGCGATAATGCCTGCGCTAACTGGCGCCCCAGGTCGCCTGGAGGCCGTTCGGCTTGGGCAGAACTTCACCGCCCTGGTTGACTATGCCCACTCACCTGATGCCGTTGCGCGAGTTTTAGAGACGGCACATGAGATTTCCGGCGGTAGCGTCATTGCGGTATTGGGATGTGGTGGCGATAGAGATTCCTCCAAACGCTCACTCATGGGGAGGGCGCTTCGAGATGGGGCCGATATTGCCATTTATACGAGCGATAATCCGCGAAATGAAAAACCAGAGGATATTCTGGTGCAAATGGTTTTAGATATAGATGTCCAAGCGCCCAATGAAGTGATTCTCGACCGTGCACAAGCGATCAGAGCTGCAGTTAATTATGCAAAAGAGGGTGACTTGGTCATTGTGTTAGGTAAGGGACATGAAAAGGGTCAAGAGATTTCTGGTGAGGTTCACCCATTTGATGATCGAATCGAACTTGCTCGAGCGATAGAGAATAAGAAGTGATTACATTAACCGCCGGTGAAATCGCCCTACTTGTTGGGGGAGAGCTTCATTGCGATCCTGACTTGCTTATATTTAAAGCTCCAGTATTTGATTCTCGCTTAGCTACTCCCGGTACTTTCTTTTTAGCTCTCAAGGGCGAGGTTCATGATGGCCATGATTTCGTCGCAGAGGCCTATAGATTAGGTTCGGTTTTCTCTTTAACTACTCACACCATCGATGGGCCATGCATAGTTGTAAAAGATGTAATTGCAGCGCTCTCAACTGTGGCAACTTTTATTCGTTCACGTTTGAGCAACCTAACAGTTATAGGAATAACTGGCTCACAAGGCAAGACAAGCACGAAAGATCTGCTTGCACATATGTTGGCTGCAGTCGGTCCAACCGTAGCGCCCGCTGGCTCTTTTAATAATGATTTGGGACTTCCTCTGACACTTCTTGAGTGTGACGAGCGAACCCGATTCTGCATTCTTGAAATGGGCGCACGACATAGAGGGGACATCGCACGATTATGTGAAATAGCAAAACCAACTATTGGTGTCGTGCTATCAGTAGGTACCGCTCATTTAGGTGAGTTCGGTTCGCAGCAAGTTATCGCCGAAACCAAAAGTGAACTGATTACAGCTCTTGGCGAAAATGGTATTGCAATCCTTGGAACTTATGACGAATTCACCCCAGCAATGGCCAAGTTTCATAGTGGAACAGTGCTTACATTTGGAGAAAGAAGTGATGTAGATGTTCGGGCTGCCGATATTGAAATTCGCGAGGGACGCGCCCATTTTGATTTAGTTACGCGTGCTGGCCGCGATGCCGTTGGTCTGCGTTTGGTGGGGGCTCATCAAGTTTCAAATGCTCTTGCCGTAGCCGCTGTTGGAACTGCTCTAGCGTTGCCAATAGAACTCATAGCCAGCTCCCTTTCAACGGCAACAATCGCAAGTAAGTGGCGCATGGAGCTCAATGAGGTCGAAGAGTTACTCATTATTAACGATTCATACAATGCAAATCCAGCTTCCATGAGCGCGGCTCTTCATAGTCTTGCCCTTTTTGCACAAGAGCGAGGGGGCCAATCCTGGGCTTTTGTAGGAAAAATGCATGAACTCGGCGAGTCAGGAGCCACGGCAAGTGCAGATATTGGCAACCTTGCCTCTGAAATCGGAGTTGATCACTTGGTAGTCGTCAATGCACCTGAGTACGGATCTGGAGTCGGCGCTATGCAGTACCACCACGTTGCCTCGATTGCAGATGCCGCCACATTCGTTTCATATTTCGCACCTGGCGATGTTGTACTTGTGAAAGCCTCGCGTGCAGAGAGATTTGAATTACTTGCAGATGAAATTCAAGCGCGTTGGTTGAGTAGAGATGACGAAAACAAATGAGACAGATTCTAATAGCTGGCGCTATTGCGCTTATTTTTTCGCTTTTTGGTACTCGAGGACTCATAAAGATTCTTGCAAATCGTGGATATGGACAGATTATTCGAGATGACGGTCCGAGCAGCCATCACATAAAACGCGGAACCCCGACTATGGGTGGTGTAATCCTTATCGCAGCCGCCCTTGTCGGCTACTTAACCGCCCATATATTAACTCAGAACGCATTGACGGTTTCGGCCATCCTAGTTCTCGGTTTAGTACTGGCACTTGGTACTCTGGGTTTTATCGATGATTGGTTAAAGGTTTCGCGCCAAAAATCTTTGGGGCTGACTGGAAAACAAAAACTTTTTGGTCAAGCAACCGCGGCCACCATCTTCGGAGTGCTGGGAATTAGATTTGCCGATTCCTCATCCTTAACTCCTATCTCTACCTATCTTTCTGGAGTTCGCGAAACTGCCATCTATCTGGGGCCGGTAATCGCAATTGCATGGGTGGTACTCATGGTGATGTCTGCTAGCAATGGCGTAAATCTTGCCGATGGTCTCGATGGGCTTGCAACTGGTGCATCTGTGATGGTTTTTCTCTCGTTCATTTTGATTGGTGTGTGGGAGTTTGGCCAAGGCTGTGCAATCAACTCTGGAATTGGTTGTTATCAAGTAAGAGATCCTCTGGATTTAGCGGTTCTGGCCGCCGCATTTGCCGGTTCGTGTACTGGTTTTCTCTGGTGGAATGCCTCGCC
>CAEZUG010000035.1_pt1 | contig 13042 bp, 12 predicted proteins | sample 7264411 | NCBI WGS metagenome assembly CAEZUG01 (sample SAMEA6813824, study PRJEB35770) | uncultured Actinomycetes bacterium | biome: Freshwater; feature: Freshwater reservoir; material: water | place: Czech Republic | collected 2016-04-20 | depth 0.5m m | reverse complement strand
GTTGGAGAGCCGACATTATGTCAGCCGGTAGTGGCCCACAATGGTGTTATCCGATGGAAAGTAAGTACACAGGGCGTCGCTGCACATTCATCTAATCCTTCAAATGGCCAAAGTGCCATTTCTGCAATGTCCAAATTGATTCTCGAATTTGAAAAAGAATATTGCTCAAAAATCTCTTTAACTCATCCTTTGACCGGCCAAGCTGCGTGCTCAGTTAATACAATCTCCGGAGGAACAGCCGTAAATATTATTCCGAATTTTTGTGAGATTGAAATTGATCGACGTACCTTGCCAGGGGAAGATAGCGAGCAGGTTCTAAAAGATATGAAAGCAGTCCTTGACTCAATTTCGCTACGGGACCCAACAATACTTATCGGAACTTCGACACCATTTATCGATTACCCACTCGACCCAATCGTTAATCATGGGTTTGCAATGCAAATATCCCAAATTCTGATTGGTATGGGGCTTTCGAGTGAACAATCTGGTGCTGGCTATGGAACAGATGCATCTACCTACTCAATAGCTGGAATCCCAGCAGTAGTAATTGGTCCAGGTAGTATAAATCAGGCTCATACCAAAGATGAATGGCTTGAAATTGCAGAGTTAGATAAATCCGTATTGATCTATAAGCAAATCATGGGATACAACTTTATATGAACGAGAGCGCATTACGAATAGGGATAATCGGCTTTGGCGGCATGGGGACAATGCATGCCGAACAGATTGGCTACTTAGAAAATGCTGTTGTTGCTGTAATTATCGAGCCAGCTCCACTCAATCGCAAAAAAGCAGAGGATTTCTTTGTTGGACAAGATGTAGCTTTTTATGATGATGTAGAGAGTGCGCTTCAGCATGTGAAGGTCGATGGTTGGATCGTAACCTCAAGCACGAGTACTCATATTGAGATTACTAAGCTACTTCTAGAAAATGGTTACACCGTTCTTCTAGAAAAACCAATTGCATCGTCGTTGGTTGAAGCCGAAAAGTTGCGGGCGCTAGTTAAGTCCGATTCCTCCAATTTGATGATGGGTCACATCCTTCTCTGGAATAAAGAGTTCCAGGCTATGAAGAGTGAGGCCACCAAACTCGGTAAAATTGCCGCCATAAATTGCTCGCGCCAACGTAGCGCCAATCACCGCACTCGCTATCCGGGTGAGTCTCCATTTGCCTTCATTATGGTCCACGATCTCTATACAGTTCATAGTTTAGTTCAGGCACAGGAGCCAACGAGATTTTCTGCCCAACAGCGCATACATGATCAAGGTGGCGTAGACCTAGCTCAAGCTCAACTTGGATGGTCCGATAACACGTACGCTTCATTGGTGGCGAACTATTTGATTCCGGATGATATTCCAGGTGATGGAAACATTGATGAACTCACTGTTGCAGGCGAGTCATGGCATATGCGTCTTTTATACGAAAGTGGTGTCATCCAGATAGCATCTAAGGGCCAGATCCATCAAGTGAATGTAGATCCACCGATGCGCATCGGTGCCACCAACTTCTTTGACGATGCACTGAGAAGTGAGTTAGAGCATTTCTTACTCTTGATCGCAGGTGCTGCGAGCGTTCCAGTTGGAGCTAGATATCAAGATGCCTGTCAGATTCAAGGTTGGATTGGTAATTTTATTTCACTCACACAAGACGAAGGAGCTAAATAATGCTAAGTCCTGAAAGCCGCCTCAAGGATTTTCCTTCACTTAAAGACCGTGTATATCTCAACACTGCAGCCGAAGGGATTCCACCCGCAAGTGTAATTGCTGCTCTCAATCAATACGCACAAGACAAAATAATAGGTATGGATGGCCGGCTACCCCACCAAGAGCAATGGGTTCAGGCTAAATCAATGACTGCTAAATTCTTTAATTTAAATAGTGATCAGATTGGAATTTGCTCCTCGGCATCAGAGGCTTACAACTTAGCCTATGCGGCACTTCACCTTAAAGATGGTGACGAGGTGGTTGTTAACGATCTCGATTTTCCTTCTGGAGCTACTCCCGCCATGACAGAGTCTTCTAAGGCAAAAGTAAAAGTTTGGAGAAGCAAGGACGGCGTGCTTGATCTTAAAGATTTAGAAAAACTACTGACCCCAAAGACAAGATTAGTTAATATCTCCTCGGTCAGTTTTTACAACGGTTTTCGCCTTGATGTAGATGAGGTTTCACAGATAGTTCGACGTCACTCAGGTGCAATGCTGGCAGTTGATGTGACTCAGGCACTTGGAAGAATTCCACTTGATGTGAAGAAGGCAGATCTAATAGTTAGTGCCACACACAAGTGGATACTAGCTTCACATGGAGGAGGTCTAGTCGGAGTATCTCCTGAGCGGGCCGATGAATGGAATGTAACTGCTGGAGGTTGGTTTAACCTCGAAAATGCATTTGATGAATCACGTTTTGAGAAACTGATTAGCAAGAAGGGTGCGGCAAGTTTCATGGTCGGTATGCCCAATTATGCAGCCATCTATGCAATCAATGCCGGTTTGGGTTACATAGACAGCATCGGCGTAGGTGCAATTGACGATCATGCCAAGAAGCTTGTGACTATGTGTCTTGAAGGATTAGCAGAATTACCAGTTGAAATGTTAGGGTCAATTTCACCTAGACTTCTTTCAGGAATTGTCGCATTTAAACACCCAAAATTTGAAGAGATAAATCAATACTTACACTCTGAAGGCGTACACGTGATGTCACATGCAGGTCGAATTCGCGCTTCAATTCATGGATATAACAATCAAGACGATGTAGTAATTTTCCTCGAAACATTAAAGAAAGCCTTGCTCCTCCATGCTAGCTGACGGCCATATTCATCTTTTTGAAAATGGCTACAAGAATTCTGGAGAAAATGAAATTTCTCTTTATGAGGATTTGATAAAGCAACATACGATAAAATGCTCCTTAGTGGTTGGCTACGAGGGAGAAAGTTGGGCTTTAGGAAATAACGCTTACATCTCATCCCTGGCACAGACCAGACCATGGATTCACCCGCTAGCATTTTTCAAGCCCAGCAACCTTCAAGTATCAGAATTAGATAATTTGCTTAAATTAGGATTTGAAGGAATCACCCTATATATTTTTTCAGAGCAAGATGCGGCCGACCTAAGCGCCGTAGAAGACTCCGTTTGGGTATGGCTTGTAGAAAATAAATGGATGATCAGCGTTAATTCAAGAGCCCACTTTTGGGATCTCTGGCTAGACGTGATGAGTAAGTGGCCTCAATTGACACTCCTGATCTCCCACCTTGGATTACCAAGAGTCGACGCAGACCATCTCACAAATGATGATATTTCAATAGAACTAAGCACCATCTGCAGACTTCATAGTTATACGAATGTATATCTTAAATTGAGCGGCTTTTATGCACTTGAGCAAAAGGATCCTGCATACCCATATCCATCCCTTGTGAACTATCTACATTACATAGTCGATAACTTCGATCGAACTCGCTTAATCTGGGGCTCAGACTTTACCCCAGCACTTGCAACTGTCACCTTCGCCCAGACTTTCGAGCATTTTTTCACATTGGAGTTCTTGGGGCAGATTGATACAAACATGATTTTGCATCAAAATTTGTTGCAACTTATCGCGAAATTAGAGAATTGAGTTTCGGAAGTACCTGATTCAATTTGGTTAGTAAGTCGCTCTTCCGCCTGATGCATCAAAAGTAAAGCCTGTCGTGAATGAGCAGGCTCTAGAGACCATAAATGCCAACATTTCAGCGGTCTCTTCGGGCTCTCCAATTCTTCCCATAGGAATTTTTGCAAGCATGTACTTAAGCGTCTCGTCACTCGTGTCGGCATTCATTGGAGTCCTAATGACTCCAGGGGCAAGTGCATTAATCGTGATTCCCTCGTTGGCCACCTCTTTGGCAACACCTTTAATGAAACCAATCATGCCGGACTTAGATGTGTTGTAGGCATGCATTCCAGGGTTGCCTTCCTTGCCCGCGATTGATGCCACATGTGCGATTCGTCCATACTTCCTGGATTTCATATGCGGAAGAACTGCTTGAGTTAACCAGACCGTTCCAAATAGATTGATTGTTACCGTTCGTTCAAAGGCGGCCCACTCAACATCCTCAAGCTTTGTAAATGTTGGACCAACGACTCCAGCAGTGTTTATGACTGCATCAATCTGAGCATGCTTAGAAATCACTGAAGTAACGAGTGACTGAACGCTCGATTGGTCACCCAAGTTAACGCTCTCGACCTGATTATCTTTAAGCCCCAACTCTTTTTGAAGTGAAGCTAAACCCGTCTTATCGAAGTCAGCGATAACGACGGTGCCTCCTCGGGAGGCAATCAATTGCGCAGCTGCTCGGCCAATTCCGCTGGCGGCACCAACAACTAAAACAACTTGACCGTCAAAATTATTTAGATCACTTGCCATTATTTCCTCCTGGGTTAATGACGTCGCCTTATGAATTCCATATTACTAGAGAAAAATTGTTATTTTCCCTTTCGTGGGTCTTCTAGGTTCAGAATACTCAATGCGTCGGCATGAATAATCTTTTCTATCTGCTCCAGTGAGATTTTCGGGAAGTTTGTTCCTTCTACTATCTCATTGACTGCCCGCAAGCGCTCCATGGCATATTTGGGGGTGGTAACCGGGAAGTCAGAGCCAAATAGAAACTTGTGCATGACGCCCCATTCGGTTGCCATAAGCATCGCCTCGTAAATCATCCAAGGGCGTGTGTAAATTGCAGAGACATCGGCATAGACATTTGGATGCTTGCGAATAGTGACGATAGTGTCTCGAACCCAAGGATGGCCAACGTGCGCCATTACTATCTTAAGATCTGGAAAACGAATCGCTACTTCATCAGTAACGAGCGGGTGGGCATAGGCCAAAGGAGCTTCGCGTACTGGCGAGGCACCGGTATGAAAGAGAATAGGCAGTGATAATTTCTCGGCGCGTGCATAAAGGGCAAGTGCTTCTCGGCTTAATGGATCAAAGCGCTGATAATTAGCGCCCAGCTTTATTCCTACTAGACCCAGTGCTATGGATTTGTCCATCTCCTCCATCCAGTCATACCTCATTGGATCAATTGACATGAACCCAATGCGATTAGAATCCGATGCAACGAAGTCGGCTGTGTCCTCATTGATTCGCGTAGCATCACCGGGGGTTCCAACTAAGCGCTCTGTATCTGGAACATGAATATTAAATACGATAGACACATCAGCTGCAGTCATGCCTTTTTGATAGTCTGAGTAACTATTGGTGGTATTAACTGGATCTCCAGAATGCCAACCCGAATATGACTTTTTTTCACTCTCTGGGACAGCATGAACGTGTGTCGGAGAGTGCGTATGAACGTCAACAATCATTTCAATTCACCAAATTCCTTTCATAGTAAGGTAAAAAATGAAAACGTGGAACCGTTAGGGCTCGAAAGTCTAGTGAAACTCTCATTTATTGAATGTAATCAGTCCGCGGCCCGGGGCACCTTGGGCTAGAACTTCAAAGGCCTTGTCAGCCTCATCTAGACCATAATGACCAGTAAGCAGAGAGTCCAAATCTAGTTTGCCAGCCAAATATAATTCAATAAGTCTAGGAAATTCAACGTGGGGGTTAGATGAACCATAGACGCTGCCCTTCATCATCTTCTCACCCGCAAGAATAAATCTTGGATCAATTTCCAACACTGCCCCACTTGGCGGAGCTCCTACAATGATCATTGCACCATTTGAACCGAGTATGTTGAGTGCGTTAAGCATTGCTTTCGTGCTTCCAACGGCAGCCACGGTGTATTGCAAGCCATTAGGACAGATTTTCCGAGTTGCCTCTAATACATCTTCCTTCATTGGATTTACTGTATGTGTTGCCCCAAATGACTTTGCCATTTCTAAGGCTGCATCAGATGTGTCAATCGCGATGATTGGATAAGCACCTGCAACACGGGCACCCTGAACTGAATTCAAGCCAACACCGCCGCAACCAACAATGGCAATTGACTCTCCTGGTCTTGTGCCAGCAGTGTTTGTGACTGCGCCGAAGCCCGTTGTGACCGAACACCCAATAAGTGCTGCCATGTCTAGAGGCATGTCCTTGCTAATTTTAATTGCAGAGCTCTCTGGCACTACTAAATATGGTGCATACGTTGCAGGGCCATAGTGAAGAATCGGTTGACCAGTGCTAGCATTTTTAAATCTCGAGCTCCCATCGAGAAGTCCACCCAGTGGTGAACCTGCTCGGCAGTGCCCTGGTTTGCCACCGCGGCAGGCGACGCAAACGCCGCAATTGAGTAGCCAAGAAATAATAACGTGATCCCCTGGGCTCAGAGTTGTCACTCCAGAGCCTACAGATTCAACAACGCCGGATCCTTCATCCCCAAGGATTATTGGCATTGGAATGGCGTGAGAACCGTCGTATGCATGCAGACAGGAATGGCAAACACCTGATGCATACATTTTAACGCGTACTTCACCAGGACGTGGGTTTTCTACTTCCACCTTCGTCATTACCATCTTCTCATTTGCTCTAACTAATACTGGTACGTCAATTACTATGGTCATGATTTGCCATTCTTTCTCTCAGTAGGTGATGGTTTTTTAAATACTCTCATATAGAGAAGTTCATAGATCCGATCAACTTCTTTTCTTGTTTGAGAATCCAATCGATATCCGACTGGCTCTCTTACGAACTCATTTGTAAATATGTTCTGCTTCACCAGTAAATGCTTCTCTACCGCCAGATATGCATCAAGTGAGTGCTCCAAATCCAACAAACTCGCCAGTGGGCCACTGATCATGTTTATAGAGTCCCAGTCATTAGCTTTTAGTGCCCGCCAAAGCGCCACTAAAATCCAGGTTGTATCGGCACCAGGCATTGTTCCCACGATGCCTCGTTGAAAAGTATCGACCAACGCGCCGCCGCCTGATCCTTCTAATACTCGCGCCTTTCCATCTGTCGCCTCTAGAAATAATGATAATCGTGGGCCTATCGGAACTGCTTCTGGTTTGAAGTAGATGCGTTTGCCGTACCCCTTTAGTAATTGCACCTGAACATCCATAGAAAGTGGCCGACCTACATAGCCCGAGGCGTCCTGAACTATTAAGGGAATCTCAGTTGCGTCGAGTATCGAGCAGTAATGACGGAAAATATCTTCATCATTTAACGATGTAGATAATGGAGGATTTACCATTACGGCATCGGCCTGACAGCCCTGCGCATGTTTTGCAAACTCAATCGCCTGTCCTGTCGTGTCTCCTCCAGCACTCAACACAATAATCCCGCCGAGTTTCTTAGCGCGTTCTGCAACTATTTCATGCAAGTACATTCTCTCGTTGGGTGAGAGCCGCAAAATCTCCGAGACCATTCCAGTGCTAACTCCATCGGCTCCAAGCCCTAAGACCCACTCTATTTCGCGCTCCAATATTTCGCGATCGATCTCATCTTTGGCATTGAACGGGGTAGAAAGCACGGGCAGTACGCCCTGCAATTCGCGCCATGTGCTCATTTGATTAGCCTTTCCTTATTGTAATTTGATGCATCTATTGTGATTTTCATTTGCGAAGTCCAGTGTTCGGATCAAGACCGAAACGTGATGCTAAGTCGATATCTAAATCTCCCGAGCCGAGTGCAGCTGACCAGCCACCATCGACACAGATATCCTGGCCGTTGACGAAAGATGCCTTTTCTGAAAGTAGAAAAAGGACCACATCAGCAATCTCGCGCGGAAGGGCAATCCTCTTTAATGGCGTAATAGTTTCCAGCCCAACTCTTCGTTTTTGTGGATCTGGGGCATCAATAAAACTCTGTTCAAGGACTGGCGTTAAGACTGCGCCGGGTGAGACCGTGTTAGCTCGAATTCCGTATGGCCCATAAACAACGGCAATGTTTCGTGTTAACGCTTCGATGGCCGCTTTTGACATTTCATATATTGCATTATCTCTCCAAGCTCGCTTTCCATGAACAGAGGAGATATTTACAATGGCACCCTGTGTTTTTGCATCCAGAAAAGTTGTGATCGCTTCTGTGCATCCCCACAAAGTCCCTAATTGATTTACATTTATCACTTTTTCAAGGTCAGTTGAGTCCTCTTTAAAGTTATGAAGTTGGCCTCCACGATTAATTCCCGCACAGTTAACCCAACCTGTCAAAGTTCCAAGCTCTAAAGCTTTGGCAACGGCCTCTCTGTGAGTCGCACGGAGAGAAACATCCCCCATTACGAATTCAGCAGATCCGTCCGATTTGTTAATCTGGCTTGCGGTGTGCTTCAGACCCTCTTCGTCAATATCTACAAGAACTACAGATGCAAAAGGTGCAATTGTTTCGGCGATGGCGCGCCCTATTCCAGCAGCTGCGCCAGTCACTACTACTACTTGATTCATGCTAATTCGCCCCATTCTTCAGAGGGAAATGACATAACCAAGCATGCGAGGCCGATCCGCTTGTCAATGGAACGGCCTCGGTCTGACATTTCACTTGTTGCAATCCAACTGAGCATCGCGATCGATAAGAGCAGGCGTCATTCTGGTTGATGGTAGGTAGGGCTTGAATGTCATAAATTTGCTTTCGTTGGATTGGGGGTTCAGTTCGGGGAACCGAAGAGATTAAATTCCTTGTGTAATGGTGAGAGGAGTTCTTGAAGATATCCTCCCGACTTCCCTTCTCCATAATCTTTCCCCTAAACATAACAGCAATATCATCGGCCATATATTTGGCAACACCCAGATCGTGAGTAATAAAGAGGTAGGTTAAAGATCTCTCCCTTTGCAGCGAACGTAGTAAATTCAAAACTTGCGCCCTAATAGATACGTCGAGGGCCGAGACCGCTTCATCTAATACGAGAATCTTTGGTTCAATTATTAGTGCGCGGGCTATTGCCACTCTTTGACATTGACCTCCCGAGAGCTCGTGGGGGCGACGGTTCAAATATGCTCGTTCTAAACCCACGGCATCTAGAAGTTCGATGGCTTTTGCCTTACGTATAGACGCATCAGTTTCGCCAAAAGCAATCAGTGGTCCTTCAATTATACGTTGTACTGAATGACGACGATTCAATTGACTATATGGGTCTTGTTGCACTACCTGAATCGATCTTCTTAATACTCTTAACTCTTCACTCTTTAAAGTTTCGAGCCTCTCCCCCAAGATTGCTACAGAACCTGTATCAGGAGTGTCCAATCCGAGAACCATACGAGCTGCGGTGGTCTTTCCGCTTCCAGATTCTCCGACGAGTGCCAATGTGGAGCCCTGTTCAACAGAAAAAGTAACGCCATCCAAAGCACGCACGTGGCCACCACCACCGTAAAAAGTCTTTGTTAAATTTTCAGCAGCTATCAAAGGTGCTTTTACGGTACTCAGTTAAATCACCTCAGACATACTGATAATTCTTTCACTATGAAAGCAAGCTGCCAATGTTTCGCCATATTTAATCAATGTAGGAGTACTAGATAAACAATTCTCTTGAACATGAGAGCAGCGAGCTGCAAATGAACATTTGTCATCACGAAGAGCCGGTCTTGGAGGTTGCCCTGGAATCGATTTGATCGGTTGAGAGTAATCAACCGTGTCATCACAACGCGAGTCTAAAAGTGCTCGCGTATATGGATGCATAGGACGGGTAAAAACTTGACGGACAGAGCCTTTTTCAACAATTCGACCGTCATACATCACCATAACTTCATCAGCAAACTGAGCCGCTACACCTAGATCATGGGTTATCAATAACACGGATAGATTTCGCTCTACCGCCAATTTATCAACTAGATCAAGGACTCGAGCCTGCGTTGTAACGTCAAGGGCGGTTGTGGCCTCGTCTGCAATTAGAAGCTTTGGACTTCCACTCAGGGCCATTGCAATGACCGACCTTTGAAGCATCCCTCCGGACATTTCAAATGGGTAGGAGTTAAGACTTTTCTCGGGATCAAGAATCCCAACGTCATTCAAGAGTTCAAGTGCTCTTACTTTTGCTGCCTTCGTACTGACGTCCGAATAGAGCTGGATTGACTCAATAATTTGTCGCCCCACCCTCATTATGGGATTAAGCGTCGACATGGGATCTTGATAAATCATCGCAATCTCGGCGCCCCGAATAGTTCTAAACTCTTTATCCGTCAAGGAGGATATTTCACGATCACCCAACCAAATCTTGCCAGTTTGTATCTTGACTGGATGATCAACCAATCGCATGATTGAGAAGGCAGTTAAGGACTTTCCGCTTCCTGATTCGCCAACAAGTGCCACTTTGGTACCTGTTGGAATTGTGAATGAAATATCGTCGACGGCTGGTACGGCACCTTCAAAGGATGGAACCGTAACGGTTAGATTCTCTACTCTCAGTACATCGCTCATGAAGATGATCTCTTTGAATCCAGCGATAATCGCAATTGCTCACCGTAGTTATTGAAAACTAATATTGTCATCATCACCGTAATCACAGGAAATAGGACAAACCAAATTGAATTGTAAATTTGTGCGTATCCCTGAAGGATGAGAGTGCCCAGGGAAGCATTAGGTGGTTGAAGCCCAAATCCCACAAAACTTAGTGTGGCCTCTAGCATGACGGCTGAAGCAGCGTTAATACTTATTTGAACGAGTAATTGAGGAGCAATGTTGACCATCACTTCGTTCCATACCAGGCGCACTTTTGAAAACCCTGATGCCACTGCCGAAACCACATATGGTGAAGCTAGTTCGGCTTTGACCGCACTTCGCGCCATCCTTGCAGTTGAAGGCGAGAGTAAAATTCCTGCAACCAGGATTAGGGAGGCAACGCTTGATCCTAAAGCTGAAATACAAAATAGTGCGAATAGAATGAGAGGAACGGCCATAAGTGCATCAGCTGTTCGCATCAAGAATTCATCAATCCACCCGCCACGAATACCTGCCAATATCCCCCACGCACTGCCAAGAATAAGTGCAATGGAAGTAGCTCCGAGTGCAATAAGTACTGTTATGCGTCCACCGAAAAGTATGCGTGAGAGTAAGTCTCTACCCAAGTTATCGGTACCGAACAGGTGCGCTCCGGAGGGAGGCGCAAAGTGGTCTCCAACCCCGATTTCGTTTGGTCCATAGGGCGACAAAACATTTGCGAGTAAGAATATTGCTAGTGTTCCTAGGAGAAGAATTAGCGAAGCCGAACCACGAAACTTAACCTTCATTCGTTTCATCTGCTTGAGCGCTTCAAATGTCATTTTGTCACGACTTAACTTGCAAAACTCGTTGCCGTGGATCGACAAATCCGCAGATCATGTCAAAAGCAAAAGTCGTAATGATGAAGAGTGCGATGACGACAACTGATACCCCTTGGAGCACGCTGTAATCGCGCGCCGAAGCACTTTCAATCGCAAGAGATCCAATGCCTGGGACCGCAAACATATATTCAATAACGAATACTCCGCCAAGTGCAAATCCAACAATCATGCCTAGCATCGTCAAAGTTGGGACTATAGAGTTCGGCAAAATATGGCGAAATAACACTGCAGAACTTGATAACCCTTTGCCCTTAGCGGTTCTGACATAGGACGAGACTCTAGTTTCAAGAATTGAAGTTCGAAGGTACTTAATTAGGTAAGGGCTGACGACCATTGCACCTGTAAACGCTGGCAAGATCATGAGTTTCAAATTTTGGACGATGCCGAGGTCCATGGATTTAAATCCCTGTGATGGCAATATGTGCCATCTCAAGGCAAATATGTAGACAAGTACAATTCCTATTATGAAACTCGGAGTCGAGAATCCAATCGATGTCACATATCCAATAAAGCGATCAGTGGCAGAACCGGGCTTGCGTATGGCAATTAGAACGAGCAGGACCGAGAGAATTGAAGCGATTACTACTATAAAGAATGTTAACTCCAAAGTTGCTGGAATTCTCTGGCCGACTAATTCACTAACAGGCAATTGAGAGATAAAAGATGTTCCGAAATCTCCTCGTACAACTCCTCCAAGCCAAATCATTAGCTGGACGAGCATCGGGTGATTTAATCCAGCACTCTCTCGTAGAGCGTCAAGAGCAGCGGGAGTGGCGCCCGTTTGGGCTCCATATTTCAACAAGACTGGATCGCCTGGCAGAATACGGATACTCAGAAATACAGTCACGACGCTAAGCACAAGCACAATTGCGCTAGATGCTGCACGTCTGAGAATGAATTTCGTCATCACCACTTCCTCGCTGCTCTCAACTTTTTTCCTCGTGTACTTGTTTAGCTCCCTAGCGACGCTCCCTCAAGATGTGCCATGCCATTAGGTGCTACCCAAATTCCCTTGACGCTTGAACTGGCAGCGTGAACGGTGAAAATGTTAAACATCGCAACGATTGGTGTTTGCGAGTTTTCCAGTTTCAGTCCTTCACACCATGCAGCTTTACGCGCGGCTGGTTTTAGAACAGTAATAGCTTTATCGAAAAGGGTGTCGTACTGGGTGTTGTTCCAGTTCGACTCATTTCCGCCACTCTTCATGTAGTACATGGAGTATGCAGGATCTGGCTGAAGGGAGAAAATATTAGGAACAACAAGTCCTGGATATTTTGTACCTGGAGGATAGAACCCGGCAACCCAGGCTCCAACTTCACTATTTTTGATAGTGAGCTCTACTCCAGCTTTCTTCAAGTCAGCCTGAATAATTTCAGCCATGGTTGTAAATTCAGGAAGAATTCCTGAAACTCCCCACCATGTCAATTTAGTTATACCCGCTTCAGCGAATAGTTTCTTAGCTTTAGCAGGGTCATAGGTGTACTTAGTAAGCCCCGCTTTAGCTGAGCACTGCCAAGGACTTGCATCGGCAACAACAGTGTTATATGCCGAGACTGTACCCTGACCAAAATATGCATTGTCTAACAAGCTCTGACGATTTACTGCATAAGCCATCGCTTGGCGAACCTTTATATTATTGCCCGGCGCATTTTGGTTATCCATGTGCAACACCACGGTTTGACTTGAAGTCTTTGCGCGGAGAAGCTGCAGAGCAGAATTGCTCTTCACGGAAGCGGCATCAGCGAAAGTAAGGTGATCTAGATAATCGATGCTACCAGCGCGCAGAGCGTTAACTGCTGCGGTGGAATCACCTAACTTTGTAAAATCAATTCCGGT
>CAEZUG010000034.1_pt1 | contig 13229 bp, 9 predicted proteins | sample 7264411 | NCBI WGS metagenome assembly CAEZUG01 (sample SAMEA6813824, study PRJEB35770) | uncultured Actinomycetes bacterium | biome: Freshwater; feature: Freshwater reservoir; material: water | place: Czech Republic | collected 2016-04-20 | depth 0.5m m | reverse complement strand
GCGCTTGTAAGTGAGCCTGAAATATTAATGTTGGACGAGCCAACTACTGGGCTAGATCCACAAGCCCGACATATCTTGTGGGATCGTTTGTTTAGATTGAAAGAACAGGGCGTGACACTAGTTATTACAACCCACTTCATGGATGAGGCTGAGCAGCTATGTGATCGTTTGATTGTGATGGATAAGGGAAAGATTATGGCCGAGGGAAGTCCAGCATCGTTGATTAAGGACTACTCAACCAAAGAGGTTCTTGAGGTGCGTTTTGGTTCTGATCGTAATCAAGAGGTCGCCGACAAACTACGATCCATGTGCGAGCGCATTGAAGAGTTACCTGATCGTGTCTTGATGTACACAGAAGATGGCGAGGCCTTACTAGAAAAGATTTATTCTTCAGGTTTGCATCCAAAGACTTCATTAGTGCGTCGAAGTTCTCTAGAAGATGTCTTTTTACGACTCACCGGAAGATCCCTCATCGAATAATGAGTACTTTTACAACCCGCCAGGGTTCATCCCAACTAGTCGATACGGCCAAAGTCCAAGCCCGAGGCGCTTTTTATGTTGCTGAGGCGCGCGTGCGCATCATGTTGAAGTGGATTTGGATGATTCTCGGAATCGCCATAGCAAATCCCATTCTCTATCTAATCTCAGTTGGAATTGGCCTCGGTGGCTTAATTGATAAGAGCGTTGGGCCGGCAGGTGTCGATGGTGTTAAGTATTTAACTTTCCTAGCTCCTGCACTTTTGGCTCAAGCGGCAATTCAGGGCGCAATGGATGAGACGGTCTTTCCAACAATTGAGGGATTTAAGTGGCATAAGACTTTTTACTCAATGAACTCAACACCTTTAAGTGGTACTCAAATCTCTATCGGTGTTTTCTTAGCCGCTTTTTTGCGTACGATCTATACAGTAATTCTCTACTACGGAGTTATGTGGGCATTCGGCGCACTTGACTCGCCGACTGCCTGGTTAGCGATACCTACCGCGATTTTTGCGGGAATCTCCTTTGGCGCATTAATGCAGGCAGTGGCCGCCAAGCTTGAAAATGAAAACATATTCTTTGTAGTTCTCGGCCGTTTTATTATGATGCCGCTCTTTCTATTCTCAGGAACCTTCTTTCCCCTCTCCTCGATGCCCTTTTTCTTACAGTGGATCGGTTGGATCTCCCCGTTGTGGCACGCAACCGAACTTGGGCGCTCCTTAACCTATGGGCACGCCATCTCACCAACAATGATGTGGGTTCACTTCTTAGTGCTTCTGGCGATGCTCGTCAGTGGTCTCTATCTATCTGCACGCATTTTCACAAGACGATTGACTAAATAAATGTTTATTCCACTAGCCGTTGCAATCGCCGAGGCACGAATTGGCAAAATGGGCGAGCGATATTACTCAGGCCGAGTTCCACAATTACTAGAACGTGGATTCATCGCCTTTCGCTCTTCAACATGGATGATTGTTCTCTCTGGGTTTCTAGAGCCAGTTCTTTATTTACTCTCATTTGGTTATGGCATCGGGAAACTACTACCTACTATCGATGTAGGTGGTGAGAGCATTAAATACGCTGTATTCATTGCCCCTGCGCTCTTAGCAACGAGTGCCATGAATGGCGCGATTTATGACTCTACGATGAATGTTTTCTTTAAACTCAATCACGATCGTATCTATCACGGCATGCTTGCGACATCTCTTGGACCACTCGATGTCGCACTTGGCGAAATTGGTTGGGCGCTTCTTCGTGGTTTTAGTTATGCCTGTGCATTTATGGTCGTGGTTGCACCTCTTGGGTTAATTCCAAGTATCTGGGGTTTGCTTGCAATTCCGGCGGCAGTTTTAATCGCTTTTGGTTTCGCCTCCTGCGGTATGGCAATTACCTCATACATGAAATCATTTCAGCAGTTAGAAGTAGTAAATATTTTCCTCTTGCCTATGTTTCTTTTTTCTGGCTCTTTTTACCCAGTTAGTGTCTTCCCTCAATGGCTGCAGTTCACAGTCAACCTACTTCCACTTACACATGCGATTAATTTAGTGCGTGGTTTATGCCTGGGACATATAAACCTTGCATTAGCTGGCCATGCGATTTATTTCGTATTTATGATAATTATTGGACTTTTCTTCACAACTAAGCGATTAAATGCACTTTTTATGAAATAAAAACGATAATTTCCTTGAAAACACGCAGGGGTTTTCAGGGGTTGCTTTTAAAAAACGGCATGAGATACTTATCCCCATAGTTCACAAGGAACTAAAAACGAACCGGGAGAGTACTTCTCAAACGAGTTTCAAACGCTGAAACCTTTGCCGTACAAGCTTTACAATGATTACACAAATTAATCACAAGGAAACTTTTAGATTCGTCCCTGCAACATCAGTAGAAATTCCACCCGAAAGAGTCGCTGCCCTCTTGAAATCTGAATGGGAGTTATTTACAAAGCAGACCGGCAAGAGTGCAGAAGAAAGTAAGCGCTCTTTCAAATCTCTGCCTCTGGGTGTTACATCTAGCTTTCAGCACTGGGATCCATATCCAATCTCTATCGTGAGCGCTAAAGGCGCCTGGATGACCGATGTCGATGGGCGTGAGCTCCTAGATCTCTCCATGGGCTTTGGTGCCATGCTCGCAGGACACCTGAACCCAACTGTTGTCGAAGAGGTTAAGAGCTCCCTTGAAACGGGCATGCTCTTCGTAACCCCTTCACCAATTTCTACCGATGCCGCCGAGCGAATCTGTCGTCGCTTCGTGATCGACCAAGTTCGCTTCACAAATAGCGGAACAGAGTCGACCATGTATGCCGTTCGCACTGCCCGTGCTGCAACTGGCAAGGATGGCATCGTTAAGGTCGAAGGCGGCTACCACGGTAGCTACGACCCATTTGTTGTCTCAGCCAAGCCGCCGGTTAGTGAGATTGGTGATGCAAGTGATCCAATCGCCCATGTTCCGGCCGGCATTGTTCCAGGCGATATCTATGTTGTTTCATACAACGATGCCGACTCACTCGAGCGCATCTTTGAAAAGAATGCTTCTAAGATCTCCTGCTTTATTATCGAACCAGTCATGGAAAACCTCGGCATTGTTTTGCCAGATGAGGGCTACCTAGAGCGTGTTCGTGAATTATGCGATGAGTACAACGTCGTTCTAATCTTCGATGAAGTTAAAACTGGCTTAACTGCTGGACACCAAGGCGCTGCTCAGCGTTTAGGTGTGATTCCAGATCTTATTACTCTTGCAAAATCTATTGGTGGCGGACTTACCTTGGCCGCCTTCGGTGGCAAGAAGAAGTACATGGATTTTGTCACTAACGGCAAGATGGCTCACTTTGGTACCTTCAACGGCAACCCACTTGCAATGGCAGGTATTCGTGCCGTAGATAAAATCTGTACTAAAGAAACTCTTGCAGTTGCAGAAGCATTTAATCAGCAGGCCCTGGATCGCATCAATGAAATCATTGATGAGTACCAATTACCGGCACACACTGTCGGCTTTGGTGTTAAAGGATGTATTACATGGTCAACAAAACCGCTTCGCAACTACCGTGATTACAAAGCCACAGACTTCGCAATTGCCGAATTATCGTGGCTCTTCTCACTTAACCGCGGCATCATTACGCCTCCGGGCCTAGATGAGCAGTGGTTAATATCCTTAGCGCATGGCCAAAAGGAAGTTGATCTTCTCGTTGAAGATTTCCGTGCTTTTGCCCAAGCTCTTCGTGCTTAACACATACTTGTAACAACTTTTTCTTTATCAGTTGATCTGTATTTTGTAACCAGTTGGGCATAACGGCTTAACTGCAACCACTTTTTTGACTACTTTGCCTTTTGCGCAAATTATCGACTTCGGTAATTGCGCTATGAGGGAAGCAATCTCAATCTTGAGCGCCTCAATCGTTATTTCTTGCTCCGAAATAACTTTATGATGGGCTATATCGGCTGTATCTGCCTCACTTTGGATGCTGGCGATCTTTGACAGTGATAACTCAGTAACGGTGGCAATTTCTTTTAGTGTTTCGGCGCTTATCTTTCTGACTAGTTCATCCATTTGATTAATTTGATTCAAGGTCATGGAAAATATGAGATTTGAATAACGACTAATTAGGGAAAAGCTTGTATATGACGCTCCACAGTTATTTTTTAGGTTTGTTCCGGTGATTACACCAATTACCAGAACTTCTGTGCCTGAGATTTTCAAAACAGGACCCCCGCTATCGCCCTTGCAGGTATTTGCCGTTAAAGGATCAACCACTGCACTATCAGGTTGATTGAGAATGGAGTGGGATGAAAAGCTACCTTCTATATAACTTGGGAAGCTGGCCTTGCTCCCACCGTCGTCCGTATTCCCATATCCGTATAACCTGAGCAGGGCATGATTATCTTTAAGGGAAATAACTTCAGCCTCTGATGCTAGGCGAATATTAGAGTCAAACTTCTTGGGTTCACTTAATGCCAGGAAAACAATGTCATCTATTGCGACATTTCCGTTTGCGCCACCTTTATATCCGCGAGGAATTGCAACGGAGGTTACTAGCTGCGAACTATTTATCGCCTCAGATGACGTTCCGGGATCTCCAACAAGTATCTTTTCTGAAATAGTACCTGTTTCATTGAGAATGCAATGCCCAGCGGTTGCGACGATGGAGGGTGCTATTAACGCTCCACTGCACTTAAAGAATTCATTGTGTGCAAACTCGATCAATATGGGTACTACATATGCACTTCCCGTTGCATCTATGCCATTTTCAATTGCTTGGGCTTGAGGTGTAAATGTCATTGCAGTGGTAGTGAGAAGAAGGTTCAAGGTTATTGAAAAAACTATCTTTCTGTTTTTCAACATACTTTGAGTGTAGGATTTTTATAACTAGATAGATATTTTTTTAGAGGGGGGTAGCACCTCTTTTACCTAGCTGTGTTCAAATGAGGGGTCCCTCTCGGCCGTCAACAAGCGGCGACTTTCAACTACATTAATTTGTCTGTCTAAAGCTTTCGAAGCTAAAAAAGAAGTTCGACCCCTCAAGTGAAAGGCGAGAGAGGTCGAACAGTGCGCGCGAAGGGATTCGAACCCCCAACCTTCTGATCCGTAGTCAGATGCTCTATCCGTTGAGCTACGCGCGCGTATTTAGTTTTGTACAGCCTGCGCATCTTACCTTCTTTTCATAGCCTTCCAAAATGCGATGAAACAGCCTAAATAAAGCACAAAGGGCGCCGGAGTTAACCGACGCCCTTTGTGATTAGTAGTTATTTAGTTAACCTTCTTCACGCGCCCATCAAGGACTGGAAGTTGGGTGACTTTGCCAGCTGCCATATCGGCCTTTAACGCATCTACAAATACATCCAGTAGCGCACCAAATACCTTGGCTTTTGCAGGTGAGAAGACATCTACATACCCATCTCCACCATAAATGATGTAGTCAAGAGTTGTAAGTGTGTACTCAGTTGAGTCCTTAGCGATTGCAGTTCCGTCATTTTTGGTGACGGTAACAATGCGTGAACCCAATGGCTTAGAGGCATCAAAGGTGAATTTGAAGCCAGATACCTGTGGGAAACGTCCATCTGATGGGTAATTTCCACCAACACCGTTTTCTAGAGCCTTCCATAGATTCGCACCTGTTACGACCGTTGTCGCAACCTGGTTACCGAATGGGTAGACAGTTAATGCATCCCCAAGGGTTACATCCAATGCACCAGTACCTGTGCGAACAAGTGCGGTGTTAGCTGGGATGTAGGTCTTGGCAGGGAAGGTGTCGCGAATTCCACCGCCATTTGAGAGAGCAAAGTCTGTCTTGTATTTAGCGCGAAGAAGATCTGCAATGTAATCACCCATTGGGTTTTCACCTGAGCGTTCAACTGCTGGGCTGCCTCCGCGTGGGAATACTCCAGAAACAGAACCGATCTTTACATCAAGCTTTCCTGTTAACTGATCCTTGTATTTCTTAACAAGAGCAGCACCTGTTGCATCAGCTGTTGTGACTGTGCTGACCACGCCAGTGTTGATTGTTGCCGCAGCGGCTTTAAGAACATGTTGAAGTGATGTACCAACAACTCTTCCGTTCTTCATGCAGATTTGTGCACGTGTGTATTCAACGCCTGCGTTACGAACTTCACCAAGTAGAACCGGAGCTTGTGCGCGTGCTCCAGGAATCACGGTTGAGAAAGTCTGGTGGCTGTGGCCACCGTAGATAGCTGCTGCTCCCTTAATTTGTGCCGCAAGGTTGTTATAGAGACCCTTTGCTACACCATCAGAGTTTTCAGTCCAGCCTTGGTGAATAAGAACAACGACGATTTCAGCCCCGGCCTCTTTGGCCGCCACAATCGCCTTGTTGATTCCGATTACGCCTGGATCGATTTGGATTGTCTTTTTGGCCCCTGCTGAATCCTTGTAATCAAGGTTTCCTGGGAATACTTGCTCGATTGTCTCTGGAGTATTTGCTCCAACTACACCGATCTTTAATCCACCGCGATCAACGATTGTGAAGGCCTTTGCAGCCTTATCGCCTGACTTCAATACAGCTAATGATTCATCGCCGTAGTTTGAAACGACCCATTTGAAATCCGATGCACCGATAACTTTTTGGAGGTGCTCAAGGTTGCGGTCATGTTCGTGGTTACCAAATGTCGAAACGTCGACCTTCATGAGGTTCATAGATTCAATTGTTGGTAGCTCTTCGAACTCAGTTGAAATCGGTGGTGCTGCGCCGATGTTATCTCCTGATGAAAGTGTGATTGTTGCTGCCGCTGCCTTGCGATCTGCGGCAAAGTTACTCATGAGAAGTGAGGTGCCAAAAGAAGCACCTGTCTCGATTGCGCCGTGAAGATCACTGAACTGCAGGATCTGTAACGACTTATTACTTGATGAAGATACTCTTGCTAGTTGTTCAGCTGTGTAGGACTTATTTGATACTCCCGGCTTTGAGAAGCCATAGGCATTTACCGCTTGAACTGTTGGAGTTCCGGCAGGTTGTCCAACCACGACGGGCATCGTGACGACGGAGTGGTAACTTGCTGGAACAAAGATTGGGCATGAGCCCGCACCGGCCGAAACTACATATCCAGTTACCGTTGGAGTTACATTCGTTGCTGGTGTCCACTTAACAACAACACCACTTGCACCGATATATGAAGTGACGCCAGTAGGTGCACCAGGGAGAGAATATGTCTCTGCATGTGCACTAGGAATTAGTAGGGATACTAATAATGCGGTGGCTGTGGCTAATGCACCAAAGCCTGTAATTTTACGTGAAGTGAGGGTTTGTTTCATCCTTCTATCTAATCAGAGGTCGATTAGCATTTCTAGGTGATTTGGTAACGACATGGTTGCGAACAGGTAAACAAAATTACAAACTAGCCAACTTTAGAAGTTCCTCGCGCTTTACACTCTTAACTCGAGGTTTACCCCTTGCCTCACCGGCGGCAACCTCAGCCTCGTTGATACGTTGCCAAGCCGCTTGATCAATAACTATTTGTTTTGATATTAGCGCGGAGATATCGCCGGCGCTCTTAGGGGTTTTCAAATCGGAAACTAAAAGCTCCATGACGCCAGCTGCATCGGATTTATTAGTGCCAATTACCCCAGATGGCCCGCGTTTTGCCCAACCTACAACATACATATTTTCCTTTACACGGCCCTCTGTATTTACAACTTTGCCATTTTCATATGGAACACCTTCAATACTTTCTGCTTGATATCCAATCGCGGTAATCACCAAACCACATGTGACTGTTACATCCCCGGCTGCAGTTGAATACACGATTCCTTCGACACGCTCTGTGCCCAGGATTTGCTTAGGGGTGTGCTGAAATAGGAAATGCATGGTGCGTTCATGATTGCTCTTCTCTAAATCGGCGATTAAAAGCATCGCATCTAAATTACTCTTTACATCTTTTTCGGGAGCATCTCCTGCACGCACAATTGCAGCATCGATATCGCTGCGAGCCATGATGACATTGGTGTGCTCAAGCTTTGGTAACTCGCGTAGCTCAGGGGATGTAAAGGCGGCATGTTCTGGCCCTCGGCGAGCGCTGATATAAACATCACGCACTGAACTCTTCTTAAAGGCTTCTATTGCATGGTCGGCAGTGTCGGTTGAATCTAGCTCACTTGGTTCAAGGGCCAACATGCGAGCAACATCCATCGCGACATTTCCTGCGCCAATTACCACTGCAGTATCGCAATCAAGTGGAACATCTAAATCTGCAAAATCTGGGTGGGTGTTATACCAAGGCACAAAATCCGCCGCCGACATTGAGCCGTATAAATCTTCTCCAGGAATCCCAAGTTTCTTTCCAAGGGATGAGCCTGTCGCAATAATTACCGCATCGTATTTTTCTGCGAGCTGGGCAACGGTTATCTCCGCACCGATTTCAATATTGCCAAAGAGTCTAAAGTTTGGATCTGCTGCAATCTTTTCAAAGACTTTGGCAACGGTTTTAATCTTTGGGTGATCTGGTGCAACGCCACTTCGAACTAATCCCCATGGTGTTGGTAAGCGCTCAATCATGTCGATTGCAAAGGTGTGTTCGTCGTTTTGTAGATTCTGTAACGCTTGAGCGGCAAAGTAGCCGGCTGGTCCTGCGCCGATAATTGCAACCTTGAACAATGGCATTGCCATCTCCTCAATCATTTTTCTGGCGGAGACGAGGAGATTTGAACTCCTGAAGGCGATTAAACCTTACCTCGTTAGCAGTGAGGCGCACTCGACCGGGCTATGCGACGTCTCCAAGTGGTGGCCGTAGTTTACATGTTTGTTTGGGCAACCCCTAAATTTCAGTCGAATCTAAGGTCTTGGCCGTAAATTTCGCAATAAGCGGGTCAGAGAGCTCTTTCCACGTTGCAAACTCTGCACTATTTAGATGGGTTTGATGGGACGGGGCATCGCTCCAGATTTCATACAAATACACGCTGCCTGGGTTTGTAGGGTCGAGTAGAACATCGAACTTTTCACAGCCTCTTTCTTTGCGAACATGGACAACATATTTATTGATTGCGCCTATAAGTTCACTGTCTTTACCTGGTTTAGATTTGATCTCCACAAAGAAATACATTTTTCTTTCAATGGCCATGACTGGGTTCCTTCGTATCTCGACATCTTTTTCATTGCGAAATACGAACCAGTGATATACCGAAACTACGGCTGCTGTGACAAGAATTCCTAATGAGAACCGGATCTGACGAACTGTTGCAACCCCAATGCCCTGCTGAAAAAGATCTTTAAAAATAAAGTACGCGCCGAGGAGCAACATTGCGGCAGAAATGATGCCCGTTACGCCAAAGAGGATAAATAAGTAGATACGGCGAATCAAAGAGGAATGCTCTTCTACTGGATTAGTTTCACTCTTCTTTTGAATTGATTGCCAAATGAACCACCAGATTGGTCCGCCAACAATTATTAGAGTCACGGCTGCCAATAGAGAGTTTGTTGATCCTCCTCCTGTTATTTGTGCAGATGCAGAGAGTGATTCGATAATTGAAACGAGAATCATCGTAACTCCACCAGCTGCTGCAATTAATCCAATCCCAGCGATTCCATATTCATAAATACGGCGAATCTCGGTCCGCTCATTTGTATTCTCATGTGAGAGAACATCGCGGTGATACCAAATAACTAAGACGCCAACAATGGCCGCTGAAATCGATCCCGGAGAGTTTTTAAAATAGAGCGATGCGCTCTGGGTTGCAGGATCTCCCAAAAACCACACAAGTACTGAATACAGAGAAATGCTGGCCGCTGTCACGGCAACTAGCACACCCCCACCGATGCCAATGAGCAAGACATAGGCAAACCAACTGGCCACTCTTTTAATCATCATCGACGTGCGGATCCAGTACACATACCAAATTGGGGCGCCAACAATGAATGTAATGAGGCCCTGTGTTAATGGCTGGCCCGCAGAGATGATTACTGCTTCCTTGTTGAAGTCAAACAGAGAGGTGAGTAAGGCTTGAAGAATTGTTAAAAGACCGGAAACACTAAAACCTAAGCCAATGATGGATCCAATTAAATGGTCATTGATTGAATTAATTGATTGGCGAGCCTGGCTCAAGAATTTAAAGTGAATGAACCAAATTCCTCCCCAAACTATAAGTTGGGAAATCGAACTACCTTGCAATACACCATCAGAGAAAATCACCTTCAAGATTTTGAGTTGGGCAGTTACGTTCAAAACGAGAGCGAGTATAGAGATAGCAGTTAGATAGAGATTCCAAGCCATACTCTCTTTTTCACTAGGATCTTTTGTAAATGTCCTGCGTGTCCATAAGGCAACCAAGATTAAAAGTGGAATACCTACTACGGTAAAAGAAGACTCCACAGCCAGTGCGTTTCGATCCGATGTTAAAGAAATGCCGATTCGAAGAAGGCGCCCCAGCAATCCAGATAAGCCAAATCCTGAAATAACCGTTAGGGCAAAAAGGAGTCCGAACTGAAAAAAGCGGCGAACTCCTCCGCCTTTAGATACTTGTTTGTGGCTTCGGAAAAAGATCTTATTAATTAAAAAGATAACCATTCCAAAAATAAATAGGTTTGCAAATAGAGCTAAGATCATCATTTCTTAATGCCTCCACAATCCCATAATGGCCAAGGAATGCCAGAAATCCTCCACTGGCCGTCCTCTTTTATTAATCGGTACGTTTGCTCTTCACCTGATGAACTATCCATCATTGAATAGGGATCATATTGAATCGATACCCGAACAACTGCTGTGTTTCCAGTCGTCCTGCTTTCTAACAGTGAAGTCTCCGCGTCCGGCGAATGATATGCACGATCTATGTCTTGAATTGAACAACTGCTATCTCTCGCTAGGAGTTTGAAGGCTAAATCATTTCGGCCATCGTTTAATGACACCAAGTACTCCTGAACTGCTTTTTCAGGAGAGCCGATGCTTAATGTTTTGGTTGAATTACTGGATGTTACCGCGACAATAACTGCAATTATCAGGATGCTAGCGCTAACTATTCCTAGGTAGAAATTTGCGGAATTTCTAACCTTAGCCATGGTTTAAAAATACTCTTGCTTCATGAGAAATCCAAGTGAGGATTGGGGTGCGATTGCAAACTCTTCTTGTAGGCTTACCGCATGGAATCAGCTGATTCGCCCGTAGAAAGCCGCCGCGTTTACGACGTGCCTCCATCAGATTTGTATGCCGATTTTATGAAAACTGGCTGGGCGCCTTCACCTCTGGATGGAATCACGCAAGATGCAGTGATTCCCTTCTGTTCTACTCGTCGAGACAAACTCTCCGAGGCGTTTAGTGGTCTACGTATTGTGATCCCTAGTGGAAACTCCAAAGTGCGAAGTAATGACACTGATTACCGTTTCCGTCCCCATAGCGCTTTCGTCTATTACACCGGCGTTCAAGGTGAAGAGGTTACATCGGATGCCGTTCTGGTCATGGAGCCAAATGGTGATGCACATGATTCGATTTTGTATATTCAACCTCGATCAACGCGAGATACCAGTGGCTTCTATAACGATCGCAAGTATGGCGAGCTATGGGTTGGACGACGTTATACAACCGATGAGGCATCACAACGTTTTGGTATTGAGGTACGTAAAGTTGAAGATCTTAAATCTCTTCTTAAGGATGGAACGCCTGCCGTTTCATTGAGCGGGTTCGATGCCCTTATTGATTCAACTATTAAGAAAAACCCTCGCGGTGGTGAGCTAGAAAACTTTGTCTCAGTTGCTCGCCTCATAAAAGATGAGTATGAAATCAATGAGTTACAGAAATCTGTCGATGTTACACATCGCGGATTCAACGATGCAATTCGTGCGCTACCTGCCGCAGTTGTAACGCCACGTGGTGAGCGCGTTGTAGAAGCCGCCTTTTATGGCCGTGCACGCGTTGAGGGCAATGAGCTCGGCTATGACACTATTTCGGCCGCTGGTTCACATGCCTGCATACTGCACTGGACACGCAACGATGGCGCTGTTAAAAACGGTGAACTGTTGTTACTCGATGCCGGTGTTGAGTTAGATTCCTATTACACCGCCGACATCACTCGCACTTTGCCGATTAACGGAAAATTCTCTCCAGCACAACGCTCTTTATATATGTTGGTCTATGAGGCGCAGAAAGCTGGATTTGCAGCGATCCGCGCAGGTGTCGATTTCCTTGAAATTAACAAGGCCTGCCACACAGTTTTAGCTCAAGGCTTAGTTGATATGGGTGTCCTAACAATCAGTGCTGAAGAATCAATGCTTCCAGAATTTGGTCTTCATAAGCGTTGGACTTTGCATGGAGTCAGCCATATGTTGGGATTAGATGTTCATGACTGCGCGCAGGCACGCAAAGACCAATACACAGACGGTAAGTTAGAGGCTGGAATGGTCTTAACGGTTGAGCCTGGTTTATATATCCAACCCGATGACGAGCTCTTTGCCCCCGAGTATCGAGGAATCGGAATTCGAATCGAAGATGATGTATTAGTGACTGAAACTGGCTACTTTAATTTGAGCGAGAATATGCCACGTCATCCAGATGAGATCGAAGCATGGATGGCCTCACTGCGCTAACCCAATATTTTTTCTGGGCCAACTAGCACGGAGACACAGGAGTGGTCATTAGCTGGATCTGTGGCAACAACCGTTACAACGCCATTACTTGTGGTCATAGTTACAGTAGCCCCAGAAATCTCTGAAACCTTTTTATTAAGACACAAATTCATTACCGAGATATCGGTAATTGCTGCGCCTTTAACGCTCCAGGTTAATAAGCGATTTGGTGAACTACCGGTTGCAGGAGCACTTGAAACGGGTGTAATCACATACGAGTTACTAACTCGTTTGGCAAAAATTATCGCCCCGCCACCTCTAGAATCAAATCCACCCATTGCAAAGAGTTCGGTGCCATCGGCTAGATCTAAACGCTCTGGATCCCCCGCCTTTGGATATGTAATCGCATCACCATATGTAGTGCCGTCACCAATCTTTGTCTCAACACCGCTACCGCCAGGCCACATCCATTCAACTTTTCCTGATTTATTCATATAAATATTTGGGTTAGTTTCGACATCGATAGTGCCGCCATAGGATCTACTTTGTACAGGAGTCCAGGTTTTTCCATCAGGAGAAGTCGCGACGCACGCCCAGCGCGCGAATGTAGGTCCGGTATTGCCAATACCAAATCCTTGAGCGTGCAATAACCATGTACCATCGGCCAGTTTCACAATGGCTGGATCACCGAGCGGACCAAATGCAACACCTGCTGTGGTTAAACATTTATTTACATCTAACCCAGCAACAGAAATTT
>CAEZUG010000033.1_pt1 | contig 13870 bp, 14 predicted proteins | sample 7264411 | NCBI WGS metagenome assembly CAEZUG01 (sample SAMEA6813824, study PRJEB35770) | uncultured Actinomycetes bacterium | biome: Freshwater; feature: Freshwater reservoir; material: water | place: Czech Republic | collected 2016-04-20 | depth 0.5m m | reverse complement strand
ACAACGTGATCGCCCTGTTCGACAAGGCAGGCAAGGGATGAAAACATCGCTGACATTCCAGAGCCAGTCGCCACGCAATAATCTGCGCCCTCAATCGCGGCCAGACGCTGTTCAAACATTGCGATGGTTGGATTATGAAAGCGGCTATAGAGAAAATGATCAGTCTCCTCGGCAAAAGAATCCAAGGCCTCCTCGGCAGTTGAATACGTAAAGCCGCTATTTAAATAAAGCGCCTCTGAGGTTTCACCAAAACCTGAACGCGCGAGCCCGGCACGTACTGCATGTGTTTGTGGGTGAAGATCCCATTCTGGGGAGTTACGCTCATTCCGCGGGCGGTATCCCCATGGTGTACTCATGCTTAAATTATGGCAGAGTAATACCTATGTCTAACACTGCGATATCAGTAACGGATTTGAGCAAGAGATATGGCGACCGAATGGCTGTATCGCATGCAACTTTTGAGGTTCCGCTCGGAACGATTTGCGGATTCGTAGGGCCAAATGGTTCAGGCAAGACAACAACCATGCGAATGCTTCTCGGCCTGATTACCCCAACAGGCGGCACTGGTGAAATTTTGGGGCAATCCATTGAACACCCTGAAAAGTACTTGCCTCAAGTTGGGGCAATGATTGAAGGTCCAGCTTTCTACCCGGCGCTAAGCGGCAGTGAGAACTTAAAGTATTTAGCAACTCTAGGAGGATTTTCAACTGACCGCGTCCAACACCTGCTTGATCAAGTTGGCCTCGGCGATCGTGCTAAATCAAAGTACAAGACATATTCACTAGGAATGAAGCAGCGTTTAGGAATTGCTGCGGCGCTATTGCCTAATCCAAAGCTGCTGATGTTGGATGAGCCAACAAATGGGTTGGACCCTGAAGGCATTCAAGAAGTACGCGCACTCTTGCGCTCGCTAGCAAATGATGGAACCTCTGTATTTGTTTCCTCTCACCTTCTTTCCGAGCTCGAGCTCATTAGCGATTACTTAGTTATGTTGCGTAAAGGTGAAGTTGTCTTCACTGGCAAGATGAGTGATTTAATGCTCGACCAACAACCGGTAATTATTGCCAAAGCTTCACATGATGGCGAACTTGCAATGTTGCTTAAAATTGCAGAAAACGCCGGACATCGGGCCATTATTCGCGATGGCGCAGTACATGTTGAAGGCCCTGCTGAATGGGCCGTGGATTTCAATCGTGCCGCATTTGATGCCGGAATCACGCTTTCTCAGTTGACTCCACAGCTTCCCAACCTTGAGGAAACCTTCTTTGAAATGACGGGTGAAAACTAATGTGGAACGTTGCATTTGCTGAGCTACGAAAGCTACGCCGCCCCTCGCTATTTCTGGGAACCATGGGCGCAGTGGTCTTCTTTAGTGCACTCTTTTCATCCCTTCTATTTTTACTTATTGATTCACCCGATGGAAACTCTGATCGTGGCCGAACTGTCTCCCGCGAGGTTTTAGCCCTTGCAAACGGTGGAGTACAAGGCTTTACTAGCGTCGGCGGCTTCTTAGGGATAATTGCGCTCTGTGTTTTTGCCGCACAGACTGCACAGGAGTACACCTATGGAACATTGCGCAACTTACTAATACGTCAACCCGGTCGCTTAAGAGTTCTAGCTGGAAAATTTATTGCTATGAAGCTTTTTGCTTTAATTATGATTGTGCTCTCTGCAATTGTGAGTATTAGCGCGTCGGTAATACTGGCGCCACGAGCTAAGGTTTCTACAGAGCTTTGGTTTGGTGCTGATGGTCGTCATGCCCTATTTACGACCTTCATAAATGTAGTTATCTCTGTCATTGGTTTCGGAACTATTGGAATGGTCTTAGGTTTACTGCTGCGCTCTCCAATAAGTGCAATCTCCTTCGGTGTTCTATGGTTATTAATCGTCGAAAACCTCTTAATCGCCGTTAAGAATTCACTTCAAAATTGGATGCCAGGAGCCCAGCTTTCTGCGATTGCATCAGGTGGCCAGCCAATAGGCATGTCGGGTGGAATTGAATATTCACACGCCTTGCTTGTGGGTGGCGTGTATGTGGCAATTGGCGCCGTGATTGCATCTGTGCTTTTTGTACGCCGTGACGTATCTAATTAAGGACACCAGCAGGTATTACCCGACTTTTTTAAGATTGCTCAATTATTCTTAAGCCCTTCCCCCGGAGGTCTTCATTTGAGAATAAGCAGAGCGATTTCACTCGCCCTTGTCGCTGCACTGACGTTGACAACAGCGCCGGCATTAGCAAAGACCCCAAAACCAACCCTGGCACAGATTGAAGCTGCCAAGAAAGTTGAAGCGGAAAAGAAAAAGGCCGCCGCTGCCCAGGCGGCAAAATTGGCCGCTGCCAATCAAAGCCTTCGTGCACTAACGGCCAAAGCAAATGCTGCAACTACCTTGTATGTAAAAGCGCAAAAGGAGTTAGCAGTTGCATCTGCTGCAGCGCGCGCAGCGGCAGAATATGCCGCACAAACAGCAGCGGCAGTTGAAGAGGCGCATAGAGTAATTGGACGACTTGCAAGTAACGCCTACATTTTAGGCGGAAGCATGAGCGATATCGAACCTTTGCTCAGCGCCAATGGGCCACAGGATTTAATGGATCAATTAAGTACGTTAAGCACATTGGGATCTAAAAATACGATTGCTCTAGAGAGGTTTAAAGCCGCAGAGGTAATTGCACGTGCGGCTAAGCAAGCTGCCGATGAAGCAAAAATCGCCCAACAAAAGGCTACCGATAAAGTTGCTGTAGCAAAAAAGGCGGCCGATGATGCAAAGGCTGAGCAAGCTAAAGAAGTTGCGAAGCTTCAAAAAGTTCAAGATCAATTGATGAAAGATTTATTAAGTGCGCGTAAAGTCAGAATAACTCTCGAACAGCAAAGGCAACTTGCACTTCTTGAAGAGGCTCAGGCAAATCAAGCGACTCAAACTGCAGGACAGTCCAAGATTTGGCCAGACATTGGATTTAAAGGACGATCCACGATCAGAACAACAGAGGCTCAGCGGTTAAAGGCCGTCGACTTTGCAAAGAAGCAGGTTCTTGCACGCAAACCATATGTCTGGGGTACTCAAGGGCCAAATACATTTGACTGCTCAGGTCTTGTTTATGCTGCTTATAAATCAGCTGGTCTAGCATGGCCAAATTGGGATCGCCTTAACTCGGCGCTTTATTCGGGCTATACCAAGCATGTTTCACTCAATGCTCTGGTGCCGGGAGATCTCCTGTTCTACTCATATAAGGGCACAATCTCTACTATTCACCACATCACTATCTATGCCGGCAACGGCATGATGTGGGAAGCGAACTCTAAGAATGCCGGCTTGTTGTTCTCAAGTATTTATAGCGTTAAAGGGCTTATGCCATTTGGTGGTCGGGTCTAGTCTTACGCAATGAGTTCAAGTGTCTTAGCAATCAGAAGTGCTGTGCGCTTTTGGCTTGAAAAATTAGAGCCAGGTGACGTGGTAATTGTCGCCGTATCTGGAGGCGCAGATTCACTGGCACTTGCCTATGCACTTTCACTTGAAGCACCAAAGTTAGCAATTGCATTGCATGCAGTAACAGTTGATCATCAACTTCAAACTGTATCGGCCAGTCAAGCCGCAATTGTCGTGGAGCAGATGAAATCTCTCGACATTGAAACAACGATTGCAAAAGTTACGGTGAATATTACTGAAGGTCTTGAAGCTTCAGCTCGCAAAGCTCGATATGCGGCATTAGATGAAGTCAGTAAAAAACTAAACGCAGCTGCAATTTACTTGGGCCATACTCGCGATGATCAAGCCGAGAGCGTCTTACTAGGTCTCGCGCGAGGATCAGGAACCAGATCGTTATCAGGAATGGCACCCGTGAACGGAAGATATATTCGCCCATTACTTTCGATTACTCGTGAGCAAACAGAAAGTACTTGTAAAGATGTTGGATTGCTTGCATGGGAGGATCCACATAACTCCGATTCAAACTTTGCGCGCGTACGTGTGCGCACTGAGGCGCTCCCAACTCTCGAAAAAACTATTGGCCCAGGAATCTCTGAAGCACTAGCCCGTAGCGCCGAGCTCTTGCGTCAGGATGCAGATGCACTTGATGCATGGGCAGATCGTGAAATTCAATCGCTGGATTTAAGTGATCTTGAATGTGGGTATTTAGCGACCCTACCTAGAGCGATCCGCAGCCGAATCCTGCGGGCAGCGATCTACGCCGCCGGGGCTCCATCGGGCTCGATTTCAGCCGATCATTTAGCCTCAATTGAGGCGTTAATCACGGCCTGGAGCGGCCAAGGGGCATCTCACCTGCCCGGTGGTGTGAAGGTTGAGCGTTTTTCGGGCAGACTTTCGCTCTTACGTAACTGAGCCAAGAGGAGCCTTCGTGGATTTAGCTGGAGTCGAAAAAGATATCGAACGCGTTGTTGTAACTGAAGAAGAGTTGCAAGCAAAGATTAAAGAGCTTGCAGCGCGCGTAGATAAAGATTACGAAGGCAAAGATCTCCTATTGATTGGCGTGCTTAAAGGAGCGGTAATGGCCGTTGCAGATATCTCTCGCGCCTTACAGCGCCACGTTGAGATGGACTGGATGGCAGTGTCTTCATATGGCTCTGGAACAAAATCTAGCGGTGTAGTTCGAATTCTAAAAGATTTAGATCGCGACATAACTGGCCGCAATGTTCTCATTATTGAAGATATTGTTGATTCAGGTTTAACGCTTTCATGGTTGAAGGCCAACCTTGAATCTCGAGGAGTCGGTAGTGTTGAAATACTTTCGATCTTGCGCAAGCCAGAGGCGGCAAAAGTAAAGGTCGACGTTAAATATGTTGGCTTTGAAATTCCAACAGATTTCGTCGTCGGATATGGTCTCGACTTTGATGAAAAATATCGCAACCTTCCATTCATTGCTGTGCTTGCTAAGCACATGTACTCCTAATTCCCCTAAGAAACGAGAAAAGAAAAAGATGTCTGAAACAAAGAAACCGGTAAAGAAAGTGGAGAAAAAGAGCCCACTTAAGAAGAGTTTTGCGGGTAGTTCAACGCCAAAAAAACCTGCGACTCGTGCTGGACGAATCTTTCGCGGACCTCTATTTTGGATTCTCGTTGCAATATTTGCCGTCTCCATCTTTGGTCAGATATCTTCAGTTGGAAATCGTTATACGCAGATTGAAACATCACAAGCTTTAGATGCAATTGCGCAGTCAAATGTTGAGTCTGCAGAAATCGTGGACAAAGATCAAAAAATTCGACTGATTTTAAAATCAGGCTCATTAATAAAGGGTGCAACTAAGGTAGAGGCTTCATATGTTGCGCGCCAAGAGCCAACGCTTATTGATGCCCTTACATCTAATCCGCCGTCGAAGGGGTGGAATGTTCGCGTTCCATCTCAATCACTTCTTGTCTCCTTTCTCTTTTCAATAATTCCATTTCTTTTGATCGGCTTCTTATTCTTCTGGATGATGAGCCAGGCCCAGGGTGGCAACAAGGTCTTTCAGTTTGGAAAATCTCGAGCGAAACTTCAAAGTAACGACGTACCGCAGACGACATTTAAGGATGTGGCAGGTGCTGATGAAGCCATTGCCGAGCTTGAAGAGATAAAGGATTTCTTAGCTAATCCGGATAAATATGGAGTCCTAGGTGCAAAGATTCCTAAAGGCGTCCTTCTATTCGGCCCTCCAGGAACAGGTAAGACACTCCTTGCACGTGCAGTTGCAGGTGAGGCAGGGGTTCCTTTCTATTCAATCTCCGGATCAGATTTCGTCGAAATGTTTGTTGGAGTTGGCGCAGCACGTGTGCGCGACTTATTTAACCAAGCTAAGGAAAACTCTCCATCAATCGTCTTTGTCGATGAGATCGATGCCGTTGGTCGCCAACGCGGCACCGGTATGGGCGGTGGACATGATGAGCGCGAGCAAACACTTAACCAACTGTTAGTTGAAATGGATGGCTTTGAAGAAAACACTAAGGTGATTCTTATCGCCGCAACTAACCGTCCAGATGTTTTGGATCCTGCTCTATTGCGTCCAGGACGATTTGATCGCCAAATTGCAGTTGATCGCCCTGATCTAAAGGGACGTGAAGCGATTTTGGCAGTGCACGCTAAAAATAAACCACTTGGCGATGATGTGAAACTTATTGATTTTGCACGCCGCACTCCTGGTTTTACTGGTGCAGATCTTGCAAATGTACTTAATGAAGCTGCACTACTTACTGCGCGTGAAGAGAAGAAAGTAATTTCAACCTCCGAGCTGGATGAGGCAATAGATCGCGTTATGGCTGGTCCTCAACGTAAATCACGGATTATGAGTGATGATGAGCGCCGAGTGACGGCATATCACGAGGCCGGTCATGCACTTGTTGCACATGCACTTCCACATACTGATCCCGTTCATAAGATTACGATCATGCCACGCGGTCGCGCACTCGGATACACAATGGTTCTTCCCGATGAGGATCGCTATTCAACGACACGTAATCAACTTCTAGATCAGTTGGCGTATTCATTGGGTGGGCGCGCGGCTGAAGAGTTAATTTTTCATGACCCATCAACAGGTGCATCTAATGATATTGAAAAGGCAACGGCCCTTGCACGCGCAATGGTTACTCAATATGGAATGACTGAAGCCATTGGCGCTATTAAGTTAGGCGCTAACAGCGATGCTCCATTTATGGGACGTGACTATGCCCACCAACGTGATTATTCTGAAAGCATTGCAGGAGTAGTTGATCGCGAAATCCGTAAGCTCATTGAGAATGCTCATCAAGAGGCCTTTGATATCTTGGTGGCTAACCGCACAATCTTGGATGAAATGGTCTTAGTGCTGCTCGACAAAGAGACTCTTAATAAGGATGAAATTGCAGAAATCTTTAAGAAAGTTAAGTCTGTAACGGCACGGCCCGCTTGGACTGGCTCTATAACTCGAATTCCTTCGGACCAGCCACCCGTTGAAGTTCCAGCACGCAGTGCAGTGGTTATTGAAGAGGTCAAGAAACCTACACGTCGTAAGAAGGCAAAAAGTGACGATCAATAAAGTATCGGTTACCGACGGACGTGCAGCTGCTCCTTATGATCAAGAGCGCGCAGAACGGGCCATCCGCGAACTACTACTCGCCTTGGGCGAAGACCCAGATCGCGATGGCTTAAAGGAGACACCAGCACGAGTTGCTCGTGCAATGAAAGAGAATTTTGGTGGCCTCTGGCAATCACCCGAAGATGTATTAACAACTACTTTTGATATAGGACACGAAGAGTTAGTCATTGTTAGGGATATTGAAGTTTTTTCTCACTGCGAACATCATTTAACTCCCTTCCATGGCGTTGCTCATATCGGATATATTCCGCGTGGAAAGATCACCGGTCTTTCAAAGCTAGCGCGGCTAGTTGATGTTTATGCTAAACGCCCACAAGTGCAAGAGCGATTAACGACTCAGATCGCCGATGCATTAGTAGAGATTCTTGATCCTCTAGGTGTAATTGTTATTATTGACTGCGAGCATTTATGCATGTCGATGCGTGGAGTTAAGAAGTCACAAGCTCGCACGACGACAAGTGCAGTACGTGGTGCTCTACTAAATGCAGCAACGCGCGCAGAAGCAATTAGTCTCATCACTCATCGGTAAAACCATGCTAATCATGGGCATTCTCAACATCACTCCAGATTCATTTGCCGATGGTGGGCGATACAACTCATTTGAGAGCGCTATAAGGCATGCTCGTGAAATGATTGCCGAAGGTGTTGACATTATTGACATCGGCGGCGAATCAACACGCCCAGGAGCCGAACGAGTAAGTGAAGATGAAGAGATGGCCCGTGTAATTCCAGTTATTACCGAGTTAGCAAAAGATGGAGTCCGCATAAGCATCGACACCATGCGTGCCAGCACCGCGCTAGCTGCAATAGCTGCCGGAGCTCACATTGTTAACGATGTCAGTGGTGGATTAGCCGATCCCGCAATGCTTGAAACTGTGGCGGCAGTAAAAACGCCTTATATTGCAATGCATTGGCGTGGAGCATCAAAGGACATGAATTCAAGGGCGATATACACAGATGTTGTAGCCGATGTAATTTCAGAGCTCAAGGCACGCATTTCAGCGGCGATCGATGCGGGAATAACGAAGGAGAATTTAATAATTGATCCAGGTCTTGGCTTTGCTAAAGAGGCTGCGCACAATTGGGAGATTATTGATCACATAGATGAGTTTGTGGCCCTCGGCCATCGCGTATTAGTAGGTGGCTCGCGCAAACGTTTTCTAGGAGGAGATTCTCCAGATGGACGCGAGGCGGCAAGTATTGCGCTGACTAAGCGCCTCTCTACATCTGGTATTTGGGGAGTTAGAGTTCACTCTGTGAAGGCCCACAAAGAGATGTTGAGTTTATGAGCGATCGAATACTGCTCGAAGGAATTCACGGCTTTGGGTACCACGGCCTCTTCGAACACGAGCGCACTAATGGACAGGATTTCTTTGTCGATTTAGAACTCGACGTCGATCTGCGTGCTGCTTCATTGAGCGATGAGATTGGCGACACGGTTAATTATGCAGAGATTACAGATTTAGTTGTAGTTGAGATCACATCCGATCCCGTATCGCTCATTGAAAAACTGGCAGGACGAATTGCCGAGCGAATATTAAATAATTATCTAAAAGTTAACTCAGTAACGGTTACCGTACATAAGCCGCAAGCACCGGTCACTGCGACGCTTAAAGACATTGCAGTGCAGATAACGCGCACGCGATGAGAGCGGTAATTGCACTCGGTTCAAATATTGGCAATGCACGCGAGAATTTAAATATTGCAGTTGAACTATTACGAGAGGCCACTGATGTAATTGCAGTTTCTTCATATTACACAACTGCCCCCGTAGGAGGGCCAGAGCAAGCTGACTATGAAAATGCCGTCTGCATAATTGAAAGCGAACTCCCTGCATTAGATTTGCTTTCATTGCTACAAGGGATTGAAAAGAGTATGGGACGTGAACGTCTTGTTCACTGGGGGCCGCGAACCATCGATTTAGATCTCATTCAATTCGGCGCCCTACTGAGTAAGAGCACCGAGTTGGAGCTGCCCCACCCCCGTGCTCATGAGCGTAGATTTGTTTTGGAGCCATGGAGTGAGATTGATGCAGATGCGGTACTGCTTACCCATGGCCGAATCGATCAACTTTTGGCGCAATTGCCCCCAAGCGCGTAAACTTTATTTACCTCGCCCGGTACCTGAAAGGACTGGAGCCCTATGAGCGTATTAGTCCCAACAATGGGTGCCCTGCATAAGGGTCACCAAGCGTTGATTAAGCGTGCGCGCAGCATGAGCAAAGAAGTTGTAGTCAGTATTTTCATTAACCCATTGCAGTTTGAAAACGCCGAAGATATTGCAAAATATCCGCGCAGCCCTGAGCGGGATATTCAATTAGCAACACTTGCTGGAGCTACTGAAATTTGGATGCCGGACTACGAGGAGATTTACCCAGGCGAGATTACAAAGTTAAAAGCATCGCCCATTGGCGATCTATATGAAGGAGCATCGCGTCCTGGTCACTTCGATGGAGTTGTTACCGTTATCAATCGCCTGTTTGAGATTGTTAAACCCGAGGCAGCTGTATTTGGGGAGAAGGATTTTCAACAGCTACAGATTATTCGAGCGCTGAAAAGTAGCGTTGAAATTATTGGGGTTCCAACGGTTCGCGAATTCGATGGCCTTGCATTTTCCTCACGTAATATTCGATTGACTGAGGCGGGCCGAGTGAGCGCAAATGTGATTTATCGCGCGATGGCTGCAGCACGATTAGCACCGACAGTTGCTATTGCTTTAGAGATTATCGATACGACGCTTTCTACCGATGCCGGTTTCAAGCGAGATTACGCAACCATCATTGATGAAAACGATTTTTCATTGGCAACAGAAACAACAAAAAATAAACGCGCACTCATTGCCGGCTGGATAGATGGCGTGCGCCTCATAGATAACATGCGAATGGGTGCCTAATGCTGCTAACTATCGATGTAGGTAATACAAACACCGTCTTAGGTATTTTTGACGGCGAAGAGTTAGCTCGCTCATGGCGAGTAAAGACCGATCCACGCAGTACGGCCGATGAACTGTGGCTGCAATACCGATCCCTTGTTGAGGATTACACAGTCAGTGGCTTATCAATATGTTCAACTGTGCCAGCCACACTTCGCGAGTTGCGCGGAATGATTAATGATTATTTTTCCGATGTCCGTACAACGATAGTTGAGCCAGGTGTTAAGACGGGCGTGCCCCTATTAGTGGATAACCCTAAGGAAATTGGCGCAGATCGAATCGTCAATACCCTTGCCGCGCATACTTTATTTGGCGGGCCAGCGATAGTTGTCGATTTCGGAACGTCAACGAATCTAGATGTTGTTTCACCAAAAGGTGAGTTCTTAGGTGGTGCACTTGCCCCAGGAATTGAAATTTCAGTAGAGGCGTTGACGGCCCGAGCTGCGCAGTTACGCAAAATTGAGTTAGTTAGACCTAAGAATGTAATTGGAAAAAATACTGTCGAGGCACTTCAGTCTGGGACAATTTTCGGTTTTGCTGGCCAAGTCGATGGCTTAGTTGATCGCATTACGGCCGAGTTGGCTGAGTCCTATTCAGGCTCCCCCAAAGTTATTGCCACAGGCGGATTAGCACCGCTGATTATTGGGGTCTCTGAAACAATTACTGATCACGAACCAGATTTAACGCTGATTGGCCTTCGCTTAATTCACGAACGAAATGCTTGAACCGTTAGACTCCACTCCATTATGAGCAATGAAACCCCGGCCATCGAAGAGGATTTGCCTGAGCAGCTGAGAATTCGGCGTGAAAAACGGGCCGCCCTCATCGAAAGCGGAGTAGAGCCATATCCAGTTGCAGTGCCACGCACTAAATCCCTTCTTGAGGTTCGTCAACTCCATGCTGGCTTAGATATAGATGTCGCAACTGGATCTATTGAAAGCCTTACTGGTCGCATAATTTTCAAGCGCGATACTGGCAAACTCTGCTTTGCAACTCTGCGCGAAGGCGATGGCACTGAGCTTCAAGCGATGTTTTCACTTGATAAAGTTGGTCAAGACTCTATTGATTCTTGGAAATCTGATATTGATTTAGGCGACATTGTCTCTGTCACTGGCGAAATCATTACATCCAAGCGCGGCGAACTTTCAATTCTGGCCTCTTCATGGAAGTTGGCTTCTAAATCACTTCGTCCTTTGCCAAATGATCACAAGCCAATGTCTGAGGAAACTCGCGTCCGTATGCGCTACGTTGATTTAATTGTTCGCCCAGAAGCCCGCGCTAATGCTCGATTACGTCCCGCGGTCATGAGTTCTTTACGCGATACTTTTGCTAAGGATAATTTCATTGAAGTTGAAACTCCAATGCTGCAAGTTATGCATGGTGGCGCGACAGCGCGCCCATTCAAATCCTTTTCAAATGCATACGATATGGATCTCTACCTACGTATCGCCCCAGAGCTGTTTTTAAAGCGTTGCGTAGTCGGTGGTATTGAGCGGGTATTTGAAATTAACCGTAACTTCCGTAATGAAGGCGCGGATTCTTCACACTCACCTGAATTTGCAATGATCGAAAGTTATCAGGCCTATGGCGACTGGAAATCGATCGCCGAGTTAACTCGCAGGCTTGTTCAAAATGCAGCAATGGCAGTTGCGGGTTCGCACATCGTTACTCATCACGATGGGCGCCAAGCTGATTTAGGCGGAAATTGGCGCGAAATATCCCTATACGATGCTATTTCCGAAGGTGTTGGTCAAAGTGTTACTGCTCTAACGCCGATTGCTGAACTAAAAACTATTGCAACCAAACTCGGTATAAAGATGGATCCCAAGTGGATTACAGGCAAATTGGCCGAGGAAATCTTCGAGCACGTTGCTAAAGATCAGTTGATTGCTCCAACTTTCGTCATGGGCTTTCCCGTTGATACCTCGCCACTAGTTCGTGCTCATCGCGAAATACCTGGAGTTGCTGAAAAATGGGATTTATATGTTGATGGTTTTGAATTAGCAACGGGCTATTCCGAACTTATTGATCCAGTAATTCAACGCGAGCGGTTAGTGGAGCAATCATCCCTTGGCGCTAACGGTGATCTTGAGGCGATGCAAGTCGATGAAGATTTCTTGCGTGCAATGGAGTTTGGAATGCCTCCTATGGGTGGAATGGGAATGGGTGTAGATCGATTACTTATGGCACTGACCGGCCTCGGTATCCGCGAAACAATTTTGTTCCCACTTGTTAAACCTGAGGCTGATTAATAATGCTCGTTATTCGACCTGCTAAAACTAAAGATGTGAAATCAATCCGCAATCTTGTAGATTCTTATGCAGCCCCTGGACAAATGCTTTCAAAGGAAACTGTCACGCTGTATGAAAGCGTTCAAGAGTTTATTGTCGCAGAAGACAATGGAGTATTAGTTGGTTGCGGTGCGCTTCATATTCTTTGGGAAGATTTAGCCGAAGTTCGTACCGTTGCCGTGAAAGAAAATCTGCACAAGCAGGGGATTGGCCATCAAATTCTGGAGGCGATAATCCAACGCGCACGCGAAGTTGGCGTAGAGAAGATTTTCTGCCTCACATTTCAAACCGAGTTCTTTGGCCGTCACGGATTTGAAGTTATCGAGGGCACTCCAGTGGAGCCATCGGTCTATGCCGAGCTTCTGCGCTCCTACGATGCCGGTATCGCCGAGTTCTTGGATTTAGAGTCGGCTAAGCCAAATACTCTCGGAAACACACGAATGTTGAAGATCCTGGCCTAGATAGTGGGCTAATCGGGGCATAAAAGCCCCACCCCTAGGGTTGTAAATGTCGAGCCCTATCCACCTCGCGGCCCTGCGCCCTGAGGTATTAGGCTTAATGAATCGAATAAGAAGGAGTACGCCAATGTTTGAGCGCTTTACAGACCGAGCCCGTCGTGTGGTTGTGCTGGCCCAAGAAGAGGCCCGCATGCTCAACCACAACTACATCGGTACCGAGCACATTCTGCTTGGGCTCATCCATGAAGGTGAAGGCGTTGCCGCTAAGGCACTTGAATCCCTGGGCATCTCCCTTGAAGGCGTTCGCGCACAGGTTGAAGAGATCATCGGACAGGGTCAGCAGGCACCGAGTGGCCACATTCCATTTACTCCACGTGCTAAAAAAGTCCTAGAGCTTTCACTTCGCGAGGCGCTACAACTAGGCCACAACTACATCGGCACCGAACATATTTTGCTTGGCCTTATCCGCGAAGGAGAAGGCGTTGCTGCACAGGTACTTGTAAAACTTGGCGCTGATTTAAACCGTGTACGCCAGCAAGTAATTCAGTTGCTCTCTGGTTACCAAGGTAAAGAGGCCGTTGCACAAGGGGGACCTGCAGAGGGCACACCGTCAACGTCATTAGTTCTCGATCAATTCGGTCGCAACCTCACCCAAGCCGCCCGCGAAGGAAAGCTAGATCCAGTTATTGGTCGTGAAAATGAGATCGAGCGCGTCATGCAAGTTCTATCGCGCCGTACTAAAAATAATCCAGTTTTAATTGGCGAACCAGGCGTTGGTAAGACTGCCGTCGTTGAAGGTCTTGCCCAAGCAATTTTCAAGAACGATGTTCCAGAGACTTTAAAAGATAAGCAGTTGTACTCACTTGATTTAGGTGCACTCGTTGCCGGTAGTCGCTACCGTGGAGATTTCGAAGAGCGCTTGAAGAAAGTTCTTAAAGAGATTAAAACTCGCGGTGACATCATTCTCTTTATCGATGAGATTCATACTCTCGTCGGTGCAGGTGCAGCAGAAGGTGCGATCGATGCCGCTAGCATCTTGAAGCCAATGCTTGCCCGTGGCGAGCTCCAGACAATTGGTGCAACAACTCTTGATGAGTATCGCAAGCACATTGAAAAGGATGCAGCTCTT
>CAEZUG010000032.1_pt1 | contig 13977 bp, 11 predicted proteins | sample 7264411 | NCBI WGS metagenome assembly CAEZUG01 (sample SAMEA6813824, study PRJEB35770) | uncultured Actinomycetes bacterium | biome: Freshwater; feature: Freshwater reservoir; material: water | place: Czech Republic | collected 2016-04-20 | depth 0.5m m | reverse complement strand
TTACTTCGTATTAGATAAACGGGCAGCCTTATCGGCATCAATAAGAGCTTGAATCATGTCATCAAGATCTCCGTTTAGTACGGCATCTAAATTATTAGATTTGTAATTTACACGGTGATCGCTAATGCGATTTTCTGGATAGTTATACGTGCGGATTCGCTCTGATCTATCTACCGTCCGTACCTGGCTTTTACGCTCGGCCGATGCCGCAGCCTCTTGTGCCTCTTGAGCAGCGGCCAACATACGCGCACGTAAAATACGCAGTGCCGACTCTTTGTTTTGTAACTGGCTCTTTTCATTCTGGCAGGACACGACAATTCCAGTTGGTACATGCGTTAAACGCACTGCCGAATCAGTCGTATTAACTGATTGCCCGCCAGGACCTGATGAGCGAAATACATCTACGCGCACATCATTCATGTTGAGCTCAACATCGATCTCTTCAGCCTCAGGCAAGATCAACACGCCTGCCGCTGATGTGTGAATGCGGCCTTGGCTCTCAGTTTCTGGGACACGTTGTACGCGGTGCACTCCGCCCTCAAATTTAAGACGGGCATATGGTGATTCACCGGGGGCTGCAACGCCCTTTGACTTAACACCTACGGAAATATCTTTATATCCACCCATCTCACTTTCGGTGGCATCGATAATTTCAACTTTCCAGTTATGACGTTCGGCATATCGCATATACATGCGTAAAAGATCTCCTGCAAAGATCGCAGATTCATCTCCTCCGGCACCGGCCTTGACCTCTAAAATAACACCACGATCATCGTTGGGATCACGTGGAAGTAGCAACTCTTCTAACTTCGCCGCTGTCGTAGCGGCAGTTGCCTCTAGCTCAGGAATCTCTGATGCGAAATCTGGATCTACCAAAGCTAACTCTTTTGCGGCTAGTAAATCATCTTCTGCCGACTTCCATGCTTTAAATCCAGCAACGACTGGACCAAGTTGCGCGTATCGGCGCCCTAGCTTTCGAGCATTTGCTTGATCATCGTGAATCGTGGGATCGGCCATCTGAGCTTCGAGTTCGGCGTATTCGCGAACCATTTCATGTGCCGATGCGAAGCGATCGTTGCTCATTAGGGTTCTCCTTTCCTTCAATCGTTAGGCGGACATGATGAGAGAAATAAAAAAACCGCAACCGCAACCCGACAAGGGCTGCGATGCGGTCTCTTTAAAAAGCTACTTTGCGTCGGTCGTCTTTTTTCCGAAACGCTCTTCGAACTTAGCTACGCGTCCACCAGTATCTAGGATGCGCTGCTTGCCAGTGTAAAACGGGTGGCATACAGAGCAGACTTCAACGTAGATTGAAGCGCTTGCAACTGTTGAGCGAGTAACAAACTTCTCGCCGCAACCACAGGTTACTTGGGTCTCTTTGTACTCTGGGTGTATCTCTGGCTTCATAGTTCTTCCCTTTTTTTTAGTTTGGATCTCGACTAGCGAGTGAACCAAACGGATCGGTTAACGTGGATAAGAGTAGGCCAAAGCCCAACTTTTATGAAATTTACGCCTAATTACTTGCTGTCATCAGGGCCAGAAGTTGTCTTCTGAATCTGCATCAAGAACTCAACGTTGGACTTAGTGCCCTTCATCTTCTCAAGGAGAAGTTCGAGCGCTGCTTGTGGCTCGAGTGCGTGCAGCACTCGACGAAGCTTCCAGACAATGTTGAGCTCTTCAGAGCCCATAAGGATTTCTTCCTTACGAGTTCCAGATGCAACAACGTTGACAGCTGGGAAGATGCGCTTATCTGCAAGGCGACGATCGAGAATTAACTCCATGTTTCCAGTGCCCTTGAACTCTTCGAAGATAACTTCATCCATGCGCGAGCCGGTATCAACGAGCGCGGTTGCAAGAATTGTTAGCGATCCGCCATCTTCAATATTACGAGCGGCACCGAAGAACTTCTTTGGAGGATAGAGCGCAGCTGAGTCAACACCACCAGAAAGGATTCGTCCTGATGCTGGAGCTGAGATGTTGTAGGCGCGACCCAAACGAGTGATTGAATCGAGCAAGACAACTACATCATGACCGAGCTCGACAAGACGCTTTGCGCGCTCGATTGCAAGCTCTGCAATCGTTGTGTGATCATCGGCTGGGCGATCAAAAGTCGATGCGATAACTTCACCCTTAACAGAGCGCTGCATATCGGTAACTTCTTCTGGGCGCTCATCAACTAAAACAACCATCAAATGACACTCTGGGTTATTAGTTGTGATGGCGTTAGCGATTGCTTGGAGAACCATCGTCTTACCGGCCTTAGGGGGTGAAACAATGAGTCCGCGCTGGCCCTTTCCAATAGGTGCAATTAAATCGATTACGCGTGTAGTTAAAATATTTGGCTCAGTCTCAAGGCGCAAACGTTCCTGAGGATAAAGTGGAGTTAGCTTGCCGAACTCAACACGGTTACGTGCCTCTTCTGGGCTCATTCCATTAACGGTTTCAAGGGTTATAAGAGCGTTGAACTTCTCTTTGCGCTCACCTTCGCGGGCCTGTCGAACCTGGCCAGTGACAACATCGCCTTTGCGAAGTCCGTTACGGCGAACCTGCTGCAGAGTTACGTAAACATCGTTTGGCCCTGGCAAGTATCCAGAGGTGCGGATAAAGCCGTAGCTATCGAGAATATCTAAGAGACCGCTTACCGGTACTAGGACATCGTCATCGCTAAGGACTGGTTCGCGCTCTTCACGTGGTGCACGATCGCGGCTATTACGATCACGATTGCGATCACGTCCACGACTTCGGTCGTTGCGATCGTTGCGGTTGCCGCGATCATTATTACTAGATGGTGCATCATCTTCTGATCCATCATCTGAATCTTGAGTATTAGTAGCTGCCGGCTTGCTCTCTTTCTTACGGCTATTGCGGGCTTCACGGCGCGCTTCGCGTTCAGCCTTAGCCGCTTCGCGATTCTTAGCCTGTAAATCGGCGATCGCTTCGACTAACGCGTCCTTCTTCATCTTGGCTGCGCCATCGACACCTAGCTGTGTTGCAACAGTCTTTAATTTTGGCAGGGTCATTGCGGCAAGCTCTGGACTTTGTGAACGTACTGGCTCTTCTGTTGTTGTCATCTGTTTCTTTTCGCTATTGGTCTACGGGCTTGTTTTCTAACCCGTGAAACCGTGGATTGTTTTCTTATTTATCTGATGTGTTTCTGACCCAATATAAAGGGCCTAGCAGATGTGTAAATGTTAGCAGTACGTGACTAGAAGGACAAAATTTATGCTCAAACTAGGCTGGCACCAGTACGCGAGATACCAAGGGCTAGGGCGCTAAATCTGCCTCCAGCGGCTCGCGTGAGCTCCTCTACTTCGGCCGATCCCCCGGTATGGAGAACTAAAACTGTTGGACCGGCACCTGAAATAAATGCTGCCACGCCAGCTTTGCGAAGTTTCATGAGCAGTTCAAATGAGGCTGGCATTGCCTCGGCACGGTAAGACTGATGTAAGAAATCCTCTGTAGCAGTATGAAGTAAATCTGGACGGTGCTGCAAAGCGTGCACGAGCAAGGCCGTATTAGTCGAGTTCTTTACTGCATCGGAGTGCGTAATTATTTCCGGGAGCATCTTGCGCGCTTTTGAAGTTGAGACTGAAGTTGATGGTACAAATGCAATGGCGCTAATTCGAGAATCGACTTCTAACTGGATTGCCAGCGCGGTTTTGTGTCCATGCTGCATCTCCTGCCAAGCAACAGTTGCGCCGCCGTAAATCGCGGCCGCCACATTATCGGGGTGTCCCTCCAAATCATTGGCCAGGTTTAAAATATCGTCATTGCTCATTCGTTCACTGCCACCTAATACAAGAGCCCGCGCCAGCGATAAGCCACCCACGATTGCGCTGGCCGAAGATCCAAGTCCGCGGCTATGCGGCACTACATTTAATGCGCGAAGTGCGATGCCGCGTGGTTTACCCCCAAGAAATTCAAAACCCTTATACATAGATTTAATTACTAAGTTTTTTTCATTACGTGGCAGCACATCCGCGCCTTCTCCAGTTATATCAATATCGATTATCTGCTCATCTAAAACTTGGGCGATATAGCGATCGTGCATTCCAAGGGCTAAACCTAAACTGTCGAAGCCAGGTCCAAGATTGGCACTCGTTGCAGGCACTTGTACCTGCATGGGCTGGGCTCGAAAAGTAGGTTTCATTCTATTTAAGGCCTAACGCCTTTGCGGCAGCTTTAACGTTGACTGGCACGACAATAGGCTTCTTTGCAGTCTCTAGCGCGTGCGAAATATCTTTCAACCCATGGCCTGTGACTGTGATGACGATGCTCTTATTTTTCGGTAATTTTCCAGCCTTCTTATATTTGATGAGTCCGGCTAATCCGGCGGCCGAGGATGGCTCAACAAAAATGCCCTCTTTAGCTGCGATTAAGCGGTATGCGCTCAGGATTTCTCGATCTGTAACTGAATCAATAACACCGCCGGACGAGTCTCGAGCATCTACTGCCTGTGCCCATGAGGCGGGATTTCCAATACGAATTGCAGTTGCAATTGTCTCTGGATTCTTAATAATTTTACCTTTTACTATGGGGGCCGAGCCTGCGGCTTGAAAGCCGTACATCGCTGGAAGACGAGTAGACATGTCGTCCTTGCGGTACTCCTTGTATCCCTTCCAATATGCAGTGATATTGCCGGCATTGCCTACGGGCAGAGCGTGAATATCTGGAGCATTTCCCAACATATCTACTACTTCAAAAGCTGCTGTCTTTTGACCCTCAATACGAAATGGGTTCACTGAATTAACAAGTGCAACTGGGTAGTTTTCAGATAGTTCGCGGGCAAGAGTGAGGCAGTCATCAAAATTTCCATTTACTTGCAAAATTGTTGAATCGTGAATCACCGCTTGAGCGAGTTTGCCCATCGCGATTTTGCCTTGTGGAATCAATACTGCCGGAACCATTCCCGCCTTCACGGCATAGGCTGCAGCAGAGGCTGATGTGTTTCCAGTTGAGGCGCAGATAACCGCCTTTGCACCTGCTTCGGCAGCTTTAGATATTGCCATCGTCATCCCACGATCTTTAAAAGATCCAGTTGGATTCAGGCCTTCGTATTTAATCCAAACATCGTTGCCCAACAGTTCAGAAAGAAATGCTGCATGAATGAGTGGCGTTCCACCTTCACGAAGGGAAATAATGGGGGTATCTGCGCTAACAGGTAAACGATGGCGATACTCCTCAATGACCCCGCGCCATTGATGGGCACCTCTTTGGATAGCTTTCTTTCCAAATATAGCCATTTAAGCTACCGCTCCTTCAACACGAATTGCCGCTTCAACCTTTGTGACAATCTCCAACGCTGCGAGCTTACTCATGCAGGCAATGAGTGAGGCCTCAGTTGCGCTGTGTGTAACCACAACAAGCTCGGCATCTTTGCCTATACCGGCCTGATGAACTGTCTGAATAGAAATGTTTTCACTGGCAAAAGTCTGAGCGATTGAGGCTAATACGCCTGACTTATCTGCAACATGCAGGCGGACAAAGAATTGAGATCGAACCTCACTCATCGGTGCAATATCGAGATCGGCATAATCGGATTCGCCATATCCAACAGTTGAATATGCACGGTGGCGTGTCACGGCAACTAAGTCGCCCAAAATCGCTGATGCAGTTGGCGCTCCACCTGCACCGCGCCCATAAAACATTAGCTCGCCTGCTGATTCAGATTCAACGTAAATTGCATTGAAGGCATCACGCACCGATGACAATGGGTGCGAACTAGGAAGCATCATCGGATGTACTCGAACTGAAATCTCTTCCTTTTCAGTGATCTCGGCAATTGCCAAAAGTTTAATCACGGCATTCATCTTCTTTGCAGCAGTTACATCATCTAAAGAGATCTTTGTAATTCCCTCGCAGTAAACCTCATCGATTGTGACGGTACTGTGAAATGCCAAGCTAGCTAATAAAGCGGCTTTAGCTGCGGCATCATGGCCATCTACATCGGCAGCTGGATCAGCCTCTGCATAGCCCAACGCCTGCGCCTCTTTAAGCACATCGGCAAACTCACGGCCCTCTTCATGCATCTTCGTCAATATGAAATTAGTTGTGCCATTTACAATTCCCATAACCCGAGTAATTTGATCACCGGCTAATGACTCGCGCATCGAGCGAATAATTGGAATCGCACCTGCAACGGCCGCTTCGTAATACAAATCAACCTTGGCCGCATCTGCTGCATTAAAGAGCTCATGCCCATGTGTTGCAAGAAGGGCTTTGTTGGCAGTAATTACCGATTTCTTATTCTTTATCGCCTCTAAAATTAAAGTTCTTGCGGGTTCGATTCCACCCAAAACTTCAATCACAATATTAATCTCGGGATCAGTCACGATGGAGTGCAAATCTGTCGTAATCATTGATGCAGATATACCCTCGCGCGGTGAATTGCTGCGAACGCCAACTTTTTTCAATACAAGCAGGGCTCCCGAGCGATCGGAGAGCTCCTGTCGATCGGATTGAAGAAGGCGAGCGACCTGGCTGCCGACCACGCCGGCTCCGAGCATGCCAATTGAGATTGTTTTCAGGCCTTCATCCATGCGGGTTATTCTTTCACAGATGCGTGTATCGGCGTTAACAATCCAATCCCAGCAGATCTGCCTCGGTCTCACGGCGCACAATAACGCGGGCTTTTCCATTAATCACTGCGATAACTGGCGGACGTGGAACATGGTTGTAGTTGCTAGCCATACTGCGACCATATGCTCCAGTTGCGGGAGTCGCTAATAAATCACCAGGTGCGATATCACTAGCCAAGGCGATATCACGAATAAGAATGTCACCGGTTTCGCAGTGCTTTCCAACTAGACGTGTAGACAGAAGCGGTGCACTGCTCGTGCGATTTGCTAGTACTGCTGTGTACTCGGCTGCATAAAGGGCTGGGCGAATATTTTCGCTCATTCCGCCATCAATAGATATGTAGCGACGGTTATCACCATTCTCCAGCGTTACATCTTTTATAGTGCCGACCTCATACAAAGTAAACATAGTTGGTCCAACAATTGCTCTGCCTGGCTCAATTGATATTCGAGGGATCTGTAAATTATTGTTCTCACAATTTGTACGCACGGCCGTTGATAGCGCTTGCATAACAACAGTTGGCGTTAGCTCTTCATCACCTGGCAGATAGTGAATTCCATATCCCCCACCTAAATCAAGTTCGGGAAGCTCTGCCCCGAATGCATCCCGATACTTGGCAAGTAAAGCTATGAGTCTCTCGGCACTAATTTCAAATGAATCGGTATCTAAAATCTGCGAACCAATGTGTGCATGCAAACCGCGTAGTTCGATCGATGGATGCTTGCGAACTTCTTCTATTGCCTTCCATGCAGCACCGCTAGCAATTGAAAACCCAAATTTAACATCCTCGTGAGCCGTAGCGATTGATTCGTGAGTATGGGCTTCGATACCTGGAGTTAGGCGCAGCAAAACTCTTTGAACTTTTCCGGAGTTCTTGGCCGCTGTTGCGACTCGCTCAATTTCAAAGAGTGAATCAATTACAATCGTACTTACGCCAACCGAGACAGCCTTTTCAATCTCTGCTACAGATTTATTATTGCCATGAACTTGAATCTTTAATGGATCAATGCCACCTGCAAGTGCAACTGCAAGTTCGCCTCCGGTGCAAACATCGATTCCGATACCGATATCTTTAATCCATCGCGCAACTTCGGTGCAGATAAAGGCTTTTGCTGCGTAGTAAACAGTGCCAGCATTGTCGCCGAATCCGGCATTAAGTGCGCTATTCCAATTGGTAGCGCGCGCTCGAAAATCTGCCTCATCCATAATAAAGGCTGGAGTTGCAAACTCTTTGGCAAGGGCTGTTGCAGTGATTCCTGAAATTGAAAGTTCTTTGCCCGTTGAAACGTTAGCTGACCACATGCTTACATCCTCTCCGGTGCACTAACGCCTAATAAATCCAAGCCGTTGGCTATCACAACTTTTGTAGAGGTACACAGTAATAGTCGCGCCGTATGCAGTGGAGTTGGATTTTCCTCACCCATTGGTAGTACGCGGCAATCGGCGTAGAAGCCATGATAAGTGCCAGCTAAATCCTCTAGGTAACGCGCAATTCGGTGTGGCTGTCGTAGTTCGGCGGCCGTGGCAACGATTCGGGGGAACTCTGCAAGCTTGCCCAGTAGTTCATTCTCTCGATTATGGGTTAATTGCGATGGATCAAAACTATTCAGATCAAGTGAAATATTTAGATCAGCGGCATTTCGCAAAACAGCAGCGATTCGCGCATGTGCATACTGAACGTAATAGACAGGATTTTCATTTGTGTTGCGCTTTAGGACATCGACATCCATGACCATCGGCGTATCAACCGGATATCTAATTAATGTATAGCGAGCGGCATCGACCCCAACTTTTTCGACTAACTCTTCTAGAGTGATAATCGTTCCGGCGCGTTTTGAGAGTTTTACCTCTTGTCCGCCCTCCATAATCTTTACTAACTGGCCAATCAATACATGTATGTTGTATTCGGGATCATCACCGGCACATGCGGCAATAGCTTTTAATCGACCAATATAGCCATGGTGATCTGCGCCTAACATGTAGATACAGATGTCAAAGCCCCGCTCGCGCTTATTAATATAGTAAGCGGTATCTGATGAAAAATATGAAAGCAAACCATCAGACTTAGTTAAAACCCGATCTTTATCATCGCCAAAATCAGTTGTACGAAGCCATATTGCGCCATCTTCTTCAAAAACATGTCCTTGCTTTCGAAGTATTTCAATTCCATGTTCTACTGCTCCTTGGGCGTGAAGTGAGCGTTCAGAGAACCAGATATCAAAGTGGGTTCCTAAAATATTCAAGACTCGTTGTTGATCCTTTAACTGAACTTGGTAAGCGGCCTCACGAAATGCACCTTGACGTTTGCCTTCTGGTAGAGACATCAATGCAGGATTATCAGCAACCACCTCTTTGGCAAGATCGCCAATGTATTCACCCTTATATCCATCTTCGGGAATTGGTTTGCCCAAAGCTGCCGCTTCAACTGATGCGCCAAATAGCTCCATCTGGTTTCCGCGATCATTAATATAAAACTCTCGTGTTACTTCGGCACCGGCTGCACTCAGTACTCGACCAAGTGCATCACCAACGGCTGCCCATCGAGTGTGACCTAAGTGCAGAGGGCCAGTTGGATTTGCGCTGATGAACTCTAAGTTAATACGCACACCGGCTAACGCCTTGCCCCGGCCGTAATCTTTTCCAGCGAGTAAGATCGTCGATACGAGTTCGGCTTGACCAGCTCGATTCAAAGTGATGTTAATAAATCCAGGTCCTGCAATCTCAACTTTAGAAATTCCGTCAACACCTTTTAATTGCTCTGCAATTATTTGAGCAACATCGCGAGGATTTTTTTCTGCCGCTTTAGCTAACTGCAAAGCAACCGAAGTTGCATAGTCACCGTGGTCGCGATTTTTTGGCCGCTCTAATGTTATTGATGTAGGGGTTACCCCAGCAAAAGCGTCAGTTGTTATCGCTCGCGTTATCGCCGCCTTGATGGCCGCCTCAAGCTGTTCGATCTGTGATGACATTTGCTAAGGCTACCGTTAGAGCGTTATTACCGTTACCTAATCGTTAGATGAATAAGAGTGTTTCATCCAAATTTCCTAATGCCCTTTCCTGGGTTATCTACTAGCGTGCGGTAACGGATTCACCCTCCTCATCTGGGCAAAATACCTTTGCCCTGGGGTGTTTCTCCTTTCGAAAGGTGTTTCATATATGACAAAACGCCGCCTCGCGATTACTGCAGCATTTGCTGCAATTGCAATCGCACTCACAGGTTGCTCAAAGGCTGACGAAGCTGCAGAAGGCTTCGTCGGAGTAATTCTTCCGGATGCAGCATCATCAAACCGTTGGGAAACTGCTGACCGCGGATTCCTACAAGCGGCATTTGATGCAGCTGGAGTTAAAGTAGATATTCAGAATGCAAACGGTGACGTTGCTGCATTCGCAACAATTGCAGACCAGATGCTTACAGCTGGCGCAAAGGTTCTTATCCTAGTAAACCTAGATTCAGATTCAGCTAAGGCTGTTCAGGATAAGGCTGCAGCACAGGGTGTTAAGACAATCGACTACGACCGCCTAACACTTAATGGCTCAGCTTCATACTACGTATCATTTGATAACGAAGCAGTCGGTCGTCTTCAAGGTGAAGGCATCAAGGCATGTCTAGATGCTGCAGGTAAGACAACTGCTCGTATCGTGTACTTGAACGGTTCACCTACAGATAACAATGCAACTCTTTTCAAGGCTGGCTATGACTCAGTGCTACGTCCTTTGATCGATTCAAAGGCCTACACACTTGTCGATGACACAGCTGTCCCAGATTGGGATAACGCAAAGGGTGGAGTTATTTTCGAACAGCAGCTATCAAAGGCTGGCGGAAAGCTCGATGCAGTTGTTTCAGCTAACGAAGGTCTAGGTCTTGCAGCAGTAGCCGTTCTTAAGAAGAACAAGCTCAATGGCAAGGTCTGCGTATCTGGTCAAGATGCAACAGTTGATGGATTGCGCGCAATCCTCACAGGAGATCTTTCAAACACTGTTTACAAGGCAATCAAGGCCGAAGCTGAAGGTGCAGCCGCTCTAGCAATCGCATTGCTCAACGGTGAAGATGCAACAACAGCAACAGGTTCAGTTAATAACGGCACAATCGATGTTCCTTCAGTACTTCTAGTACCAGTTGGAATCACAAAGGCAAACGTGAAGGACGTCATCGCAGATGGCTTCCAGACACGTGAAGCAGTATGTGCTGACATCGAAGACCTCTGCACAGCTAACGGAATCTAATTTCCAAGGTTAACTAGGCAGTAAAGAACTAAAGTTACGGCTCGGGGTTTAGACTCCGAGCCGTAACCTCTTTAAATGTAGATTTCATCTCTACCACTTTGGTAAGAATATTTGGCAAATATAAGGAGAACGCATGAGCACACCAATACTTTCACTTCGTGGTGTCAACAAATCTTTTGGCCCGGTGCACGTTCTTCGTGATGTTGACTTTGATGTGCATGCCGGAAAAGTCACCGCCCTTGTTGGGGATAACGGTGCCGGTAAAAGTACTCTCATCAAATGTATTGCTGGAATTTACACACCTGATCATGGTGATTTTCTCTTCGAAGGTAACAAAGTACAAATCTCTGGGCCACGGGATGCCACAGCATTAGGTATTGAAATTGTTTACCAAGATTTAGCTCTCTGCGATAACTTAGACATTGTTCATAATATGTTTCTCGGTCGTGAAAAAAAGCGTGGGAAAGTTTTAGATGAAACCGCAATGGAAGCGCTCGCCCGTAAAACTCTAGATGGTTTGAGTGTCCGAACAGTAAAATCAATCCGCCAAACTGTTGCCTCGCTATCAGGAGGACAGCGCCAAACTGTTGCAATTGCACGTGCTGTTTTGTGGAATAGCAAGATCGTTATTCTTGACGAGCCAACAGCAGCCCTTGGTGTTGCCCAGACTGAACAAGTTCTTAATTTGGTACGCCGATTAGCTGATAATGGCTTGGCTGTTGTACTGATTAGTCATAATCTCAATGATGTTTTTGAAGTCGCAGATAATATTGCAGCTTTGTATTTAGGGCAGATGGCTGCACAAGTTGATAAAAACGAGGTAATACCTCGGCAAGTAATTGAGTTGATTACAACCGGAAAATCTGCTGGAGTAGAAAGTGCAGGTGCCACACAATGAGTGCTTCGAACTCTGTTGAGACTTCGGCTGAAAAAGCTACTTTAAAAACTGCCATGCATGATTACTGGTCACGCATTAAGGCAGGTGATATTGGCTCACTTCCAGCTGTTCTTGGACTTATTGCTTTGTGTATTGTCTTTGGTTCACTGTCTAGTGTTTTTTTAACACCCGGAAACTTCGCTAACTTACTGACTCAGGCGGCCGCAGTCATTGTGATTGCCATGGGCTTAGTGTTTGTTTTGCTACTTGGAGAAATTGATCTTTCAGCTGGATATACGGCCGGTGTAACTGGCGCAGTGTTAGTAATTCTGATCACTAACCATGACGTTCCTTGGTATTTAGCGCTCATAGCTGCAATTATCGTTGGAGTAATTCTTGGCTTTGGTCTTGGCACGCTCGTTGCAAGGCTTGGAATCCCATCCTTCGTCGTCACCTTGGCTGCCTTCTTGGCCTTTCAAGGAATCTTGCTATTGCTTGCTGGTGAAGGTGGAACTATCCGCGTAGAAGATAAAACTATTCTAGCTGTCGAGAATTCGAATCTGACTCCTACATTAAGTTGGATTTTCTTTATTGCCGTTTCAGTAATTTATGTTTTGGTAGGTCTTAACGGAATTAATTCACGACGCAAAGCGGGATTAAAATCTGAACTCATTAATTTATGGATATTGAAAACCGTAGGTTTACTAGGAATAACTGGCCTTGCCGTCTTTGCCTTAAATGTTGAACGCAGTAATAACCCAGATTTAGTGAGCCTTAAAGGTATTCCTTATGTAGTGCCAGTTATTTTGCTTCTGCTAGTGATCGGAACTTTTGTTCTCACCCGAACGGCATTTGGCCGCCATATTTATGCAGTTGGTGGAAATGCCGAAGCTGCACGACGCGCTGGAATTAATGTAAAGCGCGTACGCATTGCAGCCTTCATGATCTGTTCAGGCTTGTCAGCAATTGCTGGAATGATTTTTGCTTCTCGCCAAAACTCAGTCTCACCAACAACTGGTGGCAGCTCAACGCTGCTTTATGCCGTTGGCGCTGCCGTGATCGGTGGCACTTCTCTCTTTGGTGGCAAGGGCAAGATGCGCGATGCCATCCTTGGTGGATTAGTTGTTGCGGTAATTGACAATGGCATGGGACTTTTGGGCTATGCCGCTGGTATCAAGTTCATTGTTACTGGACTCGTGCTTTTGGTATCAGCAGGAGTTGATGCGGTTTCCCGCAGAGGTGCCAGCGTTTAGCGCACACCCATCAAATGCTCAAGTGCTAGTTGATCAACGGCTTCATAGCCATAACCTCGCGTGCCTGCCGCCTCAACATCAAAACTATCGTTAGCCAAATCTCTCCAAGTTTCACCACTTCCTAGAGTTGGTTCATTCAATCCTGGAATATTGGATTCGGCCATTGCTGCAATAACTCGAGAATCGGCACGGAAAGCTAATGCACGTTCTTTAAGCGCTAAATAAGTGCGCATATTTGCCGTCGCCGATTCCCACACGCCTTTATCGCTTTCGGTGCGTGCTGGCTTGTAATCAAAGTGCTTTGGTCCGTCGTACTTATAGCGCTCAAGTAAATCAACGAGGAAGAAGGCTGACTTTAGATCGCCATGACCAAAGACTAAGTCTTGATCAAACTTTGGTCCATGCTGACCATTTAAATCGATGTGATACAGCTTCTTCTGCCATAAAGCCTGTGCGATTCCATGTACGAAGTTAAGTCCGGCCATTTGTTCGTGACCTACTTCTGGATTTAACCCTACAAGCTCTGGTCTATCCAAAGTATAAATAAAGGCTAATGCGTGACCAATTGTTGGCAAGAAGATATCGCCACGAGGTTCATTTGGTTTTGGTTCAATCGCGAATTTAATGTCATAGCCATTATCAGTTACAAATTCACCTAACGTGTTAAAAGCTTCGCGGAAACGATCGAGTGCAACATATGCATCTTTTGCGCCATCAGATTCAGCACCTTCGCGGCCACCCCAACAAACATATGTCGTAGCTCCAAGTTCAACGGCGAGTTCAATATTCTTCATTACTTTAGATATGGCATAGCGACGAATATCTTTATCGTTTGATGTAAAAGCTCCATCTTTAAAGACGGGATGGGTAAATAAATTTGTTGTTGCCATTGGAACTTTCATTCCCGTTTCGGCGAGCGCTTTCTTGAAGCGCTCAATATGAGTTCGACGTGCACCCTCATCGCTGCCAAATGGAACTAAGTCATCATCATGGAAAGTCACGCCATAAGCACCGCGGGCGGCGAGTTCATTGACTGTCCGTACT
>CAEZUG010000031.1_pt1 | contig 14165 bp, 15 predicted proteins | sample 7264411 | NCBI WGS metagenome assembly CAEZUG01 (sample SAMEA6813824, study PRJEB35770) | uncultured Actinomycetes bacterium | biome: Freshwater; feature: Freshwater reservoir; material: water | place: Czech Republic | collected 2016-04-20 | depth 0.5m m | reverse complement strand
GTCGCGCACAAAGTGACCGGCGAGCTCGTTGATTACAACGGCGATGCAGCTCCTTTCGAGAAGGCTCTTACAGAATCAATTTCGAATTTAATGTCGCAGCCCGAGTTACTTAAGAAATATGGTGCTGCGGGAAGATCGCGCACTGTCAATGAATTCGGTTGGGATGAAGTAGCTGCAGCAACTATCGCCCTTTACCGTCGTGTGTTGGCTTAGATGACTCGCAAATCCTGGATCCAGTTTGGCATTCTTGGCTTTCTTTGGGGAATTCCATACCTTCTCTTGAAGGTAGCTGTTGTAGATATTCCACCACCACTTATCGTTGCTGGGCGCACGATAATCGGTGCTGCGATATTGATTCCCATCGCTATCCATAGAAAGAGTTTTATGGATGCCGTAAGAGGCATCAAATACGTTCTTCCATATGCCTTTCTAGAAATGGTCGGACCTTGGATTCTCATTACAACTGCTGAAAAAGAGATCTCTTCGGGCCTTACGGGATTACTAATAGCGACCGTTCCAATTTTTGCCACGATCTTTACATCGATGCGCGGTGATCACTCTGTCTGGCAGCCCAAACGCATCTTCGGGTTAATCGTAGGCTTTATAGGAATCATCGCTCTCGTTGGAATTGAATCTTTTAATGGAGATAGCAATCCGAAAGCAATCGCTATGGTAATTCTCTCAGCAATTCTCTACGCATATGCCGTTTTAATGGTGACATCGAATCTGCCTGGGGTAGATGGTGTAGCAATCAATGGCTTAGCGATGGGAATTACATTTCTCTTTTATCTTCCTATCGCAATTGCAACCTGGCCAAGTAATCCAGTCTCCATCAAGTCAATTGCAGCCCTCGTCGCCCTCGGCGTCTTTTCAACGGCGATCGCCTTCATGCTCTTCTTCGCCGTCATCGTTGAGATCGGTACAGCTCGAGGATCATTGACGACCTATGTAAATACAGCAGTAGCAGTCGTCCTTGGAATAATTATTTTAAAGGAGCCAATAACTCTGGGAATAATCGTCGGACTGCCACTTGTTGTGCTCGGTTCTTATTTGGCCAGCCGAAAATCGAAGTTAGTGGTTATCGCCGAAGCCTAGGCGCTCTAATAACTTAGGATCGCGCTGCCACTCTTTTGATACCTTAATATGTAGTCCTAAGAAAATCTTTGCAACGAGCGCACGTTCAATATCGGCACGTGCGCGTATCCCGATCTCTTTTAAGCGAGAGCCCTGATGGCCAAGTAAAATCGCTCGCTGTGAATCTCGTTCAACGTGAATAGTTGCATGCACATCGTAAAATGGACGTGAACCCTTTTCTTCTCGCTCACCAAACTCATCTATTGTGACCATAATCGAGTGAGGAAGCTCCTCGCGTACATCTTGCAGGGCGGCCTCACGGATGTACTCACAGATCAACTGCTCAATCGCTTGATCACTTGTGGTGCCAGCTGGGTAATAGGCCGGTCCAACTGGAAGATTGTCGCCTATGAGCTGATTGAGTAAATCAATTTGATTATGAATGGCTGCAGAGACAGGAATGATTTCATCCCATACAAAGCCCTGTGCCAGCGCCATAATGCCGGTAAGACGCAACGCTAGTTTTTCCTTAGAGATCAAATCTGTTTTGGTAATAACTGCAAACTTTTTAGCACGTGGGTGTTTGGCGATCTCTGCCGAAATGAATAAATCTCCAGCGCCAGATGTCTCATCGGCTGGAATACACATAATGACGATATCAACCGAGTCCATGCTTTGATCTACAACTGCATTAAGCCGATGCCCCAAAAGCGTCTTGGGTTTATGAACGCCAGGTGTATCGACAAGTACTGCTTGAAAATCTGGACCGTGAACAATGCCGCGGATTGCGCTACGGGTCGTATTGGGATGGTGCGAGGTAATCGCAATCTTGCTTCCGACTAAGGCGTTAATGAGAGTGGATTTTCCAACGTTTGGGCGCCCGACAATGGCAACGAAGCCCGAACGATGTTCACTCATAGGCATATTCTCTCATCTATTAGCACCTACAAACTCCACTGCATCTGCAACCGATGTAACCAACTCTGCTGCGCGCTCACCTATCAAGCGATGACAGCCCTCACTCGTTGGCGAATTAATCGCTCCGGGTATCGCCATAACTGGCCTGAGTAACTCAGCGGCATCGCGTGCAGTACGCAGTGAACCACTACGAAAGGCCGCCTCAACTACCAATGTCGCCTGAGAGAGAGCTGCGATTAAACGATTGCGCGTTAAAAAACGTGCAGGAAGTGCGGGGTGACCTGGCATTACTTCAGTAACGATCGCACCGCTCTCACAGATTTCTGCAAAGAGTCGAGAGTTGCCAGCAGGATAATTAATGTCGATCCCAGATGCAATCACTGCAACGGTAATGCCTTCTGCGATTAACGCCCCTCTATGTGCAAACGAGTCAATTCCATAGGCACCACCGCTAACTATTCCCCACTCTCGATCTACAAAGCCGGCGGCAAAATCTCCAGCGATTCGAGCACCGTAGTTAGTTGGATTTCGAGTTCCGACAATTGCAAGTGATTGCATCGACAACGCCTCCAGATTTCCCTTTGCTATCAGTGCGATCGGAGGCGCAATGAGATCCTCAACCATCGAAGGCCACAGTGGATCACCCGGCATTAGTAATTGGGCACCAGCGCTTTCAACCGCCTCACATACCTGATCTGCATTTGTCGCATTAATCGCAGCAATCAAAGTTGCGAACTTAATCCTGTCGTAGCTGCCTGCTTGCAACCGTTCAATAGTTTTCAATGCACCCTGAGAGAATATCTCTGCACACCACAATGGATGTCCACCCTCAACGGCACTAAAGAGAATTGCGCGTGCTTGGCGTTCATTCATATCTCAATACCTCCACGCATCGAATGGGCCTGCGTAACATCGGCCAACGTTGGAATCTCGTGTGAATGTAAATCGGCAAGTGTCCACGAGACACGTGCGATTTTGTGTAAACCGCGAGCAGTGATGTGTTCGCGCTCTAACTCATCATGTAAGAAGTTCATTGCCGCCCGCTCTGGTTGGAAGACAGTGCGCAACGAACGGGCAGGAATCTGTGAGTTAAGGCTGTATCCAAGGCCAGAAAATCTCTTCTGCGCTATCGCACGTGCTGCAATTACTCGAGCACGAATTACCTCACTTGTTTCACCTAATTCAACCCTTGCCATATCCACTCGACCCACTGGATCAACGTGCACACGTAGATCTATTCGATCCATTAATGGTCCTGAGAGTTTTCCTAGATACCTGCGCACTTGCACAGATGTACAGATGCAGTTACGTCCACGTCCGCTGAACTTTCCGCATGGACATGGATTAGCGGCAAGAACCAATAGAAACTGGGCAGGAAAGGTGACGTTTCCGATGCTTCGTGCAATCGTGATTGTGCCTGCCTCCAATGGTTGGCGCAGTGAGTCTAAAACTCCCGATGGACACTCAGGTGCCTCATCAATGAATAGAACTCCGTGATGGGCCAAAGAGCAGGCACCAGGTTTAATTGCATGTGCGCCTCCCCCAACCATTGCAACACGCGTCGTCGTATGGTGCGGTGAAACTATCGGTGCGATCAATGAGGTCGGAGATCTCGTTGCAAAACTTCCAGCTAATGAATGCACGGCCGTAACCTCTAAGGCCTGTGCGATATTGAGCGCCGGCATAATCGTCGGAATACGTTCGGCAATCATCGTCTTACCTGCCCCAGGTGGGCCAATTAATAGAATGTGGTGTCCGCCAGTTGCCGCAATCTCTGCCGCTAATCGAGCCTGCGGCTGTCCAGCCACATCTGCAAAATCCAATCGCTCATCGCTCTGACTCCACTGATAATCAATCTCTTCGGCAACATCGCGCTCTCCAGTTCGAAGCCATCGCAGAACGCTCTTCAAATGCTCCATCGCAATTATCTGCATTCCCTGCATCAAGCCCGCCTCGGCAGCATTTGCTAACGGAACAACTGCAGTCATGATCCCTGATTTATATGCGGCCATCAATGCAGGCAGGACTCCGCGCACCGAACGGATACCGCCATCGAGTGAGAGTTCGCCAAGAAATACAACGCTGCTGATTCGCTCTGCAGGAATAGTTTCATGAGCTGAAAGAATTGCAATGCAGATCGCCAAATCAAATCCTGACCCACTCTTCGGCAACCATGCTGGAGAGAGCGAGACAGTTACTTTTCGATTGGGCCAAATCTCTCCGCAATTAACCATTGCCGCTCGCACGCGCTCTCTGGACTCAGTCAGTGCCGCATCAGGTAATCCAAGTAATGAATAATTCGGTAGCCCATCGGCAATATCTACTTCGACCGTGACCAAGTGGCCATCGAGTCCCAAGAGTGCAACCGATGTTGTTTGAGCAAGGCTCATAATAGATTTTCTCTGTACTCGATTGAATGCGAACCATCGGGTGCAATAAGAACTGCCGCAACATCGATCTGGTATTCGCACCCCAGGCAGCCATGCGTTGCTAGCCATCCGAGGGCTAAGCGCTGCATGCGGTGGGCTTTGTCGCGATTAATAGCTTCAAATGGATGGCCAAAGGCCAAAGAAGATCGAGTCTTGACCTCAATAAAGGCAAATACTCCCGAAGGTTGCAGCGCAATGATGTCGATCTCGCCCTCGCGTATTCGCCAGTTACGTTCGATGATTTCGGCATTCTTAGCAGCTAAATACTGAGTAACGACTTCTTCGCCAAAGGCGCCCGTGCGTTGATTATTTTTTGTTTGCATAACCCGCGACGATAAATACTCACCCTGACAAGAGTGCTAGATAAAGAATTACTTGTGGATGAGCGCTGCAATATTTGAAAATGAGCGGCGATGTTCTATGCACACCCCATGGGTATTCAGGGCGTTCGTGTGAGAGGCAGTGATATAGCCCTTATGTTTTGCAAAACCATACTGTGGGAATTGCGTATCCATTGTGCGCATAATGCGATCCCTCGTCACTTTCGCGATGATGGATGCCGCGCTAATTGTTACGGCGACTTGATCGCCTTTCCAGACGGCCAAATTAGGTAAGCCCAACCCATCTATTGCATAACCATCGGTTAAAACATATCCGGGTACTTGATCCAGGCCATGTACGGCCCGACGCATTCCATCGAGATTTGCTGCATGGACTCCGCGTTTATCGATTTCACTTGCTGGAACTATCACGACACTAATCGATGCGGCGATGGAGGAAATTACTTCGAACAGCTCTTCACGTTTATTCTCTGAGACTTCTTTTGAATCTCTAACTAGAGATAACTCTGGAGCAAATGGATCAGTCAAAATTACCGCTGCGATTACAAGTGGGCCAGCACATGCACCACGACCTGCTTCATCTACACCTGCAATCGGTGAAATTCCTGCATTGATGAGCCCTTGCTCAATCACTTTCACTAAGGGCTACTTAACGACGTCTATCTGTGGAATATAAGCTGCGTTTTTTAGCGGCCAGATAACTGCAAAGACCCTGCCGGTTACACGATAGAGCGGGACCATTCCCTTATTAATGTCATCTTGGTGATAGCGTGAATCGGCACTTGCCTCACGGTGATCTCCCATTACCCAAATCTTGCCTTCAGGTACGGTGACATCGAAGTTCATGTCACTGGGTACGTTGCCTTTAAATATATAGGGTTCAGTTATTGCAGTTCCATTGACTGTTAATAAACCCTTTTTAGTGCAGCAAATGACGTGGTCGCCGGCAACGCCAATTACTCGCTTAACTAAATACTGCTTAGCTGGGTTGGGCAAAATACCTACAGCTACTAAGCCCTCTTTAGCTTTGGCGATGATTTTATTTGGTGAACTATCGTAGGCTGCAGGCAGCCAGTAATCTGGATCTCTAAAGACTACGACATCTCCGCGTGAAATATTGCGAGAGATAAATGGAATCTTATTGACTGCAACTCGATCTTGAATCTGCAGTGTGTTTTCCATTGAGCCCGATGGGATATAGAAAAACTGCACCAAGAAAGTCTTAATTAGTAGAGAGACTACAAGTGCAACCACGACTAGGAGTGGGAGCTCCTGAATTAGGGAGCCCTTGCGGCGCATTAGCTGAAAACTTTAAGCTTGAGGAGTTTCGGCTTCAGGCACAACATCGGTTGTCGTAACTTCAGCTGGAACCTCGGACACCGCTTCGATTGTTATTGGTTCGGACACTGCAATTGGTTCGGACATGGCGGCCGGTGTTGAAAGAATTCCATCACCGTAACCTTCAATGCCATCGCGTTTTTCGCGAATCTTTGCAGCCTTACCGCGAAGATCGCGTAGGTAGTACAGCTTGGCGCGACGTACATCGCCCTTCTTAACTAACTCAATCTTTTCAATAACAGGTGTGTGTACTGGGAAAGTACGCTCTACGCCGACACCGTAAGAGACTTTACGGACAGTGAAAGTCTCGCGGACTCCATCGCCCTGACGACGCATAACAATTCCTTGGAAGACCTGAAGGCGGCTCTTGCTACCTTCGATAACACGTACGTGGATCTTGAGTTCATCGCCAGCGCGAAACTGTGGGATGTCATGGCGCAGGGATGCTGCATCTACGGCGTCAAGGATGTTCATCTACGTACCTTTTTCTCTTTGCTGATAAAAGCACTCGCTGTGGCGGTGCAGACTGCGTATCTTGCCATATAAGGGGCTCTGAGCGTAAATCGAGAAACTATGCCGGGATCTCTAGGCTCAATCTCGCATGAAGAGCGGGGCCAGCCGCGATTGTGAGCTCCATTCCACGCCAGATCTGTGTTGTGACGACGGCTCCAGCCTCACGGGCTATTAATGAGCCCGCGGCCAAATCCCACTCTTTTAGACCGGTTTCTATGTATCCATCGACCATTCCACTTGCTACACACGATAGATCTGTAGCAGCTGCTCCCATTCGGCGAATATCTCGGATTTTAGGAATTAATTGATCGATAATCTCAATCTGATTGGCGCGATCTTCTACTTCGTAGGCAAAACCAGTAGCAATCAGCGCTCTATCTAACTCAACAGGGTTATTGCATTCGATTCTTACATTATTGAGAAATGCCCCGCCTCCCCTGACTGCGTGCCACGTTGCATTAATTATTGGAGCATGAACCACGCCAACTAAAACACCTTCTGAATCTTTTACTCCGATGCTGATATTCCACCCTGGCAGACCGTAGAAGTAGTTAACGGTTCCATCAATCGGATCGATAACCCATGTGAGACCGCTCGTTCCCTCACGACCTGCACCCTCTTCGCCAATAATCCCATCATCTGGGCGAGCGGTGAGAATTGCTTCAACTATTAATTTTTCACTCGCAAGATCCATCTGAGTTGCGATATCGATTGCGGTGGATTTAACAGTTAAATTCCATGATGCAGGGCGATCCATTAAGAGCCCTCCGGCTTGGCGCGCAATTGACAACGCTAACTCGAGAATCTGCTTGCCATCACTCATGGCTTGAGTCTAGCCTGACATAGACTCACCACCATGTTCAGCGCCTATACAACTCTCTTTCGCACAGAAGGCGCAATCAAGTTTTCATTGGCAGGCCTTATTGGGCGTATGCCCATTGCGATGGACTCTCTGGCGCTGATCTTCATCGTTGTAGCAGCGACTGATTCCTATGCATTGGCTGGGGCGCTGAGTGCAACCGCAGCTATCGTCATGTCGATCGCTATGCCCTTTTGGTCGGGATTCTCAGATCGCATTGGACAACGGGCTCTTATAATCCGAGTCGTCCCTTTTAAAGTCTTTGGGATTATTCTATTCATGGTACTTGTTCTAAATGGTGCACCCACATGGACCTGGTTCGCTTCAATCATATTTGCCGAAGCGAGTTCTATAAATCTCGGAGGACTAGTACGTCGACGTTGGTTACACGTCTTGAGCCCTGATAAAACATCTACGAGTGAAGATGAGAGCGATCGCCATCTAGTCAATACTGCATACTCACTTGAAGCTCTCAACGATGAAGTCGTATTTATAGGTGGACCAATTATTGCCACGGCTTGCGCAACATCGATTGCACCTGCCGCCGGCTTAATTGCAGGAATAATATTTCTTATAATTGGAATGCCTTACTTCGCGAGTCTGAAAGCAACTGAGCCTCCCCCATCTCCGAGGTTTAAGAAAGATCCACATCCAGCGGCTATTCGCAGTAAAACATTACAGGCCGTTGTAATTCCAATAATATTTGTCGGGGGCTTCTTCAGCTCTGTCGCCATTATTACCGTTGCATTTACCGAATCATATGGACATAAATCTCAATCTGGTCTGGTGCTTGCGATCTGGTCGAGCGGTAGCGCGGTCGCTGCCATCATTAACGGCCTCATCAAATGGAAAATCTCCCATGCCGCGCGCTTTCTTCTTTTTCTCGTTGCGCTAACGATCATGGTGATTCCACTTCTCTTTGTTCATTCAATTGCGGCGCTAGCTATCGCACTCTTTTTTTCTGGCTTTGCAATCGCCCCGTTGCTCGTGAACGCTTACGGAATTGCCGAATCTGCAGTTCCTCCCGAGCAGATTACGCAGACTCTAAGCTGGGTCGTGGCAGGTATGCCTCTGGGCGGGGCTTTGGCCAGTGCGATTGCCGGCTGGACTATTGATAACTATGGCGCCCAGAGCGCTTATTGGGTCCCACTCGGATTTATGTGTGCTGCAGTTGTAGCCACGCTGCCTTACTTCACCACTTATAAGGCACTCATCGGTTATTCTTCCAAACATGACTGAACTCAGATTCATCGACAAAAACGATGAGGGAACCCATCTGCGTCTTCATGACAGCGATGGCAAAGATTTCTCACTTCCAATCAGCGACTCTTTGCGCGCGAGCATCAATCAGACGCGTCTGGCATCTGTACCAGAGACACTCCCTGATTCAATTTCAATCAAGGAGATTCAGCGTCGTCTACGCGCTGGTGAACTCCCAGATAATATAGCTCGCGAAAATAACATTTCACTTGAAAAAATTGATCGTTTCTCTGGCCCCATTCTTCAGGAGCGCATTTACATAATTGATCAAGCGCAACAGATTCCTATTCGCAAAGAAGGTGGACGCGAACCTGTCACGCTTTTAGGTGTCGTTGTCTCTCGCCTTGCACCTCGTAACGTTGATTTAGCCGATCTTTCATGGCTCACATGGCGCCATGAGGATGGAACTTGGTCAGTTGAGCTCCACTATCCCAACAGCAGCGGCGGCGGAGTTGCAGTATGGAACTTTGATCCCACTCGTCGCCTTGTGACTTCCCTTGATGAAAATGCGCGATGGATGATGGGAGATGAACCAATTCCACGACCTGCGCCGCAATCTGCTCCAGGGCTCATCTACTCTGAATCAAACCACCCATCACTTCGCCAAAGCACCAACTCCGAAGTTGAAGTGCCACGTCTTGCAGTGATACGTGAGCTCCCAGATGATGAGGCAACGCGAGATGGTGTTGTTGCACGGGCAAAGGTTCCAAGCTGGGATGAAATTATGTTTGGTATTAAACCAACTGAAGATCAGTAGTACTTACAAGTGATTGTTGATTCCGCTCTTTATCAAAACGGTAATCGCGTTCCTGGCCCCTCAGACATCTCTGACTTAGTTGATATCGCTCGAACTTCTGGTGGCTTTGTTTGGTTAGGGCTCTCGGCCCCCACTGAAAGCGAGTTTGAACATATCGTTGGAGAACTCAACTTTCACCCACTGGCCGTCGAAGATGCAGTGCACGCCCAACAACGTCCAAAGATTGAAGATTACGAAGGTTTAACATTTTTTACTTTAAAGACCGTTTTCTATAATGAGGCTAACAGTGCCATTTCTACTGGTGAATTAATCTGCTTCATTGATAAAGCCTTCATCGTTATCGTGCGCCACGGAGAAGGAACCCCATTAGTTACTGTTCGCCACGAGATAGAGGCGAAACCTGACTTCCTCAAACTTGGACCCTTCGCAGTCCTTCATGCCGTGCTCGATCGCGTAATTGATGAATATACGCTGATTGCAACCGAGCTCGAAAACGATGTTATTAACTTAGAAACAAAAGTCTTTAGCGGTAAACGCCAGACCTTTTCTCAAGAGATCTACTTTCTTAAGCGCGAGCTCATTGAATATCGACATGCAATCGAACCGCTTGTTGTGCCCTTGCAAAAATTGGTATCTGAGACTTACACAGAAACACCTGACTCCTTGAAGCCATTCTTTAGAGACACCCTCGACCATCTTCTTCGCGCCTGCGAGCACGCTTCAGGTATGGATTCACTTCTTACAACGGCTTTGCAGGCGGATTTGGCACACGTACAGGTTCGCCAAAATGAAGATGTCCGAAAGATTTCTGCATGGGTTGCACTAGCTGCAGGACCAACCATGATCGCTGGAATTTACGGCATGAACTTTAAGTTTATGCCAGAGCTTGAATGGAGATTCGGCTACCCACTTGTGATTTCAATTGTTACTTCGCTGAGCGGCTTCCTCTTCTACAAATTCAAAAAGGCACACTGGCTCTAAATAATTAGCTCAATGTTGTTGTGAGTAAACCCACCTGTGTCTCTATTTCACTGTCTGCTCCATGATGACCAACCATAGATCCCTCTTTATCAACCCGCATAGGATCAATCAACACAACCGCACCCTTTGCCACAGCAATGATTTCTCCCATGCGGTCTAAAGATTCAGCGCTCACAACATCACCAAATAGATTCTTTGCCACTGCTTGCTCGCGAGTAAAGACATCTACGCGATTGCCCAAATACTCCTGCCAAATGCTTGCAACACTAATACGAGCCTGGTCACTATCGTGAGTGGAATTTAGATATAGGTGACGTGCGCGCGGTTCACCGCCGATAACTGAGATATTTTCTAGAAGTGGATTATCAACACCCATAATGATTTTTTCGCCAACATTTATCATGCCATGATCAGATGTTAGCCAAATTCGGGTTCCCTGTGGCACTTCCTTCATAAGGCTTGCAAGCATTTGATCGATCATCACAAGTGCGGCTAACCATTTATCACTCCCAACGCCATCACTATGACCAGCTACATCTAAGTCGTTCATGTAAAGATAGACAAAGGAAGGAGTCTTGCGCAATGCCTCCTTTGCTTGGGCAACCAAATCAGTTACAACATTTGCTCCGCGATATTCGGCCCCCCGAAATACTGCGCGAGTAAAGCCACTATTCTCATATCGCTTAGCGGCAACATGCGAAACATTAATTCCCTCAGCCATGGCGCGTTCAAATAATGTTGGCACGGGCTGCCAAACAATTGGATCTACGCGCTCATCCCATTTAAGCGCATTTAAAATTCGCCCACCACTGCGCGGGACTTGTACGGTGTAACCCAACATTCCGTGAACACCAGGCAGGGTTCCAGTTGTTAACGTTGCTAGGCTTGTTGCAGTAGTTGATGGAAATGAAGTACTTACGATGGCATGTTTAGCCAACCGCGAGATTGTCGGCATGTGATCGGCATAACTTTCCAAAACATCTGCACCAAATCCATCTATGAGAAAAAGTATTTCTCTGCCCATAGGGCTCGATCCGGCATTGATGAGATCTTCAGCGGTAGAAAGCCCAAGGGAGGAAAAGATTGATGGAGTTATCTGCGATAAATGCACGTGCCTATCTTCTCATTACATCCGCTAAGGTTGTGCATGTGAAAAACGCAATTAAGTACTCTTCCGAGGTTAGCGCTGCAATTGCCGCAGGAAGGCCTCTCGTTGCCCTCGAGTCAACGATTATCAGTCATGGCCTGCCACGCCCATCTAACTTAGAGGTTGCAATTGAGTGCGAAAAAATTATTCGCGACCATGGAGCCGTTCCTGCAACTATCGCTCTGCTTGACGGCGTTGTACACGTTGGCCTTGAACAAGATGAGCTTGAGGCAATCGCAAATCGTGACGATATTTCCAAGGCTTCGATTAGAGATTTGGCCATCACCATCGCTCAAGGAAAGAGTGCGGCAACTACAGTCGCGGCAACTGCCCATATCGCCGCCATCGCCGGCATCACAATTTTTGCAACAGGTGGCCTTGGTGGAGTCCATCGTGGCGCAAATGAGTCATTTGATGAGTCTGCAGATTTAACGGCTCTGTCCCAACTAGATATGACTGTTATCTGTGCCGGAGTAAAGTCCATCCTTGATGTTCATGCCACACTTGAGCGACTTGAAACTCTTGCTATAGGACTCGTTGGTTACAAAACCAATCGTTTTCCAGGATTCTACTTAACTGATTCAGGATTTGATTTAGAACATCGCGTCGATAGCGCCGATGAGATCGCTGCAATTGTTAGAGCGCGCTCTTCAATATCTACGCAAAGCAAAGCATTGATAGTTGCAAATCCAGTAAAGAAGGAGATGGCAAAGGCCCTCCACGATCAAATCCTGGCCTCTGGTTTAGCCAAAGCGGCACATGATGGAGTTGATGGAAAAGCTGTAACACCATTTCTCTTAGAGCATTTCCATAAAGCATCACATGGCGAATCCCTTTCAATTAATACTGAGATTATTAAATCTAACTGCGCTTTGGCTGCAGAGATTGCCGTGGCCCTGAAATGAAGAAGATTCTGTGTATCGGCGATTTAGCTCTGGATGTTATTGCCCAGCTCAAAGAGCCCATCAACTACGGCAATGACACCGCTAGCCGGATCTCTACTCACCCAGGTGGGCAAGCGGCAAATGTTTCAACATGGATTACGCGAACTAACACTAAAGCTCAGTTAGTCGCCCGAGTCGGCAACGATCCAGTTGGCTTTGCCTTAATCTCTGACCTCGATAAATATGGCGTTGAACATTTAAATCTAATGCGCTCGGGTCGACCAACGGGTGTTGTAGTCATATTGGTAGATGCCAATGGGGAAAGAACCATGTTTCCCGATAATGGAGCTAACGCAGATTTAGAGGTAAGTGACCTACCTCCACTCGAAGGTATCGATGGTGTGTATTTAAGCGGTTATGCCCTACTTGATTTCCGTAGTCGCGATGCCGTCTTAGCAATGATTAAAAAAGTAAAGGCTGCAAATATTCCGATCTTCTTTGATCCAACAACAACTGGGGCGATGAAGATTGTTCCGCTTGCAGAAGTTTTGTCCTGGGTCGCTCTTATGGATGGCATCTTGCTCAACGCCGAAGAGGCTCTTTATTTGGGCGATGCCACCGATATTGAAAGCGCAGAGGAGAGTCTGCGAAAGTACACGCCACTTGTTGTCATCAAGCTGGGTTCTCGCGGTGCGATGGCCGTCTTTAATGACCAATCGATTAGAGTCCCGGCGGTAACAACAAATGTCGTCGATACAACCGGTGCGGGAGATTCATTTGCAGCCGGGTTTATCCCAATGTGGCTTGAAACACTTGACCTTGAGAAGGCTCTTTCGGCTGGAACTGCGTTGGCTGCAAAGTGTGTTGCAACAGTTGGGGCGCGCCCTCCCCTGAATTAACCCATGTAGTTGGCACAATCTCCCCCATGGCAAAGACACCGACGAAGAGCAAGGCTAAGAAACCAACTGGTCCAAAACCTGGAGAGTATCCAGGCAAGATCGTTGATATCGATGTCTCCAAAGAAGTATCTGAATCATTTCTTGAGTATGCATACTCTGTAATTTATTCTCGCGCTCTACCTGATGCACGTGATGGATTAAAGCCCGTGCATCGCCGCATTCTTCATCAGATGGCCGATATGGGTCTGCGTCCAGAGCGTGGACATGTAAAGAGCGCACGTGTTGTCGGTGAAGTTATGGGTAAGTTGCACCCGCATGGTGACTCTGCAATCTATGACGCACTTGTTCGAATGGCGCAATCATTTTCAATGCGCTTGCCGCTCATCGATGGCCATGGAAACTTTGGATCACTCGATGCCGGACCTGCCGCGATGCGTTATACCGAAGCCCGCCTTGCATCTGCTGCAACGGCTATGGTTGCCGAAGCCGATGAGTACACCGTTGATTTCGGTCCTAACTACGATGGCCAACTCTCCGAACCGCTAGTACTGCCTGCTGCATATCCCAACCTGCTTGTTAATGGTGGCTCTGGAATCGCAGTTGGAATGGCTACGAATATGGCCCCCCATAACTTAGGCGAAGTTATCGCTGCAACTAAGTTCTTGATTGAAAATCCAACGGCCACTCTTAAACAGCTTATGAAATATATTCCAGGTCCAGATTTTCCAACGGGTGGCGAGCTAGTTGGTCTAGAAGGCGTGCGCG
>CAEZUG010000030.1_pt1 | contig 14168 bp, 12 predicted proteins | sample 7264411 | NCBI WGS metagenome assembly CAEZUG01 (sample SAMEA6813824, study PRJEB35770) | uncultured Actinomycetes bacterium | biome: Freshwater; feature: Freshwater reservoir; material: water | place: Czech Republic | collected 2016-04-20 | depth 0.5m m | reverse complement strand
GAACTTCTCTAAAATGCTCCGCTGATCTTGGACAACATCTACCCCTGGGCGACCAGAGAATGCACTAACGATTACTGCAAATTGAGTTGGATCCTTTAGCTTCACACGAAACGACTCTGGGAGTTGATCGGCAGATACATTTGCCGCGATTGCTGAGTCCTTAAATCTCTCTTGGAAACGCGTGAATGCTTGCGCCTGTGACTCATAAAAAACGCTCTCAACGGCGGCCATTTCTTGGATGTCTTGTTGAATCGCAAGGCGTTGCGCCGAAGTAACCACTCCGCCAGAACATGATGGTGATTCTGAGAGTGAGCCGCACAAGAATACGGAGACCTCAATCTTGTCGTACCAATAATCCTTCATCGCTCCAACCTGGGCATTGGCTAGCAGGCCGACGCCAAGTAGTGAGAGGGAGATCGCGGTTGTGACGATTACAGCAAATGTCATCGTCATATTTCGACGTAGGCCAATACCAACTTCACTTAAGAGAAACCGTGCGCGCATGCTCTACCCTCTCCCGAAGTTATTTATCGAAAGCTGTTCACTATGCATGGTCATCGAATTCACCAGTGATTTCCTTATCCCGTGTATCCGTAGACGCCGCGAACTTGATCGCGGATTACATGGCCCAGATCTAATTCAATAACTCGCTTGCGCATCTGATCAACAATTCCCGAATCATGAGTTGCCATCAAAACAGTAGTGCCCTCGCGATTGATTCGATCGAGCAGCTTCATAATTCCAACACTTGTTGCTGGGTCAAGGTTTCCAGTGGGTTCATCGGCGATCAAAATCGGCGGGCGACTTACATAGGCGCGAGCGATGGCGACGCGCTGTTGTTCTCCGCCAGAGATCTCAGAGGGCAAACGATCTCCTTTATCTTCAAGACCAACTAGTTCGAGCACCTCAGGAACTTCGCGGTTAATCTCCTTCTGCGAATATCCCAATACATGCAGAGTGAATGCCACGTTTTCAGTAATAGTTTTATTTGGAAGCAAACGGAAATCTTGAAAGACCGTTCCCACCTGTCGGCGAAGCTCTGGAACTTTGTGATTAGCTAGCGTTCCAAGATCTTTTCCAGCCACATGAATAACACCCGATGTCGGACGATCCTCACGAAGAATCAAACGAAGAAATGTTGACTTACCAGATCCAGATAATCCGACAAGGAAGACAAACTCACCCTTGAGAATCTCTAGGTTTACGGAATCCAGCGCTGCTCGATCTTGCCCCGGGTAGATCTTGGTGACATTCTCAAAGCGAATCATCTAAATCTCCCGAAATATTTCAGGCCCACGTTCTACTTCGCCGTGAGCGCTCTGGACCTAGTTTATGTATGTATCCTGGAAATCGACACTTCTAACGCGCAACTGAGCCTAGAAAATCTGTGATTTATCTGATGCTCGGCCCCATAATCCAATGTGAGCGACGAATTCTGCCTGCTGGAATTAGCTGGAGCGGCGCCATCTAATGCCGGCTTCGATGAACTCGTCGATCTCACCATTTAAAACCGCCGACGTATTTCCAGTTTCATAATTAGTACGTAGATCTTTCACCATTTGATACGGGGCAAGAACATATGAGCGCATCTGATTTCCCCATGACCCCGAATTATCGCCTTTAAGAGCGTTCATCTTTGCCACCTCTTCTTGACGACGGCGCTCTAATAATTTTGACTGCAAGACGGCCATTGCCGTTGCCTTGTTTTGAATCTGTGAACGTTCATTCTGACATGAGACGACAATGCCTGTCGGAATATGCGTTAAGCGAACGGCCGAGTCAGTTGTGTTAACACCTTGACCACCGGGGCCTGATGAGCGATAGACATCAGTGCGAACCTCTTTTTCATCGATCTCAACGTGATCACTTTGTTCTACAACCGGAACAACTTCAACGCCGGCAAATGATGTGTGGCGACGGCTCTGGCTATCAAATGGTGAAATGCGAACCAAGCGATGTGTTCCCTGTTCCACAGACAGGGTTCCATATGCATAAGGTGCAGTAACGCGAAATGTCGTTGACTTAATACCGGCCTCTTCTGCATAGGAAGTTTCCAAAACATCTACAGGAAAATTGTGGCGCTCGCAGTAACGCAGATACATACGCATAATCATCTCGGCCCAATCAGCTGCCTCGACACCGCCGGCCTCAGAGCGAATCGTGATCAATGCATCGCGATCGTCATACTCGCCATTGAGAAGCGTCTGAACTTCTAGCTCTCCGATCGATTTCTTTACGGCATCTAACTCTCGCTCGGCATCGGCGACTGCGCTTCCATCGGGCTCACTTTCTGCAAGCTCAAAGAGAATAGGTAGATCTTCTACGCGCCTACGAAGCCCCGTAAGTTTGTTAATCTCGGCTTGAACGCGGGATAAACGGCTCGTAACTTTCTGGGCATTCTCTGGCTCATCCCAAAGATTAGGGACGCCCGCCTCTTCCTCTAAAACCAAAGCTTGGGCACGCAGTTTTGGAAGGTCTAAAACCTTTTCAATAGAGACAAGAGTCGCATCGATCGCATCGATCTCTAATCCATATTCTCGGGCGGCCATGCATGAAGGATAGCCCAGTACTCATCGCCGCCCACACATACAAAAGCTCGGATCAATGCAGGCGAACTCCAAAGAGATAAAAGCCTTCCTGGACTTGATTTGTAGTGCCAACCGTAGAAGTTAGATTCGCTGAATCCATTCTGGAGAAAGGCACGGTAAAAGGAAATTTAACTTCGGCGTAGGTTGATATTTCAAGTGTTGTTCCATCACAGTTAAAATCAGTTAAAACAATCCCCTGAAGCTCCTGTCGCTTCATCGATCCATCATCGTTACTCCAGTTGTGAAGTTCGAGCATGACATCAATAACTGCTCGGTTGCAGTCAATTGGAATTGGCGTGTGATCGCGATGAGTGATCAGAGCAATCGGTGCCGTAAACATTGTGCCCTTTCCCGTGTAATACGAGGCCTTATCCAAGGTATGTACCCCGCGTTGGGCAGCGGCCTCTGTCGCCTGGGCAAGTGAGCGCTTGGCAACAAGCACTGTTGCAACATCACTCATAACCATGAGGGAGGCAACGGTGATAAAAAATAGACCGATAATGACAACACTGAGTGAGCCGCTCTCATCTCTTAAAATCTTCCACTTACCCTTATCTACATCCATGGGCTTATGTGCTCCTGGGCCGATGCCTCAATACTGCGACGTGACTGTTCATCGATATAGGAAACAGTTAATCGAATTCGGCCATTTGATGACAAGCAGGGATTATTCGAGCACTCATATTTGGCAGTAAGTGTTTGGATCTCACTAGCCGTGAGACCAAGATGTTGGGCTATTACAGTAAGTGCCTGCGCAGATACTTCTCGACCAGAGTGATCACTATCGCTTGCAACATAGGCGCGCAGACCTTCGCGGGCCAATACTCTGACGATCGCTTCGTTGCCACTAACAGATGCAAAATTATTAAGGTATATGAAAATAGGAATGAAGAGTGGAATCGCCAACGCTACAAACTCAACGATTGCGCTGCCCGTGTCTTCCTTGAACCATCTGCGCACTATGTGGTGCATCAATTAACCGGCTCCATAATCGCTGCGCCTTTTACATCCGTTGAAGGCGAACCACCCATGAGCGCGATTAATCCGGGAACCAGCTGGGGCACCGTTGTTCTGCGATGAGTGATTAGAACTCGGATATGCGCGAATTTATCTGGAGAGTAAAGCTCAATTACCTCATCTTGTGAAAATATCTCTCCGCTTATCGCCCGACGCGAGGCCTCGCCCTGCGCAATGGCAGCATCACCATTGCGCAAGTTTGTGGCGGCTATGAGTTCGATTCCAATTAAAAAGAGAATTAAGAGAGGGATCAATACCATTGCACTTTCAACGTTTCCATCATCTCGCTTTAGTTTTGAGATCTGTCGCTCCATGCTTGCCCCTCCGAAAGTTGGCACCATTGCTGATCTATTTCGGCGGAAGAAACTCGCGACAGTTGCAATAATGTGCATTGCTATCGCCTTAGCGAATTCCATTCATGGCATCAAGTGAGTTCTTAAGGATCGTTGTTAGGCGGGGTGCAGCAATTGTCCAAATAGCCGTAACCAAACCCGTTGTCATCAATACAACGAGTACCCATCCTGGAACATCTCCGCGTTCATCGCGCAGACGTGCATAGAAATTTTTGTGAGTTCGAGTTAAACCATCGCGAAGTGAAATCTCTGCCTTTACAAGCTTTGTTAATAGTGCCTTCATTGCTCCTCCAATAGTGTGGGTGTGATGCGTGCGCCAGTCTTCTATTTGCATCTGAGTGCGCCGTCGAAATCAGAGGCCCTTGTGTATATCGACAGTGGGGCTCTGCCCCGCGCTCTGCATAAAATTTAATCTCTCCTCTTTCTGTTCAGTCGTCCCATTGTCCGAGTTACTCCACGTGCACCGACATTGTGGATGGCGCGAAAAGTGAGTCAGGTTTGGTATGAATGGCTCGAGATAGTTCAATTGAATCTGTGCCCCCTTGAGCAGGCACTCGCCCGTATCGATGAAGCGCAGCGCTGCATGTGCGGCGATTGCAGCCAACTGATGAGCGATTGCAATAGGAAGCTCTTCACTCGTCCCATGGGATGCCGTTAGCTGACTATGAAATCTTCCGAACCTATCTTCGGCTGCGAGTGAGAGACACTGCAGACAGGGAGTAATGCCGGGCTGAACCAATGGACCACAGAGTGCAACGCCACCGGCGATTTTTCCGACGACTAGATGGTCAAGACCATCGCGCGTAAAGTGCTCAATCAGTTCGGGATCATAACTACCGACAACTATTCGCAGCATGCGCTCAGGAAGCGACTCTGGAGTGGGTTTATTGATGGATCCGACGTTGGATGCAACGGGAAAAAGCGACCATTCACGCGAGAGCTCTTCTAAGCGCCCCCGAAAGTTCAATCCAATATCACTGATGCGTAATGCCCCTGTACCTAAATCGCTATCGCTAATAGTTGGATGCTGCTGTGTTGATGTCAGCGCCAGACGAGTATTGGTAACTCCGCTTGCCAAGAGGATCGAGCAGAGAAGTGTTGCCGTACGAGAGCTTCCAAATATTTCAACTCCATAGTTTTGGCGCGTTGACAGCATCTCAACACCGCCATCTTTAACTCCACTTAACCATGTCGCTTGGCTAAGTTCAGGTGCGAGTCTTTTCTGCAGCTGACTAAATGCGGCATCAAGAGTTTGATCTTTGGTATGTGCCGCACGCGATGCAATCGTTGATTGGAAACGGTTATGGAGCGTAATTTTATTTCGAACGGTGTCGATAAAGTTTGCATCTATGAGTTGAGTCAGTACTTGATCTATTACCTCAATTGGGGCCGATAAAATCTGAGAGATCTCTTGCGGTGTTTGGGAACCATTCAGCTGTGCAATTATTGAGCGAGCGCCGCCATGGAAAATCTCGATTGCGTGAGTAGCAGTAGCGATATGAATTGATGTCTCTTCGCTAACTGTTACTCGACTGATGTAGACGCCATTTTTGAGTCGGGGATAGGATCCCTGAAAGGCTGATTGGGTGGTTGATTGGGTGGCCGTGCTTTCGATTTCTTCACAGTGTGTAGTCATAGGGCTAAGAGTGCGCGCATTGAATTTGCAGTGAATCTATGAGACACGAAACTGTGGGATATACCCCGATTCGATTACTTAGAGTTACATGGTGGTAGCCATCTATAGAAATGTACCTAGTGGTAGTCATCGGCAGGAAATTCGATAACCAAGGAGTTAGGTAATCAGGTATTGCAGCAAGAGAAAAGCCCCAACCCAGAGTTCTTAGACTCTAGGGGTCAAGGCCTTTCACTACTGCTAGACGCTCGCGGCTAAGAAAATAACGTTCGAGGCGAGCGAAATTTAATTACTAGGCTTTTTTAAGGAAAGTGCTGATCTTGGTGCCGCAGACTGGGCAGACACCTTTAGCTGTTCGGCGACCGGAGTCGCTGACGCTAATGGTTCCTTCGAAGTCATGCTTTTCTTTGCACTTCACACAGTAAGCAGTTCCTTTGTATGTCTCCGCCATTCTCTTCCTCCACTCCACGCTTGCGATCCCGCTGGGGATGCTCCCCGTATGGGGCAGGCGTTGTTAAGCATGACGATACCCCCGCTAATGGTGATTTGGGCCAATCCACGCTTATTTATTGAGGAGTTTTTTCAGCTCTTCAGGCAGCGCGAGCGCTGTTTCAGCGGCCTCATAGCCATCCAAATAGGCGCTGGCAACATCCAAGTGTGGGAATCTAGCCAGCATCGCTCTAAAACCCTCGCCATGGTCGCTAATCTCTAAATGGATAGCCTCGTGGAAGAGGACGAAATCCAGAGCGTGTTGAGGCGCCCCTTTGAGGCGATCGGAGACTCGGATAGTGCGATCCACGCTCGTGCAGGAGCCCCAGCGCTCGCGCATCGCCCTCCAGCTGACATCTGCGGGGCGGATAGTGATCTCGGGGGCAAGTTCGCGCAGAAGCTCATCGATTCTGGTGGCAAGTTCGCTCTGACTCATTGTGGCCGCCGCCTCCTGGGCGCGAATCTTGGCAACCATCTCTGGAACCATCGCCCGTTCATCGGCCTTACTCATTCTGGCTGGGATTGAAACGACTATCCGCCCACCGGCCCTGTAGGCCGAGATGTTTTTCCTACGGCGCGTTGAGCGGATAACAACGATCTCACCCTCATTGATCCCGGGCAGAGTGGCATCCCTGTCCAAATCCCCACCCCTATCTGGGGTGAGTTCATTGGAGAAAGTATTGATGTCCATTGATGCACGATATATCCGAGGCAGTAAATCTCCTCAAAGCTCAACCATGTGTTGAGGGATTTAAATTATGTGACCTAAATCGAGCAGTAAAAAAAATCCACTACACGATAAAAAACTCATTTGTCAATGCGCTGCTCAGTTGATTCTGCGGCCGTTTCCATTTACGTTACAACTACGAACTCCTCGGATAACCGTTCTATATCAGCAAGGGGAAGGCTGATACAGAATGAGCGCCCGGGGAGTTCGCTTTTCATTGTCGGAAGGGTTAGCCCACTTCACATCCACACTAAAAGCCATTGGGTAACTTTTCTTAAAATGGGTTGGGGATGGAAATTAAAGTGATGATAAATCGTCGGGTATTTCAATACTAGATAGATAGCTTTCGGGAGTTAAGAGATCCTCTGCCGTTGGCAATATCCCACTCCAAATCTGATCACGAGATTGAAGATCACGAAGTTCACCGACCGCTCTCCAAAAAGCCGCCGCCTCACGTGCAAGGCGGGGAGAGACTTGGAGTCCAAAGAGATTTGAAAAGAGCTGCTGAGTTGGTGCAGATGTTGCACGGCGACGGCGCAACGTCTCTTCAAGGGCAGAGATATTTGGCAAACGATTACCCGCGGCAAGAGTTACAACGCATTCACTCCATCCATCAACAAGTGCAAGAACTGTTTCAAGTTTGACTAATGCAGCGCGTTGGGCTGGAGTCTCTTCAGGTGTGAAGACTCCTTCGTTAAGTGCCATTGAAAAACTCTCGGGGTTTGTTGGATCAAACTCGCCAGAGTTTGAAGCCGATGCTTCAAATAACTCTTGTGCTTGACGTTGAATTGCATCAATATCGATATGAATTCCGCGCGCATAATCTGAAACAGCACTTCGAATATATGAAACTAACCACGGATTATGTGAGAATAATCTGGCGCCTGCACTCTCACGAAGTGCATGAAAGATTCTTACTTCATCAATTGGAATATCTAAATCATGCGCCCACTCTTCAATATTTTGAGGAACGAGTGCGGGATAGACAGGATCAACAAGCGGCAGACCGACGTCGTGGATGCCTGTGACGGTGCCAGCTAAGCCACCAATAGACTGCCCGAGTTGAGTTGCCATTAGTGAGCCTATAAATGAGCGAAGAAGTGTGGCAATCATTCCCACCGGGAGCTGCATTGAATCTTCGGCTGAACCCTCTTCACCTTCACCTGCGGAGTCTTTGAGAAGTTCGGCAATTGCACTTGTTAATCCAATTGCAAGTGGCTCAACCGTGCTCTGCCATCCGGCTAAAGTTGAATCGACCCAATCTGTTCGAGCGAGTGTGGTGTTAGCGGCAACCGTCGATTGCGGGAAAAACGTCGCTTCATTTAGCCACAGCTCAGCAATCGAAAATGCCTCCGTTACTTTCGATACATCATTAGCGCCGATTGGCGCCGAACCTTTCGCTGTCACGAATTTTTTTGCATTATCGCGAACAACATTCTTTGGTAGCGCCTCTGAAGTTGGCGCAAAACCCGGCCCACTCATTCCAAGCTTTGAAAACTGTTCTTGAATCTGTTGCTGCATCTGTTGCATCATGGCAGCAAAATCCACCGAACCGTCGCCGTTATTTTTCTCGGCATCATCGGAGCTATCGGGCGAAAAACCAAATGGCGTCATGTGTTAATCCTCTCAGCCATGTAACCAGATATCCATTGGATTTCTTCCCGCCGAATCCATTAAATTCCTGTGAGGGAAATTCCAGTGGATGGAATCACTGTGAACTCACATGTTCAGGAGGTGAAGTTCACGGCAGCAAGGACGACGCAGTCACGGTAGGCTCGGCATATGTCGAGCGCAGCTACAGCCTTAATCTGGTGGATCGTTCCCGCTGTGGGCTTAATCGGAGGGCTCGGATACGTTCTCTGGATCTCAAAGTTTCAAGAGAAGTTTCAACAGGAGACACAGCGCTCGGTCGGTCAATTTCAGCGCTTTCAAGATTCGCTCCGCACATCACAGGCTCGCGATATAGATAGCTCTAATCGCCCATCAACTGGGACCAGCTCAGCCGCACATGATGCCGATTCAGTGGCATCAAAGCCTGATCCAGAGTTTTCTTAAGAGTTCACTCTCATACCGTGCGCTTCTCACCGCTTCCCCGTTTTGTTATCGCACTCCTGAGTGTTTTCTTCACTTTATCCTTAGTTGCACCGCTTCCCTTTGCAATTGTGATGCCAGGAAGTGCTCAAAATATATTTAAGACAATCCTCTCCGTTGAAAATCAAAAATCCTATCCAGCTACAGGGCGTCTAGATTTAATGTCGGTCCGAGTGACCAATCCCAACAATTGGATTATCGGACCTGAGATTCTCTATTCATGGCTTCGAAGTGATGAGGTCGTCTATCCCCGCGCCGCTATTTATCCACCCGGAGCGACAAATGAATCTGAGGAAAAAGCCGCCGAAGTTGATATGACAAGTTCACAAAGCAGGGCGATCGGAGCGGCCTTTTCATTTCTAAAGGCAAACCCAGATTTTGGCGTCACTGAGAATAAACTCATCGAAAAAAATATTGCCTTCGATGTGAAACAAACGGGTGGCCCAAGCGGTGGAATGATCTTTGCGATAGGAGTCATCGAGCTTCTGACGCCTGAGGATATTTTAAAGAGCCGCCATATTGGCGGCACTGGCACGATCACCATCGATGGAACAGTGGGAGCAATCGGTGGGATAAACGAGAAGATAATTGCAGCACATAAAGCTGGAGCAGAGATATTTTTAGCCCCTATTGGAAATCAAAGTGAGATTACTAGGCCGCCCAAAGGGTTAAAGGTGGTAATCGTGGCAACGCTTTCCGATGCCATTGCGGCACTTGACGTAGAGGGTTAAGGCAGGTTTTTCACGTCCCCCTCACGTTTCTACCAACACAGGTGAGTGCGGCGAGTTTGTGGAGCTGCTCACAAACTCGAGAAGTGGGCCTGCTTGCGGTGCGCTAGCGTTATCCCATGACTAATGCAGCCCCCCAGTTCAACTTCAATCGCCGTCGCAGTCCCCTGACAATAACAATCGCAATTCTGGTCGCTATTGGCATTGCCCTTGTCTCAATGAGCGGTTTCTACGCCGATTGGCTCTGGTTTAAATCCGTAAACTTCACTTCGGTCTGGTCAACGGTTTTAATCACGAAAGTTGTGCTCTTCGTTGTAGCTGGCTTAATCACAGCATCGATGATTCTTCTTAATATCATCGTCGCTTATAAGCGTCGTCCGCTTTACGTTCCAATGAGTATTGAGGCCGATAATCTTGAACGTTACCGTGCTCAAATCGAGCCAATTAAGCGATGGGTCGTTCTTGGATTGAGCGTTGTGCTCTTCTATTTCGCAGGAACATCGGGCTCAATGTTATGGTCAACGTGGCTGCTATTTAAGAACTCCACTACTTTCGGAGTCAAAGATCCACAGTTCAATATGGATATATCTTTCTTCGCATTCCGTCTGCCCTTTTGGCAGACTCTTATTGCATGGGGAATCTCAACTCTAGTTCTTTCGATTATCGCATCTGCAGTTGTTCATTACCTATATGGCGGAATTCGCTTACAGGTTCGTGAAGATAGAACTACAGTTGCAGCGCGCGTACAACTCTCCGTCCTCCTTGGTGGAGTTGTTCTATTAAAGGCCGTTGCATACTGGTTTGATCGCTATGCCCTTGCATTAAAAGAGAGCAAGTTAATAACTGGACTTACATACACCGATGTAAATGCCGTTCTGCCCGCCAAGGCAATATTGGCCGCGATTGCAGTTGTCTGCGCGCTTCTATTTTTTGCAAATATCGTTCGCCGCTCATGGGTTCTTCCCGCCGCGGGCACGGCACTTCTTGTTATCTCATCGGTTTTGATTGCAGGAATCTACCCCGGTGCAATCCAACAGTTCCAAGTCAAGCCAAGTGAGTCTTCCAAAGAGGCACCATTTATTCAGCGCAATATCGATGCAACACGCACCGCTTACGGTCTAGATGATGTTCAGGTGAGCGACTATCAGGCCACGTTGACTACATCTGCAGGCCAACTATCTAAAGATGCTGCAACGATTGCAAATATTCGATTAATGGATCCGAACGTACTTCCAGCTACTTTCCGCCAACTCCAGCAGATTAAGCCTTATTACACATTCCCAGACTCACTCGATGTAGATCGCTATATGGTCGATGGCGTTAAGAGGGACACAATTGTTGCAGTGCGCGAACTAAATATCGCGGGTAACCCTTCACGAAACTGGATTAACGATCACCTTGTCTACACTCACGGTTTTGGTTTTGTTGCCGCATACGGAAACACACGTGATGCAGATGGAAAGCCATCATTTGCCGTTGGTGATTTACCACCAACAAAAGGTCTAGGTGATTTTCAGCCACGAATTTATTTCGGAGAAAATGTTCCTGATTACTCAATTATTGGTGGCGTTAAAACCGATACTCCCGTTGAATTCGATTATCCAGATGACACCTCGGCTAATGGTCAAAAGAATTACACCTACACGGGGACAGGCGGTGTTCCGGTTGGATCACTGATTAATAAATTAGTCTTCGCTCTTAAGTATCAAGAGCAAAAACTCTTGCTCTCTTCACTCATTAATAAAGATTCAAAGATTCTCTTCGAACGTAACCCTCGTGAGCGTGTAGCAAAAGTTGCACCATGGTTAACTCTCGATGGAGATCCGTATCCTGCTTTAGTTGATGGAAAAGTCTTATGGATTATCGACGGCTACACAACAAGTGCTGGATACCCATACTCAAAGCAGATTTCTCTATCAAGTGCTACAAATGATGCGCTGACTGCAAATTCAAACGCTGTTACAGCACAGGGAAATCAGAGCGTTAACTACATTCGTAACTCCGTCAAAGCAACCGTCGATGCATATGATGGAACAGTAGTTTTGTATCAGTGGGATGAGAAAGATCCTGTATTAGCTACGTGGAGCAAAGCCTTTCCTGGCACTGTAACTTCAAAATCTAAGATTTCGAATGATCTCATGTCACATATTCGCTATCCAGAGGATATGTTCCGTGTGCAGCGTGAAATTCTTTCCTCGTACCATGTACAAACAGCTGCAGCGTTTTACGGCGGTCAGGATTTCTGGCGCGTACCTCGTGATCCATCAACTTTCGGAGCTAATGCAAGTGCACAGCCTCCTTATTACTTAACTCTACAAATGCCAGGTGAGGCAAAGCCTGAGTTCGCAATGACCACACCATTTGTTCCACGCGGTGGTCGCGAAAACTTATCGGCCTTTGCAGTCGTTAACTCTGATGCAGGCCCTAACTACGGCAAGATCACCGTGCTTCAACTTCCTCGAAGCACTAACGTTGCAGGACCTTCGCAGGTTGCATCGAACTTTGAAGCTAAACCTGAAGTTGCAAACTCCCTCTCGCTTTTGCGTCAGGGCGGTTCTGATGTAGTACTTGGAAACTTGCTGACTTTGCCAGTTGGTGGCGGCTTACTTTATGTTCAGCCGGTCTACGTTCGCGCTACATCTAACAGTGCGGCGTATCCATTACTTCAGAAAGTTCTTGTTTCATTCGGTGATCAAATTGGATACGACGACACATTAAAGGGTGCTCTTGATCAAGTCTTCGGCGGAAACTCCGGAACGACACCTGCATCGGGAAGCACGTCTACGACTGGAACTACTAATAACTCTCTAGCAAGTGCATTAGCAAGTGCCAAGCAGGCACTTGCCGATGGTCAGGCAGCTCTTGCAAAGGGTGACTTCGCCGCATACGGGCGTGCACAAGATCGATTGAAATCAGCTATTGCATCTGCAATTGCTGCTCAAGTAAAGAAATAAATTGCAGCAGATTTAAATAAATCTCCGCAAGAGATTGCCAGATAAAGGCCAAATTCATGGGTTTTCATTCATGGATTTGGTCTTTATCTATTGAGCCCATAAGATTGCCATTACCGACGCGGGGTGGAGCAGCTCGGTAGCTCGCTGGGCTCATAACCCAGAGGTCGTAGGTTCAAATCCTGCCCCCGCTACTAGAACAAAGAGATCGAAAATCTCGCACGTGGATTGCTACGAAATTTGTGTTTCTTTAAAATTTCTTCGCAACACCACCTGCGAGATTTCTCATTTGCCGAACAATCCGCGCGTTTTTTATTGCCCCGGCAGGGAATTCGCAGATTTACTTTATGCGCAGAGAATTTGTAACCACGAAGAGAGATGACAGGGCCATTGCTGCAGCGGCATAAATTGGCCGTAGAAGGCCTAGAGCTGCGATTGGTAATCCGATGACGTTATAGATCAGGGCCCAACCCATATTCAGGTGGATGATTCTTAACGTCTTCTTTGCTAACTTGAGTGCGCCAATAACACTACCGAGGCCTGAGTTCATGAGAGTTATATCGGCACTTGAAATCGCAGTATCAGTGCCGGTGCCCATGGCCATGGAGAGATCTGCGGCGGTAAGGGCTGCTGCATCATTGATGCCATCGCCGATCATCAAAACACAGTGGCCCTCTGATTTGAGCCGCTCGACTATCTGTAATTTTGTTTCTGGAAGTGCGGCGGAGACGACGTGTGCGCTATCAATTCCAACAACTGTTGCAACCGATGCGGCGACTTCTGCGCTATCTCCAGTGACTAACCATGGCGTAATTCCCATGGCACGCAGAGCGGCCACTGTTGAACTCGCATCTTCTTTTAACTCATCACCGACTGCAAAGACTGCCAAGGCAACGCCATCCCATGCAAGAACAGAGACTGTAAGCCCTGCGGCCTGGCCATGTGCGATCGCTAACTTTAATTCGGCGTGAAAATCAGTACAGCTATGCGCGACGGCCGCGGGAGAGCCGATCAAAACAACTGGTGAATGCGGTCCAAGATTTACGCGACCAGCGGCTCCTGATCCAGGAGTAACTGCAAACTCACTCACGTCATAAGACTTGGCGCCTTTACCTAACGCGTGGCGCGAAATTGCGAGAGCAACTGGGTGTGAGTTCTGAGATTCAATAGCTAGAGCGGATGAAAGAATCATCGTTTCATTCATTAGAGAGATGAATGAACTGCCGAGAATGGCACCGGCAGTAGTTGAAACCGTTGCCTCTACAACATTCATTACACCCTGAGTGAGGGTGCCAGTCTTATCGAATACGACTGTATCGACGTTACGGGCAACTTCTAATACGCGGGGTTCACGTAAAACAATTCCACGCGCCGCCCCACGTCCAGATGCAACAAGTAAAGCAACTGGTGTCGCTAAGCCAAGTGCACATGGACAGGCGATTACTAATACCGTGATTGCAACAGAGATTGAACGTGTTAAAGAGTGATCGGTGTAGTACCAGCCCAGAAATGTTCCAATTGCCATGAGCGTAACAATGGGAACAAAGACTGCGCTTATGCGATCGGCTAAGCGTTGAATCGGTGCTTTTGT
>CAEZUG010000029.1_pt1 | contig 14169 bp, 11 predicted proteins | sample 7264411 | NCBI WGS metagenome assembly CAEZUG01 (sample SAMEA6813824, study PRJEB35770) | uncultured Actinomycetes bacterium | biome: Freshwater; feature: Freshwater reservoir; material: water | place: Czech Republic | collected 2016-04-20 | depth 0.5m m | reverse complement strand
TAATTCAGGGCGAGCGATAGCCGATGTATTAATAGAAATCTTGTCAGCTCCTGCACGCAAAAGTCGATTCACATCCAGAACACTTCGGATTCCTCCACCAACGGTAAGCGGAATAAATACCTGTTCTGCGGTGCGACGAACAATGTCTAAGGTAGTTTCGCGCCCCGAACTACTTGCCGAGATATCTAGAAATGTAAGTTCATCAGCTCCCTCTGCGCCATACAGTTGTGCCATCTCAACAGGATCACCGGCATCAACAAGATTTGTGAAGTTAACACCCTTGACAACTCGACCATCTGTTACATCAAGACATGGAATGATGCGCACTGAGAGGGTCATGTGGATGCAACCCTTAACGCCTCGCCCAAAGTGAATGCACCAGCATAAAGCGCTTTACCAACGATTGCACCTTCAATGCCTATCGAAGTTAGAGCCGCTAAATCTGCAATATCACTAAGGTTTGAGATTCCACCACTTGCAACCACCGGCTTAGAAGTTGCAGCACAAACAGATTTCAATAGCTCGATATTTGGTCCGGTTAAGGTTCCATCTTTAGTAACATCAGTGACTACATATCGCGCACAACCATCGCGATCAAGACGTGCAAGTGTTTCAAAGAGATCTCCACCTTCGCTAGTCCAACCACGTGCAGCCAAAACCTGTCCTCGCACATCTAAACCAACTGCGATTAAATCTCCGTACTCGGCTATAACGCGCGAAGTCCATTCGGGATTTTCTAAAGCTGCCGTGCCCAAATTAACTCGTGTACATCCCGTTGCAATGGCACGTTTGAGCGATTGATCGTCTCGAATTCCGCCTGAAAGTTCGACTTTAATATCTAACGCACCAACAACCTGAGCCAACAGTTGGGCGTTATCGCCTCGACCAAAGGCAGCATCTAAATCAACTAAGTGAATCCATTCTGCTCCAGCACTCTGAAATTCAAGAGCGACTTCGAGTGGTTTACCGTAAATACTCTCACGCGAAAGCTCGCCTTGCACTAAACGAACTGCACGCCCATCTTTTACATCGACTGCAGGCAATAACTCTAAGTACTTCATAGAGTTCTACTCCAATTCTTAATGAGTGCCAGACCAGCATCGCCAGATTTTTCAGGGTGAAACTGTGTTGCACTTACATAGCCATCTTCAACGGCAGATAAAAATCTCTCGCCATAAGTACTCCATGTTTGATTGGCTGCAGATGATTCTTTTGCAGCATATGAGTGCACGAAGTAAAAAGCCTCATTTTCAACTCCCTTGAAAAGTTGGGAGCCAGCTGCAGCCTCTACTGTGTTCCAGCCCATGTGCGGAAGAATTGGGGCTGCTAGTGAACTCACTGTCCCGTTCCATATTCCAACTCCTGCGTGAGGTTTTCCATGTGAGTGTTCATCACCATAGGCAAAGAGAATCTGCATACCTATACAGATTCCAAGAGTTGGGCGCTCGGCAGTCAGTCGTTTTCGTATGATCTCTGCCCCATTGATTGCATTTAAACCCTGCATGCATGAAGCAAAAGCGCCTACTCCTGGAACTACAAGTCCATCTGCCTCACTGGCAATACTCGCATCAGATGTAACTACTACCTCTAAACCACTTGTTGCAAAGGCGCGTTCGGCAGATCGCAAATTTCCTGAGCCATAGTCAAGAATTGCTATCAAAGAACGCCCTTGGTCGATGGAATTCCAGCCACTCGCCCATCTAGTGAAACTGCATCCCGGAGGGCGCGCGCTACAGCTTTGAACTGAGCTTCAAAAACATGGTGAGCGTTGCGGCCTTCAAGTACGCGAATGTGCAGAGCGATGTGAGCTTCGGCAACAATTGACTCCCAAATATGTTTACCAAGTGTTGTATCAAAAGTTCCTATCAGCTCAACAATTTCAGGCTGACGATGAACCAGATAAGGACGGCCAGATAAATCCACTGCTGCCTGTACGAGAACTTCATCGAGCGGGACCATAGAATCTCCAAAACGGCGGATACCGGCCTTATCCCCTAACGCTTCGCGCAGAGCTTGACCAAATGCAAGGGACGTATCTTCAACACTGTGATGGGAATCTACGTCGATATCCCCTTTAGTCTTCACGGTTAAATCAAAACCAGAGTGCTTTCCAAGCTGTGACATCATGTGATCGAAGAATGGAACGCCGGTTGATACGTCAATGACACCTTGGCCATCTAAATTAAGTTCGACCAAAACATATGACTCTTTAGTCTCCCGTTCGATTCTTGCAGTTCTCATGCGTCTCTCCCTTTCTACAGAAGTTCGGTTAAGGCATCGATAAAGGCTTTATTTTCGGCGGCGGTGCCGATGGTTACGCGGAGATAGGACGATAATCCCACATCCCTAATCAGAACTCCCTTTTCAAGAAGTCTGTCCCACAACTGCTTCGAGCTAGCGTGAAAGCCGGTGAATAGTATGAAATTTGCTGCACTGGGCAAGGTAGTTAAGCCTAGCTCGTGAAGTTCAGAGATAAGCGCTTGGCGCGCACGAACAAGTGTTGCCACATTGCCTAAGAGTTCGACACGGTAATCGAGGGCGACCAGAGCTGCGGCTTGGGTGATTGCACTTAAGTGATAAGGCAGCCGAACTAGCAACATGGCATCGACAATAAGTGAATCGGCAACGAGATAGCCGACGCGAGCTCCAGCAAAAGCAAAGGCCTTACTCATAGTTCGAATCACAACAACATGAGGATGCGTATCTATTAAACCCACCGCAGAGAGCTCGGATGAAAACTCTGCATATGCCTCATCTACGACGAGTAAGCCACCATGAGCGGCAACGGCTACGGCTAGAGATTCAATATCTTTAATGCTAATTGCATCACCCGTTGGGTTATTAGGCGTCGTAATGAATGTAAGCGTCGGTTTATGTTCATTAATTTCAGCAATCGCGCTATCGAGATTAAAGGTAAAATCCGCATTGCGCCGACCGTTAAACCACTTAGTGCCAGTTACATTGGCGATTATTGAGTGCATCGAGTATGAAGGTGTAAATCCAAGTGCGACCCCACTACCAAATGCAAGAAAGAGAGATTGAATGATTTCGTTACTTCCATTTGCCGCCCATATGTTTTGCGATGCAAATCGAGTACCGCTGGCTTCATTGATGTAGTTAGCTAACTCGGTACGCAATCGAGTGGCATCGCGATCTGGATATCGATTGAGCGTTCCAGCGACATCGGCTACCGCCGAAGTAATACTTGCTTGCAAGGCCAATGATGGTGGATATGGATTTTCATTCGTGTTCAATGATGCATCAGCTGGCAACTGAGGCGCGCCATATGGAGTCAATGAAGCAAGCTCCTCTCGCAGCGGAAGCCAAACGGGCCAACTCATGACAAATTCTCTAAACGAGCTGACATGGCTTGACCGTGTGCTGGTAAATCTTCAGCCGACGAAAGAGTCAGCACGGTTGGCACAAGATCTAAGAAGGCCTGCTTTTGATATTCGATGAAGTGCAGGCCTCGAAGGAAACTCTGCACGGATAGGCCACTGGAATGGCATGCGCATCCGCCTGTCGGCAGTACGTGATTTGAACCGGCAGAGTAATCACCTAGCGAAACTGGTGAATAACGTCCGATAAAAACTGCGCCGGCATTTCTAATCTTTTCTGCATCTGCGCGAGCGTTTATGGTTTGAATCTCTAAGTGCTCAGCGGCATAGGCATTTACAACATCGATTCCCTGTTCGATTGAATCAACGAGGACTATGGCAGATTGAATACCTGATAGCGCTTCGCGGATGCGCGCTGAGTGCTTTGCATTACCGACTCGACTATGTAGTTCAGCCGCAACGGCATCAGCCAAAGACTGGCTATCTGTTACTAAAATAGCCGCGGCGATAACATCATGCTCAGCCTGGCTGATTAAGTCGGCGGCGACATCGGCTGGAATTGCGCTCTTGTCAGCCAATATCGCAATCTCTGTTGGTCCGGCCTCTGAATCAATCCCGACCGTTCCACGCAGTGCACGTTTGGCGGCAGCAACATAAATATTTCCAGGTCCAGTTACTAAATCGCATTTCTCTGCCACGCCCTCCATGCCATAGGCAAAAAGTGCGATCGCTTGCGCTCCGCCAACTGCGTAGACCTCGGTAACTCCGAGTAAGGCGCAGGTTGCCAAAATAGTCGGATGTGGAAGTCCAGCGAAATCTTTCTGTGGGGGTGACGCCACGGCAATCGATGGAACCTTTGCGATTTGAGCGGGAATAACATTCATCATCACACTGCTCGGATATACGGCACGGCCACCAGGAACGTAAAGACCAACGCGATCAACTGGAATCCACTTTTCCCGCACTACTCCACCATCAACAACAACGGTAGTTTTTTCTTCACGTACTTGATTGCTATGAACTCTTCTCACTCGATCGATCGATAGCTCTAAAGCGGCGCGAATACCTTGATCTAATGCTGCAAGGGCCGACTCTAAAGCAGCCCTTGGAACGCGAATACTCGGTGGGGTAACCCCGTCGAACTCTTGGGCTAAAGCTATGAGGTCATCTTCATTGCCGTTTTTTACACGCTCTAGAATCGGTTCGATCAAGCGCATTGCTTCGGCTACATCAAGGGCTGCACGTGGAAGTTCGCTCAGATAGCCAGCCTTCGTCAGTACTCTCCCACGAAGATCTACGGTCCGAATCATTGTGCAATTGTAACGGGCATTGCCTAAGGGCTGGAGCGATATTAGTTGGGCTTAAGCAAGGCAGTTAGGGCCCAGAATAGATTTCAAATCCGCACTTAAACTAGGTGATGCCGTAATGAGAGCATCGATTTTCATAAAAGTACTGGCTCCATTATCACTGAGCTGTAAATGGACTTCCCGCTTTCCGGGGTGAGAGCGCAAAATCTCTTTGATTCGATCGACTATAGGAGGGGTGCATTGAGAAATCGGCAGAGAAATTACAAGTGGACCGATCGGCCCCATAGAAACATCGGGCATCGCCATTTCAAGTGCTGTAAATCGTAAGGTATCTTCTCGTCGATCAACACGACCCCTTATGGTCACGATTCGATCCTCTGTCAGGGACATCGAATACTGATTGTACGTTTTCGAAAAGAAGAGAACTTCGAGCGACCCTTCGAGATCTTCAACTGTAACAACTGCCCATGAAGCACCTTGTCTAGAGACTTTACGAGTGATCCCAGTAATCAAACCACCGATCGTCACAATCGATTCACTTTGCGCACCATCGTCTACTAGCTCGCTAATAGTCATGTCAGTACTTGCGCGCAGAACATGTTCAACACCAAGAAGGGGATGATCTGAGACATAAAGTCCAAGCATTTCGCGTTCATAGCTCAGTAACATCGCCTTGTCCCATTCGCCTTTGGGAATCTCTAAGTCAAGTGAAATGACATGGCTAACCGACTCTCCACCAAATAAATCAAATTGACCAATGGCTTCGGCTCTCTTTGTTTCAATTACTGAATCAATTGCTTCTAGGTAGATCGCCATTAAGCCTTTACGTGTTACCCCCATTGAACCAAAGGCTCCAGCTTTGATTAAAGATTCAATCGTTTTTTTATTACAAACCTGTGCATCAACTTTTGCTAAGAAATCACCGAAAGATGTAAAACGACCCTTTGATTCACGCGCAGCTTTAATTGATCCAACGACGCCCTCGCCAACGTTGCGGATGGCAGCAAGACCAAAACGGATATCATTTCCGCGCGGAGTGTATTCAGCATCTGATTCATTAATATCTGGCTCCAAAACCTTAATTCCCATACGACGACACTCACTTAAATAAAGTGCTGATTTATCTTTATCATCTCGCACACTCGTCAACAATGCCGCCATATATTCAGTGGGGTAATTAGCTTTAAGATATCCAGTCCAATATGAGACAACCCCGTATCCCGCCGAGTGAGCACGGTTAAAGGCGTAATCAGAGAAGGGAATCAAAACATCCCACAGCCTCTTAATCGCCGCCGAAGAGTATCCATTGGCCTTCATACCCGCTTCAAATGGGATGTATTCCTTATCAAGAATATTCTTATCTTTCTTACCCATTGCCTTACGTAATAAATCCGCGCGTCCAAGTGAAAAACCAGCAACCTTTTGGGCGATGGCCATGACCTGCTCTTGGTAGACAATCAATCCATATGTATCCCCGAGGATATCTTTTAGTGCATCAACGAGTTCAGGATGAATTGCCTCAACTGGTTTGCGACCATTCTTGCGATCTGCATAGTTATTGTGCGCATTTTCACCCATAGGTCCAGGTCGATACAGCGCAATTACAGCTGAAATATCTTGAAATGAATCTGGCGACATAGCCCGCAGAAGTGCGCGCATAGGCCCACCATCTAACTGAAACACACCTAAAGTATCGCCGCGGGCAAGGAGCTCATATGTTTTCTTATCATCTAGAGTCAAATCCTCCAAGATGATGTCTATCCCCTGGTTAGATTTAATATTAAGCAGAGCATCATCTAGCACCGAGAGATTTCGAAGTCCGAGGAAATCCATCTTAAGAAGACCGATCGCCTCACATGCGCCCATATCGAACTGGGTAATAATTGCACCATCGGCTTCTCTGCGGTGAATCGGAATAACATCAAGAAGAGGTTCGCGCGAGAGGATTACTCCTGCAGCATGAACACCCCACTGTCGCTTTAATCCCTCAAGGCCACGGGCAGTATCAACTACACGTTTTGAGTCAGGATCAGATTCATACAGCGTGCGAAACTCTCCAGCCTCACCGTAACGATCATCTTTGGGATTAAAAACACCGCTCAGAGAAATATCTTTTCCCATAACAGAAGGTGGCAAGGCCTTTGTTAATTTTTCACCAACCACATATGGATATCCGAGTACGCGCGTTGAATCTTTAATCGCCTGCTTAGATTTAATTGTTCCGTAGGTAATAATCTGTGCCACGCGATCTTCGCCATATTTTGTTGTGGCATATCGAATCATTTCGCTTCGTCTACGCTCATCGAAGTCCAGATCAATATCGGGCATTGAAATACGCTCTGGATTGAGGAAGCGCTCAAAGAGCAGGCCATGCTCAAGTGGATCAAGGCCTGTAATTCCAAGGGCATAGGCGACTAGCGAGCCCGCCGCCGAGCCACGGCCCGGTCCTACTCGGATACCGACATTCTTTGCATGTGCAACAAGATCTGCAACAACTAAGAAGTAACCAGGAAATCCCATCTTCTCCATCACGCCGAGCTCGTATGCAAGGCGTGATTTGTGTTCGGGGGTTAACCGCGATCCCATTCTCTGGATTAAACCTCGCTCGGCCTCTTTCTTAAGCCATGAGTCCTCAGTCTCACCTGTAGGTACGGTGAACTGAGGGAGGAGATTTTCACCCTCTCGAAGAGTGACATTGCAACGCTCTGCAATGAGTAATGTGTTATCACAGCTTTCGGGAACTTCCTTGAAGAGTTCACGCATCTCCTGTGGAGTCTTAACATAGAAACTATCATTGTCGAATTTGAACCGCTTGGGATCGGCCAACGTGGATCCTGATTGAACGCAGAGTAAAGCCTCATGCGCAGGTGCATCTGCACGCAAGGTGTAATGCAAATCATTTGTCGCAAGTAAAGGTAGCCCCAACTCTTTGCCGAGTTTGAGGAGATCGGACTTAACACGGGACTCAATGTCAATCCCATGATCCATAATCTCTAAGTAAAAATTCTCGGCCCCAAAAATATCGCGATAATCACTGGCCGCTTTTATCGCCTCTTTGTAAGCGCCCATGCGCAACCGCGTCTGAACTTCGCCACCTGGACACCCTGTAGTTGCGATCAATCCCTTTGAATACTTTGCCAAGATTTCGCGATCCATGCGAGGCTTGTAGTAATAACCTTCAAGGGATGCAAGGGAGGAAAGGCGAAATAGATTGCCAAGTCCTACGTTGTTCTCAGCAAGAATCGTCATATGTGTATATGCCCCGCCACCAGAAACATCATCTTCGCCGCCATCGGCCCACTTCACGCGTTTTTTATCTAGGCGGGATTCAGGTGCGACATAGGCCTCAATGCCGATGATTGGTTTTACTCCGGCTTTTTTGGCGCTTTTGTAGAAATCAAATGCTGCGAAAACATTTCCATGATCAGTCATCGCAATAGCAGGCATGCCTTGGCGCGCAACCTCATCCATTAAATCGCCAACGCGCGCAGCACCGTCGAGCATCGAATACTCGGTGTGAACGTGAAGGTGAACGAAGTTATCAGTTGGCATAGTTGATATAAGGCTATTGCTTAAGGCAGTACGGCATCAGATAGCAACGCCAAAGATGCTCTCAGATCGGCCGGGTAGGGGGCGGTGAAGTTCAGTTTCGCGCCAGTAATGGGGTGATCAAAACGTAGCTCCTTGGCATGTAGCCACGGACGCGACATCCCAAGGCTTTTAGCTAGAACTGGATCTGCTCCATATGTCATGTCCCCCACTAATGGATGGTTAAGGGCAGAAAAGTGGACGCGAATCTGGTGGGTGCGACCAGTCTCAAGCTCTACTTTTACAAGTGAGACGGCTCTGTAAAATTCGATGACCTCATAATGAGTAATCGATTCCTTGCCAGTCCCAACGACTGCAAATCGATGATCCTCTTTTGGGTGACGATCAATTGGAGCATCGATAGTGCCTGTAGTGGGATCCATATGTCCCTGAATCAAAGCGTGATAAATTTTTTCGACGCTACGTGTGCGAAAGGCATCCTTCAAAACAGTAAATGCGCGATCACTCTTTGCCACAATCATTAATCCACTAGTGCCAACATCCAAGCGATGCACAATACCTTGGCGTTCTGCCGCACCGCTTGTCGAAATAATAAAACCCGCTGCACTTAGCGCTCCAACAACTGTCGGTCCAGTCCAACCCGGACTTGGATGCGCCGCGCAACCCACTGGCTTATTAATAACAACGATGTCACTGTCCTCATGAACGATTTCCAATCCTTCGATTGGAGTAAGTGGGATTGCTACGGTGTTTATCGGTGCAGGTAATAGAACTTCAATCACCTGTCCGGCACTAACACGTTCAGATTTTTGCATTGCTCTATTTGAAGTAGTGATGTCTCCATCCTCAAGAAGCTTTACTACGGCTGTTCGGGATAGTCCCAATACTCGGGTAAGCGCACTATCAATTCGTTCGCCGGCGACACCTTCTGGCACTGCCAATGTCCGCAACTCTCTACTGCTCATTTTCAGAGACCCTTCTTGGTAATTGGAGAGATGTTGCGTGCAGAGAGAAACATTGCCAGCACAGCTGCGCAAACAATTGCCGAATCGGCGATATTAAATATCGGCCAGTGCGGAAGTTGCATCCAATCAATTACATGCCCACGGAGGAAACTAGGCTCACGGAAAATGCGATCCATAAGATTTCCCAATATCCCCCCCATAACCAGGCCGAGGACAACTGCCCAACCTTTTGATGTTATGTGAGGAGCAAAGTAAAGGATGCCACCGAGAACCGCGATTCCAAATAGAGAGAGAAAGAGCGTGGCACCTGTCGCAAAAGAAAATGCGGCACCAGAATTTCGAACAAATGTAAGTTGAAAAAAACTACCAAGAATCTTTATGGGTTCGCGGTTCGCGAGTTGGTTTACTGCCCAGGCTTTAGTTGCTAAATCGAGGATCCAGATAAACCAGGCAACACTTAATAGTGTTCGCCACCTTTGCACTGCTAGCGCCGTTCTTCCTTCTGCTTGCAAAGCATGCAGAGAGTTGCGCGTGGGAAAACTTGAAGGCGGGCCTTGCCAATTGCATTGCCGCATTCTTCACATGATCCATAACGCTTTGAATCAATTCGATCGAGCGCGCGCTCAGTCTGTAAAACCATATCGCGGGCATTAATAACTAGTGACATTTCATGTTCGCGTTCGAAAGTCTTTGTTCCTGCATCGGCCTGGTCATCCCCTGCACCTTCACCTGATTCTTGTATGAGTGAATCCATTTCAAGCTCAACAATTGTTAGCTCCCGACGCAGGCGCTCTAGCTCTTTTGAAATCTCTGTACGAATTACTTTCAACTCTGAAGGTGTCCATGGAGTCTCAGATTCACTCACGACAATAGGTGTCGGAGCACTCTTAATTGGTTTTAGTGGTGCAACTTTCTTGCCATTCTTAGCAGGACGCGGTGGGGGCGGCATGACTAATCGTCGCTCTTCAACCACAGGGACTAAGACGGGTGCAGTGACAGTAGAAACAGAAACCGTTTGAGATTTTTCATCAACGGTCAGAGTCGTTTTAGTGGTAGATGCCTTAGCACCTGCTTTTTTTACCGGAATAGATTTCACTGCACTTTTTTTTGCCACAGCTTTCTTTGCTGGAGCTTTCTTTGCTGGAGCTTTCTTGACAGGAGCTTTCTTTACCGGAGTTTTCTTGACGGCCGCTTTTTTAACGGGCTTTTTTGCCGCGCTCTTGGCAGGCGCCTTTTTTGCTACGGCGCTCTTAGAAGGCTTCTTGGGCATGACGCGTACCTTATGCCGATTGCCCCTCCTATACCAACTACGCCACATGTATTTTTATCCCCTGGAATGGCCTAGACTCTGCCCTACTAACGCAATATGAGCGCTGACGGGGCTATCACCTCACGAGCTCGCTGGAAGAAGTGGGTGAAAACTCATCTAGAACCGGCCCGAGTTAGTTCTTCAAGTGGCGCGAACTTTGCGCAAGGCGGGTGGTACCGCGTGATCTGCGATAGCAGCTCCCGTCCCTCCAAGTTTTTTTGGGGGCTTTTCATATGGTTTTTCGTAGCATTCCAGCATCGGTGAATCTACCTGCCCTCGAACATGAAATTCTCAAGTTCTGGAGCGATAACGAGATTTTTCATAAGACCGTTGATGCTCGCACAGGCGCAGCTCCATGGAGCTTTTACGAGGGTCCGCCTACTGCCAATGGAATGCCTGGAACGCATCATATTGAGGCGCGAGTTTTTAAAGATGTCTTCCCTCGCTTTCAAACAATGAAGGGTCGCTTTGTAACGCGTAAAGCCGGGTGGGATTGCCATGGGCTTCCAGTTGAAATTGCAGTTGAGAAAGAGTTGGGATTTAACGGTAAGGGCGATATCGAAAAATTTGGAGTTGCCGCTTTCAACGATAAGTGCCGCGAATCTGTTCAGCGCCACGTCACCGCTTTTAGCGATATGACCGATCGAATGGGCTTCTGGGTCGATTTTGATCAGGCCTACTGGACCATGTCCCCTGAATACGTCGAAAGTGTGTGGTGGTCGCTTAAAGAGATTTGGAAGAAAGGTCTTCTCGTTCAAGATCATCGAGTCGCCCCATACTGTCCCCGCTGCGGAACTGGATTATCCGATCACGAGCTAGCCCAAGGATATGAAACCATTACCGATCCATCTGTCTTTGTTAGATTTCCAGTCACATCTGGTGAACTTGCTCTTCTACATGCATCACTACTTGTTTGGACAACTACTCCGTGGACTGTGGTTTCAAATACCGCTATCGCCGTTCACCCAGATGTCGACTACGTCGTTGTTGAAGTTATCGATGAGGAAAAGAGTGAAGTTCTCATCGTCGCTGAGGCTCTCATCGATTGCCTCAAAGGTGAGAAAAGAATTATTAAGCGAGTTCTTGGAAAAGAGTTAGAGCGCACGACATATACGCGTCCATTTAACTACGTCGAAATCCCAGAGGCGCATTACGTTGTTCTGGCTACATATGTCACAACTGAGGATGGCACCGGATTAGTTCATCAATCCCCCGCCTTTGGAGCAGATGACTTAGCGGTATGTCGCTCATACGGACTGCCGGTAGTAAATCCAATCGCCGCCGATGGAAGATTCTTACCTGATGTACCAGTTGTTGGAGGAATGTTTTTTAAAGATGCCGATAAAGTTTTAGTCAAAGAGTTAAGAGCCAATGGCTCTCTCTATAAGCATCAACCTTACGAGCACTCATATCCTCATTGTTGGCGTTGCCACACCGCGCTTATGTACTATGCGCAACCTTCCTGGTATATCCGCACAACTTCGATCAAGGATGCTCTACTGCGTGAAAATGCAGCTACTGATTGGCATCCCGAAACTATTAAAGATGGTCGTTATGGCGATTGGCTCAACAACAATATCGACTGGGCGCTTTCACGAAACCGCTATTGGGGTACACCACTTCCTATCTGGCGATGTGAGAACAAGCATGAAATTTGCGTTGATTCGCTCAAAGAGTTAGGCGCGCTAGCCGGTAAAGAGCTATCCAATCTTGACCCTCACCGTCCCTTTGTCGATGACATAACCTTCGGATGTGCCGAGTGTTCATCCACCATGGTCCGTGTTCCCGAAGTAATTGACTGCTGGTATGACTCAGGCGCCATGCCTTTTGCCCAGTGGGGATACCCTCACAAAGAGGGTTCAGTAGAAAAGTTTAAAGCCGCATACCCAGCCGATTTTATCGCTGAGGCGATCGACCAAACTCGTGGCTGGTTCTATACGTTAATGACAATTGGAACCTTGGTCTTTGACAAGTCCTCTTACAAATCCGTTCTGTGCCTTGGCCACATTTTGGATAAAGATGGCCGCAAGATGAGCAAGCATGTCGGAAATGTTATTGAGCCAATGGCACTTATGGATCAACATGGCGCCGATGCAGTGCGTTGGTACATGTTGGCAGCTGGTTCACCCTGGGCCGCCCGTCGCGTTGGACATGATGCAATCAATGAAGTGGTCAGGAAAACTCTCTTGACGTACTGGAACACCGTTTCCTTCCACTCTCTCTATGCACATGCATCTAATTTTGAGTTGAGTCAGTCTCCTGCCCTTGCCGATCGTCCGTTAATGGATCGATGGATAATCTCAGAACTCAATTCATTAGTCACCGAAGTCGATGAAGCGTTAACGGATTTTGACACACAGGTCGCCGGCCGCGCATTAGCCCGCTTCATTGACGATCTATCCAACTGGTATGTGCGTCGATCGCGACGACGTTTCTGGGATGGTGACGTTAGCGCCATGGCAACCCTGCACGAGTGCTTAAAAACTCTTACACAGTTACTTGCACCCATGGTGCCATTTATTACAGAACAGGTCTGGCAAGAGCTCGTGCGACCAACAGAATCAGGGGCCGTCGCATCCGTACATCTTTCTGATTTTCCAGTCGCAAATATCGATGCGATACATAGTGAACTAAGTCAGCAAGTAGCCCTTACCCGCCGAATTGTTGAGCTAGGTCGTGCTTCGAGAGCAGAGTCAGGTATTAAAATCCGCCAGCCCTTAGGGCGAGCTTTAATTGCCGCTAGCGGTTGGGCAGCTTTACCTGTCGAAATGCGCGAACAAATAGCCGACGAACTCAATGTCATCGCCCTAGAAGATATCGCTAACGCCGATGGCGATTTAGTTGACATCACTATCAAGGCAAACTTTAAAACGCTTGGTGCAAAATTTGGTGGAGCGGTTCAAGAAATCGCGAAGGCAATCGCATCCAGCGATGCAGCGGCATTAGTAAAAACATTAAGAGCATCGGGAACAACCACTGTTGGCGCTTGGGAAATTACATTTGAAGATCTAGTCATTACAGAGGTACCCAAAAGTGGATGGATGGTTGCCTCGCACGATGGGGAGAGCGTCGCTCTTGATTTAGAGCTCACGCCCATCCTTATTCTGGCAGGACATGCACGAGAGGTTATTCGCTTTATCCAAGAGCGTCGCAAGAGTGATGGCTTGGAGATATCTGACCGAATTACAGTGAAGTGGAATTCAACGCAGGAAATCGCCGACGCCATAGAGGCTCACACCTTACATATTCAAGATGAGGTATTGGCCTTAACTATGGAGCGCGATATTTCTATGAGTACTAGAGAGAGTGAGTTTGGATTAGTTGTAATACTTGCTAAAGCCCACTAACAAGTCCCATTAATAACTGAACTCCAAAGAAGAGAACTATAAAACTCATATCCAAGCTGACTGCACCTAGGCGAAGTGGTGGAATGAACCGGCCAACAAAGCGCATGGGCTGATCTGTAATCGCATAAACCGCTTCTACTAAGTAGAGCACAATTCCGCTCGGTCTCCAGTTACGGGCGAACATGCGAATGTAATCAAGAATTAAGCGCGCCAAAAGAGCGAATAAAAATAGTTGGAGAAGAGATGCAAGAATCGTACCGAACCTCATGCGAGAATCAGCTCTGGTTAAAGAAACTTGCTTGTGCCGCAGCTGACTTATCTTCAGTGCTAACTTGAAGATTGGCTGGGGAGATT
>CAEZUG010000026.1_pt1 | contig 14464 bp, 15 predicted proteins | sample 7264411 | NCBI WGS metagenome assembly CAEZUG01 (sample SAMEA6813824, study PRJEB35770) | uncultured Actinomycetes bacterium | biome: Freshwater; feature: Freshwater reservoir; material: water | place: Czech Republic | collected 2016-04-20 | depth 0.5m m | reverse complement strand
CAGCGATGATGCGGAATTTATTACAGGCCAGAATCTAGTGGTGGACGGCGGCTGGTTGCTCAATTAGGAGCTCTCAACCCAAGGGGTGAGGCTCACATATAAGTCGAGTAGTTATGTGGGAGTTATCAGTATGCGGAATATTTTGGAATTTAGAGATTCGAAATCGTTGAACTCCTAGATAAACCGAGTTATTGTTTAAATGGCTAAAAAATTCACACATTTAAACAAAAAAGCTAAAAGACAGCGTCGCTGTTTCGTTTTCCCTCAAACCGTAGTTCCAATTATGCAAGAAGGAGAGACCAATGAAGAAATCTTTAAAGCTGTCGGGCATCATCGCTATTGCGTTGAGCGCGGCACTTGTTTCATCCACCTTGGCAAGCGCAGCCACACCAGCGCCGGGCCAGGTAGGAAGCACAACTCTCAGGGCCTCACATCCTCAGAAGCCAACGAGTTGGAACTACCTCCAAGATGGTACTAGCGCGCTTTATGTAACAACATATTTGAACATTCTCGAGTCTTTATTTGAGACAACTGCGACCGGCGATCTGAAGCCATTGCTAGCCAAGCAATTCACAGTCTCTAAGAATGGACTTACCTACACAATTTGGTTGCGTAAGGCAACATTCCATGATGGATCTCCATTCACATCAGCTGACGTCGTTTACTCACTACTAAAGAATAAAACGGCGCTCAATGGAATTTTATCTGCACCTCTCAGCATGGTCACCAGCGTAAAGGCTGTCGGCCCAAGCAGAGTTGTAGTGACATTGTCACGTCCAAGCAATCAGTTCGCTTCCGGACTCGGAACTCCTGCAACTATGATTTCTCCAAGTGGATATTTTGAGTCAGATGATGTCGGAAAGAAGCTTATTGGAACAGGGCCATTCTCGTTTGGCGCTTTCCGTCCAGACGTTGACTTAACTCTAGATGCTTATCCAAAGTACTGGGGAGCAAAGCCTTTCTTTAAGAAGGTAATTCACAGCTTCATGTCAGATGAGTCAGCGACAATCTCTGCACTAAAGACGGGACAGCTCGATATTGTTGGCATGCTCCTTGGTGCTGGAGTTGACCAGGTGAAGCCATTCTTGAGTGATTCTAAGTATTCGGTGTTCTTTAATCCGGCTACTTCAGCTTCATACCTATTCCTGAGCCCAACCTCCAAGGTTCTTCAGGATATTAAGGTTCGTCAGGCGATTGCATATGCAATTGACCGCAAACCAATCATCACTGCAGCAGTTGGTGGCTACGGCAAGCCATCTTGCGTAGTTGTTCCAACATGGACTTCTACATGGAACAGTGATTACTGTCCATATGCATACAACGTAGCTAAGGCCAAGGCTTTGCTCAAGGAAGCTGGTTTTGCAAACGGGTTGACACTTGATTTCCCATACCTGACTCTTGCAGAGTTCCCTGCCTCATTCGAAATTCTTACTGCACAATTAGCTGCAGTTGGAATTACGGTTAAGGGTCGAGGACTAGATATCGGTACATGGGTTCAGAAGGTTTGGTCGACTGCGACTCCTGATTACGAAATCAACCACATTACAAACAACGCAAGTCTCTTGTCATATGGTTGCAAGGGCACAACACCACCATACGGATATGGCATTTTGTGCGATCCGTTATTTGAGTCGTACATAACCAAGAACGACCAAATCGTTAGCCCTGAAAAGTACACAGCAGCGATGAAGGCAATGACCAACCACATAACCGATGAGGCGTGGATGATCGAGCTCTTCTCTAAGAACGAGCCTGGGATTGCCAATGTCAAACTGACTGGCCTTGCCAAGTACCGTACGGATTACGAGATGGACTACCGCAATATCAAGTGGTCTGCTAAGTAATTAGTAAAGAGTTAACGAGGGAGAGTTAACGAGGGAGAGGGGTCTTGGCCCCTCTCCCTTCTCTCCATTACTGCAATAAATAATGAAAGGACGATTGTGTGATTCGGGTCTTCTTTCGATCTCTCGGCCTTATGGTTGGTTCGGCCTTTACCGGCTCCGTGGTTATTTTCATTCTCCTTCGAATGGTCGGAGGCGACATTGCCACTGTCATGCTGGGAACCAGAGCCACGCCAGAGGCACTTGCAAGCATTCGTGAAGCTTTTGGACTTAATCGCTCTTGGTTAGAGCAGTATCTTTCCTGGATTAGTGGAGTAGTCACCGGCGATCTGGGCGAGGCTTACACGGGGCAGTATGTAATTGCAACAGAGATTATTCAGCGCCTTGAACCAACTTTAATTCTTACATTTGGTTCATTGTTTATCGCAATCCCAATCGCCTTAGTGATTGGCGTTTATTCAGCGATGAACTTCAAACGTTGGCGTGGAGCTTCGGTAGATGGATTGGCGCAAGTAGGTCTGGCTATCCCTCAATTCTTTTTAGCATTAGTGCTCGTGCTCATTTTCGCTGTGAAGCTAGGTTGGCTTCCTGCAACTGGCTATGTGTCGATATTCGATGATCCTTTAGTTGCTCTACGTTCAATGGTCTTACCGGTTGCTACCTTGAGTTTGGGAATCACGGCTGTATTTACACGTTTTGTACGAACATCAATGATTGAACAGATGAACGAAGATTACATGCGTACAGCCAAGGCGAAGGGACATACTGCCCGATCCGCGGCAATCGTTCATGGGTTGCGCAACGCGGCAATTCCCCTTGTAACAACTGGAGCGCTACAAATCGGCGCCCTTATCGCTGGCTCAGTTGTCGTGGAGAATGTTTTCGTCCTACCTGGTATCGGACGGTTGCTTTTGACGTCCGTCATGACCCGCGAGGCGATAACGGTGCAATCTCTTGCCTTAGTAATTTTAATGATCATCCTCACAATGAATTTGCTCATGGATGTTTTATATGGAGTTTTGGATCCTCGCATTAGATATAGGGAGAGCCGCCAATGAAAACTTCGGATATAACGCAGAGTGTTCCTAATATTCGAGTGCGTTCGGCGATGAAGTCTCCACAGTTAATTCTAGGAGTTGGCCTCACGGGATTCGTCCTAATAGTCACGTTCATCTCATTTTTTTGGACTCCTTGGGACCCGATTGGAATTGATGTAGAAAGCAGGTTGCTTCCACCAAACTCCTCTCATTGGTTCGGTACCGACCGATTAGGACGTGATCTTCTCTCGCAGATTATGGTGGGCAGTCAAAACACGCTTTACGTCACCTTAGTTTCCACTCTTATTGGCGTTGTATTCGGTACCTCACTGGGTCTGGCAGCGGCCGGCTCGGGACGACGTTGGGGCGCAGTATTTACGCGCATCTCGGATATAGGAATTGCACTACCCAGCATTCTTATCGCACTCGTTCTTGCAACCACCCTCGGCCCCGGAAGAGCGAGCGTTATTGTGGCCATCAGCTTTTGGTTCGTCCCTGTCACTGCACGCGTAGTTGTGGGTCCTGCTCGACAAGTTCTAGCGTTGGATTTTGTTGAAGCGGCGATGACACATGGGCGCAGTCGGATGTACATTCTCTTTCGACAGGTTTTGCCGAATATCGCACCCATTGTGATTGTGCAGACTTCTATGATGTTTGCAGCAGGTATCTTGATTGAGGCCTCACTTTCATTTCTCGGAGTCGGTGCTCAACCTCCGACAACTTCGTGGGGCAAGATATTGATGGATTCACAGCCCTTAGTTCAACAGGCGCCTTATTACACGCTTTTGCCTGGAGCTTTCGTTGTGATTACTGTGCTTGCCTTTAACCTTCTCGGTGATGGTTTGGCAGTTCTCTTGGATCCACAACAATCGAAAAAAGGGGTTGTCTGATGTTAGAGATCAATAATCTTCGCATCAGTATTGCTGGCAGAACCCTTGTAAAGATTGATCATCTCACCGCTGCACCCGGCGAGCGATTAGGTCTTGTTGGCGAATCCGGATCGGGAAAGACTTTGACTGTGCTGAGTATTCTCGGCCTACTCCCATCAATGATGGATGTGGAAGGTTCGATTATTTTTGCCGGACAAGAGCTTCTTGGCAAGCCCGAAGATGAACTTGCCACGATCCGTGGTCGTGATATTGCGATGGTCTTTCAAGATCCAAGTCGATCACTCAACCCCACGATGAAGGTCGGACGCCAAATAGGAGAGACTCTTCATCTGCATACGAAGTTATCGAAATCCGAGATTGCGCAAAAAACCCTTGAACTCATGCATAGCGTCCAACTTCAACATCCAGAGAAGCTTGTTTCGCGTTACCCGCATGAATTATCTGGAGGGCAACAGCAGCGAGTTATGATTGCCGCAGCAATTGCATGTCAGCCGAAGTTATTGATTGCCGACGAACCCACCACCGCACTTGACGTTACGGTTCAGCAGGGAGTTCTTAAATTGCTTTTGAAGCTCAGTCGCGAGAGCGATATGGCTATGATTTTCGTTAGTCATAACCTCGGAGTAGTTCAGGCAGTAAGTGAGCGAATCGCGGTAATGCATGATGGTGAAATCGTTGAGCTTGGTCTAACTACTCAAATCCTTGATTCCCCTGGTGCTGCGTACACGAAAGAGCTCATTGGTGCCAACCCCAGCATCCCAGATGCCCAAGAGTTACGTCGTTTATTGGGTACCCGTTTCCCAACTGGTAAAGGAGTTTAGAGTGCCTCTTGTCAGCGCCACTAACCTTAAGTTTCGATACGCAACATCGGGGCCATGGACAATTAATGATGTCTCACTGTCAATCGATTCAGGCACTAGTGTTGGAATTGTTGGCGAATCGGGTTCGGGAAAGTCCACCATCATTCGACTCCTTTCTGGCTTGCTCACGGCGCAAGAAGGAGACGTAACTGTCGATGGGAAGAATCTAGGCGAGTGGTCTAAAGAGTCACCTCGCGAGTTGCGCCGCTTTGGTCAGCTGGTTTTTCAGAGCCCTCGTCGCTCTTTCGATCCACGCATGCGTTTAGGTCGTGCTTTATCAGAGCCAATCCGCGCTTTAGAAAAACGTGTGCCCGATACGGACGAACTTGGATCGTGGATGTCGAGCGTTGGCCTAAGCCCAGAACTTCTCGATCGCTATCCTCATCAACTTTCCGGAGGTCAACTACAGCGGGTCAGTCTTGCCCGAGCAATGTCGATTGGACCACAAGTCCTCTACGCCGATGAGCCAACCAGTAGTTTGGATGTCTCTGTGCAGGCTCAGGTGCTCAATCTTCTGATGGAGCTGCGAATCGATCTGGGACTCACTCTCGTTCTAGTTTCCCACGATCTTGCTGTGGTCGGTCGCATGTGCGAGCGGATCATTGTGATGAGTGCCGGCGCGGTTGTGGAAGAGGGCAGCGCAATCGACATCCTTACAAATCCGCAGCATGAATACACGATCGGATTGGTTGAAGCGGCCAAGGCTGTGAGCCTCAAGCACGCTTAATAACGACATTTATAACCAGCTATAGATAGCGTTTGCCTGTGATTTCAAGCGATGGGCTTTTTTGGATGAATGGTCGTTTAGCGACCGAGCTTCTAGAGGTATCGCATGATCCAGCAGATCTTCAGAGGAGTGGTTTTTGGGCCGTATCGACAACTTTTGAAGGCGCTTTTACCGCTGCCCGTTTTGGTCGAGTCGTTGAGGCTAGCTTTCCACACCATGAGTGGAAAAAGCTGGAAGGTGATTGGAGCTCTTCGCGCTCTGAAGCTGAGTACATGGAATATGTCAGAGAAATTCGCACGGCAATTGCAGATGGTTGGGTCTATCAAGTAAATGCCTGCCGAGAGTTATCGACACCTTTGCATGAAGGGCGCAACCTTCGCGGCCTATTCTCGGAGATTCTCGTGCATAATCCTGCGCCGTGGGCAAGCTATCTAGAGATTCCAGAGTTAAATATCGCATCGGCTTCACCTGAGTTATTTTTAAAACGTTTCGGAAATAAAGTACGAACCTCGCCGATTAAAGGAACACAACTTCCGGGTCAAAGACATTTTGGCGCCAAAGATATGGCTGAGAATGTAATGATCGTTGATCTTATGCGAAACGACTTAGGTTCCATTTGTAAAAATGGTTCGGTATCTGTGCCGCGCTTATTGGCCTCTGAACCACATCCTGGTTTAGTGCATTTAGTAAGTGATATTGAGGCTGAGCTTCGTGATGGAATTTCCTGGAGTGAGATTTTTTCTGCACTACAACCACCTGGATCAATTAGCGGAGCACCGAAGTCATCGGCAGTTACAGTAATTCAGGAGCATGAATCTGCACGCGGGCCGTACTGCGGAGCCCTTGGTTGGGTGGAAGGTGATCAATGCGAACTATCAGTTGCTATTCGAATCTTCTTTAAAGATGGCTCGCTTCGATTCGGTACAGGGGCGGGCATAACATGGGGCAGTGATGCCGCCAGCGAATGGGAAGAGACGCAGTTGAAGGCGCGCAGATTAATCTCGATTGCCGGGGGAGCGCTTTCATGAAGATCTCATATGACGGTGCACTCGTTGATATTGAAAACGCTCCCTGCACTTCGACTGGCTGGTTAATCGGCGCCGGAATTTTTGAAACAATTCGCACGGTCAATGGCCTCGCCTATGCATTTACCCGACACATGGATCGTGCACAAAAGAGTGCACTGATTAAGCGTTTGGAATTTCCAAATACTGCTTTGATTGAATCTGCAGTTAATGAATTACTAATGGCAGAGCCGCTACCAGATGGGCTCCTACGAATCTCCTTTGATAAAGATGGAAGTTGGGCGGCAGTACACCTTCCATATGAAGCGCCTGCGAAGGCGGCAAAGATTCGCATTCACCCTCAGGCTCTGGTTTCACATGGAGAGACGATTAAGAGCTATCCATATGGCGATCGACTAGCCATTCTTGAGGAAGCGAAGTCGCTCGGCTTTGATGAGGCGATTATTACCAGCACCGAAGGAAATATTTGCGAGGGTGCCGTTTCAAACATCATTCTTCTAATCGATGGAGAGTGGATTACACCTCCGACAAGTGATGGAGTTTTGCCTGGAATCATGCGTGGACTAGTCCTCGACTACTGCGATGTGAAGATTGCCCCGCTTCATATTTCGCGAATTAATAACGTGGAGTCGGCTATTTTGCTCAGTAGTCTGCGAATCGCACAGACCATCGAATCTATTGATGGACGCACATTGGCGCCATCACAGGCCTTTTCGGAAGAAATCCAAGCAATGGCCGTGCTTCATTCGGTAGGCTGAGCACATGTCCTCGATAGATATCACGGTAGATGGTCAAGCGCGCTCGGTGGAGTCCGATGTGCGCCCTACCAATCTCTTTGCCGAGAATAAAGATGTCGTCGTTGCACGAATTAATGGCGTGCTCAAAGATCTTTGGAGTGATTTGTCTGCCGGAGATGTTGTTGAAGGTGTTTCTATCTCATCTCCAGATGGCCTTGCAGTACTGCGCCATTCAACCGCGCATGTTATGGCTCAAGCCGTGCAAGAGATTTATGCAGATACAAAGCTTGGAATTGGACCTCCTATTGTGGATGGTTTTTACTACGACTTTGATCCTGTCAATACTTTCAATCCAGATGATTTGGTAAAGATTGAAAGCGCAATGCGCAAGATCATAAAAGAGGGTCAACGCTTCAGGAGACGTGTTACTACCGAGAGTGATGCACTCAAGGAGTTGGCTCATGAGCCTTACAAATGCGAACTTATCGGTATTAAAGGGCCGGCAGGGGATGAAGCCAGCGTTGAAGTTGGCGGTAGTGAGCTCACTATTTATGAGAATTTAGGACGCGATGGCAATCCTGTATGGAGTGATCTGTGCAGAGGCCCACATCTGCCATCAACGAAACACATTCCAGCATTTAAGTTGATGCGCACAGCGGCTGCATATTGGCGCGGCTCTGAAAAGAATCCAATGCTGCAACGCATTTACGGTACGGCCTGGCCGAGCCAGGATGAACTCAATGCCTATCTCGAACTTCTTGCCCAGGCTGAAAAGCGCGATCACCGTCGCCTTGGGACTGAACTTGATCTCTTTTCATTTCCAGAGGAGATTGGTTCGGGATTAGCGGTATTTCACCCTAAAGGTGGAATTGTTCGCCGGGCGATGGAGGATTACTCGCGGACACGCCATGAAGAAGAGAATTATGAATTTGTCTATTCACCGCATTTAACGAAGGCCGCTCTCTTTGAAACTTCGGGCCACTTGCAGTGGTATGCAGAAGGAATGTATCCACCAATGATTTTGGATGAAGAGTTTCACGCCGACGGAACGATTAAGCGCGCTGGGCAAAAGTATTACATGAAGCCCATGAACTGCCCTTTCCACAATCTTATTTATAAATCACGCGGGCGTTCATATCGCGAACTTCCATTGCGCTTGTTCGAATTCGGTACCGTCTATAGATATGAAAAATCCGGCGTACTGCATGGAATCACGCGTGCTCGTGGCTTCACTCAAGATGATGCGCATATTTACTGTACAAAAGATCAGATGGTGGGCGAGCTCGATTCACTTCTGACTTTCGTATTGAACTTACTTCGCGATTATGGCCTCAATGATTTCTATCTTGAACTATCCACTCGCAACCCAGAGAAATCTGTCGGAGAAGATAATGATTGGGAAGAGGCGACACAGGCGCTTAGAAAAGCGGCAGAGGCGCAGAAACTTGAACTTGTATTAGATGAGGGTGGCGCGGCTTTTTACGGACCTAAAATCTCAGTGCAGGCTAAAGATGCCATTGGCCGCACCTGGCAGATGTCCACGATTCAAGTTGATTTTCAACTTCCGCAGCGCTTCGAACTTGAATACGCCGCAGCCGATGGTTCGCGTCAACGTCCGGTAATGATTCACCGCGCACTCTTTGGTTCGATCGAACGTTTCTTCGGAGTGTTAACCGAGCACTATGCAGGTGCATTCCCACCATGGCTGGCCCCTGTCCAAGCAATTGGAATTCCAGTTGCCGAAGAGTTTGCCGACTACCTAGCCGATGTCATGGGCCAGATGCGCAAAGCTGGAATCAGAACAGAGCTCGATAGCTCCGATGATCGCATGCAGAAAAAGGTTCGCAATGCTCAGATGCAGAAGATTCCATTTATGGTCATTGCTGGAGCTGAGGATCAAGCGGCCGGGGCAGTCTCATTTCGCTATAGAGATGGTGAGCAGAAAAATGGCGTCCCCATCGCCGATGCCATCGCTGAGATTAAAAAGAGCGTCCTCGAACGCACACAGGTCTAACGATGAGCATTGATGGCGCTGGATTTCCAGATGGTTGGGCGCGATTGTGGGCGCCGCATCGTCTTGATTATCTTCGTGGCGAAAACCGACCACTTGAGGGCAATGACATTGAATGTCCTTTCTGTCGCATCCCGCAGTTAAGTGATGCAGAAGGATTAATCGTTCATCGGGGCCTTCATGCATATGTTGTAATGAATTTGTACCCCTACAACCCGGGACACTTACTTGTCTGCGCCTATCGACACGTTGCAGATTTAACGGATTTAACTACCGAAGAGCGCAATGAAATCACGGCATTGACCGCTCATGCGATGATGACAATCCGCAAGGTTTCAGCACCTGAGGGTTTTAACTTAGGAATGAATCAAGGTGCAATTTCTGGCGCTGGTGTCGCAGACCATATTCACCAACATTTAGTGCCTCGCTGGAGTGGTGATGCAAATTTCATGCCGATCATTGGGCGCACGAAAGTTATTCCGCAGTTATTGATGTTGACTCGAGATGAGATTGCAGCTGCCTGGTAGTTAGTTGTTAAGTTGCGACAGGTAGTTCTTAACAATATCTACGCCAATTCCCTTTTCAATCCATAAGGGGATAGCTGGAAATAACATTCCAGCGGCAAATGCACTACTACCAAGTGAAGTGGTTAGCTCCATGTATTCGTCTCGAAACTCTTGAACTAGAAGCTCATGCTCTGGCTCACATGCAATATCTTGTGGAGGCGTTGTGCTGTAGTCCACAATCCGCATTGTCTTAAGAGAAATCAAAGCGCACGGTAACCCTAAATCATCATGTAATACTAAAAATGGTGTTGCCATATGATCAAAGACTCTATTTGCGAGCATGACTGCATCATCAAAATCGGCCTCTAGATTCTCTAACTGCGTCACCACGACGATGCGTGGTGTTTGCAGCTCATCTATGGCACGCCAGATATCGATTGTTATTTGATCAATTCCAGTAGATGGATTTACGACAAAGATCGCACAGTCAGATTGGGCCTCGGCGGCGAGTGATGTATGGCCATGAAAGGCTTTTGCTACGGCCTCTGGATGTGCGCTCTCATGGCCATAGACGGCGATAGAGAGCGTGGATGCGGTGGAATTCACCTGCTCAGCCTACGATGGGTGGTGATGATTAGTCGCATTGTGAAACCCGCCGTTACGAGATTCATAACACCCGTAGCCGCCTTTGCCGTGCGCCTGGGAATTACGCCAAATGCCGTCACATGGGTAGGTGCTATCGGAGTCGTAGCTTCCTCTCTCTATTTCTACCCGCGTGGAGATTTCTTTCTCGGTACTGCCGTTATCTCCTTCTTTGCCCTTAGCGATCTCTTCGATGGAACGATGGCACGTATTTCTCACGCTGGTGCAAGTCGATGGGGAGGGTTTCTCGATTCCACGATTGACCGGATAACTGACTCCGCCGTATTAATTGGTCTCCTGATATTTCTGATTGATACGGAAGATCAACTCGCCATCGTCGTAGTTGTAGCTTCAGTGACTGGGATACTTGTGCCTTACATTCGCGCAAAGGCCGAGATATTCGGGATTGCATGTTCAGGTGGAATTGCCGAGCGGACAGAGCGTTTAGTTATTTCCTTATCGGCGATCGCATTGGATGGTCTCGGCCTTCCTTATGCCTTAACTATTGGAATGTGGCTACTTGCGATATTGGGCATCATCACCGTTACGCAACGGTTGATGATTATTAGAGGTCATCACAATAAATGATGGAGAGAGTCACCTCATGGGGTTATTTTGCTGCCTGGCGTTTACTGCGCTGGCTACCTGAAAACTTTGTTTACAGAACAGCCTATAAAATCTCAGATCTCTTAACTAAGAGAAATGGTGCCAGTGTTCAACGCTTGCGCTCAAATCTGGCTCGAACACAGCCATCGATTACCTCTCTTGATTTAGATTTACTGGTCTACCGAGGAATGCGCTCCGCAATTAGATACTGGTGCGATACTTTCAGACTTCCTGATTGGTCGCTAGAGCGCATTCAAAATACCGTTACTACTACGAATGAGTATTTACTTCTCGATGCGATCACCGCAGGCACGGGCGCCATTGTCACATTGCCACACGTTGGAAATTACGATCACGCAGCAGCTTATTTCTGCGGAAAAGGTGCACGCCTGGTAACCGTTGCAGAGCACCTAAAACCTGAAGCTCTCTTTAAGAAGTTCATGGCATATCGTGCCGCTTTCGGAATGGAGGCGCTGCCTCTTGATGGTCGAGTGATCCCCACATTGGCCCTGCGATTAAGGGCTGGATGTGTCGTTGCCCTTGCCGCTGATAGGGATTTATCCCGCTCTGGAATTAATGTGAATTTCTTTGGGGGACCGGCACGAATGCCAGCTGGCCCAGCGGTTCTTGCCTTAAAAACGCAAGCGCCACTCCTTTATGCGATGGTTTCATATACTGAGTCGGGAATACATATCGATTTTGAAAAGGTTCCAATGCCAACTTATGGAAGTGAGAGCGAGAAAATAGCTGCGATTATTCAGAGTAGCGCCGACCTCTTTGCTAAGGGAATCGCAGCCCATCCTCAAGATTGGCACATGATGCAGCGCATTTGGGTCGATGGAGATTTCAAGGAGCGCGGTTAATGATTTCAGAAAAGTTAAGGATTGGGATTGTCTGTCCTTATGGTTGGGACACACCTGGTGGAGTTCAAAATCACGTCCGTGATTTAGCAGAGTTTCTTATCGAAGCTGGTCACAATGTATCGGTTTTGGCACCGGTCATTGATGAGAGCGTACTGCCACCCTATGTTGTCAATGCAGGAAAACCGATTTCAATTCCATATAACGGTGCAGTGGCCCGCGTTCTCTTTGGTCCAATTGCCTTTGCGCGAGTACGTCAGTGGATCGCATCTGGTAATTTCGATATTTTGCATCTGCATGAACCTGCGATTCCATCCATCTCTTTGCTTGCCTGCTGGGCCGCTGAAGGCCCGATGGTTGGAACCTTTCACGCCGCGGCTAAGCACCAAAAAGTCATTTATGCCATTGGCCCAATCCTTGAACCGGCGATTGAAAAACTATCAGCTCGAATTGCAGTCTCAGAGGCTGCGCGTCTGACTCTTACAAATCACTTAGAGACCGATGCAGTAGTGATTCCGAATGGAATCTATGCCAAGCGATATGCAAATGGCGTTCGGCAGGATAAATGGTCTGGAAACACAATCGGCTTCATTGGTCGCTTTGAAGAGCCGCGAAAAGGTCTTCAAGTTCTGCTCGATGCACTTCCCATGATTGCGCGTTTTGCACCTGATGTAAGAGTTCTAGTTGCCGGTCCAGGGGATTCGCAAGAGGTCTTGAAATCTATTGATCCTCAGCTTCGACACCGCTTTGAATTCTTAGGAAGAATTAGTGAGAGCGAAAAAGCAGATTTTATGTCTTCAGTTGCAATCTATGTTGCACCTAATACAGGGGGAGAGTCATTCGGAATTATTTTAGCTGAAGCCCTCGCTGGAGGCGCATGTGTTGTCGCAAGTGATATTGCAGCATTTGATTCACTTCTTGGGAGCGGCGAATTTGGAGCGTTATTTACCTCAGAGGATTCAACGGATTTAGCAAAGATAGTTATTGATCTTTTGCGCGATGAGAGTAAACGCAATGAACTCTCAGTCAAAGGTAAGGCCCATGCCCAGATTTTTGACTGGGAAGTTGTCGCAGATCAGATATTTTCGATCTATGAGATGGCCATGGTTGGCGGCGAAAAGATAACTCTCACCTCGGAGAACCGTTCATGGAACCGTTTTCTATCAAAGGATGGCGGTAAACCGTGAAAACAACATTGGCAGTTGCCTTGATTATTCTCATTACGCTCTGGTACTTGTCATTTCTGGCAACGCGTCTGGATCGACTCCACCACCGCGTTGAAACGAGTTGGGCAAATCTAGATGGCCTACTTCAGCGCCGTGCAGCGATTGCATTAGAGCTAGCACGCAGCGATTTCGCCGATCCAGCCTCATCCCTGCTCTTAACAGCCTCGGCATATCAAGCGCGAGAGGCGACCGTAAAAGAGCGTTCTGCCGCTGAGATGTCATTGACGGGGGCGCTTAGCCTTTTAACGATAGATGGAAAGATCCATGCCAACGAGGGTGAACAGATATTGCTTGAGGAGTTAAGTGCACTTACTGCCAAAATTGCAATCGCAATAGCGATTCATACCGATGCCGTTTCTTCGACACAAAAGGTAAGAAAAAAACTGGCGATTCGTCTATTTCGCCTAGCGGGGACTGCGCCATTGCCCGTTACTTATGAGTTTGAGTTCGATGCGCTATAAGAAAATATTACTTGCATCCCTAGTGATTTCACTGCTCACTAGTTGCTCTACCATCTCATCGACTATTAAATCAGTCACACCTAAACCTATTGAGAAAAATCTATTAAGTGGCCGAGATGGTTCAAATGGTCCAGTTCTCGTCGTCAAGATAGATGATACAAATGCCGCTCATCCTCAGATAGGACTAGAGGATGCCGATGTTGTTTATATTGAACAGGTCGAGGGTGGATTAACTCGATTAGCTGCAGTTTTCTCTTCAGTCATTCCAATGCGAATTGGGCCAGTTCGAAGTGCGCGCATTTCAGATATTGAAATCATGAGTCAGTATGGAAGAGTCGCATTTGCATACAGTGGAGCCCAGAAAAAACTCTTGCCTGTTATTGCAGCGGCCAATCTTGCGAACTTAGGTGCTCAGGCACAGCCACCGAGTATTTACACAAAGGATCCGGCACGCAATGCTCCATATTCAATGGTGCTGCGCGCTGATCTCTTGATGCAAAAAATTATTGACAAGGGGTACGTCGTCGACTCAGCAAAATCTGTGGGTTGGAAATTCGCCCCTGTCGATTCTCAAGGTGTGGCAATTTCGCAGGTAGTCATGCACTGGCCAGCGGCTACTTACAGCGCAGTATGGTCGGAAGCTGAAAAGCGATGGCTCTTGAGCCATAACAATGAGCCGGATTTATCTGAGACTGGAAAACGCCTTGGTCCGACAACTCTGGTAATCCAGATGGTCTCTATTACGGCATCCGAATATGGAGATAAGTTCGGAGGAGTGACTCCCTTTTCAAATACCGTCGGCACCGGTACGGGTTACATTTTGCGTGATGGTAAAAGCTACACAGCGACGTGGAGCCGTCCTTCCAGTGAGGTTGGAACAACGTGGAGCGCTTTAGATGGCGGTGAAATTACCTTCGCACCAGGGCAGGTATGGGTGGCTCTGAGCGATCAAGAGCCTGATTTCACGCTAATACCAGTGAGCGCGAGCGCCTCACCAACAAAGTAGGATATCCCTCTACAGATATCCACAACATT
>CAEZUG010000023.1_pt1 | contig 15695 bp, 15 predicted proteins | sample 7264411 | NCBI WGS metagenome assembly CAEZUG01 (sample SAMEA6813824, study PRJEB35770) | uncultured Actinomycetes bacterium | biome: Freshwater; feature: Freshwater reservoir; material: water | place: Czech Republic | collected 2016-04-20 | depth 0.5m m | reverse complement strand
GGTTGCCCTATACACGCTTTCCAAGCGTGCGCACTCGGCCGCTATGCGAATCCTCCCGAGGGGAGCACTCTATCGGTGGCTATAACTATGATTACGCCAGATCCCTCGTACGGCGTTACCGTACTGAACTCCCCCAGGGCAGGAATGCAGCAAGGGTAGGTACGCTCTGGCGGGTGTACGAGGGGTCCTTTAAATTAAGGCGCAGATGAGTAGGAATAGAGGAGCTCGGCGATGTCATTAGCTTTGTATCGTAAGTATCGCCCATCCGTATTTGCCGATGTTATTGGCCAGGAACATGTAACCGTTCCATTGTCGAATGCTTTAACTGGTGATCGTACACACCATGCATATTTATTTTCAGGTCCACGCGGTTGCGGAAAAACATCGAGTGCACGAATCATGGCGCGCTCGCTCAACTGTGAAAAAGGTCCAACACCCAATCCATGTGGTGAGTGCCAATCATGTAAAGATTTAGTTGCGAACGGTCCAGGTTCATTAGATGTTATCGAGCTGGATGCTGCGACGCATGGTTTAGTCGATGATGCACGCGATCTACGCGATAAAGCTTTCTTTGCACCTGTTCAAGGTCGGTACAAGATTTATATTATTGACGAGGCGCATCAACTCGGACCTGGCGCAGCAAATGCGCTTTTGAAAGTTGTGGAAGAGCCACCTCCCCACGTTATATTTATTTTTGCAACGACCGAGCCAGATAAGTTAATTGCAACTATCCGCTCGCGAACACACCACTACCCATTCCGATTAGTACCACCCGGAATCTTGGCTGCGCATTTAGAAAAGATTTGTAACCTTGAAGGCGTAAGCGTTGCTAAAGGTGTAATTCCACTAGTCGTACGTGCATCTGGCGGCTCAGTTCGAGATGCCTTATCTGTGCTTGGACAACTACTTGCAGGCGCAGGCACTGATGGCGTTAGTTATGACATTGCGATTCAACTACTTGGTTTTACTGATGGCGCTTTATTAGATGATGCAATCGATGCAATTGCAGCTCACGATGGTGCAACGTTGTTCAAGACCATCGACCGTGTCATCGAATCCGGCCACGACCCACGCAGATTCACCAGCGATATGTTGGAGCGAATCCGTGACTTAATGATCGTCGATGCGCTAAAGGATTCAACGGCTAACTCGATCCTGCGCGATATGCCCGATGATCAGATGGAGCGGATGCGCAATCAGGCGGCACATATTGGGGCGGCTAACCTGTCTCGCGCCGCCGATATCGCCGCTGAAGGCCTTACCCAGATGCGTGGGGCAACTGCGCCACGTCTGATTCTCGAGCTCATTTGTGGCCGCATACTGCTACCGATCGGTGATTCAAGTGAGTCCGGAATGCTCTCCCGCATTGAACGATTAGAGCGCGCAGAAAACTTAGCCCCGATGACTACAACACCAACAGTTTCAAAATTGGTTGAGAAGGCAGTTGCGAGTGTTGAAGTTAAGAAGAGTGATGAAGCAGAGGTTACAGCTGACGTCAAAACGTCTGTGTCAGCGGAACCTGCTGCAAGTCACTCTTCTCCTAAAGTGCACGGTGCTTTCGATATCACTGCATTGCGTCGCGCATGGCCCGATGTAATCGAAGATGTAAAGAAGCGACGCAGACTTACATGGTCACTGCTAAGTGCGTCCGCTCAAGTATTAGCCGTTGATGACACCGCAATCACAATTGGAATCGTTAACGCAGGTGCACGTGATTCATTTATTCGATCTGAGTCCGATGAGATTTTACGTAAAGCATTTGTAGATGTTGTTGGAATCGATCGTCGCATTGAATGCGTCGTAGATCCTTCAATCGATACCAATACTCCGCTAGCTCGTGAGACAAGAACGTCAGAGGCACCAACAGATAAGGTTTTACTTTCAGGGGCTGCACTATTGGCGCAAGAGCTCGGCGCCAAAGTAATTGAGAAGTAAATAGATGTCAGGAATGTATGAAGGCGCGATTCAAGATCTCATTGATGCTCTAGGTCGCTTGCCTGGTATTGGACCAAAGTCTGCTCAACGAATCGCTTTTCATATTTTGCAGGCCGAACCCGAAATCGCTGCAGCGCTAGTTGATTCGATTCGTACAGTTAAAGAGCGCGTTAAGTTTTGTACAACATGCGGAAATGTTTCCGAAGAAGATGAGTGCCGAATCTGCAGAGATCCACGGCGCGATAACACATCCATTTGTGTTGTCGAAGAGAGTAAAGATGTCATTGCTATCGAGCGCACTCGCGAATTTCGGGGTAAGTATCACGTGCTCGGCGGTGCGATCTCTCCGATCGATGGAATCGGTCCGGAGCAGCTACGTATCCGCGAATTAATGGCTCGGCTGAGCGATCCCGGTATCACTGAGGTTATTTTGGCGACCGATCCAAACCTTGAGGGGGAGGCAACGGCGACCTATTTAGCTCGAATGATTAAGCCCCTCGACATAAAGGTCTCTCGCCTAGCCTCGGGTCTGCCAGTCGGTGGAGATCTTGAGTATGCCGACGAGGTCACGCTCGGGCGAGCATTTGAGGGGCGCCGTAACGTTTAATCTCATTATGCGGTACGCACACCATCTCACATAGTAAGAAAAGCCGAAAATTGGTTAGCACCACATAAGAAAATAGTCCACCATTACTACATGGGACTTATTGTTCAGAAATACGGCGGCTCTTCGGTGGCCGATGCCGCCGGAATGAAGCGGGTTGCCAATCGCATCGTGGCGGCCAAGCGGGACGGAAACCAGGTCGTTGTGGTGGTTTCGGCCATGGGCGATACGACCGATGAGCTGATTGATTTAGCAAAGCAGATCACACCGATTCCATCTGGGCGCGAACTAGATATGTTGCTCACGGCCGGAGAGCGAATCTCTATGGCCTTGCTTGCTATGGCGATTGCAAACTTGGGACATGAGGCGCGCTCTTTCACTGGCAGTCAGGCTGGGGTAATAACAACTTCAGCACACGGTCGCGCTCGCATTATCGATGTAACACCTGGACGAATTCAAGAGGCGTTGAAAGAGGGCGCAATTGCAATCGTTGCAGGTTTTCAAGGAATCTCGCAAGATACAAAAGACATAACAACTCTCGGCCGCGGCGGAAGTGACACAACTGCAGTTGCGCTAGCCGCAGCCCTTGAAGCCGATGTCTGTGAAATCTATACCGATGTTGATGGTGTATTTAGTGCCGATCCACGCGTTGTACCGAATGCACGCAAATTGAAATCAGTTACATACGATGAAATGTTAGAGCTAGCGGCAAGCGGTGCAAAGGTTTTACATCTACGTTGTGTTGAATATGCACGCCGCTACGACTTACCTATTCACGTTCGTTCATCTTTTTCTACCAACGAGGGAACTTGGGTGGTTAAGAATCATCCAGAAGGAGCAGAAATGGAACAAGCAATCATCTCAGGCATCGCACACGATAAGAGCGAAGCAAAGATCACTATCGTCGGCGTACCTGACCGCACGGGTGTTGCCGCGCGCATCTTTCAAGCGATCGCCGATGCCGATATCAACATCGACATGATTGTTCAAAATGTTTCTGCTGCAGCAACTGGATTAACAGATATCTCATTTACTTTACCAAAAGACGAAGGCGCCGATGCCACTGCTGTGCTTCAAAAACTTCAGGGCGAAGTTGGTTTTGTCTCAATTCAATATGATGATCAAATTGGAAAGCTTTCATTAGTCGGCGCTGGAATGCGATCGCATCCCGGTGTGACAGCAACCTTTTTCGCCGCGCTTTCAAACGCCGGAGTAAACATTGAAATGATTTCAACCTCCGAGATCCGTATCTCAATTATCTGTCGAGAGGCCGATGTTGAGCGTGGAGTTAAGGCTGCCCATACTGCTTTTGGCCTTGACGCCGATCAGAGCGAAGCCGTTATCTATGGCGGTACGGGTCGATGAGTAAACCGTCATTGGCCGTCGTTGGAGCAACCGGGGCAGTCGGAACGGTGATGCTTGGAATTCTCTCTGAGCGCCCAGATGTATGGGGAGAGATCCGTTTAATCGCATCTGCACGAAGTGCCGGCAAGAAACTAATGTGCCGCGGTGAAGAGTTAACAGTTGTTGCGCTAACACCTGAGAGCTTTGATGGAATAGATGTTGCAATGTTTGATGTCCCTGATGAGATTTCAGCGGAGTGGGCACCGATTGCAGCATCGCGCGGCGCAGTCGTTGTAGATAACTCCGGAGCCTTTCGAATGGATGTCGATGTTCCTCTAGTTGTTCCTGAAGTTAATCCGCAAGATGTAAAGAATCGCCCGCGCGGAATTATTTCGAATCCAAACTGCACAACACTCTCAATGATTGTGGCCCTTGGTGCACTTCATCGTGATTACGAACTAAAAGAACTCGTTGTCTCTTCATATCAAGCTGCATCAGGTGCTGGTCAAGCCGGTATTGATATTTTGCGCGAACAGATTCAAATAGTTGCAGGAACAAATGCCGGTGATGTTGCAGGCGATCTTCGCGCAATTATCAAAGACAACGGACCTTTTCCTGCACCCCTTGCATTAAATGTTGTGCCTTGGGCTGGCTCGTTGAAAGCAGATGGATATTCATCTGAAGAACTCAAAGTGCGTAATGAATCCCGTAAAATTTTAGGTCTACCCAATTTGAAAGTTGCAGCGACCTGCGTGCGAGTTCCTGTGCTTACAACACATTCGCTGACGGTACATGCAGTATTTGCAAAAGAGCCATCTCGTAAAGGCGCACAAGAGATCTTGCAAAATGCCGCTGGAGTTAAGTTAGTTGATGACCCTGAAAACTATAAGTTTCCTACTCCCGCCGACGTTGTAGGCACCGACCCAACATGGGTGGGTCGCGTACGTAAAAGCATAGATAATCCAATGGCTCTGGATATGTTCGTATGTGGCGATAACTTGCGCAAGGGTGCGGCCTTAAATACGGCGCAGATAGCCGAGCTTCTCGCGATAGAGTTCACATCATGAGTATCAAAGAGAGTTTGCGAGCCGACTTAACCGAGGCGATTCGTGGTCGTAATGAGATTACGTCGAGCACAATTCGAATGGTCCTTACTGCAATCACCAATGAAGAAGTTGCCGGCAAAGAGGCTCGAGTTTTAAGTGATGACGAAGTTATTACCGTCCTATCGCGCGAGGCGAAAAAGCGTCGTGAGGCCTCTGAAGCTTTTGAATCCGCAGGCCGCGCCGACAAGGCCGCTCTTGAAAAGGCTGAGGGCGAAGTAATAGCCAAGTACTTACCCGCACAACTTGGCATTGATGAAATTAAGAAGATGATCTCAGATGCAATCACATCAACTGGTGCTGCAGGACCTGCCGATATGGGCAAAGTCATGGGCGCAGTTAAAGCATTAATCGCAGGAAAAGCCGATGGCTCCGTAGTTTCAACCCTAGTGAAGGAAGCGTTAAATAAATGAAATTTGAATATGCCACAGTCCCATTGCTCTCACATGCAACTAAGCAGATCCTTGATACTTGGGGCTCAGATGGTTGGGAGCTTGTGCAAGTTATTCCAGCACCAGGTACCGGTGAACAGTTAGTGGCGTACATGAAAAGAGAGATTAAATGAACACAGTAGATGTGCGCGCAAAGCTAATCGAACTTGGTCTTGAATTGCCAGTTGCTGCATTACCTATAGCGGCATATGTCCCAGCAATCCGTACTGGAAATATTGTCTTCACCGCTGGACAGCTGCCATTGGTAAATGGTGAAATGGCCGGCGCTGGCAAAGTTGGCGGAGAGATAACCCCAGAGCGGGCAAAGGAATTAGCCCAGATCTGCGCCCTCAATGCGATTGCTGCGGTAGCAACTGTGGCCGATATTAATAAGATTACAAAGATTGTTCGAGTCGTTGGTTACGTTAACGGAGTGCCTGGTTACATAAATGCACCAGTTGTTGTAAACGGAGCGAGTGAACTATTTATAGCTATCTGGGGTGATGGCGCAAAGCATGCACGTAGTGCAGTTGGAATTGCAGAGTTGCCACTTAACTCACCTATTGAAGTTGAGCTAACCGTAGAGATTACAGATTAAAAACCTTCGGAACTCACTTACCTCTTTTTGAGAGACGTTCGAAATCTGTAATCAAAACTGCGCGACCATCTAGTTTGATCCAGCCACGACCAGCAAAATCAGCCAGTGCTTTATTAACTGTTTCGCGCGAAGCTCCAACTAACTGTGCAAGCTCCTCTTGAGTTAAATCATGATGAACATAGAGACCCTCTGGGTTCTGCTTACCAAAACGCTCACCAAGATCGATGAGAGCTTTAGCAACACGACCAGGAACATCTGAGAAAACCAAATCACCTACGGCCTCATTTGTTCGACGTAGTCGTTGGGCTAGACGGCCAAGAAGATTAAGTGCAACTTCAGGATTTTCTGCAAGCCAAGGAACTAGAACTTTATGTCCGAGGCTAAGCAGTTTCGCATCTGTTACTGCCGTAGCAGTTGATGTGCGAGGACCTGGATCAAAGAGACTGAGTTCGCCGAACATTTCGCCGGGTCCAAGGATTGATAAAAGGTTTTCACGCCCATCACCGCTTGAAGTACCGAGCTTTAACTTGCCCTCAACTATTACGTATAAATGATCGCCTTCATCGCCTTCGGCAAATAGGACGTTGCCTTTTGAAATCTTGACTGATTCCATAGATGCTCGCAGTGAAGCGGAGGCGGCATCGTCAAGGGCTGTAAATAGAGGAGCTTTGCGGAATACATCTTGATCGTGGGTCACGAGGAGTACTTTAGCCTCATGCCCGCCGATAATGAAAGCCGCAAGCAGGCTCGGGCGGTTTACCGCATTCTTACTAAGACTTATCCAGATATTCGTTGTGAGCTAGATTTTGAAAACCCCCTGCAACTAATTATCGCTACGGTGCTGAGTGCGCAGTGCACAGACAAAAGGGTAAATCAGGTTACCCCACCACTCTTTAAGAAATATAAGAGTGTAAAAGCCTTTGCAAAGGCCGATTTAGAGGATATAGAGCGCCTCATCTTCTCAACCGGCTTTTATCACAGCAAGGCCCGCCATATCAAAGGCCTGTCAATAAAGATCCTCAATGAATTTGGCGGCGAAGTTCCAGCGACGTTGGAGGAGTTGATTTCATTGCCCGGGGTTGGACGTAAAACTGCCAATGTTGTTTTAGGACATGCATTTGATATTCCGGGAATAACGGTCGATACACATTTCGGTCGGCTCTCTCGTCGCTTCGGATGGACCAGCGAAAAGGATCCTGTGAAAGTTGAACATATTGTTGGTGAATTAATTCCTCAGCAGGAATGGACAAATCTATCGCAGCGCATGATTTGGCATGGTCGGCGCATCTGTCATTCTCGCAAACCTGCATGCGGTGTTTGTCCAGTTGCAAAGATCTGTCCTAGCGTTGGCATTGGTGAAATGAATGTAGAAAAAGCTATGCTGCTCGTAAAGACAGATAAGGATTTTCGTTGAAAAAAATATCCCTCGTACTCTCGTTACTCTTATTGAGTAGCTGCGCTGCACCGACGAAAGAAATCGCAGGACAGGTGATTTCCTGTTCAAGTATTACGAGTTATACGAATGAAACTTCGATAGTTTTGGATTGTTTAGATGGTGGCGATGGCGCGGCCATCGGTGGAATAAAAGGTCCTGCGATAATTAATGTTTGGGGTTCTTGGTGCGGGCCGTGCAAAGAAGAGATTCCCATCTTTAGATCTTTCTACGCAAAAACCAATGGGAAGCTGCAGTTAATCGGTGTCGATGTCGAAGAGTCCTCGATTGAAGCTGGACGCAGATTTGTTTTGAAGAACGGAATCACATGGCCAAATCTCTACGATAGAGATGGTCGCTCGCGAAAGTATTTTGGAATGGGAGTACCAGTTACTTGGTTTATTGCCCCAGATGGAAGCGTTGCCTATAAGCACATAGGCGTACTTAAGAACGAAATTGAACTAATTACGCTCACAAGTAAGTATTTAGGGGTAAAGCTTTAATCCTCATCCTTAGCGCCTTGCAAGCCTGCCGCTATCAACTTCATGATGTTTGGATCTGCCAAAGTCGTTGCATCGCCAACTTCGCGGTTTTCTGCAACGTCTCTTAGCAGGCGACGCATAATCTTGCCGCTACGAGTCTTTGGAAGTTCATTTACAATCAGAATCTGTCGTGGCTTTGCTATCGCTCCAATCTCTTTAGCAACGTGGTTTCGCAGTTGAGTATTGAGTTCATCACCATTTGCATGTTCAATACCAGAGCGCAAAATAACAAAGGCAACAATTCCTTGTCCCGTCATAGCATCAGAGGCACCAACAACGGCAGCCTCGGCTACTGCTTCATGTGAAACGAGGGCTGATTCAACTTCCGTTGTTGATATTCGGTGACCAGAGACATTCATGACATCGTCTACGCGACCGAGAAGCCAAATTGCACCATCGTCATCGAGCTTTGCACCGTCGCCAGCAAAATAGATTCCATTAAAGCGTGACCAATACGTTTCCTTATACCGTTCATCTTCGCCCCATACCCCGCGCAACATTGAAGGCCAAGGCTGATCAATAATTAAGTAACCACCATGTCCATCGGCAACTGGAGTGGCATTGTCATCTACAACTTTTGCACTGATACCTGGAATTGGACGCATCGCAGATCCCGGCTTTGTTGCAGTTATGCCAGGCAAAGGTGAAATCATGATCGCACCTGTTTCAGTCTGCCACCACGTATCAACAATTGGACAGCGATCTCCACCGATGATTTTGCGGTACCACATCCACGCTTCAGGATTAATAGGCTCACCAACGGAGCCCAATAAGCGAAGCGATTCCAAATTATGTGCCTGTGGAAATTCATCGCCCCATTTCATCCATGTGCGGATCAATGTTGGCGCGGTATACAGAATTGTTACACCGTACTTTTCAACGATCTCAAAAATGCGCCCTTTATGTGGCGTATCTGGGGTTCCCTCGTACATAACCTGGGTTGCCCCATTAATAAGTGGCCCATAGACAACATACGAGTGACCTGTAATCCAGCCAACATCGGCGGTACACCAATAAATATCGGTTTCAGGTTTTAAATCAAAGACAACTTTATGAGTGTATGCAACCTGCGTTAAATATCCACCAGTTGTATGAAAGATACCCTTTGGCTTAGCTGTTGTACCGGATGTATACAAAATAAATAGCGGGTGTTCAGCATCAAAGCTCTCTGCAACATGTTCGGCAGATTGGCGACCAACTATGTCATGCCACCAGATATCGCGATCTGTCCAGGCGGTCTCCTGCTTTGTGCGCGCAACAACTAACACTTTCTCGACATTGTGTTTGCCTTTTAGCGCCTCATCAACGGCAGGCTTTAAAGCAAAGGCTGCACCTTTTCTAAAACCTCCATCGGAAGTAATAACTAACTTTGCATCGGCATCTTGAATTCGAGATAACAATGCATCGGCGGAAAAGCCACCGAAGACAACTGAGTGCGGTGCACCGATACGGGCGCATGCCAACATTGCAATAGCCGCCTCTGGAATCATCGGCATATAGATTGCAACGCGATCTCCCGCATTTATTCCAAGTTCAATTAAAGCGTTTGCTGTCTTTTTTACTTCAGTGAGAAGATCAGCATAAGTAATAGTTTGCGTATCGCCAGGTTCGCCTTCAAAATAAAATGCGACGCGGTCTCCGCGACCCTCATCTACATGTCGATCAAGAGCGTTGACTGAAGCATTTATTTTTCCACCTATAAACCATTTAGCATAAGGAACTTCCCACTCCAAGACAGAATCCCATTTTTTCTCCCACGTAAGAGCGCTAGCTTGCTCTTCCCAAAAAGCCAAACGATCCATGTTGGCATGGGCATACTCATCTGGTTTGGCATTGGCATCTTCGGCAAATTCAGGACTAGGAAGGAAGTAACGATCTTCGCGTAGAAGGTTCTCTAACGACTCATGGTCTTGGCTCATAGCGTGTGAGGTTACTAGTTGGCCATTGTTATCAACAGGCTTTGGAGAGTGCTCTTTGTCATCTCGGTGAGCCTAGAAAGATGCTGGCACCCAATGAAAGGAGAAAAATGAGCATCACTGCGCTAATCCTGTTAATTCTCAAACTCTTGAGTAACCCAACGCTGGTTGCGGCTGTCGCACGCTTCCTCAGCAACGTTCTCAAGGCGCTGACCTAGGCGCTAATGAAGAAGCCTCCGGAGTCCACATTCCGGAGGCTTTCTTGCGCCGTTTTTAGGGATTAGTCGTGCCGCTTTTGTGGGATTAGCTCTGTAAGTGAGATGATTGGCCGTAAGCCTCTAGATGGTTCAACGAAGTGCTCTCCTAGAGTTTTACACCAGAGCCACTAGGAGCGAAAATGCCGATTGCAACCCCTGAGATTTATATTGACATGCTGGAACGCGCTAAGAAAGGCGCCTTTGCATATCCGGCAATAAATGTTTCATCATCGCAGACCATCATTGCAGCTATTCGTGGTTTCGCCGAAGCTGAGTCTGATGGAATTATTCAATTCTCTTGGGGCGGGGCTGAGTACGCATCTGGCTCTACTGTAAAGAAAATGGTCGATGGCGCCGTTGCTTTAGCCGAGTATGCACATGTTGTAGCCAAGAACTACAACGTCAATATTGGAATTCACACCGATCACTGCCCGGCTGAAAAGTTGGATGGCTTCATGCGTCCACTATTAGCATTTGGAGCACAGCGTCTTGCATCGGGTGCGGCACCACTATTCAATTCGCATATGTGGGATGGCTCAGCGGTTTCAATGACCGAGAATATGAAGATTGCAAAAGAAATGTTAGCTATGTCGATTGCAGCTCGCACAATTCTTGAGATTGAAATTGGAGTGGTTGGCGGAGAAGAAGATGGCGTTGAAGCCAAACACGATGCCAAGCTGTACTCAACTCCAGAGGATGCATTGCTCACTGTTGAGACTCTAGGTACTGATGCGCGCTACTTGGTAGCTGCAACATTTGGCAATGTCCATGGTGTCTATAAGCCAGGCAATGTTGTTTTGCAACCAAAAATCTTGGCAACTTTACAAGAGGCTGTTTCAAAAAAGCTTGGGCTTCCTGCAGGAAGTAAGCCTATGGATCTTGTTTTTCACGGCGGTTCAGGCTCTCTACTCTCAGAGATCCGCGAATCCCTTGATTATGGCGTAATCAAGATGAATATTGATACTGATACCCAGTATGCATTTACACGCCCAGTTGTAGATCACGTGCTTAAGAACTACGACGGTGTGTTAAAAATTGACGGTGAAGTTGGAAATAAGAAGCTGTATGACCCTCGCGCGTGGGGCAAAGCAGCAGAAGCAGGAATGGCTGCACGTGTTGTTCGTGGCTGTGAAGATCTTCGTTCTACCGGCACCTCCTCACTCAAATAATTTCTAACTAATCAGAGAGGCTTTACCGATGCCTGCAATTGTTTTGCTTGGAGCCCAATGGGGCGATGAAGGCAAAGGCAAAGCCACTGATTTATTAGGCGACCGTGTTGACTATGTTGTTCGCTATCAAGGTGGCAACAACGCTGGACACACAGTTGTTATAGGGGACCAGAAGTACGCACTCCACCTTTTGCCGTCAGGGATTCTTTCCCCCAACGTAATTCCAGTAATTGGAAATGGTGTAGTCATCGATCCAGGTGTTCTACTTCAAGAGATTAAAGGATTAACGGAGCGAGGAATTGATTGCAGCAAGTTAGTCATTTCCACAAACGCGCATTTGATTACTCCGTATCACCGAACAATCGACAAAGTCTCAGAGCGCTTCTTAGGTAAATCAAAGATTGGAACAACTGGACGAGGAATTGGTCCAGCCTACGCCGACAAAATTAACCGCATCGGTATTCGAGTTCAAGATCTATTTGACCCATCGATTCTTCGCCAGAAAATTGAAAGTGCACTTCGCGATAAGAACCAGGTACTCATCAAAGTCTTTAACCGTAAGAACATTGAAGTTGACGAAGTATTAGAAGAGTATTTGGGATATGCCGAAATTCTTCGCCCATATGTTGCAGATACCGTTTTGCTTCTGGATCAAGCGCTAAAGGCAGGCAAGAGAGTACTTCTTGAGGGATCTCAGGGCACTCTCCTAGATGTCGATCACGGTACGTATCCCTTTGTAACTTCAAGTAATCCAACTGCTGGCGGTGCTTGCACTGGTAGCGGAATCGGACCAACAAAGATCACCACAGTAATTGGAATTGTTAAGGCGTACACGACTCGTGTCGGAAGCGGACCTTTTCCAACTGAGCTCCTTGACGAAGATGGTGAGGCGTTGCGGCGCATCGGCGGAGAGATCGGCGTAACAACGGGTCGCGCACGCCGCTGCGGTTGGTATGACGCTCCGATTGCACGCTATGCAGTGCGCGTAAACGGCCTGACTGATTTCTTCTTAACAAAGTTGGATGTTCTAACAGGTTGGGAAAAGATTCCAGTATGTGTTGCCTATGAAATCGATGGCAAGCGTGTTGAAGAGCTTCCAGCATCACAGAGCGATTTCCACCATGCAAAACCGATTTATGAATATTTACAAGGGTGGAGCGAAGATATTACAAAGGCGAGAAAACTTAGCGACCTTCCAAAGGCGGCACAGGAGTACGTAGCTTTCTTGGAAAAGATCTCTGGGGCGCCAATAAGTGCGATCGGTGTTGGTCCGGGCCGCGATGAAACAATTGTCGTAAAGGATTTCATCTAAATAATGAAAATCCTCCTAGTCGGAAGCGGCGGTCGCGAACACGCCCTTGGATTAGGTCTACATGCAGATCCGGCATGTACTTCGCTACATGTTGCACCAGGAAATCCAGGTATTGCGGAGTTTGCAGAGTGCCACCCAATAGATATTTTAAACAACGCTGAAATTGTTGCACTTGCACTGAAAATTGAGGCGGATTTAGTTGTCATTGGTCCAGAGGTTCCATTAGTTAATGGCGTTGCCGATGATTTACGTAGATTAAAAATCGCAGTTTTTGGACCTTCAAAGGCAGCGGCGCAGTTAGAGGGATCAAAGACTTTCGCTAAAGAGGTTATGTCAGATGCAGGTGTTCCAACTGCACGCAGCTTTACGTGTACAACACAGAAAGAGTGCGAAAAAGCGCTCGATACTTTCGGCGCACCATATGTTGTAAAGGATGATGGCTTAGCCGGTGGCAAAGGTGTTGTAGTTACAAGCGATCGCCAAGAAGCTTTGAATCACGCCCTGGCATGTAAGCGAGTTGTCATTGAAGAGTATTTAAATGGCCCAGAGGTTTCACTCTTTGGTATTAGCGATGGAGTTTCCATACTTGCTATGCAGCCGGCACAAGATTTTAAACGTGCTCGGGATAATGATGTCGGGCCAAATACAGGTGGCATGGGTGCGTACTCTCCGCTTCCGTGGGCGCCATCAGATATTGTCGACGATACATATAAACAGGTTCTCGCTCCGATGATCGCTGAAATGAGTGCGCGAGGAACTCCATTTGTTGGCCTCCTTTACGCCGGCTTAGCCCTTACCGATCATGGAACACGTGTTATTGAATTTAATGTTCGATTTGGTGATCCTGAAACGCAGGTTCTCATTCCATTGCTCAAAACTCCATTGGCGGGACTTTTATACAAGGCAGCTACCAGCAATCTCACCGATACGGTTTTAGAGTGGCGTGATGAGTCGGCCGTTACCGTTGTCTTGGCTGCAGAGGGATATCCAAGTGCACCGATAAAGGGTGGTGCGATTTCGCAGTTTCCAGCGATTGAAAATGTAGAGATTTTTCACGCAGGTACATCCTTGAAGGATGAAAAGCTCATTGCAACAGGCGGCCGAGTTTTAGCGGTGACTGGAATGGGAAGCGATTTAACCGAGGCCAGAGATCGCGCCTATCGTGCCATCAGCCAAATCACCCTCCCAGGCTCCTTTTATCGAAGCGACATCGCGCTCAACGCCTCAGTGGCAGAGAAGGGCAATTAAATGGCCGATAATTCATCAGTGAGCCTATTAGCCGATAGATACGCCTCTGCTGCAATGCGAAAGATCTTTGCCCCGCAGGAAAAAATTATTCTTGAACGACGGCTATGGCTCTCAGTAATGCGAAATCAATCACTGCTTGGCCATGAGATTCCAGACTCTGTAATTGATGACTACACAAAAGTAATCTTTACTGTAGATCTTGCCTCTATTGATGCACGCGAGAAGCAGGTTCGTCACGACGTCAAGGCTCGAATCGAAGAGTTCAACGCGCTCGCAGGCCACGAAGTAATTCATATTGGAATGACGAGTCGGGATTTAACTGAAAATATTGAAGCCCTTCAGATACGAAATGGATTAGAACTAGTCCATGACAAAGTTGTAACTTTATTGGCCCGACTAGCAGAACGCGCAGCAGAGTATGCTGATCAACCAATTGCCGGACGCTCACACAATGTACCTGCTCAGGTAACAACTCTTGGAAAGCGCTTTGCATCTTCAGCCGAAGAGCTGCTCTTTGCCTATGAGCGACTGACGGCGTTGCAGGCGAGATATCCAATGCGCGGAATAAAAGGCCCAGTTGGAACTTCGCAAGATTCAATAGAGACACTTGGTTCGGCGCAAGCGCATGCCGCGTTGGAAAACGCAATTGCAAAAGAGTTGGGCTTTAACAATATTTTAGATTCAACTGGACAGATTTATCCACGCTCTTTTGATTACGATGTTGTCACAACACTCGTGCAATTAGCCGCAGCACCCTCTTCACTAGCTACATCGATACGGTTAATGGCGGGTGCAGAGTTAGTAACAGAGGGATTTAAAGCTGGACAAGTTGGCAGCAGTGCGATGCCACATAAAATGAATACGCGATCATGTGAACGCGTGAATGGTTTAACCGTTGTTTTGCGAGGATATGCATCAATGGTTAGCGAGCTCGCAGGCGACCAGTGGAATGAGGGCGATGTTTCATGCAGCGTTGTCCGTCGAGTCGCGCTACCCGATGCCTTCTATGCTATTGATGGCCTCCTAGAAACCATGCTGACCGTGCTTGCTGAATTCGGCGCTTTTCCAGCGGTAATTGAGGCTGAATTAGAGCGATATCTACCATTCTTGGCGACAACTAAGTTCTTAATGGCAGCCGTGAAGGCCGGGGTCGGACGAGAAGTTGCCCATGAAGTTATAAAAGAGCATGCAGTAAAGGCCGCGCTCGGAATGCGTGAAGGCAAGGGCAACACTCTTCTGGATGATTTAGCTAACGATGAACGTTTTCCATTAGACCGCGCCGCCATTAATAAATTAATCAGCGCACCCTTAGATTTCACTGGCGATGCTCGCCAACAAGTTGCTCGAGTTGTTAATCGCATCGAGGCGATTACATCCGCGCACCCTGCAGCAGTGCAGTACAAGCCCGGCTCTATTCGGTGAGCGGCTTCGGCCTAGCTGGTCCACCGCCAGCGCCTTCGATACCTGGGTGGACTCATCTGCGCACCGGAAAAGTACGTGACTTATATACCAATGATAAAAAAGAGATCCTTCTTGTTGCTTCGGATCGAGTATCGGCATACGACTGGGTAATGCCAACGCTAATTCCTGGAAAAGGCGCAGTCCTCACACAACTCTCATTATTCTGGTTCGAATTGCTTGAAGATATTATTCCTAACCATGTTATATCAACTGATGTCCCAGAAATAGTTCAAGACCGCGCAATCATTGTTGAACCCCTTGAGATGTTTGAAATCGAATGTGTTGCACGGGGATATTTAACTGGAAGCGGCTGGAGCGAGTACCAAAGTAATAGCGCCGTGTG
>CAEZUG010000022.1_pt1 | contig 15700 bp, 14 predicted proteins | sample 7264411 | NCBI WGS metagenome assembly CAEZUG01 (sample SAMEA6813824, study PRJEB35770) | uncultured Actinomycetes bacterium | biome: Freshwater; feature: Freshwater reservoir; material: water | place: Czech Republic | collected 2016-04-20 | depth 0.5m m | reverse complement strand
CGGCCGCTCGCCTGCGCAGATCGGTTGCCCGATCCTCTTGACCTTGCTCCAAGTGGGGTTTACCTAGCCACTGCAGTCACCTGCAGTGCTGGTGGTCTCTTACACCGCCGTTTCACCCTTACCTTTTATTTCTAAAAGGCGGTTTACTTTCTGTTGCACTAATCCCGCGGATTGCTCCGGGTGGGGGTTACCCACCACTTTGCTCTATGGAGTCCGGACTTTCCTCGGTACCTTGCGGCAACGCGGTGATCCGGGCGACTCTTCTTGAGTAAATGATACTTGAATTCTCTGGCGAGAGCGTAGGCGCAGGAATATAGTGATGTTATGGGTACGCAAGCTGCCATATCTTTGAATCACCTTACTAAAAGCTATGGGAAGTCTCGAGGAATCTTAGATATCTCATTTGAAGTATTTCCCGGTGAGGTCTTTGGCTTTCTTGGCCCAAATGGAGCTGGAAAGACAACAGCCATTCGAACTCTTATGGGACTAATTAAAGCATCCTCAGGCTCAGCGCAGATTCTTGGTGTTGATGCACTGACTTCGAGCCCAAGTATTCGAGCGCGGATTGGCTATCTTCCCGGGGCGCTTAGTCTTTATGAAAATTACACTGCCGCTCAACTTCTACATTTCTTTTCAAAGATGCGGGAAAAGAATTGCGATCAACTGATAGTCGAATACGCCAAACGTTTAGATTTAGATTTACACAGGAAAATCTCTGAGCTTTCAAAAGGAAATCGGCAGAAAATTGGAGTCATCCAGGCATTTATGCACCACCCAGATGTGCTCTTTCTGGATGAACCAACTAGTGGATTAGATCCATTTGCCCAACGAGAGTTTGAAGCAATGCTTGAAGAGGTCAAAGCGCGGGGCGCAGCGGTAATGCTCTCTTCACATGTATTGAGTGAGGTTGAACATTTAGCAAGCCGCGTCGCAATCATCAATGAGGGGAAACTGCTCGTTGTAGACCAAATCTCTGCCTTAAAAGACAAAGCGCTGCGCACTATTGATCTCTTTTTTGATGAACCCATTTCAGTTGCTCTTTTTACTTCGATTCCAGGAATCAAGGATGTCATTGCGCGAGGAAACTTAATTACGTGTACGGTCATTGGTGCAGAAACGATTTTGCTTAAAGTTGCCGTGGAAAACAACGTGATTTCTGTGCAAACTCATGAACCCTCACTTGAAGAAATCTTCTTGCACTTGGTAGAAAAAAAGGTTGCCTGATGAACGTGACCTTATTTAAGAAGATGTATAGGGACCACTGGAAATCACTTCTTTCATGGGGCCTGGTAATTATCTTTATGGTAACCGTGCAGTTATCCGTCTACCCTTCAATCGTAAAGTCGGGAAATGCTGCCAAGCAGTTCATCGATGCCTACCCTGAGGCTTTCAAGAAGATGTTTCGAATGGAGGATTACACTTCCGGTGCTGGCTTCTTAAGTACTGAACTTTTTTCATTAATGCTGCCATTGGTCATGATTGGCGTCGGTGTTATATGGAGTACAAGTGCAACTGCTGAAGAAGAGGAAACAGGTACAGCTGATCTCCTATTTACCTTGCCAATAAGCCGTCTGACTATTCTTATAAGCAAAATGGCTGCAACTTTTACTGCTTTGGTCTTATTGGCTGCAACGACCTTCCTTAATGTTCTACTTCTTGAAGGACATTTCGGTCTAACGGTCAGCACATTAAATCTTGCCTATGCATGCCTAACGCATATCTTTCTAGGCTCTTTCTTTTCCGGAATTGGCTTCTTCCTGGGAGCTCTTACTGGCCGAAAAGGACTTTCCCTTGGAATCAGTTCGGGCTTGGCAATCATCTGTTTTCTATTCTTTTCTCTCGCTCCAATAGTCAACGACTTTGAATTCACGAATTCAATTAATCCATTTCAGTGGACACTTTCTAAGAATGTTCTTTCCGATGGCTTAGATATTCCTGGATTGGTTAAGTTAGTCATTTCAAGCATTGTTCTCTATATAGCAGCCGCGGTATTGCTTGAACGGCGTCAAATACGTTCATAATTTGAGGATATCCCCGTACGATAAAGCCATGTCTGCACCAGCTTTGCCTCAGGACCCTAAGTGGGTGCGTGCAAATACTTTATTTTTAGGTCCTAACACCACCGCGGATATTGCACTTATTGGGGTGCCTGCACATGAGAGCTCCATTTCAGCAACGAGTGCACATTTAACACCTGCTGCTATTAGAAGTGCCTTAGCCCGTTACTCAACTTTTTCAACGTCGGCCGATATTGATTTGGTTGGAAATACCTTCGCAGATCTAGGCGATGTTGTCTCCCCCGATGGTACGGAGGGGCGAGAACGAGTAAGAAAGGCCGTCCACGGTTTATTGAGCGTTCATAAATTAGTTGTGGCACTTGGCGGAGATAACTCAATAACTTATTCAGTGGCGTCTAGTTTATGGCCAGATTTATCTAACATAGGTCTGATTACCTTTGATGCCCACCATGATCTGCGCGATGGTGATTCAAATGGCTCCCCCGTGTGGCAGTTAATTCAAGCGGGATTGCCTGGGAAAAATATCGTCCAAATCGGAATTGCCGACTTTGCAAATAGCGCCGAATATTCATCACGGGCTAAAGAAAATGGCATCACCGTCATCTCCCGTGCAGATTTACGTACGCACTCGATCGCAGAGGTCGTTAAACGTGCTTTGGATATTGCCGGACTTGGGGAACGCGAGATCTACGTTGATTTGGATGTCGATGTATGTGATCGCGCGGTTGTGCCAGCATGTCCGGCGGCTATGCCGGGGGGTATCAGCGCCGACGAACTGCGACAAGCTGCATTTTTATTAGCTTCCGATAAGCGGGTACGGGCAATCGATATTACTGAAATCGATGCCGCCCTTGATACGCCAGATCAACGCACTGTCCGTCTTGCAGCGCTCTTAGTTCTAGAGGCAGCGGCGGGCTTTGCTTCTAGGTAAGTGCTGGAACAACTTCTTTAGCAGCCGTTAATACTGCACCTGAAATAACGAGTGCTGTCGCAGCCTCAAGCTCGGGAGATAAGAAGCGATCGGGGCCAACGCCTGGCACAGTTTTACGTAGCTCTTTGATTACTCGCGCTGTTACTGGTGATGGAGTTAGTCCCTCGCGAAATTCGATTGCTCGAGCCGACGTCACTAGTTCAATAGCTAAAATACGAGCTAAGTTTTCTACAACTTTGCGTAGTTTGCGCGCGGCCGACCAACCCATTGATACGTGATCTTCTTGCATCGCAGATGATGGAATTGAATCAACGCTGGCTGGAGTCGACAGACGTTTGTTCTCACTCACTAACCCGGCTTGGGTGTATTGGGCAATCATGAGGCCTGAGTCAACGCCTGGATCGTGGGCTAGAAAGGGTGGCAGGCCGGCAGATCTATGTTGATCTAGTGCGCGATCAGTTCGGCGCTCGGCCATTGAACCCAAATCCGTTGCGGCAATTGCTAGAAAATCTAGAACATAGCCAACGGGTGCTCCGTGGAAGTTTCCATTTGATTCCACGCGACCATCGGGCATGACCACTGGATTATCGATTGAACTTGCTAATTCACGAGCGGCGATTGTGGATGCATAAGAAATCGTGTCGCGGACCGCGCCATTTACTTGCGGCGCACAACGAAGCGAGTAAGCATCTTGTACGCGTGAATCATTTTCCAAGTGCGATGCAACAATTCCTGATCCTTGCAACATCGCATAGATATTTGCGGCACTGACTGCTTGGCCGATTTGTGGTCGAAGTGGTGCATGCAGATCTGGCGCAAAGACGCGGTCTGTACCGAGCAGGCCTTCAATACTCATCGCCGTTGTTATATCGGCTACTGCACACAAGTGCTCTAAATCGGCGCAGGCCATAATCAACATTCCGAGCATGCCATCGGTGCCATTAATTAAAGCTAGGCCTTCTTTTGCTTCGAGTTCAATCGGCTTAATCCCCGCAGCATCCAAGGCCTGCATCGTTGGCATTTCAATTCCGTTTGCATCATGGACGCGTCCTTCGCCCATCAGCGCAAGTGCGCAATGTGAAAGAGGTGCTAAATCGCCGCTACATCCCAATGATCCAAACTCTGGAACAACTGGTGTGATGCCTTTATTCAAAAACTCAACATAGGTCTGTGCCAGAGCAACACGTACGCCAGTACGCCCCGATGCCATTGTGCGAAGGCGTAAAAACATCAGTGCACGCACAACTTCGCGTTCAATTGCTGGCCCCACTCCTGCTGCATGGGATCTAATCAGAGATTTCTGCAGCTGAACACGGTCTTTAACATCGATATGACGGTTAGCAAGGGCTCCAAAGCCAGTTGATACGCCGTAAACCGGTACACCACCAGCGGCATATCCCTCAATAAAACTGCGCGTTGTGTTCATGGCATCGATTGCAGTTTGTGAAAGAACCACTTGTGCGCCGTATCTAGCAACGGAAATTACATCGTCGAATGTGACGCCGGAAGTCGAGAGCGTAATTGTTCTAGATGAGTTGGAGGCCATTTCGCCAAACCTGTTCTACTAGGTTAACACCGGGGCGATATGCCAAGTGAATATACGATGGTGCGTTAAGAATCTGGAAATCAGCACGTGCACCCTCTACTAAATGACCGATGTCTGTGCGGCGCAGTGCTTTGGCACCGCCCATAGTGGCCGACCAGATCGCTTGCTCAGGAGAAAAATGCATCTCGCGAACGGCAACGGCGATGATAAATGCCATGCTCGTTGTGTATGACGAACCTGGATTGCAGTCCGAAGCAAGGGCTACCGTGATGCTGGCTTCAAGTAATGGGCGCACATCAGGATATGCCGATCGCGTTGAAAACTCAGCACCTGGCAATAATGTAGCAACGGTCTTGGACTTAGAAAGTAACTCAATGTCTTTTTCACTCACATGTGAAACGTGATCAACTGATGCTGCATCTAATTCAACGCCAAGACGTATGCCAGCACCCTCTTGTAATTGGTTGGCGTGAATCCGCGGCAACAATCCTTTAGCAATTCCAGCTTTCAGTATTTTGCGCGCATCATCGACGGCAAAGGCTCCTTTGTCGCAGAAAACGTCGATCCACTTTGCGTAAGGCTGCACGGCTTCAAGCATTGGCCCGCAGACTAAATCAACATAATCCTTAGGTGAATCTTTATATTCAACCGGAACAACATGTGCGCCAAGAAAAGTTGTTTCATCGGTAATCTCGCTGGCGATTTCTAGTGACCGGCGCTCATCTTTTACAGTTAAACCGTAGCCTGACTTGATTTCAACAGTCGTAGTGCCGCCCGCGTTTGCCTCGGCAAGTAAGAATTTCGCATGTGAGAGCAAAAGAGCATCGCTGGCATTTCGCGTTTTTTCAACCGTGGATGCAATCCCACCGGCCGTGTAACTCTCCCCCAACATCCGGGCACGAAATTCGCTGCTGCGATCTCCGGCAAAGATCATATGAGTATGGCTATCAACATAGCCAGGAAGTACGCACATTCCCTCGGCATCGATCGTCTTCTTAATCTGTTTCGTTGGTGCATCAGCCTTTGGACCAGCCCAAGCAATGACACCATCTTCGATTAACAGCGCACCATCTTTGATCAATCCAAGTTTGGTTCCGTCGTGGGTAGGGTCATTGGTTACTAATTGACCGATATTTGTAATGAGGGTACTTGTCATGGTCTATTCAATATCTAACATCGGAACATGAACATGACGCTCGCGTGCCGTATCGATTGCGCCTTCATATCCGGCATCGGCATGGCGAATAACTCCCATGCCAGGATCATTTGTGAGTACGCGCGCTAATTTTTGGGCTGCAAGCTTTGTGCCATCTGCAATCGAAACCTGACCTGCGTGAATTGATCGGCCCATACCGACGCCGCCACCATGGTGAATCGATACCCATGATGCACCGGATGAGATATTGACCATCGCATTAAGCAGTGGCCAGTCCGCAATGGCATCTGATCCATCTATCATCGCCTCAGTTTCGCGGTACGGAGAGGCCACAGAGCCGCAATCTAGGTGGTCACGGCCAATAACAATGGGGGCTGAGACTTCACCCCGTGCGACTAACTCGTTAAAGGCAAGGCCTGCCTTATCGCGCTCTCCATACCCCAACCAGCAGATGCGGGCGGGAAGACCTTGGAAGGCGACCTTTTCCTGCGCCATTGTTATCCAGCGGTGCAGGCCTTCATTCTCTGGGAAGAGATCCAGGACTGCCTTATCAGTGCGGTAAATATCTTTTGGATCTCCAGATAAAGCGACCCAGCGAAATGGACCCCTGCCTTCACAAAATTGAGGTCGAATATAGGCCGGGACAAAGCCAGGAAAGGCAAAGGCGCGCGAATATCCACCTTGGCGGGCCTCATCGCGAATTGAATTACCGTAGTCAAAAACCTCGGCGCCCTTATCCATGAAGCCCACCATTGCTTCGACATGTTTTGCCATCGAGGCTTGAGATCGCTTTGTGAAATCGGCTGGGTCATCTTTAGCCATTTGTGCCGCCTCATGAATATCCACGCCGATTGGAATATATGAAAATGGATCATGGGCAGATGTCTGATCGGTGACGATATCGATTGGAACATCCATTGATAGCAACAACGGAAATAGCTCTGCAGCATTGCCAACTAATCCAACTGAAAGTGGAATACCTAAGGACTTTGCTTTCAATACGCGCTCGATTGCATCATCAACGCCATCTGCAATCTCATCTAAGTATCTAGTTTGAATTCGCTTTTCAAGACAGGATTTATCTACATCGATTATTAAGCAGACGCCACCATTCATGGTTACTGCAAGTGGCTGAGCCCCACCCATTCCGCCACAGCCACCAGTTAATGTAAGCGTGCCTTGCAGAGTTCCTTTAAAACGTTTTTGCGCAACGGCTGCAAATGTTTCGTACGTACCTTGCAGAATCCCTTGCGTACCGATGTAGATCCACGATCCGGCAGTCATCTGTCCATACATCGTCAGTCCAAGATGCTCTAAGCGTCGAAACTCTGGCCAGTTAGCCCAATCGCCAACAAGGTTAGAGTTTGCAATCAAGACGCGTGGTGCCCACTCGTGTGTTTGAAAAACTCCGACAGGCTTACCCGATTGAACTAGTAGCGTCTCATCATCTTTTAAATTGGTTAGAGATTTTACAATTGCATCAAAGGATGGCCAGTTACGGGCCGCCTTTCCAGTACCACCATAGACAACTAAGTTCTCTGGGTGCTCGGCAACGGCTGGGTCTAGGTTGTTGTGCAGCATACGGATTGCAGCCTCTTGCGCCCATCCCTTGGCTGTTAGATTTGAACCAGTAGCAGCATGCAGGATTCGGGCTGAAGTACTCATGCGGGCAAGACTATAGGGGCATGCAGGCCTATGGAAAGGCCTATGAAATCAGGGCTTTAGCCCACTCTTGATACTTTGTAGAGAGCTCACTCACCATGGATATCTCTTGAATCTTTGAACGCTCACCATTTTTTGCAGCATATAAATCGGCGATAGTGATTGCGTGTTTTGGGAGATGAATAACTTCAATCGAATCCCCCACACCAATCTCGCCCTCTTGAATTATTCGAAGATAAGCACCGGGGCGACCTGCTGCCATAAACTCTTTAATCAACGTTGGCCTTTGCCAGAATCCGGCAAACACTCTGCACGGTATGCGCGGCTGGGAAACTTCTAAAATTACCGAACCGATCTGCCACTGCTCGCCGATGAGAGCTGTATTTACATCGATACCTTGCGTCGTTAAATTTTCACCAAATCGTCCATTATCAATCTCAATACCAATTTCTCTTTCCCACCAATCAGCATCTTCGCGGGCATATGCATAGACCGCTTGGTCATAACCACCATGGGCATTGCGATCGATGATTACATCATTTGCTACTTGCTCGTGCGCAAAAGCTACTCGTCCGAGTACGCCACGTTTATCTATCCCGGTCTTACCTTCGCTGCCAGTCCATTGACCTTCGTGAACAACCGAAGTCACATTGACCGACACAACCTTCATTGGTTACATCTCTGGGAAGTGGCAGGCAACTTGCGAATTACCAATTTGGAGTAGCTCCGGTACATCCGTGCTGCACTTAACTGTGGCCTTCCAACAGCGCGTATTGAAAACGCAGCCCGATGGTGGATTAACTGGGCTCGGTAAGTCGCCAGATAAAATTATTCGCTCACGTGTCTTTTCGGTACGAGGATCTGGCTGTGGAACGGCCGACATTAAGGCCTTGGTATATGGGTGGTGAGGCGCGGCATAGAGAGCGTTAGTCTCGCCAATTTCCATGATTTTGCCTAGATACATAACGGCAACACGGTCGGAGATGTGTTGCACAACGGATAAGTTGTGCGCGATAAAGACCATGCTAATTCCATCTTGCTCTTGAAGATCTTCAAGCAAGTTGATTACTTGGGCTTGAATAGAGACATCAAGTGCGCTGACTGGCTCATCGGCGATGATAAAGCGTGGCTTAAGAGCAATAGCACGGGCTATTCCAATGCGCTGGCGTTGTCCACCAGAGAACTCGTGAGGATAGCGGTTGTAGTGCTCAGGGTTTAGGCCTACGCGCTCCATTAATGATTGAACAGCTACCTTCATTCCACCTTGAGGTTCTATATCTTGAATCTCAAAAGGTGCCGAAATAATCTTTCCGATTGTCTGGCGAGGATTTAGCGCAGTATATGGATCTTGAAAAATAATCTGCATTTGAGAGCGCAGTGGGCGCATTTTGCCAGGTTTAAAATGAGTTATATCTTCGCCTTCAAAGATTAACTTGCCTGAGGTCGGTTCATTTAACTTTAAAATCGTGCGACCTGCAGTTGTCTTTCCACATCCCGATTCGCCGACTAAGCCAAGAGTTTCACCGGCGCGAAGGTCGAAAGAGATTCCATCTACGGCTTTAACTACTTGGTGCTTGCGCTTACCCCCAACTGGAAAATGCTTTGTTAAGTTTTCTACTTTTAAAATTACATCATCGCTCACTAGCGCACCTCTTTAAGTTCTTTGATGAAGAGGTTATCTCGCGTGGCTTCGGCAACGTGGCAGCGGGAAAGATGTGATGGGAGCGAGCCCAATAGCTCTGGGCGATCGTTTGCGCAGATATCTCCAGCGGCATGCGATGCGAACTCACACCGGGGCGCAAATGCACAACCTATCGGCAAGTTAATCAGTGATGGAGGTTGTCCAGGAATCGCCTTAAGGCGATCTGAGCCATGGGTCGAAATACGGGGCACTGACTTAAGTAAACCGAGCGTGTATGGAGCTTTTGGTTTGTAGAAAACATCATCGGCCGAACCTTGTTCAACGATACGGCCTCCGTACATAACTGAGACCTTGTCTGCAACCTGTGCAACAACTCCAAGATCATGGGTAATGAGAAGAATTCCCATATTAAACTCTTTTTGCAGCGAGGCGAGCAAAATAAGAATCTGTGCCTGAACCGTTACATCAAGTGCGGTGGTTGGCTCATCGGCGATTAATACACGCGGTGAGTTCATTAGGGCCATTGCAATCATCACGCGTTGGCGCATGCCACCTGAGAACTGATGAGGGTAGTCGTCGGCGCGCTGAACGGGTTCGGCAATTCCAACTAGATCTAACATCTCGATGGCGCGCTTGAGCGCCTCCTTCTTCTTGCCAGGGTTATGAACTAAATAACCCTCTGCTAATTGATTGCCAATTCGATAATAAGGATGCAGAGATGACATCGGATCTTGAAAGATCATTGCAACTGCACGGCCGCGCAACATTCGAATCTCTTCATCACTGGCGGTCACAATATCTACGTTGCGATCCCCATCTTTCAAGAAAATGGAGCCGGTGATTTGAGCTGCGCCTTTTTTGTGCAGACCCATGACCGATAGACCAGTCACAGTTTTACCTGAGCCTGATTCTCCGACTATTGCAACGGTTTCACCCTCGCTAAGAGATAACGAAACACCATCGACAGCGCGTACTAAACCATCATCTGTTGGAAATGCGACCTGCAGATTATCAATCTTTAAAAGCTCGGCCATTAGATTCTCACCCGTGGGTCAAGCACGGCATACAACATGTCTACAACCAAGTTCATAATGATGACAACGGCCGCGGCCAAAATAGTCGTCGCGAGCACGACAGGTAAATCAAACTCAAATGTCGAACGCAGTGTTAAACGTCCAAGTCCTGGTAAATTAAAGATTGTTTCAGTAATAATCGCTCCACCTATAAGGCCGGCAAAATCTAGGCCGGCCAGAGTAATAATCGGTGCAAAGACGGCTCGCATGGTGTGCTTGAACAAGACGGTGCGCTCTTTGACACCTTTAGCACGAGCTGTACGAATGTAATCCTCGCCCAGAGTTTCAAGAACTGCTGCACGAGTGAATCGCGTGTATAGCGCAGCGAAAGCGATTGCCAAGGTAATCCACGGCAGAATAAAGAACTGGAAGAACTTATAAGGATTTTCTATCAGCGGCGTATAGCCAGTCAGTGATAAGGGCACAAGCTTCCACTTAATTGTCACCCAGATTAAGAGTGCCAATCCAGTTACGAAAGTTGGAAGTGATGTTCCAAGCAAAACAAATATTGAACTGACTCTATCGGGCCACTTATTTTTAAATCGTGCGGCAACAATGCCCAAACTAACTCCGACAATGAGCCAGATAATGAGGGCACCTAAAGCCAAACTAAGGGTGACTGGGAGAGCCTCGCTCAAGAGTTCGGTTACACAGGCATTTTCATTGTAAGAGTAGCCAAAGGATGGCGCTGGACAGCTAAAGGCAGCACTGCCGCTTCCGTAGGAGCGGCCAAAAAAGATTCCGCTTAAGAACAGGAGGTACTGGATATAAACAGGTTTATCAAAACCGAGTTTAATTCGATTACCAGCAATGACTTGATCGTTACATTTTTGACCGCAGGAAAGGGCCGCTGGATCAAAGGGTAGGAAAGAGAAGATTGCAAAAACCACAGCCGAGACTACTAAGAGAGTAATAATCGCGAAGAAAACTCGTCTGCTAATAAAATTAAGCATCTTCACTCCTGTCGCGACTCATTTAAAAAACCCCTGGCCAAGTAAATACTCCTGGCACTGATCGAAATCAGCGCCAGGAGTACCTTACTTCTAACTTCCTAACTTTTCATTCTTTAAAACGTGAGATTAGTTATTAACCCACATCTTGCCAAATGCTGGGTTGCCCTGAGGTACCCAGAAGAACACACCAGCTACTTGTGATCCCCAAACGAACTGAGCCTTACCAAAGATTGTTGGCAATACCCAGAAGTTCTTCATGGCCTGTACATCTAGAGCCTTCCACATTACTGCCTGCTTCTTACGATCAGTGGTCAACATCGCAGTGTTAACACCCTTCTCGAAAGCAGCGTATGCAGCATCGCTTGTGTTCTGTGAAATATTAAATCCACCGAATGAAGCGAATAGCTCTGGAATAACAGTTGAAGCATTTGCCCAGTCAGCACCCCAGCCTGAAGCTGTTATGTCGCTCTGCTTGTCAGGGTTCATAACTGTTGGGTAGTAACCAGATGCAATTGGGTTAAATGTGACCTTAATTCCGGCACGTGCATAAGCTGCAGTGTCGATTGGAATTGTGTCATTAAGTGTTACTGATGAGCGAACGTCAAACTTAATACCAGTCTCAGTTGCCTTCTTGTAGTCAGCTGGACACTTTGTCTTTGCTGTCTCCATAAGTGCGAGAGCCTTAGGAATATTTCCTTCTGGCATGAAGTCTGCAGATCCTGGACCTACGACCTTAGTAGGAGCGTAGTCAGTTGCTAGCAATGGGCTGATTACACCTGTTGCATATGAACCGGCATATGTTGATCCGCCTGCATAATCAAGCAACGCCTTAGCGTTACGTGAGTAGTACATAGCTTGACGGATTTCGATACATGGCATCGCCTTGACGTTGAATGCAAAGTAACGAGCATATGGATCTGGGTTGTTCATGCGCTGCTTCTTGTACTTATCATTTGAGAAGAACTTGTCATTGTTTGTTGACAGTGGCTCTCCGAAGTTAACTGCAGTTGGAATTGTATCTCCCAAGATAATCTGGTCGATAACTTCCTCGTCGTAACCAAACATGATGACAACTTCATCTGGGTATGGAGTACGAACTGGATCTGAAGCCTTTGACCACTTGGCGTTACGTACAAGCTTCATCTGAGTCTTGCTGTTTTCAGCGATCTTGTATGGGCCCGTTGATTGTGGCCATAGGTCGTACTTGTCGCCCTTGTCCATCTTGGCTTGAACTGGAGAAATAACTCCGTATGTTCCAAGGTAGTTAAAGTCGGCAACTGATTTGTTGAGATTAAATGTAATTGTGCGGTTGTCTTTTGAACAAGAGACTGCCTTTTTGAAAGCTGCAAGTCCTGCTGCATCCTTCACATAAGGTCCCTTGAATACTGATGAACCATCAGCTGCTTTTGGAATATCTAACCAAGCTTGTAAGTATCCAGGACCGTCGGTGATGACATCAGTTGCGAATACGCGAGAGACACCGTATTGAACGTGCTCGCATGTAATCTTGACGCCATCTTCAAAAGTTGTACCTGGACGAAGAGTGAACTTCCAAGTCTTAGCTGCATTACTTGGAACACCAGTATTGGTTGCAAGGTCAGGAACAAGATTCGCTCCCGCTGCTCCTGGAACTGGGTTGTATGCAACAAGGGTGCGAGTCATAAATGAGTTCATAAATGCTAGGTCGCGGCCTGTGTAGATACGTGATGGGTCGTAGTGATCTAGTCGTGGTGTGTGCTCTAGAAAGGTGAGAATTCCACCAGTCTTAGGAGTAACAGCAGCAGCGGCAGATGTTGCACCAGCGACCATTACGGCGCTGACGGCAAGTGCACTCGCTGCTGTCATTACAACGGCACGACGAAGAGCAGAAACATTGCTCATTGACGTATTTCCTTTCATTGGGGGCGCAAAGAAGACGCCAGTGGGGCAAATTCAATCAGATTATGTCTGTATTGTGAATACGGACTGGTAACAACCAGGTAACAACTTACAAAAGCTAGTGTTTTTAGCGGTCGGCCCGTGGATCTAGAGCATCTCTAAGTGCATCTCCAACAAGGTTAAAGGCTAAAACCACAATAACGAGTGAGCCTGCGGCGATAAGGAAGAAACTTGGCATAACAGTCACATATCGTGTGGCATTTGAGAGAAGAATTCCCCATGTTGAGGCAGGGGGTTGTACCCCAAGGCCTAGAAATGAGTAAACCGCCTCTGCAGCTAAATATCCCGGTAATGAGAGAGAGACAACCACAATTACTGGAGCCCACAGATTTGGAATTAGCTCTTTAGTAATAATGCGCCAGCGAGATGCGCCCATCGCCTGTGCGGCGGTAACGAACTCGCGCTCACGCAAACTAAGAACTTGCGAGCGAATCAGTCGTGAAAAACCAGGCCAGCCAAAAAACGAAAGGAAGAAGACTAAAAAGATAATGCGAGCGCCATTTCCTTGTGCGATTCCTGACTGCTCAATGCGGGCAACCATAGGTTGATTGAGAGCAACAATCATAAAGAATGCTGGAAAGGCTAGTAGAAAATCCGTTGTACGGCCTAAGTAGTTATCGATACGTCCTCTAAAATATCCACCGATTATGCCTACAAATAAGCCGATAGTTAAAGCGGTCACAGTTGTTAAAATTGCAATTAAGAATGAGATGCGGGAGCCATAGAGAAGTTGGGCTAAAAAGTCACGCCCAGTACCAGGAATTAAGCCCAGCGGATGATCCCAACTAAAACCTACGGTGGGAATTCCGCTTCCGCTGGTATCTAAAACATCTAAGTTCAAAGTATCTGGATCTACGCCGATAATCTTGGCCACAATGGGGGCAAAGAGGGATAGTAAAAGCATGGTGATACTGACTATTCCCGCGCCCACACCGACCTTATTGCGCTTAAAACGCATCCAGGCAATCTGTCGGGGGCTACGCCCTTGAATCGCTGCGACATTTATCGGAACTCCGATAGTTTCAGATTTCGAACTCATAACCCCTACTCTATACTTTCGCTATTGATTCTGGCACCACATCAGGTGGTCACAAATATTGTAAGGGGTTTGGTTATATGAAAACAGGTCTAACTACTTCAAAGGCTCTTGCTGTAAGCGCCGCCCTGTTACTTTTATTAACTGCCTGCGGAGGTAAATCCGACTCATCGGCGACAACTGCCGAAGAGGGCAAGGCCCTCACCGAGGCCGTTGAGGCAGCCCCACAAGCAACTGGTGGATTCGATGCCCCTGTCATTACTCCTGACAAGGTCAGCTATACCCTCTCGTCACCTTCACACTTTGTCACAGGCCAGTTTGCCGCCGGCCAATTGCCAGATTACGTCAATGAGAAATTCTCCGTTTCTATTACCAATAATTCAGCTGCCCCCCTTGATCTTGCAACTTTGATTGTTACGGGAACAACAACTGGCGGCGTGTGTGTCGACATCTTTGATGGTGACAACGCAATGGAAGGTGCACCAACTGATCCGCTAGCAGTTGCCGCAAGCACGACATTCGGCTGGGGATTATCGTGTCCTGGAAAAGCTGGCGATGATGTCTCAGTGGCGCTCTCAAATGCTGGAGTCACTTTTGTTGAAGTTACAGGAAAGCTCGCTTAATCATTAATTCTTAAAGCGGGCCAGGCTCCAAGCGGGGCCCAACTCTTGGTACTCCGAATTAATATCAGTGGTGCGAACCTTGCGATAAAACTCATCGATGTCATATCGTTTACTATTTTTCAAATCTGCAAAAGCTAAGTTGTATCCCCCATGCGGAATTAAATAATCACCAGTTACATAAAAGATGTAGCGCGAGCCATCGGCATATGGATATGAGTCCGAAGTGTCCCAATCTGTTGAGTTAAAGAAATAGGAAGTTGATGCAGATCCATCGAAAAAACCTCGCATAATTGCATCGTGTCTGGTGGATTGCACGCGTGTGTATAAAAATGATGTGTTATCAAGGCCAATTGGATAGTACGAGGACTCTCCGGTACCTGCATACATCTTCACTTCGGCCGCCTCTTTAAGAAGATAGATATCTCCACCCCGTTCAAAAAGGATGTCTTTGCCATTGGCCGTTACATAGGGCATAGAGGATTCGGGTTTGCCCTTGGTGAGATAGGTCTTAGCGCCTCCATCGGCTCTCATAGAGACAAGCACGCCATCTTCCTTATAAACAATTCTGGCTCCATCGGGAGAAAACTTCGGATCCTCATCGCGAGCGCCATTGGGCCCAGTCAGATTTGTGGGCTCACTCCACTCTTGGCCATCCCAGGCAGAGGTAAAGACATCCCACTCGTTCTCTGGTAATCCCGCCGCCGATCCCATGAAGGTGATCATCTGACCATCGGCGGAAAAGTGGGCGTTGATGGGCGAAATCATCGACTTCCAGTTTTGCCCTACCTGGGTCAGAGCGCCGGTTGGCAGGTCAATCATCCACAGCGTGGCATCCCACGACTGATAATCGGTGTAGCGGTGATAAATGAGCGTGCCATCGAGCTTGGGAGCGCTCTTGTGGGTGAGTGTGATAAAAATGGAGGCAAGGGCTAGGGCGAGAAGGATCAGGCCAACCCCGACACGCTTGCGCATAACCCTCCCTCTTAAGCCCTTGACCATAGCGGAAATATCTGTAAGGTAACCTAACACAAAGCGGTAGGTTACCTAACACAATGGCATGGGCTTTTTGTGGACTTACCGACTCGAATAGTGATTGGGAGAAATACATGATGAAGAAACGTT
>CAEZUG010000021.1_pt1 | contig 15766 bp, 16 predicted proteins | sample 7264411 | NCBI WGS metagenome assembly CAEZUG01 (sample SAMEA6813824, study PRJEB35770) | uncultured Actinomycetes bacterium | biome: Freshwater; feature: Freshwater reservoir; material: water | place: Czech Republic | collected 2016-04-20 | depth 0.5m m | reverse complement strand
CAGGGGCTGCAAAAAATAACTTTGCCGCAGGTCCCGTAATTGGTCTGATTACTCTGGCATCGATTGCATTAATCGCCGCCGGCTCACGCGGATTCTTAAACCGAATTAGCATCTTTGCAGGTTTAGTTATCGGTTACGCCGCAGCTTTTGCGATGGGCGATGTCAATACCGATGGAATTACCGCAGCTAAGTGGTTTGCGCTGCCTACATTTACTAACCCAACATTTGATGCCAAAGCAATTGTCCTTTTCTTGCCAGTTGTTCTTGTCTTAATTGCAGAAAACGTCGGCCATGTTAAGGCCGTATCTGCAATGACAGGTAAGAATCTCGATGATCAAATGGGAACAGCGCTTATGGCCGATGGACTTGCAACAACACTTGCAGGTATCGGCGGCGGTTCAGGCACAACTACATATGCCGAAAACATCGGTGTAATGGCCGCTACTCGAGTCTATTCAACTGCTGCTTATTGGATCGCAGGTGTTGGCGCAATTGGTCTATCACTCTCACCTAAGTTTGGTGCAGTCCTTAGCTCTACTCCAGTCGGTGCCCTAGGCGGCGTTGGTGTAGCACTCTTTGGAATGATAGGTGTACTGGGCGCTCGTATTTGGATTGAGGGCAAAGTTGATTTTGCTAACTCAACTAATTTAATCATCGCAGCCTCTGCTTTGATTATTGGCATCTCAGATATGTCATGGACTAGCGGAGATTACACATTCAGTGGAATTATCAACGCTACCTTGGTTGCAATCGTTGGCTACAGAGTTCTTCACTCAATTGCCACAAAACGAGGTAACAACTAAACTGCATTCATGGTGATTCCATCGCGGCTTACTGAATATCTCGTGGCCGCGATGGTCATCATGTTGGCACCAGGACCCAGTGTTTTATTTACTTTAGCGCGTGCAATTGCATGGGGTCGAAAAATAGCCGTATTCACAGTTGCGGGAAATGCAATTGGAATGTTTCTCTTATCAGTCTTCGTCGCCCTTGGTCTTGGACCAATCCTGCAGCGATCAGAGCTGGCCTATAAAGGCGTTCAATGGGCCGGCGGCCTCTACTTAATCTATCTAGGAATCGATGCGATAAGGCATAGACGAGTTCATGCCGCCGATATGACAAATCAAGGTGATGTCGCACCGAGTATTCGACGTTCGATCAGAGATGGTTTCTGGGTAGGAGCGCTGAACCCCAAGGCAATTGTTTTTTATGCTGCCGTGTTGCCTCAATTTATCGATCGAGAACGTGGCAGCGTTACCGCCCAGCTGATCCTGTTGGGTGCAATCTTTGCAATTCTTGCATTCCTCTCTGATGGCACGTGGGGAATATTGGCAGGAACGGCGAGGACCTGGCTGGCAACAGATGCTCAACGCTTGGAGAAATTACGTGCAACGGGTGGATCCATCATGATTATCTTGGGCCTGACGGTATTAATCGCAGCCATTGTCAGTGCCTAACGAGAGAATGACCCTATGAATAAACCAGCCAAGCCAGCGCGCGAAAATATCTCTCCATCAGATCTAACCTTTGGTCTATCAACATGTAAGCGCTGTCTGTGGATTAAATACTGGTACAAGTTAATAATGCCCGGTCAGTTTCCACTCGTTGGAACCTTTGCAAATATGCAGGAGGAGCACTTCCACCGCGCAGATATGCCAACTATTGATCCATCGCTGCGCCCAGGCACCGTTACTAAATGGGGCGAGTGGGTAAAGAGTAAGCCGATTCAAGTCAATGGTGTTGATACGCGTTGGCGCATTCTTGGAAAATACGATCTTGTATCTACTAATGAGGATGGGACTATTGGTCTGATCGACTGCAAAGTCTCAGATAGCGCTCGCGATAATGGCGCCTTCTACTCTCCGCAGTTAGAGGCCTATGCCTATGCACTCGAAAATCCAGCTGCAGGTAAGGCCGCGACCGTTGCATCAATTGGTTTATTAGTTTGGAACCCAGTCTCGGCAAGTGGTGAGAATAAAGATTCTTATGGATTCTCAGTTACTCAAAAGTATTTAGCCGTTGAGCGAGACGTTGCCAACTTCTTAGCAACTATCGAGGAGTTCATTAGAGTTCTAGAGGGCGATCTACCCGATGCCGGTTCGGAGTGCACTACATGTACCTATCTGAGTTCAAGAATCGCTTTAGATAAGCTTTAATCCTCTTCGCCAGATACATTTATATCGTCGGGTTTACTCTTCTTCGGAGCGTAGATATCTATATATTCCTGGCCAGACATCTCCTGAATCTTATTCATGATCTGATCGGTCACAACGCGTAGGTACTGCAAATCAGTTGAATCACCGTCGAAGTACATGGGCTCACCAAAAATCATTCCAACTCGATGTAAGTTAGGAATAACCTTTCCAGTCGGTTGAATCTTGTCGGTGTTAGACATTGCAACTGGAATCACTGGAGCCCCGGATTCGATTGCAAGACGAGCAATTCCAGTTCGACCCTTATATAAACGTCCATCGGGTGAGCGTGTACCTTCTGGGTAAATTCCTAGGCAATCACCTTCTGCCAAGACCTTTAAACCTGTAATAAGAGCTGCCTCGCTTCGACGTCCGCCCGATCGATCGACCGGTACTTGGCCAAGGGCGATGAAAGTTAACTTCTTTAGTAATCCCTTAGCTCCTGGAGATGTGAAGTACTCACTCTTGGCCAAGAAGGTCACTTTGCGCGGAACTACCAATGGCATAAATATTGAATCGCTGAAGGAGAGGTGGTTTGAGGCGATAATGACTGGCCCTTTGCCAGGTACGTTGCGGAGGCCTTTAACCTTGGGCCTAAAGGCGCTCATCAAAAAGGGCGTCAGGAATGCACGCAGTACGCCATAGGGGAGGTTGTTGAGCACCTCTCTAATTTACCTGTTATTGCCCCGTATGACACTATCTGAGGGTGAGCAAAGATCCGTTAAATCCGCTGGGCGATGAATCCGATGAGGAGGAGTTGATCCGTAGCGAGTTTGAGGCCATTGTCTCTGGCCTCTCCCTCGATGAGTCTGCGCCCACAACCTATCTAGAAGAGCTTGATCGCAACAATCACTTCCTGCCCCCAAACCCGCCTTCACAAACTCCGCGCTCCTTTTATTATTCGGCCAAGCGCGCAGTTCTGCGTTGGCTCAAACGTCCCTTCCACGATGATGACGGAGTTGCACTGTGAAAAATTTTAAGTGGGGAGTTTTAGGAACTGGTGGAATCGCTGCGGCATTTGTCGATGACTTATTACGTGCTGAGGGGCATGAAGTTATCGCCGTTGGTTCGCGTACTTTAAGCAAAGCTGAAGAGTTCACCAAAGATATTCCAACAGCAACTGCATATGGAAGTTATAAGGATTTAGTGAACGATCCAAACGTTGATGCAATTTATGTTGCGACACCTCACCCGTCACATGAAGAGCACACAATGCTGGCTCTTTCCGCTGGTAAACCTGTCTTGTGTGAAAAGCCATTTGCAATCTCTGCTAAACAAGCACAGGCGATGATTAACTGTGCTAAAGAAAATAACGTCGCACTCCTTGAGGCGATGTGGACACGTTACTTACCTCATATTGCAGTTGTGAGAGAGATCCTTTCAAGCGGAGTTCTTGGAAAGATCGAAATGGTCGAGGCCGATCACGGACAACGCCTTGCCGATCAAAATATTGTGCGCATAGTAGATCCACAACTAGCTGGTGGAGCATTGTTAGATCTTGGAATCTACCCTGTCTCTTTCGCCCATCTTGTACTCGGTGCGCCCTCTTCTATTACTGCGCGCGCAGTAATGACCGATCGCGGTGTGGATGCCCAGACAAGTGCAATTTTCGACTATGCCAATGGTGCACAGGCGATAATAAATACAACAATGATTGCCCAGACTCCATGTCGAGCAGTCGTGAGCGGTCTGCTCGGTCGCCTTGAAATTGATCGCACTTTCTACAACCCCGCCGCGATGCGCGTAGTTCTCTTTGATGGCACTGTCACTGAATATCCAAATAACTACGTAGGTCATGGATTACGCGAGCAGGCAATCGAGATGGCGCGCGTTGTCGGTGCTGGAGAGCTTGAATCACCACTGATGCCATGGAGTGAAACGCTCTCCGTTATGCAGGTTATAGATCAGATCAGAGATCAGATAGGCCTTGTCTATCCCTTTGAAAGTTAAAGACGCGCTAAATCGGCAACGCCGACAAGGCCGGCTTCATTACCTAACTCTGCAGCAATAATCTGCGGATACGGATGTTTGCCCGCAAAAGGCATTGTGCGCTCTAGAGCCTCGCGAGTTGGCTTCAATAAAATCTCTCCTGCATCGATTACTCCCCCGCCGATAACTACGCAGGCTGGATCTAAAATGACAGATAACGTAGCAATGCCAGCACCTAACCATTGTCCTGTTGTATTAAATGCAGCCAGAGCAACAGGATCGCCATCTCTCGCCGCCTCGGTAATCGCCTTGCCGGTTAAACCTTCAACGCTTCCATCGCCACGTGATAATAAATTACGTGCGATCTCGGGGCTCGCGCTAATCGCCTCGCGTGCATGACGTAAAAGTGCATTGCCAGATGCATACTGTTCAAAACAACCGCGTGCGCCACATCCACATAGATGCCCATCGGGTACGACGCGCATATGCCCGAATTCGGCGGCGATACCAAATGCTCCACGATAGAGCGAGCCATTAACGACAATTCCCCCACCAATACCTGTACCAACGGTAAGCATCATCATGTGGTCTTGATTTCGACCGGCACCAAACTTTGCCTCACCCCATGCCGCTGCATTTGCATCGTTTTCAATTATTACATCTAGGCCAATTAACTTCGTGAGCTCGGCATCTAAGTTAACGCCATTCCAATCGGCGATATTAGGTGTTGCCAACATCGTCTTTCGATCTGATGAGACAAAGCCTGCAGCAGAGACTCCTACTGATTCAATATCGTGGCTTTGTATTAACTCTTGTGCAATATCGGCGATGGTCTGCGTTAATGCACTACCACCTTGGCGAGGCGTATCTTTTCTAGCCGTTGCTATAACTTTCCCATTTTCATCAACTACGCCACCTAATACTTTTGTACCGCCAACATCTATACCGATTGTGTATGACATAAAATAAAAACTACGACTCGAGCGTTGCTTTAAGTTGAGCTAACGCTTGATCGATAGTTGTCTTTTCCGCCTTTTGTCGCATCATCGCGGGAATCGGCATGGAGAGTGAGACGGTCAGCTCATATGTAACTTCAGTGCTCTCCTCATCGATGCTCTTAATAATGTAAGCCCCATCCATACCTGTTAAAAGATCGGCATCATCGAGTGAAAAACTCAATCGCGCCGGAGCCTCTGACCAGTCGTAATCCAAAATAACCCGATCCTTCATCATTCCGGCGTCAATGGTCATCTTGACCTTGGTGGCCCGGCCCTGATCGTCACGATTTACTACCTCAACGGATTTAATCGAACTAGACCATTCTGGGTAGTTTTCCAGCGCAAATAACGCCTCTGTCACTGCGGCTAACGGGGCATCTATCGTGATGGTGGATCTGCTCGAATCGCTCATGGCCCAAGGTTACCCCTCTTCCCTAATTTATAAATCACACGCTAGCGTTAGCGCCATGAATGAAATTAACAACCCTGCCCTCGTCCCTGCGGCAACTGCCGGAAATCTTACAAATCTCATCGCAGAGCGCGCCTGGTTTGAACCAGAGCGCATCATTATGTCGCGCCCTCTGGGTGATGGTTGGCAAAGTGTCACTGCGAAAGAGGCAGAGGCTCAGATTCGCGAAACCGCGAAGGGTCTAATCGCAGCTGGTGTGCAGATTGGTGATCGCGTGGCGATTATGTCGCGGACACGCTATGAGTGGACGATTTTAGATTTCGCAATCTGGTTTGCAGGCGGCGTCGTTGTTCCTGTTTATGACACATCTTCAGCCGAGCAGGTCGATTGGATTCTTAACGACTCCTCAACAGTTGCAATCATCGTAGAAACTCCAGCTCTGCGTGATTTAGTTAAGAGCGTTCAGCCATCACATACAAAGCATGTCTGGATAATGACTGAAGATGTATTGAGTACCCTCAAGGCGGCAGGTGCACATATAAGCGATGACGAGATTGATCGCCGTCGCAACTCATTAGTACCTGACACGCTTGCAACAATTATCTACACATCTGGCACGACAGGAAAACCAAAGGGTGTATCCCTCACCCACAGCAACTTTTTATCTGAGTGTGGCAACGTTGTTCAAGGCGCCGCTGACTTATTTCTAAAGCCAGGTGGATCTACACTTCTATTCTTACCTATAGCTCACGTATTTGGCCGCATGGTTGAGATCGGAGCAATCTCTGCCGGTCTTCATCTAGCTCACTGCAGTGATCCAGTCGGGCGACTTCCCATGGATTTGGCATCTTTTAAGCCAACTTTCGTTCTTGCCGTTCCGCGTATATTTGAAAAGATCTATAACGGAGCCGAAGCACGCGCTGAAGCCGCTGGTAAGGGCAAGATTTTTCGAAAGGCTGCAGATGTTGCAATTGCTTACTCTGAAAGCCTTGATAAGAAATCAGTCTCACCTTTGTTATCAATCAAACACAAACTCTTCGACAAGTTGGTCTACTCCAAGATTCGCGCTGGAATGGGCGGGCGAGTCGAGGCCGCGATTTCAGGAGGAGCGCCTCTGGGGGTTCGCCTCGGCCATTTTTATCGAGGCGCCGGAATTACAATTCTTGAGGGATACGGCTTAACCGAAACAACAGCTGGTGCGACCTTGAACCTCAGTGGTGCACACCGCGTTGGCTCAGTTGGGCGTCCAGTACCTGGAACATCTATAAAAATCGCGGATGACGGCGAGGTTCTCATTCGCGGCTCGATTGTGATGCGTGGGTACTGGAACAATGAAGCTGCCGATAAAGAAGTCTTTACAAGTGATCGTTGGTTCCAATCAGGAGATCTTGGAAAATTAGATGATGAAGGCTTCCTCTACATAGTCGGTCGCAAGAAAGAGTTAATTGTTACCGCTGGAGGAAAGAATGTTGCACCTGCCGTACTTGAAGATCGTCTTCGTGCGCATCCGCTTGTTAGTCAATGCATGGTCGTTGGCGACAACCAACCATTTATTGCATCCCTCGTCACAATTGACCAAGATGCATTGAAATCTTGGGTGGCAAATCACAATAAGGCGGGTGCCTCAATGACTGATCTGGCAAATGATCCAGATCTGATCTCTGTTATTCAAACTGCAGTCGATGATGCCAATAAGGCCGTGAGTAAAGCTGAATCAATTCGCAAATTTATTATCTTGCCAACTGATTTTACAATCGCGGGCGGGCACCTAACAGCAAAGCTTTCGATGAAGCGAGCGGTAATAGCCAAAGAGTTTGCCAAGGAGATTGAACAACTCTTCACTAAGTAAAAATATGAGCGTTAATGAGCGAGTTAGACTCGCACAAGAGTTACATGATGGAATAGCTCAAGATCTAGTTGGGCTTGGATACTCCATTGACTCTCTCATTGCCACGCCTGGTACTCCAGTTGAGATTCGTAGTGAACTGCGCTCTGTGCGCTTTGCAATAACGGATTTGGTTGACAAAGTTCGCGCCGAAATCTTTGCACTGCGCGAGAGCACCGAAAGCCTGCCTTCACGATATGAGGCATCGACGAGTTATGAGCTGCAGAGGGTTTTTGCTGAGCTATTACGCAATGTGCAGGAACACTCACATGCAACCTCGATAACGCTCTCCCTTCACGATAATGGCATCGGCGGAACCGTGAAAAAGAAGGGCCACCATGGATTAGTTGGCATCGACGAGCGAGTACGAGATTTGAATGGGAGCTTGGATATCCAATCAACTGATGCGGGTACGCATGTCTCCATAACCGTGCCTTGGGTAAATAAGTGACTAGCGTCGTTATTATCGATGACCATGCAGTTGTTCGAGAGGGCTTGCATCGAGCACTTACTACCCATGGTTATGATATTTCCGCCGAGGCGGCCAACATTGCCGAAGCGCGCGCACAGATCGCCCACGTTAACCCAGATGTAATAGTTGTGGATTTGAATCTTCCAGATGGCAGCGGCTTTGAATTAATTTCACGGGCACGGGCCATCTCAAAAAGCTTAGGGATCGTCGTACTTACTCTTAATGAGACTGATGCACATTTGTTGGCAGCCATGAATGCTGGAGCCAGTGCTTACATTCTCAAGAGTGCTCCCATGAGTGAATTAGTTGCGGCGGTGGAGCACTCGATTAAATCTCCCCTTAGTTTTAGCGCGAAAGGCATACCCGCTGCAATTAAGGCGACGACTGCACGATTTAACTTAACTGCCCGAGAGTTTGATGTGCTTGGACTTTTACCTAGCGGTGCATCCACACAGGCAATAGCTTCGGCGTTATTTCTTAGTCAAGCGACGGTTAAGACGCATTTAGCATCGATTTTTAGAAAGCTTGAGGTAGAGAACCGAACAGCGGCTGTAGGTAAAGCGCGAAAACATAATCTAGTTGTTGATTAACTTCTCAAACTTTTCGGCCCATATCTGCCAGCGCCACTTTTCAACTATCCAATCACGTCCGGCTTGACCCATCTTCGCTGCACGCTCAGGATCATTAAGTAGATTTATAGCGGCAACTGCGATTGCGGCGCTGTCTTGTCCATCTACAACTACTCCGGTAACGCCTTCAATCACGGCATCTGGTGCACCACCTGATGCACCGGCAATGACTGGTAGACCGCATGCACTTGCCTCTAAATAAACAATGCCGAGGCCTTCAACTTCTAAGCCTCGAAAACGTGAGCGCGATGGCATTGCAAAAACATCCCCGAGACAGATGTACTTGGGTAGTTCTGCATATTGAATTCGGCCTATGAAAGTTACGTAATCCTCAAGTGAGTGTTTCTGCACAAGCTTTACAAGGTGATCGAGATATGGACCTTCACCTACAAGAACTAGATGTGCCTCCGGGATTTCGTGGACAATTGCGCTCATCGCCTCAATTAAATAATCCTGCCCCTTTCGATGGACTAAACGTCCCACCGAGACAATGACGCGCTTACCTGTTAATCCAAGTGACTCTCGAAGTATTGTGGCATCAACGGGGGCAAAGTGATCTGTATCGATTCCGGGTGCAATCTTGACCATCGCGTTTCCGGCCTTGGGAGTAAGCGAGGCAGAGATGGCCTTTCGCGTGAACTCGCCTAAGTATGTAAGGGCATCGGTCGTTGATCCGATTCGGCGCATCGCTAATGTAAATGGAAATACCTTCGACCACCACACCTCATGGCCATGCGTTAGCGCAATAATTCTTCGAGCACCCGCACGCCGTAGCGCAGAGGCCATAATCGCTAGAGGTGCGGCGGCACCAAAAGCTACGGTTTCAATCCCCTCGTGCTTTATTAGCTTCGTAACTGCGCGGCTGACCCGCGGCGTTGGCAGCAGAATCTTTGCCCGATCTCGAATGATTCGAACCCCATACTCTGCAAGCCAGGCAGCATCATATTCATGGGTATCACCCTGCGCTGAGGTATAAACAATTGTCGATGCATGTGGCAAACGTTGAATCAAACCAATAATGAAGGTTTCGATTCCGCCTGCGCGGGGACCAAAATCATTTGTAATAAATAGAGTTCTCTTCAATAGCGGCGTGCTCCCACCAAAGCTTTGCGTCCCATGTTGAGATCAGTTGTTACTTTCACACGTGAACCAGAGCGTGGTGCATGCACCATGCGACCGCCACCTAAGTAAATTCCAACGTGCGAGACGGGGCGTCCAAAGAATAGTAAGTCCCCTGGCTTGAGGGCTTTGGTTGAGACCTGTTTTCCCATTCGAGATTGCGCCGATGATGAGTGAGGTAATGAAACTCCGGCAGCTTGATATGCGCGCATCGTTAATCCTGAACAATCCCACGTAACGAGTCCGGCGGCACCAAAGACATATCGATCACCGATCTGCTTAAGCGCATACTTAAGCGCAACACCGGCACGTCCTGAAATTCCATTGGCGCTTCGTGCAGCTGCAAGTGAAGATGCTTGATCTGCATCCTCTTGGGCTGCTGCTAACTTTGCTAAACGCACTCGATCGGCTTTTTTCAACTTTGACAGTAAAACTTCAGCCTCTTTTAACTTCGCCTGCGCAAGGGCAGATTGTGCGGCAAATTTCTTTTGGGCCGCTCTGACGAGAGCCAACTTGTCATTGACCGTCATCGTTGTTGCATTAAGGCGTTGAGTCGCCGCTTCAAACTTTCGAAGCTGTGTCGATTTGCCTCGGGTGATTGCATCGAGTGTGCCAGCGGAGGAGAGATAGAGCGTGGGATCGCTGGAAAAGAGGAGCTCTAGGCCTTGACTCATAGATCCTGATTTATACTGCTCGAGTGCTATGGCACCAAGGGATTTTTGTAGGGCAGTTACGGTCGCTCCCTGCACCTCGGCTTTAGCCTTAATGCCGTTGAGAGTTTTAGTTAATACTCCGAGTTTGACCTTGGCCTCTTGTGCCCCTTCAGCTGCCGTCGTTGCATCCTCTTCCAATTCACGAACTTTGGCCTGAACCTGCTCCAAGGTTTGAGCGGCATTGGCAGCGATCGGAGCAAGCACCGCAGCGATAATCGCGAGCCCGGAGAGCAGGACTAAGGCACGTTTGAGTCCGGACATGGAGTTAAGGCTAACTATCTTTGCCGCCCGAGCTCAACTCTTGAGCCTAATATGGGCTGTGAAGTGGCCGAGAAACTGGGATGCTAGGCCGATGAGCACCTCAGCCTCACTCGTAGTAGGTGTCGATGGCTCAACCAGCAAAGCGGGCTCATCTGGCGGCGTAAGTTCAAAGGCCGATAGATCCCTCTTTCTTGCCCGTCGCAGGGAGTTCGATCTCATTCTCATCGGTGGAAATACGGCCCGCACAGAGCCTTACTCAACTACCCCAATCCCGGTGGTCGTCCTCTCGCGCTCGGATATTTCCCCGATTGCAGATAATCCACAGGCGCACCTATGGAATCTCTCGCCCAGCCAGGCGCTAGTTCGAGCACGAGATGAATTTGGTCCCAGAATTTTAGTTGAAGGCGGTCCCTCGTTAATGCGTGAACTCTTAAAGGCAGATTTAATTGACGATTTTTTTCTCACTGTCACCGAAGTAGGCGATGGGGAAAACACAATCGATTGGCGGGAATTGCTCACTCACTTTACATCCTGTGAAAAAAGCGAGATTGATGGAACGCTATTTTTTCACGCCCATAATTAAAAGGCTGAGATTAAGGCGACGCCACTGACGGCAAGGACTATTCCCACGTACTGAACTTTATGCAATCGCTCACGTAGAAAACCAAATGCTAGAACGGCCGTGGCGATTGGATACATTGAACCGAGCACCATGGCTACCGATACCGAACCTTTGCTACATGCAACCCCTAAAAGCAGATTTGCTAAGAAATCCGAAACTCCAATAAATATTAAACTCGGATACTCTCTCTTAGAAAAGCCTCCAGTGCTTCTAAAACGGAGGGCGATTGCAATCGTTACTAGAAATGTTGCCGCACGCATCGTAACCATTGTCAAAAGCGCACTCGTCTGCGATCCAATAGAGATAAATGTTAGTGATGTACCAAATCCAAAGGCTGCTCCAATTGCTAAAAAGAGCGGGCGGAGAGCAATGCCATGCGAGAGTTCAGGTCCACTTGCGCAAAATGCGCCGGTAAGTGCTAGAACTATTCCGATTGATGAAATGAGTGAGAGCGTATCGCCATGTAAGAGTGCATAACCCAAAGGAATCACAGCACTTAATGAACTAATAGGAGAGACAACTCCCATGCTTCCCGATGCAAGCCCGGCATAGAGGCAGGCGAGCCCGAAGTAACCAAATAATCCTGCGCCGATTCCAGGAATTAAATATCCACCTTGACCAAGGGCTGACGTGCTCCAATCGCCGTAAGCAAACAGCAGCGCGACTCCAAAGAGCAAGCCAATGATTTGAGAAAAACCCAATACGGCGATGGGTGCATGTTTCTTGCTCAATCTTCCACCCTCAAAATCGGCCGTACCCCACAGCAGACTTGAAAGCAGGGCTAAGAGTGATGTCATACATATGAGCCTACCGTCCCGCCTCCCGAGAATTGAGGGTGTACTTATTACTCTAAGAGCATGGATGCCAATGGCTTCGAAAGATTATTGAACCAACTACGAGAATTTACCCCGCGCTCGGAAATATCCCTTGAAGAGGTTCCGGCGCCGCAAAAATTAGCAACATATGCATTCGCATTCTCTGCCGATGTCAGCAATGGCAAGGTGGGAGATGATGAAGATGAACTCGCCTCTGGTCGTTTTGTTCTACTTCATGAACCGGGCGGACAAGAGACTTGGGAGGGTGAGTTTCGATGCGTCAGCTTTGTTCGCGCCGATGTCGATACTGCAATGCAAGAGGATCCATCACTTCCCGAATTTGGATGGGGCTGGTTCTTATCGGCCCTTGAAGCCGCCGGCTGCACAATCGCCGCACCAAGTGGTACCGTCACTCGAGTTTCTAGCGCCTCATTTGGAAAACTATCACCACGCCATGATGAATCTGAAATTGAGATTCGTGCATCGTGGACGCCAGTGATTTCAGATCCAACTGAACTCATCAAACATATTGCAGGCTGGTGCACCCTCATCGCGGAGGTTTCAGGTCTTGAAGAGATTCCAGAAGGCGTTTCGGCGATTAATTCAACTAGGGCTCGGTAATTTCATTTATGGAAGATGAGTTAGCGCCAGTTCCATTGCTCGTGCCTGCAGGAGGAACTCCGCCAGTTATTAACAGTGATGCCGCCCTTGAATTAGCGATTGCCCAACTTCGAGCAGGTCACGGCCCCTTTGCCGTTGATGCAGAGCGCGCCTCTGGCTTTCGCTACAGCGCCCGTGCATATTTAATTCAAATTAAGCGCGAAGCCGGCGGATTACATCTGATCGATCCAATTCCTTTCGGTCTCAATAACCCGTTGATCTCCAAACTCAATGAACTGCTCAATAGCGATGAAGTTATTTTGCATGCAAGCACTCAGGATTTACCATGTCTGCGAGAGATAGGAATTAATCCCACACATCTATTTGATACTGAGCTCGGTGGTCGTATCGCAGGTCTACCTAGAGTTGGGCTTGGACCACTCTTAGAGTCTTTAATGGGCGTCGTTCTTGCAAAAGAACATAGTGCAGCTGATTGGTCTACGCGGCCGCTGCCACAAGAATGGCTGACATATGCCGCACTTGATGTGGAACTTCTCGTTGAACTTCGAAATGCAATGCGTGAAATCTTGCAGGCATCTGGAAAATTACGATGGGCCGAGGAGGAGTTTGCATCAATTCTTCTAGCCCCTCCGCCTCCGCCACGAATAGATCCCTGGCGTCGCACATCTGGAATGCACAAGATAAAACGACGTGATCACTTAGCGATTATTCGTGAGCTCTGGATAGCACGTGATCAGATCGCTTCGGCTCAAGATATTGCCGGTGGAAAGCTACTCAATGATGCAGCGATTATTGAACTATGTTTAGCAGCACCGACGACAAAGAAAGAGTTTGAAAAGGCGTTGCGCCCAATCGGTCTTCGCGCGCGATGGGTAGAAAACTCTGCCCTATGGCTTGAAGCGATTGCACGAGCAGTTGCACTTCCAGAAAGTCAGTGGCCAGCGATGCGTACAAATACCGATGCATTGCCCCCCATTAAATTATGGCGAGATAGATTTCCAGAAAAATTCGCTCCGCTTTCGCATGCACGTGCTCTTATCGACATCATCGCAACGACCAACTCCATTCCCGTTGAAAACCTTATTTCTCCCGAATCGGTTCGACGCATCTGTTGGTCCCCACCTTCCGGTTCAACTCTCAACCGAGATGAGGCAGGTGTTCGCAGCGCCTTGGCATCCCTTGGCGCACGGCCGTGGCAGATCGATCTCGTCGCAGGCGCCTTGGCCGATGCCCTCCTTGAGCGTGAACCGCTCATTATTGAAGAGCCAGCGGCCGTTGAAGATCCTGTGGCAGAAACCACAGCTGAGAGTGAGTGAATTACGCAACGAAAGAGTTGCGTAATTCCCCCTCGTGCCTTAGATTTTCCCCATGCTCAGCTCATTCATCATCGCCCTTCGCGAGGGCTTAGAGGCCGCACTTATAGTCGGGATCTTGGTCGCCTACATCTGCAAAAGCGGAAAGCGCAACCTCTTGGGCTACATCTGGGGTGGCGTAGCAGCTGCGGTAATACTCAGTGGCGCTGTTGGCGCCTTCTTGAGCTTTACGTCGGCAGAGCTGACTCCTAGAGCCGAAGAGTTGTTCGCCGGCACGACCTCCCTCGTTGCAGTTGCACTTGTGACATGGATGGTCTTTTGGATGAAGCGCACAGCACGTCATCTGCGCAGCGATCTCGCAGGCAAAGTAGATCAGGCGCTGATATCTGGACCCCTAGCCCTTGCTGCAGCTGCATTTTTTGCCGTGGTCCGCGAAGGGCTTGAAACCTCACTCTTTGTCTACTCGAACTTCAAAAGCGTTGCCGATCCGCTCAACTCTGCAATCGGTTTAGTCGCCGGTTTCTCTCTTGCAATCGCTCTTGGTTATTTGATTTATAAGAGTTCAATTAACTTAGATCTTTCAAAGTTCTTCACCTATACAGGTATCGCATTAATTATCGTTGCAGCTGGCGTTCTCTCGTATGGAGTACATGAGTTCCAGGAGCTAGGCGTACTTCCAGGTGCCGATCTATTTGCCTGGGATGTCACGTCAGTTATCGCCAAGGAGTCTCTGCTCGGTGGAGTCTTATCTGGCACTATCGGCTTTGATACAACGACCTCTTGGTTACAGCTGCTCATCTACACCATCTACTTGGCAGCTGTATTGCCGGCCTATCTCAATAAAGCCAGCGTAAAAACGCCAGTAAAAGCTTGAGTTGTGGCTGTCGCAAAAGCATACTGACGGGTAACATAGCCGCTACACCGCTAAGTAAAGGATTACCGAATGTCACGTTCAGTCGTATTAGTCGATGCAGTCCGCACACCCTTTGGCAAGGCCGGCAGTTTGTATGCCGGAACTCGCGCCGATGATCTTATGGTCCGCGCCATTCGCGGACTTCTCGATCGCAATCCACTTGTAGATCGCGCAACTATCGATGACGTTGCAATTGCAGCTGCGACACAGACTGGCGATCAAGGAATGAATATTGGTCGAAGCGCCGCCTTGCTCTCAGGCCTTCCTAACACGGTTCCGGGATATTCAATTGATCGTTGGTGCGCAGGTGCACTCACTGCAGTTACAACTGTTGCAGGTGCAATCGCAATGGGTGCTAATGAGATTGCAATCGCCGGCGGGGTTGAACATATGGGCAATCATCCAATTGGCGAAGGCCTAGATCCCAATCCACGATTTTTAGCCGAGCGAATTGTTGAACAAGATGCGCTGGCAATGGGTGCAACTGCCGAGCGTTTACATGATCGCTTCCCAACTATTACTAAAGAGCGCACCGATAAGTACGCACTTAACTCTCAAATTAAAACCGCTAAGGCCTATGAAGCGGGATTAATCCAGAGAGATTTAATTCCAACTGCTGCTCGAAGCGCCGAACTTGGCTGGGCAATTGCAACGATGGATGAACCACCGCGCCCCAGCACAACACTTGAGGGTTTATCAGGATTAAAAACTCCATTTCGTCCAGCAGGTCGTGTAACAGCTGGAAACTCTTCGGGTTTAAATGATGGAGCAACTGCAGCCCTCCTGGCGAGCGAAGAAAAAGCTCTCGAACTTGGTTTAACAATTAAAGCCCGACTTGTTACCTTTGCATTTGCTGGAGTTGAGCCAGAAGTAAT
>CAEZUG010000020.1_pt1 | contig 16916 bp, 18 predicted proteins | sample 7264411 | NCBI WGS metagenome assembly CAEZUG01 (sample SAMEA6813824, study PRJEB35770) | uncultured Actinomycetes bacterium | biome: Freshwater; feature: Freshwater reservoir; material: water | place: Czech Republic | collected 2016-04-20 | depth 0.5m m | reverse complement strand
TTAGAGGCAGAGATTGAGGACCACGAGTAAGCGATAGAATCGCCCAATGCGTATTGTTCGATTTTCTCCCGGTCCAGATGCCGGCCTTGGTACAGATCCACTCTTTGGCGTCTTAGAAGATGAAGCTCTGATTCATGTCATCACGGGAGATCCAATCTACTCAGGGATTCAAAAAACCGCAGCGACAATTGCCCTTAACAAAGTCCGTCTTTTAGCCCCTGTTATTCCTCGCTCTAAAGTCGTATGTATTGGTAAAAATTACGCAGATCATGCCGCCGAGATGGGAGGTGTTGTTCCGGAAGAGCCAATTATTTTCCTTAAGCCAAACACTTCTGTTATCGGCCCAAATGACACTATCGTGTGGCCCGATATGTCTGAGCGAGTAGATCATGAATCAGAGTTGGCAATTGTGATTGGGCGCCTCTGCAAAGATGTTCCAGTTGAGCGAGTTAATGATGTGATTTTTGGCTACACGATCGCCAATGATGTTACTGCGCGTGATCTTCAGAAGAAGGATGGTCAGTGGACCCGTGCCAAAGGTTTCGACACTTTCTGTCCGCTTGGACCTTGGATCGATACTGATTTCATCCCTGGTACACAGAAAATTACTGCAAGCGTCAATGGGGAAATAAAGCAGTCGGCTCAGCTGAGCGACATGATGTTTAAAGTCCCAGAGATTATTAACTTTGTCTCCCGTGTCATGACACTTCTGCCAGGAGATGTTATTTTGACCGGCACACCTGCAGGCATTGGTCCGATGGTCGCTGGTGGTACTGCCACTATGAGTATTGAAGGCCTTGGCGAACTAACTAACAAAGTGAGTAGAAATTGAGCACAACGGTCGGAAAAAAAGTAAAGGTTCGCTTTGCGCCATCACCTACGGGCGATCTCCATGTGGGCAATATTCGTACAGCTCTCTTTGACTGGGCATATGCCCGTCATACTGGTGGAAGCTTTCTCTTTCGCATCGAGGATACTGATACAACACGTGTCACTGATGAGTACATTAATGCAGCTATCGATACGTTGAAGTGGCTTGGACTCAACTGGGATGAGGGTCCTGAAGTTGGTGGCGAGAATGGTCCTTACCTTCAGTCACAGCGCTTAGATATTTATGCGCACTGGGCAGCTAAATTTATTGAACAGAAAGATGCTTACTACTGTTATTGCACACCCGAAGAGTTAGAGGCCGTTCGTGAAGCCCAGCGAGCTTCAAATCAGGCACCCGGATACAACGGTCACTGCCGTGATTTAACACTCGATCAAATTGCCGGCTATAAGGCCGAGGGTCGCGGCGCGGTAGTTCGAATGCGCATGCCAGATGGCGGAACCACCTTTACCGATTTAATCCGTGGCGAAATGGCATTTGATCATAAATTTGTTCCAGATTTTGTGTTAGCACGTGCCGACGGTTCGCCTCTGTATACATTGGCTGTTGCCGTTGATGATGTTTTAATGAAGGTAACGCATGTTTTGCGCGGGGAGGATTTACTCTCATCGACTCCCCGTCAGATTCGTGTTTATCAGGCAATGGGTGTTGCAGTTGAGAATTACCCGGTTTTTGCGCACCTTCCATTTGTCATGGGAGCCGACAATGCAAAATTGTCTAAGCGCAACGGTGAGGTCTCAATTGCTTGGTATCGCGACAAAGGCTTTTTACCTGAGGCGATCTGTAACTATTTAGCCTTACTTGGTTGGTCGCCAGGGGATGATCGCGAAGATCTTACGATGAAAGAGTTATGTGAACTTTTCACAGTTGAAAAAGTAAATAGCTCACCGGCTAAATTCGATATGAAGAAGCTTGAAGCCATTAATGGTGACAAGATTCGCGCCCTCACAATCGATACTTTCTTGGAATGGGCACTTCCATTTCTAATAAAGGCTAAGACCATAACTGGTACTCCCGATGAGATTGATCTCGTCAAGCGAGCCTTACCTATTATTCAAGAGCGCATCATTATGTTTAGCGAAATTCCAGCGATGCTTGCATTCTTATTTGTTAAGGATTTCGCAATCGAATCGGAAAGCGTCGCAAAAGTCACTGACTCTGGCGCAAAAGAGGTTCTTAAGCGCTCACTCAAAGAGCTAGAGCCAATTAGCGATTGGACTCATACAGCGATCGAGGCGGCACTTCGTAGCTCATTGATCGAAGAGATGGGATTAAAACCCCGGATAGCATTTACAGCACTGCGTATTGCAACTACTGGCGGCACAATTTCTCCACCGCTCTTTGAATCAATGGAATTACTCGGTAAAGAGGCCTCTTTAGCCAGAATCTCGGCGGCGTTGACTCTCTAATCGATACGGTATTCTTACCGCTTGAAGTATTGGGGTATGGGGTAATTGGCAGCCCTGCTGATTCTGGTTCAGTAAGTCTAGGTTCGAGTCCTGGTACCCCAGCGAACTACGCACGTACAACTGAATATGTTTTGTCCTAGTTATAAAAAGATTTACAGGCACGGCCCCGTCGTCTAGCGGCCTAGGACTCTGGCTTCTCAAGTCAGCTACGAGGGTTCGAATCCCTTCGGGGCTACGTATGGTTTCTTTGGTGAAGGTCCTTCCGGCCTTCATGGCAACTGCCTTCTTATTAGCGTTAGTGCCAGGTCAAACCGTTGCAATGATGTTGCGCCAAGCAATTGTCGGCGGGACCAAGACTGCCTATACGACATTAATTGGAACCAGTAGCGCACTTATTTTTTGGGGTGCGGCTTCGGCAATCGGTCTATCGCAAATCTTCGCTAGATCACAGGCAGCTTACACGGCTCTAAAATTTGCAGGTGTTGCATTTCTAACTTTCCTAGCGCTGCAAACTCTATGGTCATTGCGCAAAGAGTTTGGAAAATTCGATTATGAAGGAAACGCTAAGACTGGGCTAGGACCGGCATTTCGCTTGGGACTCATCACTAATCTTACAAATGTGAAGGCCGCCGTTTTTGCAGTCGCTTTCATTCCAGCATTTGTCCCAGCAGATTTTAGTTTAGGGTGGGGAATATTCATTCTCTCTATCGTGCAATCACTAGTTTCGGCATCGTGGTATTCATTCCTCATCAGTATTATCGGAAGGGCTACCACTACATTGGCCAAACCTAAAGTGCGCCGTGCGCTAACCGCCTTTTCAGCAGTTGGAATTCTCTTTCTTGCGGCAACTCTGTTGCTTACCTCACCGCGGTAGTGACAGGATGATGGCGTAGAATAACCACATGCGAGTTATTAATTCAGAGCAGTTAAAATCGATTCTCGCAAATCTCCCAAGTAATCCACGCATAATCGCATCCGGTAATTTCTCTGCACCTCGGACCCTGCTTAAGATTGCCGATGAAGTAATTCCAGAGTTTAGATTGCACATGCTCAATGCTCATGGGGATATTCCAAATCGCGATGGCATTACATATGAAACTGCCTTTGTTGGTCCAGCAATGCGCAACCATCCCCGACTTGATTACATTCCATCACGGCTTTCTTTATTGCCTGTATTAATTCGTAACTTCTATCGCCCCGATGTTGTCTTTCTGCATACTTCTACACAGCGCTTTGATACCGTAAGTCTTGGAACAGAAGTCAATATTTTGCCCAGATCAATTGAAACTGCTCGAGCCCATGGCGGTCTGGTTATCGCACAGTCAAATAAGCAAATGCCCTATACATATGGTGATGCCCAGATATACGACAGCGAGATTGATTATTTAGTTGAAGTCGATGAGCCATTACAAGAAAAGCCCGCTGTTCCGATTACCGATATTCAAGCTCAAATTGGAAGTCGGATCGCGAGTTTGATTGAAGATAACTCAACACTCCAATTAGGAATTGGGGGAGTACCGGATGCGGTTTTGATGGCTCTTAAAGATCGAAAAGGGCTGCGCATCTGGACGGAGATGTTTTCCGATGGTGTCCTCGAGTTAAGTAGAGCTGGAACCCTCGATGAGGAGGTTCTCATTACCGCATCCTTTGTATTCGGAAGCAATGAGCTGTACCAATGGTTAGATCTAAATAAGAAAGTGCGAATGCTACGGACCGAGCGCACTAATGACCCATCTCAAATAGCGCGCCAAGCCAAGATGGCCTCGATCAATAGCGCTCTAGAAGTTGATTTATTTGACCAAGCAAATGCCAGTCATGTGCGAGGCAAAATCTATAGCGGCTTTGGTGGCTCTACCGATTTCATAGTCGGTGCACTACATAGTCGTGGTGGTCAGTCATTTGTAGCCCTGCCCTCATGGCATCCGAAGGCCGATGTCTCCACGATTGTGCCGAGATTACAAAGCAATGTCACGCACTTTCAACACTCCTATGTCGTCACCGAACAGGGCGTAGCTGCCTGCTTCGGACATTCGCAGAATGATCAAGCGATAAATATTATTCATAACGCGGCGCATCCAAGTGTGCGAGAAGAGCTGATTTCAAAGGCCAGCGAATTCGGCCTTATTTAACCCGCTAGTTCAAGGGGCCACTCATCGATGGGTGATTGGCTAAGTGGAAGCATCTTCCCATCCTTAGTGGTAATCGAAATGAAAGTTAGCGCCTGCTTTCCATCGATAGTCTTGGCTTTGCTTACAGTAATCTCAACTTCGGCATAGTGAAGTTTTCCAGCATCACAGCTCGGCTCGCAGTCATTAATTTGATAGATACCTTCACCTGATGCACCCTTGGCGCTCCACGAGAGCCACGTGATTTTGTCGATTCCTACGCTGGTATCGCCACAAAACTTGAGCATTGCCGTTGGCTTGTAATCTAAAATTCCACAGTTCGTAACATAAACCTGCGTTGTGACGGCTCGATTAACAAATATGTAGCCACCAAAGCCTAATCCGATGATTGTTGCAAGAAGTGCAACCCACCCTTTCGACTGCCTGATAGACATTTTTAGAAATCTATCTCTGAGAGTTAATGTGACTCACGGGTTACGGCTGGACCGCTTGATCCAAGTAAGAAATCTAAATCTGCACCTTTATCTGATTGCATAACGTGATCTATATACATTCGCTGCCAACCACGAGACGGATTGGCGTAAGCATCTTTGGACTTAGTTGATGGCGTTCGTTTGCTAATCTCTTCATCGGTTAATTTCACGTTTATGGTTCTTGCAAATACATCTAACTCGATTATGTCGCCAGTTTGGATTATCCCGAGTGGTCCTCCCGCTGCCGATTCAGGGGCAACATGCAAAACTACGGTTCCGTAAGCTGTTCCACTCATTCGACCATCACAGATACGGACCATATCCGTAACTCCTTTAGCCAGAATTTTGCGTGGAAGCTGCATGTTTGCAACTTCAGGCATTCCTGGATAGCCCTTTGGACCGCATCCACGAAGCACAAGGACACTATCTTCGGTTACTTCTAGATCATCATTATCGATTCGTTCATGAAAATCTTCGACACTTTCAAAGACAACTGCGGGGCCGGTATGTTTTAAAAGATGTGGACTTGCAGCCGAGGGTTTTATCACGGCTCCAAGTGGGGCTAAATTCCCACGAAGTACCGCGATTCCAGCCTCTACTTGAAGCGGATTCTCTCGAGTTCTGATTACATCTGCGTCGTAGATAGTGCCTTCGCCCAGAGTGGCAACAAGTGAGTCACCAGTTACGTTAATTGCCGCTGGATTGAGCGATGCCTCAAGTTGGCGAAACACTGCATGTAATCCGCCGGCACGGTGGAAATCCTCCATCAGATACTTTCCAGATGGCTGCAGATTTACGATTAAGGGAATTCTCGATCCAATTGCATCAAAGTCATCAAGGGTTAGGTCAACGCCTAATCGACCTGCAATTGCTAAGAGATGAACCACGGCGTTAGTAGAGCCACCAATTGCCGCTAAGGCAACAATTGCATTTTCAAAAGAGGCCTTAGTCATGATCTGACTTGGCTTGAGATCGCGCTTAACCATTTCGACAATATGACGACCAGAGTTGTGCGATGCTTCAAGTAATCGTGAGTCAGCTGCCGGGATGCCAGCAATTTCTGGCATAGTCATTCCGAGAGCCTCGGCCATAAGGCCCATCGTCGAAGCCGTTCCCATCGTGTTGCAATGTCCGCGACTTCGAATCATTGAGGACTCTGAGTTTAAAAACTTCGCATTACTGAGCAGACCTGCACGCACCTCTTCGCTCAAGCGCCAAACATCGGTTCCGCAGCCAAGGGGATTTCCTTGAAAGGTACCCGTGAGCATCGGACCACCAGGAATTACCAGCGATGGAAGATCAACAGAGGCCGCTCCCATTAGAAGTGCTGGAATTGTTTTATCGCAGCCGCCGAGGAGAATCGCCCCATCAATCGGATTTGCTCGCATTAACTCTTCAGTTGCCATCGCGACCATATTGCGCCACAGCATCGCTGTTGGCCGAACTAGAGTTTCACCGAGTGAGAGCATCGGTAGATTAAGAGGAACGCCGCCGGCTTCCCACACACCATTTTTTACACTTTGTGCAATCTCATCTAAGTGCGAGTTACATGGAGCTAGATCTGAAGCGGTATTGATGATTGCGATTTGAGGTCGGCCATCGAAGGAGGAATTCGGATTGCCTCTTCGCATCCATGCACGGTGTATATAAGCATCACGAGAATCTCCGCCGTACCAGTGCGCGCTTCGCAAGAAAGTGCTCCTTTAATTTGAAGATGAAAGTGTGGCGAGTCTAGCCTTTCGATGAAGAGTCCGTCTAGCATAAGCGTTCTCATGAGAGCATTTGTCGTTGATTCACCGGGGCTCGGCGCTGGTGATGGTCCAAAAGTTCATATTGATCCAAGGGATTCTTAATTATGAATATTAGAACAATTTCTGAGGCCGTATCAGATTTGGCGGAAGGTCCGATCTGGAATCCGGTTACGAATAAAATAACTTGGGTTGATATTGGAAGACAGAGAGTTCATAAATCAGATTTCGATACTGGTCAATCGCAGACATTTAGTTTTGCAACCCCTATCTGCGCAATTGCCGAAAGATCAGATGGCGGCTATATCGCTGCAACTGGCGATGGATTTGCAAAGATTGGTGTTAACGGAGAATTTTCACCCGTGCACACTTTTCTTGACGAGACAATGCGATTTAACGATGGAAAGGTAGATGCCGCAGGTCGCTTTTGGGCGGGAAGCATGGCATTAGATTTAACTCCCAATAGCGGCAGTCTCTTCCTTCTCGACATTGATGGGAGCTACCGAAAAGTGTTAGGGAATTTAACACTCTCAAATGGTTTGGCCTGGTCTCCCGATAACCAGTTTTTTTATCATATCGACAGCATTCCAGGAGTTATGAAGCGTTTTGATTTCAACCTAGAAACAGGGGCCCTGTCGAATGAATCCACATTTTTAACTTTTGAGCCCTCACAAGGAACCCCAGATGGAATGAGCATTACGCACGATGGATATCTCGTGGTCGCCTTGTGGGATGGTTCACGCTTAGAGGTTTTCTCTCCCGAGGGCAGAAAAATCGAAGAGATTCAACTTCCCGTTAAGCGTCCGACCTCATGCACATTTGCAGGAGAAGATGGAACGACACTCGTTGTGACCTCGGCGGCGCAAGATATCGATGATCCGAATGATTCACATCTGAATGGGATGGTACTTGCCTTAGAAGGAAGCGGCTTAAGCGGATTACCAAGTCGTATTTATGGTGTTGGCAACCTATAAAGCTTCCTACTGATGACTCCATCTGAGTAGTGGAGGGGAGTCGATTAACATGTTTTCGCCAATCCATTTCGCTCCATCTAAGTTATCTCCCTCTGCACTGGCAAACTTCGCGTGTGGTAGTTCTAAAGCGATACAAGTCTGGATAGCTTTAACGTAGTTTTCATTCCGCGATGCTCCACCTTGAATTGCAATCTCAAGTACGCCGTCCCTTGTACCGCCCGTTCCTAACCAAGTTGCAATGACGGTTTGCGCCAGTAAATTCGCACCTTCATTGCGGATATCTATTGCAGTTGCCACTCCATTATCGGCTGCATCTAAGAGTGTTTGTGCCGATGAAATTGCAAGCGTGGCAGCATCTGTACCGTTCTTAGATTCGAGTTCATCAAAAGCGGCGAGCTGTGATTTAAATGTTGCAATCATGTCGATATCGCTACTGCGCCCTTGTCTTGCCGCTAAGGCCTTTGTGATTCCTAACTTTCCAAGCCAAAACCCACTGCCTTCATCACCGAAAGTGCTACCAAGTCCATCGCGATGTGCAAAAACTCCATCGCGACCACCAACAGATACAACACCTCCGCCGATGGATAAAACAACTCCGTTACGTCCATGAAGTGCGCCAATAAATCCAGCTAAACCATCGTCGATCAGAGCCGTCTTGGTTGCACCAAAGAATTCATTGCAGAGCGCACCGTATGGTTCGGGGTCAGAGACAATTCCATTGAAACCAGTACAGGAGAGCGAGACAACATCCGATGACAATTTCGCAGAAGATTCAAAGATTGATCGAAGCGCAGAAAGTGGGTGCTCGCCAGCTAACTTACCTCTAGTCGAATTTATCGAAGTATCACCCATGCGAATACGGCTGCCAGATTGACCTAAATCGACCGAGAGCACCATAGGCGTCAGAATAGTTTAAATTCATGTGGGAAGATAGGAACATGAAGCAATTTGGTTCAGTAATGTCCTCAGAGATCGCAGAGACCCCTGCCGTCTTTTCTAAGATTTTAAGTGATTTAACAGGCTTTGATTCGGTCAAGAATATTCTCAACACCGAGAAGATCCAATCGATATTAATTTTGGCACGTGGCACCTCAGATAATGCTGCGCATTACTTAAAGTACTTAATTGAAACCCAGATTGGGCTACCTGTTGGACTTACTTCGCCCTCATCAGTCACCGTCTATAAATCTGAGCTTAAATATGCCAACACATTAGTTATTGCAATCAGCCAAAGTGGTCAATCACCAGATCTAGTTCATTTTGCAACGGCAGCGCGAGCTGCAGATGCATATCTAATTGCTATTACTAATGATGCCCAATCGCCCCTGGCCACAATTGCTCACCACCATTTTCCACTGCTCGCCGGTCCAGAGTATGCAGTTGCAGCAACAAAGTCCTATAACGCACAGTTGTTGATTTCATATCTTCTTGTAGCAGCCTGGAGTAATAAAACCGTCAATGCGGCGCAGATAATTAGTGAAGCCACCCGAATTGGCGCAATTAGTAATTTGGTAACTGCCGCCGTACAGCAAACAGATCGCAACCATGAAATTGTGATCCTAGGCCGTGGATTTGCATATCCCAATGCACGTGAGGCAGCGCTAAAGATTCAAGAAACCTGCAAAATCTCGGTACAGGGCCTATCGACGGCAGATTATCTTCATGGTCCAATCTCTGCATTAACTGAGCAAACGCAGGTCTTCATTGTTGCGCCGAACCATATGCCTGCTGAATCAATTCTCGAAGCTACGACAAAAATCCGCACAACTTCACATCGAATATTTTGGATCGGCAATGGTGGGGCTCCAAGTGGCGATGATGTTGTAATCCCCGGATCTCAATGTGATGATGAGATTACTTCGACATTAGTCGATGCTATGGTTTTGCAGCGCTTTGCAATGGAGTTTGCAGTGGCATCAGGCTTTGACCCAGATGCACCTGTTGGTCTGTCGAAAGTAACGCTAACGCACTAGCCAATAAGTTCGCGGTCGCGCTTGATTTCGCGATCATGCTTGCAAGGGCGATCTAAATGCGAGTCATAACAGGAATCACATAGCAAAACCAACTGGTGACACTCAGCTTTTTGGCAGTTTCTAAACTCTTTGGTCGGGCCGTTGCAGTGAGCGCACTGCCCAATTAATTTAGTGTGATCGCTAAAATCGATGGTCAAGCGATCATCAAATGTATAGAGGGATCCCTCCCACAGGCCGTCGTCGCCAAAGGCGTTTCCATAGCGAACAATGCCGCCTTTAACTTGATAGACCTCTTTGAAGCCACGATTTTTCATTACCACTGAGAGAATTTCACAGCGAATGCCGCCGGTGCAGTAAGTCACGATTGGCTTATCTTTCATATGGTCGTACTTGCCACTTTCGATCTCTTTAACAAAGTCATGTGAGGTAGTGACATCGGGAACTACTGCGTTCTTGAATTTACCAATTTTAGCTTCAAATGAATTACGGCCATCGAAGAAGAAGACATCATCACCGCGCTCTTCAACTAATTTATTAACTTCCTCAGGCCGAAGGTGAACCCCGCCTCCGATGACGCCATTTTCATCGACTTGAATCTCACCGGGATTACCAAAGGCCACTAACTCATCTCTTATTTTGATTTTTAGCTTCGGGAAGTCATTGCCTGTTCCTTCAGACCATTTGAAATCAATCTTTTTAAAGCCTGGGTATTGGCGAGTGTTTTTGATGTACTTTTTGACATCATCCATATTGCCACCAAGCGTGCCATTAATTCCATGTGGAGAAATGAGAATGCGTCCCTTGATATTGAGTGATTCGCAGAGTGTTTTTTGCCATAACTTAACGGCCTCTGGATCTGAAATTGGGGCGAATCCATAGTAAAGAATTACTTTATTAAAATTCATTGTGCTTAGAGCCGTTCTGCCAATATCAATGGTGTCAGCTCGTGGGCGCCAAACTCTTGTGGCCACGCTGGATTTGCGCGTCCATAACCTTGTGCGATTACAAATGAGGCACGCTCTGCTGGAGTATCTCCACCATGACCACCTTCAGCACGATGGCCATGATCGGTAGTAATCACAACTAACCACGGTTCATCTGCAGACGCGCGAGCCTCTACCGCTGCAATCATGCTCGCAACGTAGGCATCTATTTTTGTAATTGCAGCTTTATATTCGGGACCAGTGGAATCAAAAATATGACCAGCCTCATCAACGCCGCAGAAATAAACAAATGAAACATCAGGACCCTTGTTTTCAATGGCATATATGGCCGCCTCATGAACTTCGGCATCGATAACGTCATATCCATACATTTCGCCATCGCGCGCAATTACACGGTGCACAAATGCCAGTTGTTGTTCACGGCGCTCATGAATGACTGGACCATGGCCAGCTGGATCAACTAAAGCTGGCCAACCAGCGGCAGCGAAGGTTGTCGTGGTTTGGTCGTTATAAAAGGCACGAGATAGTAAATCCGGGCGATGATGCAACTTATGCCCAATAAAGGAGTTATCACTCACGCCATGCTCTTCGTGAGTTGAACCGGTCAAAAGCGTTGACCAGCCAGGTCCTGAGAAAGTTGGTGCTGGCATAGTTATTGTTGTGAAAAAACCGCTCGACTTTAATGCAGTAATCGTTGGGGAGGCTTCAAGGGCAGTCGCAAGATTAAGACCGTCGATTCCAATGAGGAGTATTTTAGTTTTCACTTAAGCAAGTGCCTTAGCAATCGCCGCGGTGTGCAGAGGCGAAGATCCGCAGCACGAGCCAACAATGTTGACTCCCATCTCCTTCATCTTCGCTGCATACTTTGCCATTTCCGCTGGTGTTCCATCATAAATAAACTCATCGCCCTGTAATTTTGGTAACCCTGCATTTGATTGGGTAATAATGAATACGCCCTCTGGTCGTGCATTTACCATCTCTTGGGCGATGACCGCCATTTCATCGGTGCCACGGCCGCAGTTAGCGCCAATAATTCGAACACCGAGGCTAGCTAAATGCGTCACCGCATTGCCTGGCTTAACGCCCATCATGGTCCGAAGGTTTGTATCAAAACTCATTGTTGCAATAATCGGTAACCCTGGTGCAACTTCTTTGGCGGCATTGACTGCTGCTTCGACCTCACCTAAGTCAGACATAGTCTCAATAAGAATGGCATCGACTCCACCGGCAACTAATCCACGAATCTGCTCGGCGAAGAGTGCTTGACCGCTCTCAAGAGTCATGGTGCCCATTGGCTCCATTAAATCTCCCGATGGCCCAATATCGCCCATAACAAAACAGCCAGGATGGCGATCGGCGACTTTGCGTGCGATTTCTGCACCGGCTTTATTGAGTTCAAAGACACGATCCTCAAGACCATGCATTGCAAGACGTCCATGTGTGCCGCCGAAAGTATTCGTTGTAATAAATTGTGCACCTGCCGCAGCATAGGCCTCGAGTACTGCTTCAATATCGGCTGGTCTTTCAACGTTCCAGAGCTCAGGAGCACCACCATCGGTGAGTCCGCGATCTTGCAACATTGTTCCCATCGCTCCATCAGATGTGAGAGTTGCTTTTTCTAATGCTTCATAGATGGCCGACATTTATTTTTCTCCCATAGATTTGATTAACGCTTCGAGTTTTTCAACGCTTAACTCATCTTCGAGTTCAGCGGCAATACGTGGTGCTAAAACATCTGGTGAATCACTTGCCTCTACCCACGGATCGCGATTCCATCCTTCTGTGTATGCATCTGCATCGATTTCGCCAAGGCGCATGGCCGCCTCATCAATCGCCTCTTGAAAGCGTGATGCCAACATGACTTTGATGGTGCTCTCGCCTTCTCGCGCAATGACCATTGAGGGTATTTCATGCCAGCGCATGACTTGATATTGACTCATGGAGGGAATTCTATAGGGCGATATCGTGGCCTTTCGCTCTCAAAAACCGTACCCTTAGCCCATGATTGATCTCCACTCCATTGATATTTGGCTACAGCTATCCGTAGTTGTCGATGCAATGATCGCCGCCGTTCTAGGTTCGCTGATTGGTTGGGAGCGCGATCGCGCTGGAAAATCAGCTGGCCCTCGCACGATGGCCCTAGTTGGCTCGGCATCGGCTGCGATAGTTGCCATCGGGGCCGTTCTCGACGTTCAAGCCCAATACGGAGATCCGACCAGAGCACTTCACGCGATCATTACGGGAATCGGATTCCTTGGTGCTGGATTAATCTTTACCGATAAGCATTCAACTGGGATTCAAGGCGTTACAACTGCAGCGACGGTTTTTTCAACGGCCGCCGTTGGTGTCGCAGTAGGTCTGGGCTTTCAAATAGTCGGTGCTGGCTTAACCCTTGTTATTCTAATTATTTTAAGATCAACTCAAGTTATCGAAAAATCCACCAACCGAGGCAATTAACGCTTCATAATCTTTAAGATTACGTTTCTATCGGTAGGTCGACCGCACCACCAGTTAATATCATGAGTTGCTCCTAGCTCTGATCGCTTCTGCCAAATATTTGCACTGATTACTCTCGATAAGGCGGCAATGTCAACTGGGTTATTGGCATCGCCATAATCAACGCCACCTGCATGATCAATAACACTTAGACCAAAGTAAATATCTCCCGCCTCATCCGTCACGATTTCGATAGTACGAGATTGTTGCGGCCAATCTGCATGAGATGCAGTTTCAATCTGCCAGAATCCGCGCACTTCCTCCTCTGGCCCAATCCATTTAATGTGATGGCGGTGTTCATGACCGGCCAGCCATGCAATGACTTTCGGATACTTTAAGAGCATCTCTTGAATCTCTTCGACGCAAACACGCCTTCCCGTAGGTGCATAACTATTAAACATTTTGCTTAATGGATGGTGCGAGGCTAGAACAACACGAGATTCTGCTGATGCGATTTCGCGCTCTAGCCATTCGAACTGTTCAACGTCAAGGGAGCCTTGCCAGCCACCAAAGTTATTGACGCTATCTATAACGATAAGTTTTACGGCACCGATAGAGGTTGTGTAGTACATGTGCTTGTTGGCGATATTCTCATCCGTAAACCCATGGCCTCGGGGTAAGCCAGGTGACGCGCAATGCATCGCAGCAAACTCACCACGCTCTACCGCACGGCGCTCAACATCGGCAGTTACTTGTGTGTAGGGAGCATCAGATGCATCTGGGTAGCCAGCGGGGCCAATCTCCTGAAAACTCGACAGTACATCTGCAAGCGTTACATTCGATGGCAGACCCGTATATCGCTTATCATCAATCATGGCCGCATTAATTGCAGATGCTGGTGCAACGGTGCCCTGCAAAAGTGCATCGTGATTTCCGTGCACGGCATACCAGGGAAATTTCAGACCCGTGGCTTTAAATGGCGCGCGGCATGCATTTAAAAGATTGGGCACAACAGGGAAGCCATACTTTGCCCGTGCATCGTCATCTTCTAGGTGAGGTGGAGTTCCATGAGGATGCCAATAGCGTGTGTCGTAATGCTCTACGCCATCATCAATCACGCCTTCATATTTACTCTGATCGCCTGAATCGGGCCGAAAATCTAAGCCATCCAAGAGTGCTAAGTACCAGCTAACCTCATTCTTTTGAGCATTATCAGTTGTGTCCCCAGTAATAATCGCACCATTAACTTCGTGTCCAGAAAGTGGACCCGTGGTAATTGTGTTGAGTGATTGAATCATCGCCTCGACTACATGCGGTGACAACATTGAGTGTGGGCGATAGGTGCCGATCGTGCCAACTTTTTCACGAATAGGACTATCGGGATCGGCCCAACGATCTAGATACTCAGGACGCGTGGGGGATTGCGCATCACAGACATGTAAATCAGATAAGTGGTGCATGACTAGTAGAGGTGTGCTTTTTGCGGGAAACTCGTGGCCGACGTGGACCTCATCTGCGCTAGAAATTAAATCGCGCCAGCCCAGAGAGTTAGCCTCACCCCGTACATATGTCATAGTCACTATCCTAGCCAGATGCAATCTAAAAGTGCGAGCATCATCGTTCTGACTGGCGGCACGAGCGAGCGATTTGGCTCTGATAAATCACAGGCGCTAATAAATGGCAAATCTCTTATCGAGCGAATTCTCGAATCGATTCCATCCGAATTTGAAATAATCCTCGTTGGGCAAGATCCACACATTGAGAGTTCGACATATACGAGTGTGCAAGAAGAGCCGATTGGTGGTGGACCTGTCGCAGGTTTTAAAGCTGGTCTTCAAATCTGCGAAAGCGAGATGGCAATTCTTGTAGCCACTGATATGCCCTTTGCAATCGCGAAAGTGATAAACCTACTCAACTTAATGAAATCTCATGATGAGGCTCTCATGTATGTCGATGCCGAGGGCTTTGCGCAACCGCTGGCCGCCATCTATAGAGTTGAAGCGGTGGAGAGAGCCTTTGCAGCAATGGGCGATGTCCATGGAAAATCTATGCGGGAACTAGTTTCACATTTAAGCGTTACTCAAATCCCGGCAACGGAGGAAGTATCTAAATCGCTTATAGATATAGATACTGCCGCTGACCTAGAGCGGGCAATCGCTTTTGCCGCCCAGCTAAAGGATAATCTCTAATTATGAGCGCTTTAATTGAAGGCAGTTGGGATGAAGCTCGAGCAGTTGCCGCTAATACTTTTCAGCTCCTTGCCAGTGAATTAATCGATGTAACTCAGAGCGTGGATCGCACTTTGGCAACAGATGCCCATGCATTATGCGATCTGCCAACATATGCCACATCGGCGATGGATGGTTATGCAGTTGCAGGTGATGGTCCTTGGAGAATTATTGGCGAAGTAAAAGCGGGACTACCAATGAAGAGTGTGCTTACAGCAGGAAGTGCTGTGGGGATTGCAACTGGCGCCGTCATCCCACATGGAACGTTTGGTGTTATTCGTTGGGAGAATGCAACTGTCGACGAGAATATTCTCACTGGGAAGGTGAGCGAAAATCAAGAGATCCGCCCACCTGCTCATGAATGTAAAGCGGGTGACGTATTAATTCAAGCGGGAACAAAACTTAACCCCGCAATGATTGGTTTACTTTCGGCAGCTGGATTAGACACGATAGATGTTGTTAGCAAACCACGAGTGGCACTTGTTTTGTTAGGTGATGAGATTCAACTTACTGGCATACCGAGTGAGGGTTTAGTTCGTGATGCCTTAGGTCCTCAGCTACCAGGTTGGCTAATAAAAATGGGATGCGAGATTGTAAGTACGCGTTACATCTCTGATGAGTTGCATCTTGTAGTAGATGCACTCAATGAGGCCTGCGCAACGGCCGATATTGTTGTAACCACGGGAGGCACAGCACAAGGCCCACGCGATTACCTACATAGCGCGCTGAGCGAAATCGATGCGCAGATTTTGGTGGATACCGTTGCAGTTCGTCCCGGTCACCCCATGCTCCTTGCACGGACACAGAGTTGTGCCATCTTTGGCTTGCCTGGTAATCCACAATCGGCGATCGTTGCGCTGATCTCACTCGGCGGCCCAGTCATCGCATCCATGTTAGGCAATCAAACTGCCAATCTCGCAACAGTGATTACTCGTGACGAACTCACTGCCCCTGAAGAGTTCACACGTTTGATTATCGGCAATTTAATAGATAATCAATTTGTGGTTGCACGTTATTTAGGTTCAGCGATGCTGCGTGGCTTAGCGCACTCGACTGGCTTTGCCGTCGTAGTTAAGAGCTATACGGCAGCCGGTGAGAGCGTACGTTGGCTATCACTGCCTTAAGGAATTAGACTGCGCGCATGAGTGAGGGATTAACACATTTAAATGCAGCAGGTGCGGCACATATGGTCGATGTGACTGGACGCGAAACCACCGTTCGTATCGCCGACACATCTGCTCGCGTACACCTCTCTTCGCATGTCGTTAGCCTTTTACGCGATGGAAAGACACCGAAAGGCGATGTCCTGGCTACCGCGCGGATCGCCGGGATTATGGCGGCAAAGAAGACCAGCGAACTTATTCCTTTATGTCATCCGATCGCTATCAATTCAATTAGCATCGAATTAGAGATTGTCGATGGCGGAGTTGCGATTAAGGCGCAAGTAATAACCTCTGATCGCACTGGTGTTGAAATGGAAGCGCTCACTGCAGTCAGTGTCGCAGGGTTAACCATCATCGACATGGTTAAAGCCCTTGACCCTGCCGCTTCGATTAGTGAAATTCGTATTGACTCAAAATCTGGAGGTAAGAACGGTGATTGGAAGCGCGCGTGAATGCGCGCACTGCATCTGTCATCACGGCTAGCAACCGTGCATCACAAGGTATTTACTCCGATGTCAGTGGTGTGCTTTTAAGAGAAGGGCTTCTGGCGCTG
>CAEZUG010000019.1_pt1 | contig 17392 bp, 13 predicted proteins | sample 7264411 | NCBI WGS metagenome assembly CAEZUG01 (sample SAMEA6813824, study PRJEB35770) | uncultured Actinomycetes bacterium | biome: Freshwater; feature: Freshwater reservoir; material: water | place: Czech Republic | collected 2016-04-20 | depth 0.5m m | reverse complement strand
CTTTCAGTTAAATACAGCGATCACAATGATGTCATCGCAGTTGTGGACAGATACAAGCAACTCTTCGATCTTGGTGCACGTCATTTTGGACTTTTATGGGATGACATCGCCTGGGAGCTCTCACATCCTGAGGATATTGAGGCATATGTTTCAACGGCAGCGGCACATGCCGATTTTAGTAATCGCGTTTGGGCAGAGCTCTTGAAGTTAGATTCAAATCTTAAGTTAACCGTGTGCCCTATGCATTACTCTGGACGCGGCAATGAGCCTTACCTTCTTGAACTTGGACGCCAGCTTCAATCCCGCATTAATCTCATGTGGACCGGACGCTCCATCTGCTCTGAGTATCTAGATATAAGCGATGCCGTTATTTTCGAACGTACAACAATGCGTCCCCCTCTTTATTGGGACAATTTCCCTGTCAATGACGGCAGCATGCAGAAAAGTTTATTCATCGGACCTGTGCGCGGGCGTGAAGTTGGCCTTGAGCGATACTCGGCTGGCTTACTTTCAAATCCAATGGTGCAGTTTGAAATGTCGCAGTTTCCACTATTTACTATTGGTGATTACCTGTGGAACTCTCACACTTATAATGCAGATCAATCATGGGAAGAGTCACTAGTCCACCTGATCAAGGATGATGTAGATCGCTCTTGCCTTCGCGCATTCATGCGAACATCGATGGGTACGGTAGTCGGAGGTGATCCAGCCCCTGATTTAAGGGCTGTGTTTAGAAGAGGTGTAACTGCTTGGCGTAAGGGTGATTTGGTAGAGGCCGGAGATGTTTTTATAAACGCGGGAGAGGAAATGATCGCAAATCATGCCTATCTGTTGAGTCCCTCTTTCTCGCGACCTGAAATAATTTCAGAGATTTCAATGTGGCTTGAGAAATATCTAATTGGCGCCGAGGTGCTTGTCGGTCTCGGAGAAATATTGAAGCGATGTAGTTTTGACTCTTCCAAGGGTGCAATCACCGGAACTGCGCTCGAGATAACTGAGCTAGGCGCTTTGACTGAGCGCCTGCAGGCACATCGCAAGAATTTATTTGGTGATCAGATTGAAGGTCCTATCAATGAACTTATGGCCGAGTTAGGAAGCTAGCTGATGTCGGGTGTGAATGTTTTTATCGGTGACAGTGTCACCGATTGCGGCCGCGATATAGAGCCACCTTTTGGCGATGGCTATGTCAGGGAAATCGCTCGAAGCGGGGCTCTCAGTGGCGAGATAATTAACGTTGGCACAAGTGGCCATCGTTTAATAGATTTGGAAAATCGTTGGCAGGTCGATGTTTTGGACCATAAACCGACATTGCTCTCGATCGCTATAGGAATCAATGATACGTGGCGACGATACGATGGTAATGACATCACTACCATCGAGGATTTCCGCGAGCGTTATCACCGCTTATTGTCTTCAACAAAGGCAGCCTGCAACCCAAAATTTATTCTATGCGAGCCTTTTTTACTCGCAGTCAACGATGAAATGAACACTTGGCGCGAAGATCTCGATCCCAAAATCGCCGTTGTTCATGAGATGGCAGCTGCCTTTGATGCAATCCTTGTTCCATTCGATGCCCATATCAACACATTGGCGAAAACTATTTCGATGACTGAATTGGCTGAAGATGGAATACATCCAACGATCTTTGGCCACCAAGAGCTAGCCAGATTTTGGATTAAATGTGTAAGTGAGCCTGTTCGTTAAGAATTCGTAGTGCACGCAGGCCATCACTCGGCCAGATTGAGACCGTCGTGATTGAACATGGTGAGATATCTATGTGAAAAATTGCATCGGCATGAGCGCCAATTACTAGCTTTGCGGCCGTCTTAATTGTTCCATTGTGGCTCACAACGACAACGCGCTGTCCCGGATACATTGCAACGATTTTTTCAAGTCCTTCATCAATACGAAGAGCAACTGCGTCATAGGACTCACCCTCTGGCGGAGCAATACTCGTTGAACTAACCCATGAATGATAATCGGCAGGATATTTTTCTTTTACCTCTTCAATCGACATCCCATCCCAAATGCCGAAGCCGCATTCGATCCAGAGTTCATCAAAGTTGATTGGTAGACCAGTTATCCGCGAAATCGCCTCGGCCGTTTGTCTCGTTCGGTTTTGAGGAGAGGCAATGATTACCTCTGGATTGAGCCGGGCAATCGCCTTGGCTACAAGTTCGGCTTGAGCCAGGCCCTCTTCAGTTAGCTCTGGGTTGAGTGGGCCGTAGCCCGAAAACTTCTTAAAAGGCGTTAGCGGAGTCTCGCCATGGCGTACAAGAAATATTGTTGTCGCCTTTTCGCCGCTCATAAGCCGTTCAGTTAAATAGTTCTTTCGAATTGAGACTATCTCTCCCCCACCAGCCTGCTGATCAAGTGCTTTATTAGCTAAGCGATCGGCGTGAGAGTTCTCATCGCGAGGAATCCATGTATAACTAACTAACTCAGGTGAGTGTGCAGCGCGCGCATCGGCTGCAAGTGATCGCATATCTGCATGCTTTATCTGCCATCGACCTGACATCTGCTCGACAACTAATTTGCTATCCATCTTTACATCAATTGTTGCCGCTGGATCGATTGAATTAACGGCAGTTAGGCCGGCGATGAGCCCACTATATTCAGCAACGTTATTTGTTGCTATCCCGATAAAATCATAGAGCTCAGCGACAATAGAACCATTTTCAGTGATAACAGAGCCATAACCAGCTGGTCCGGGATTGCCGCGTGAACCGCCATCGGCAGTTATCTGAAAATGGCGGGCCATCTAATTAAACTCCGCGTACCAAAATGCATCGACACTCTTCGCAGCGGATAACCTCGTCATCAGATAAATCTGTGATGCGCTTAAGTTCAACAGCGTTAATGGAGAGATGACAACCATTACAACTTCCGGCGATTAAAGCCGCCGCTCCAGTGCCATTATTTGATGCTCGGATTTTTTCATACAGAGCAACGAAATCAGGTGCAATAGAGGCGAGGGTCTCACTTCTCTCTCTCGCCACAGATTCAAGCTCGTTATTTAACGTCGCGAGCGCATTCTCTTTGCGGATTTCAAGGTCGGCAATTTCGGCTGCATAAGTCGCCTCTTCTAAACTGAGTTCGGTAATACGCGAATTTATATCATCGATTCGCATCATGATTTCAAGCTCGACCTCTTCAAGCTCTGCCCTGCGCGCGCCTAACGTTCCCACTTCATGTTGAAGCTGCTCTAACTCTTTAGGCGATGCCGACCCGCCATTGAGGCGGGCTTCATCGCGTGTAATTCGAAGAACTATCTGCTCTACATCGGCCTCGGCCCGCAAGAGTTCGCGTTTTACATCGCTGAGTTCGGTCTGTGCGCCAATGCGTAGATCTCGAGCGTTATTTGATTTTGTTGTGACATTTGCTAAAAGCGCGTGCTCAGGAAGGGTTGCAACTTTATGGTTTAGGGCTGTGGTCACTTGATCAAAGCGGGCTATATCAACTATCTGACGTTGATCACTTGGGCTTGCCTTCATGATCAACTCCTTCACATACTTCTTGTGGGCGCTGAGGGTTTCGAACCCCCGACATTCTCGGTGTAAACGAGACGCTCTACCACTGAGCTAAGCACCCGCACTCATAATGAGTACTGGGGAATCTTACTTCAGGTCTATCGAAATAGGTAAATCGAGCTTACAGAGCTTCAAGCGCCGCCTTATAGTCGCCTGCATTTCGAGCATCACCGGCGCCGTTAATGACCTGCCAGCGCAGAATGCCCGCTTTATCGATTACGAAAGTTCCACGAGTTGATCGTCCGCGCTCTTCATCAAATACGCCGTACTCCTTAGCGACTGCGCCATGTGGCCAAAAATCGCTGAGCAATGGGAACTTGTATCCCTCGTGCTCGGCAAATGCCCGTAGTGAAAACATTGGATCGCATGAGATTGCAAGTAATTGAACATTATCATTTTGAAAAGCTGCGAGGTCATCACGAAGTGCGCACAGTTCACCAGTGCAAATTCCGGAAAAAGCAAAGGGATAAAAAAGAACTACAACATTCTTTTCGCCTTTAAATGATGATAGCGATACTTTCTCACCATGCTGATTAACTAATTCAAAATCTGGAGCGGCTTGGCCAATTGTTATCATGGGCGTAAATCTATCGTTTGCCCGCCTTGCGTGCCACTAGACGTGTCGCCGTCCAATCTGGTGCAATCGATAACGATGAAGTTTGGCTCAGACCAGCGATAGGCGCAGCATCTTGAATATCGCTCGGCTCGACGTGGCCATCACGATTTACTTTAGGAGTAAGCACCCATATTGCACCGCTGGCAGATAAATAAGTGAGTGAATCCATGAGCTCATCGACTAGATCGCCATCGCCATCGCGCCACCAAATGATGACGGCATCGACAACATCTTGAATATGCCCGCTCAAGAACTCTGTTCCAGTTATCGCAGATATCTGCTCTCGAAGCTTTATATCGCTGTCATCGCTGCGGCCGACCTCTAGAATCAAGTCGCCCTTCTTCATCCCCATTCTGGCTGGCACGGGCTAAGTCCACCGAATCTGGCAGGGATAAGCAAGAGGTTTGAGGCCTTAATTTTCCATTTCGACTTACTGGGCAGTTCAATGGAGAATAGGGGCCATGAGCGAAAACTTTGAAGCGCCCGATCAGATCATCGACCAGCTGGTGGACACGGATCCATCTGAAACCGCTGAGTGGCAAGCATCCTTTGATGCAGCCCTTGCGCATGCTGGACCCGTACGTGCCCGCTATTTAATGCTCAGTCTCCTAAAGCGCGCCCATGAGAAGAACATTGGGCTTTCTGCGCTTCGAACCACCGATTACATCAACACTATCTCTCCCGAAAACGAGCCGGCCTTCCCGGGAGATGAAAATATTGAACGTCGAATACGTGCAATAAATAGATGGAACGCGGCGATGTTGGTTCACCGTGCCCAGCGCCCAGGGGTTGGAGTTGGTGGACATATTTCAACGTATGCATCATCTGCCGCTCTCTACGAAGTTGGCTTTAACCACTTCTTTCGTGGGCAAGACCACCCAGGCGGCGGAGATCAAATATTTTTCCAAGGACATGCAAGTCCAGGAATGTATGCGCGCGCCTTTCTTGAAGGAAGGTTGAGCGAAGATCAGTTAGATGGATTTAGGCAAGAGCTTTCACATCCATCAGGAAGTTTGTCTTCATATCCGCACCCACGATTGATGCCCGACTTTTGGCAGTTCCCTACAGTCTCGATGGGAATCGGACCACTCAATGCGATTTATCAAGCACGTTATAACCGCTATCTTCATAACCGAGGATTTAAAGATACAAACGATCAGCATGTTTGGGCATTTCTTGGAGACGGTGAAGTCGATGAGGTCGATTCATTAGGTGCAATCGGGCTAGCAACTCGCGAAAAATTAGATAATTTAACTTTTGTCGTTAACTGCAACTTGCAACGCCTTGATGGTCCGGTTCGCGGAAACGGCAAGATTATCCAAGAGCTCGAGTCAATCTTTGGCGGCGCTGGCTGGAATGTTATTAAGGTCGTATGGAGCCGTGATTGGGATCCACTCTTAGCCCAGGACCGGGAAGGCGCACTTGTCAAAATAATGAATGAGACACTCGATGGCGATTACCAGACATTTAAAGCCGAATCCGGTGGCTACATTCGTGAGAACTTCTTTGGCCGCGACCCACGGACCGCTGCAATGGTGGCTGACTGGAGCGATGAAAAGATCTGGAGCCTCAAGCGCGGTGGACATGATTATAAGAAATTATTTGCAGCATATACAGCCTCAGTGCAGCACAACGGCCGCCCAACAGTAATTTTAGCTAAGACTATTAAGGGTTGGACACTGGGCTCTACATTCGAAGGTCGTAACTCAACGCACCAGATGAAGAAGATGAGCCTTGAAGACATCAAGGGCTTTAGAGACACACTTCATCTAGAAATTCCAGATGAAAAATTAGATAAGTATCTTCCTCCATACTTTAAGCCTTCAGAAGATTCAGAAGAGGCCAAGTATTTAGCTGAACGTCGCGCAGCCCTGGGTGGTTCGATTCCACGCAGGCGTTCGATTTCTAGGCCACTTCCACAGCCTGATGACTCAGTCTATGAGTCAGTTAAGCGCGGCTCGGGACAGCAGGAGATTGCAACAACGATGGCATTTGTTCGCATGCTCAAAGATTTAGTTAAGGATCCCGGACTTGGTTCACGCATTGTTCCGATTATTCCCGATGAGGCACGCACCTTCGGCATGGATTCACTCTTTCCAACTTTAAAGATCTACTCTCCAAACGGTCAGCAGTACAAGGCCGTCGACCGCGAATTAATGTTGTCATATAAAGAGTCAACGTCGGGCGTAATTTTGCACGAAGGTATTAATGAAGCCGGATCAGTTGCCTCATTTACTGCAGTCGGCTCTTCATACTCAACTCATGATGAACCAATGATTCCGATGTACATCTTCTACTCAATGTTTGGTTTCCAGCGCACAGGAGATGCTTTCTGGGCGGCGGCAGATCAACTGGTTCGTGGCTTTGTCATTGGTGCAACGGCTGGTCGTACAACACTAAATGGTGAAGGCCTCCAACATGAAGATGGTCATTCGCATCTTCTTGCATCAACTAACCCTGCAGTCGTTGCCTATGATCCAGCATATGCATTTGAGCTCGGGCATATTGTTAAAGATGGGCTTCGCCGTATGTACGGTGAAAATAGTGAGAATGTTTATTACTACATCACCGTCTATAACGAACCATATATGCACCCAGCAGAGCCTGAGAATCTAGATGTCGCCGGCTTGCTCAAGGGAATCTATTTGTACTCACCTGCCAAAAACCGACGTAAAAAATCTGCACAGATTTTAGCTTCGGGTGTTGGCGTGAATTGGGCGCTCAAGGCGCAGAAACTTCTGAAAGAGGATTGGGGGGTCGAAGCCTCAGTCTGGTCGGTCACGTCATGGAACGAGCTTCGTCGCGATGGTCTCAAGAGCGATCGCCACAACTTGCTCAACCCAAGTGATAAGAGACGAGCATATATTTCGCAAAAGCTCGACGGGCACAAGGGGCCAGTAATTGCAGTTAGCGACTATATGCGCGCGGTACAGGATCAGATCGCGCCATGGATTAGTGCACCATTTATCTCACTTGGTACTGATGGCTTTGGACTATCAGACACTCGTGGCGCCTTGCGCCGACACTTTAAAGTCGATGCTGAATCCATAGCCGTTGCAACTCTGCAGGAGTTAGAAAAACTTGGCCAGGTAAAACACAGTGTTGTAAAAGCGGCGATGAATAAGTATCGTATCGATGACATATCGGCTGCTGATGCTGGTAATACGGAAGGCTCAGGTTGATATCAAGAATTGCAATTAGCGATATCTCCCCCGCAGTCTACTTCGGGGGAGAATTTCTTCCCGTTAAAGCAGTTCCAGGTGAATACATAAAGATCAGCGCAACTGCTGTGATCGAAGGCCATGAAAAACTTACGGCCGAAGTTGTCCTGCATAGCGAGAATGGAAAAGTGATTTCCCGCAGCGCCATGGTCGAAAACTGGCCTGGCTCTAATCGCTACGAAGGCGAAATTAGGATTCCCGACCAAGGGGACTACTTTTTTATAGTCGAAGCCGATAGCACGTCTCAGTATCGAACCGTATTAGGTTCGAGCGAGAAATATCCAATCCGAGCCGATAGAGAGCGCGCATTAATTGGCGCCTGGTATGAATTCTTTCCCCGAAGTGAAGGGGCAGTTAAGAACAGCGATGGAACAGTTACAAGTGGAACATTTAAGAGCGCGGCTAAACGAATTCCAGCAGTAGCCGCAATGGGCTTTAATGTTTTGTATTTGCCGCCGATTCATCCCATCGGTATCTCGCATCGAAAAGGCGCGAACAATTCATTAACTCCTACAGCTAATGAACCCGGAGTGCCCTGGGCCATTGGAAACTCCGATGGTGGACATGATGCGATCAATCCAGATTTAGGAACGATGGCAGATTTTGAAAACTTTGTTTCAGTTGCTAATAAGAACTCACTTGAAATTGCCCTAGATCTTGCGCTTCAAACTTCACCTGATCATCCATGGGTAAAAGCCCACCCTGAATGGTTTAACAAACGCCCCGATGGCTCTATTGCATATGCCGAAAATCCACCAAAGAAATACCAGGATATCTATCCCCTTAACTTTGATGACGACTATGAAGGATTAAGGGATGAAGTCCTACGCATTATTAGGTTGTGGGTTTCTAAGGGAGTAAAGATTTTTCGCGTTGATAATCCTCATACAAAGCCAGTTCATTTTTGGCAGGATTTGCTCGAAATCGTGCGTAAGGAGAGCCCTGACGTGATCTTCTTAGCCGAGGCCTTCACCGCTCCTGCCATGATGCATGCCCTAGGGAAGGCTGGATTTCATCAGTCATATACCTATTTCACGTGGCGCACGAGCAAATCCGAACTCATCGAATATGGGCGTGAGCTTTCACAGCAGACGAGTGCCTTCTTTCGACCAAATTTCTGGGTAAACACCCCTGACATCAATCCATTTCACTTGCATTCCGGCAACCCTGCAGTGTTCGCGCTACGTGCGGTTTTAGCATCAACCCTTGCGCCTTCTTGGGGAATGTATGCCGGCTACGAGTTATATGAGCACCTCCCATTTAAGTTAGATGGCGAAGAGTATGTGCATTCCGAAAAATATGAAATTAAGCCCCGCGACTGGGATGGCGCGACTAAGAAGGGTTTAACGCTTGCACCTTTCATCACCCAGTTAAATGCTATTCGAGCTGCAAATCCGGCACTACTACGCCTGCGGAATTTATTTTTTCACAACACCGACTCTGAAGCGATTATCGCTTACTCAAAACGCGATGGTGGAAACTTAATCTTGGTCGTTGTAAATCTCGATCCAAACTTTGCGCAAGGTACGATTGTCCATTGGGATACAAAAGCATTAGGAATTGATGGAACAAGCTTTGAAGTTAAAGACCTGCTCGATGGGTCGAGTTTTCACTGGTCGCCGGATACTTATGTATCTCTTGATCCCACTCGTCCAGTAGGCAGGGTTTCGCATATTTGTCAGGTGATGATTTCGTAAATGTCGAGCTTCCTAAATCCACATTCATCACTTGGTGAACTCGATCTGCATTTAATCGCGCAAGGGCGCCACGAGCAGTTGTGGAATGCCTTAGGAGCCCACGTTCGACGTGATAGTTCGGGCGCACTTCTTGGTACGACTTTTTCAGTGTGGGCACCTAATGCCCGTGGAGTCTCATTAATTGGGGATCACAACTTCTGGGATAGAAACACCAATCAGATGTTACGAATCGGCTCATATGGAATCTGGGAGATCTTTATCCCTGATGTTGGAGCGGGAAGCAAATACAAATTCGCAATATGTGGGGTCGATGGAAGGTGGATAGATCACGCCGATCCAATGGCACGGGCGACTCAAACGCCTCCATTAACGGCATCAGTGATCGATGAGTCAACGTATCAATGGAGAGATTCACAATGGATCACTGAGCGCGAAAAATTTCAGTCGTGGCGGGCTCCAATAGCCGTCTACGAAGTTCATTTAGGATCGTGGAAACTAGATCTAACATACGTAGAACTTGCGACACAGCTAGTTGATTATGTGAAGGCGCAGGGTTTTACGCATGTTGAATTTATGCCAGTTACCGAACACCCTTATGGTCCATCGTGGGGATATCAGGTCACTTCCTTCTTTGCCCCTACATCACGCTTTGGCTCACCCGATGAGTTTAGATTCTTAGTAGATGCCCTTCACGCCGCTGGTATCGGCGTCATTCTCGATTGGGTGCCTGCGCACTTTCCCAAAGACGAATGGGCATTAGCAAAATTTGATGGCACAGCGTTATATGAGCACTCAGATCCTCGGTTAGGCGAGCACCCAGACTGGGGAACACTCATATTTAATTTCGGGAGAAACGAAGTACGCAACTTTCTTGTAGCAAGTGCCTTGTACTGGCTAACTGAGTTCCATATCGATGGTTTACGCGTTGATGCAGTGGCATCAATGCTCTACTTAGATTATTCACGTGAAGAAGGCCAATGGCTTCCAAACAAGAACGGTGGGCGCGAAAACTTAGAAGCGGTCCAGTTACTTCAAGAGGCTACTTCTACTGCCTATCGAACACATCCAGGAATCATGATGATCGCTGAAGAATCAACGGCCTGGTCCGGTGTTACTCGCGATACAAACTCAGGCGGACTAGGTTTTGGCTATAAATGGAACATGGGTTGGATGCATGACACTTTGCAATATTTACAACATGACCCAATTCACCGAATCTATCACCATGATGAGATTACATTTTCAATTCTCTATGCTTGGAGCGAGAACTTTATGTTGCCTCTCTCGCATGATGAAGTTGTTCATGGCAAAGGCCAATTAGTAAATAAGTTCCCCGGAGATCGTTGGCAGAAGTTAGCAACACTTCGTGCGTTGTATGGATATATGTGGGCGCATCCTGGCAAAAAACTTATATTTATGGGCAGTGAGTTTGCGCAAAATGATGAGTGGAGTGAAAGCGCTGGCCTGCAATGGTATTTGACTGAATTCGATGAACACAAAGGCATTCAAAAAGCCGTTGCCGCACTCAACGCTGAGTATGTAAATACGCCGGCTTTGTGGCAGAGGGATACATCCCCAGAGGGCTTTACGTGGCTTGTAGGCAATGATGGAGCGGCAAATGTTCTAGCCTTTGCTCGCTGGGATGACGCGGCAAACCCGCTCGTTTCGATTACGAATTTTTCACCCACTCCACACGAGCGCTATCAAATGCCTTTTCCAACGGCTGGAACTTGGTCAGAGGTGCTAAATACCGATGGCCTGGCATATGGTGGAAGTGGAATAAGTAACTCGGATGTAATTCTCACCGATGGTGGACACCTCATCGCACAGATTGCAATTCCACCGCTAGCTACCGTCTGGTTTAAACGTGTTTAAATGCTTTGGTAAAAAATGGGACTCCCAGAATGAAAAGGGCTGGAATTAGTAGTGCAATTGAGAGTGAAAATGCCTGGGCCACCCAGGCTACTACTAAGCGCATAATAAATGATGCAGAGTTATTGATTAGGCTCAACTGAGCAACTAAAACACTAGAAGGTGAATCAGATCGAGTATTCCCTGAATTCATTACGCTCGGAAAAAGGAAAGATGAGCCTAGTCCGGCCATAAAGAAACTTATACTCAGTATCCATAAGGCCAGAGGCTTGTTTTCTACTCCAATAATTTTTATTGCAAGAATTCCCGCAATAAAGGAGGTTCCAGAAACTATTGAGGCCATCTTGACTAAGGTAAGTATTGAAAACCTACCAAATAAGCGGTGCGCTGATATCCGGCCAACAATCATGGCAAAAGTAAAGAGAATATATGGAAGGGTAATGAGCCCGCCTTCTATGCCAATATCCTCTTCAAGGAAAATTGAAGCCCAATCCCCCACACTTAATTCAAGAAATCCTGCGCAAAACAAAACACCTGAAATGGTTCTATCGATTTTAAAACCTTTAAACAAATCAGAGATTAGATATCTTGTCGAAATATTCGTGTTAGGCTTTATCAAATTTTCACCAATGGCCGTAATCATGAAAAGCATCAGAATTAAAACAATAACCGCGAGGCCACCAATATGTCGGCTCAAAGATAATCGACCAACAAGAAGTCCGGAAACGATAGCGGTAATAAGCGCTCCGCTACTCCAGAACCCACTCAACTGAGTTACTACATGCCGCTTATTTCGATCTTGAAAATTGAAACCTTGAGCAGTTATTGAAACATGAAAAGCTGACATTGCAGCGCCATTAACAATGTTGCTTATGAAAAATATCAATGGCGAGTGTGTGCTAGTCAAGATAATGAGACTGCCTACCAAAGAATATACTGAAATTCGCAAAACCAACTTAGCGCCGAAATTGTGGACAAGGTGCCCGACAGTAAATAATGAAATTACCGAACCAACTCCGGTGAAACTCGATATGGTGCCAAAAGTACCATTTGAAAGCCCTAAATTACTCTTTACCTCAGGAAATCGAGGCAGCCAAGACATAAGCAAAATACCAAATAAGAAGTACAAAGCCTTTAAATAGTTGAGCTCTCTATTTTCAGTCGGTGTTTTCATTAATAAAGTGCATTCGCCAGTGCACTGCGCGCAATCTTAAGCCTTGGGTCTGCTGGATCGACCAGAGTGAAAAGGGTAAGTAAGTGCTCTCGGATCTTAGTACGCTCATCCCCTGATGTCTGCGTTACGGCATGCAACAAGCGGTTAAAAGCATCTTCCACACCGCCGTTTACAATCTCCATATCTGCCGCTTGTAACTGCAGCGTGACATCGCCAGGGGCTTTGCTAGCTCTTTCAATTATGTCGCCAAGTTCCAAACCACTAGTACGAATCAATAACTGTGTTTGGGCAAGTCCCAACTTTGCAAAACTATCCGCAGGTTTACGAGCGAGAAGTTTTTTGTAAGCTGCCTCTGCAGTTACAAAATCACCAGCCTCGAGTGCAAGCATGGCTTCGTCTTCTTCGGGTTCGCTGATTTCAACGGGTGGCGCCCCGACACCTTGCTCAGAAGCAAGGGTTAAAACTTTATCTAGAACAAGGCGGATTTGCGCTTCAGGGTAGCTTTGCTCAAAGAGTGGGACCATCTGTTCGCCGATTAGAGCGATTGCATAAGGAACGTTTTTAGTTTGAAAAGCTTGTGCAACTTGAGGTTCGGTATCGATATCTAACCGAGCAAGCGCCCAACTTCCTTGGTAGCTCTTTTCTAAAGCTCCAAGAATGTTAACCATCTCAATTGATTCAGGTGATCGCGCCGACCAAGCAATAACTATGACGGGTTTAGTGCTAGATAGAGGTAGAAATTCAGCCGTTAAGTTTGCCGCCGTAACTTCTAAACCTGGCATCGCTGCACTCGGTGCTGCTTTAGGTTTGCCGAGCGAACTCAAATCTACGGCTTGCGCAAAATTTGGAGGATTGCCCACATGGAAATCTTACTGGGCAACGACCTCAATACCTGAATCCCGCCTATATGGGAGGATTTCATTGATGTAATTGTCGGTTGCATACTCCAGACCAACGTCAACGCCCTGTGCCTCACTTAAATACCAGCGGTTTTCAAGAATTTCATGGAACATCTGAGCATGCTCCACACGCCCACGCATCGATTCGGGAACTCTATTGATTGTTGGTTCAAAAACTTCAAGGAACCATTTCTTGGCCATCTCGGTTACTGATGCACCCGATTTCTCTTCACGTGCACGATAGCGATCAAAGGAGGCGAGTAAACGCTTTGCTTGTAGCTCTTCGGTATCTATTCCCATCAACTCGCGCAGACGTGCAGTGTGATATCCAGCGGCGACTAACTTTGGCTGAAATGAGATCATCTGTGTGTCACCATCAATGGTGATTGATACCTCTTCAACCGCGAATCCTAAATCGTGCAATACGCGCATTGCCCGCTCAACTGCATGACGATCTTTTGGATCGAGCAACTGGCGTTCTTTGAGGGCCGCCCAAATACGACGATAGCGTCGTATAACCGCTTCAGCTGCTCGCACTGGATCCATTCCGGGATACAAAACTCCGGATAATGAAAGATCCTCCAACTCTGCGGCAACATTAAACATCGCAATATCTAAATCATGCTCGCGCTGGCCATCACTAAGTGTTTTTTGAAACTCGCCAGTTTCTGCATCGACAAGATATGCGGCAAAGCCTTCGGCATCACGTCTAAACAAAGTATTCGATAAGGAGCAGTCTCCCCACCAAAAGCCAAGTAAGTGCAGTCGAACCATTAACAATGCAAGCGCGTTGGCCATCGTTGTGATGTCATGGGCGGTGACCGATCCCGATAGTAGAACACGGTATGGCAGTGAGTAGGGCAGAAAGCGTGTCACTATTGCGCACGGAAGTTCTTCACCATTCTTATCAGTGCGACCTTCAACTACGGCGATCTGTTCAACGCATGGAGCACTCATCTGAGTTAGCTCCCGCAATATCTTGTACTCACGATTGGCGAACTCCTGCACAGTCTCTTTCACGGCATAGACTTGAGAATCTGGATCCTTCGTGGCCCGGACCAATCGGACTACGTGGCGAGAAATGCCTCGCTTTTCCGCAAGGGCTGGATCTTCAGGCCACTCCTCCAGGCTCAAATGCCAGGGCAGGCCAGCGACTGCAGCGATCTCCTCGCCTAACCCAGTTATTCGCAGTGTCATGGCGCCTATTCTTACCTATCAATGTGTCAATCACGTGAACTCCATTGAGCCTTTGCCAAACCTCACTTTAGAATAGGGACATGGCTATATCAGCGCAGATAAAGAAGGTCACCAAGCGGGCGGCAAAGGCTCCCACCCCTCCAGCCGATTTCGGTGTTATGGGTGCTCCAATTAATAGATCTCACCCTTACTACTTCGGTTTCATCGCAACTCTAGGTGCACTATCGGCGATTGTTCTCATGAGGGCGCTAGCAAGCGTCAGTCAGATATTTGTTTTAATTCTCATCGCTCTGTTTCTAGCAATGGGTCTGAATCCGGCAGTTGAGGCACTACGTAGAAAAAACTTATCCAGAACTATGGCCGTAACAATTATCTTCACATCGGTCATTGCCTTCGTTATATTTTTCGCCCTTGTTGTAGCACCTCCAGTCATATCCCAAGGAACTCAATTAATTAACAAGGCACCTCAGCTATTAAATGACTTAACAAATAATAAGGCAATAAGTAATCTCAATGATCACTACGGAATCATTGATACATTGCAAACAAAATTAAAATCTGTAACTTCAAATGGAACTTTACTCATCTCAACTTTCGGTGGTGTCCTTGGAGTTGGAAAATCAATCCTCTCTGGTTTCTTCTCATTCTTAACAGTATTAGTTTTAACTCTGTATTTCATAACATCACTGCCTCAAGCAGTGAATTTGGGGCTCTCACTCGTACCAGCAAGTCGGCGCGATCGTGTTGGGCGCCTGACAAATGCGATCATAGGGCGCGTGGGCTCCTTCGTCGGCAGCCAGATAATTATCGCAATAATGGCTTCAGTCTTCGTACTAGCTCTCGCCATAGTTTTGGGTCTGCCATCACCAATTGCGATTGCAATGATAATTCTGGTCTGCGGACTAATTCCATTGGTGGGACACTTCATTGGCTGTTCAATCGTCACGATTATCGCGCTGACTCAATCAGTCCTAATCGGCGTAATTGCCTTTATGGCATACGTGGTTTATGTCCAAGTTGAAAACTACGTTGTAACTCCGCGCATTATGAAGAAAACTATGTCGGTTCCTGGTGCAGTAACAATCATTGCCGCACTCATTGGCTCGTCATTGCTTGGTCTCATTGGAGGCCTTTTGGCTGTTCCTGTTGCTGCAGCAATAATCTTGATCCTGGATGAAGTCGTTATCCCGCGGGCTGAGGCTTCTTAAAACTCCACGGGCAGCTCATTAGAATCTCCAGTAACGATTGAATTAATCTGAGATAAAACACGGTGCACAAAAGGTTCACCTACCCACAAATGTTTAGCGCCTTTGACAGGAATAATTTCTAGGGTTGGCACTACCGCGAAGCGTTCACGTGCTTCATCTGGTTTTAAATAGTCATCAAACTCTGGCACAAGGGCGGTGATCGGACGTTTGTCGCTATTCCAATACTCGAGGTCATCATTTGTAGATCTACGCAATGTTGGGCTTAAAAGTATCAGCCCGAGGTGTCTCGGATCTTTGGCGTGCTGCAAGGCTAAATCAGTTCCAAATGACCATCCAACTACCCAGAGATTTTCGAGCCTTAATGTATCGAAACAGTATGCAAGCATCGCTTTAACATCTAAGCCTTCAGATACTCCATGGTCGTGTTCGCCAGTACTGCTTCCTGCTTGGCTAGTTGTACCGCGTGTATTGAAACGTACAACTGTAATTCCGGCCATCGCAGGCAATCTATTGGCCGCTTTTTTGAATACGTGACTATCCATCATTCCGCCGGCAGTTGGGAGTGGATGCAGACAGAGTATTGCTCCACGGCTAACTCCAAGCGGCAATGCAACTTCTCCGATTAACTCGATCCCATCACTTGTTAGGACTTGAAAAGGGGTACGTTGTGCGGGCAAGACTGTACTGGGTCTAATAATCTCGGCCATGCTTCAAATTGTATCGACACACGACTACGCTTCCAACCATGGCAACTAAACGTAAACCCTCATTTAATTCACATAACCCCGTCAATGATGAGGTTATTGGTACCTACCCAATTATGAGTAAGAGCGAAGTTACCGATGTCGTTTCCCATGCGCGCGCAGCAACTGCGCAGTGGCAGAGATTAGGTTTTGGTGGGCGAAGGAAGGTTTTACTTGCTTGGAGCTCACTCATCATTAATCGCATTGATCAAATAGCCGAGTTAATTAGCCTTGAAACTGGTAAGCCAATCAGCGATGCCAGACTTGAAGTCAGTATCGCAGTTAGTCATATCGGATGGGCCGCACGTCATGCAGAATCGATCATGCGAACATCTTTTCGCCGTCCTGGATTACTCATGGCAAATATGGCAGCGACCGTTGAGCGATCGCCATTGGGTGTAGTCGGTGTTATTGGGCCATGGAACTATCCAATCTTTACTCCAATTGGCTCTATCTCATATGCACTTGCCGCTGGAAACACCGTTGTCTTTAAACCAAGTGAATATACGCCGGGTGTTGGAATGTGGTTGGAGGAGAGCTTTAATGAGGTGGCACCCTTCGCCGATATCTTCACAACGATTACAGGTTTAGGTGAAACAGGTGGAGCGCTCTGTGTAAGTGGAATCGACAAGCTCTCATTTACTGGCTCAACTCGTACGGCAAAGCTTGTAGCCGCACAATGTGCCTCGGTAATGGTCCCGGTCGTTCTTGAGTGCGGTGGCAAAGATCCTGTAATCGTGGCAGCCGATGCCGATGTTAAGCGAGCAGTTGATGCAACGATGTGGTCTGCCATGGCAAATGCCGGACAGTCATGCATCGGTGCCGAGCGTGTATATGTCGAAGAATTGGTCGCCGATGAGTTTATTGCTCGGGCTATTGAACTTGCGGCAACGATTCATGCGGGCGCGCCAGGGGAAGCAAACTACGGACCTGCAACGCTGCCATCTCAAATTAAAACTATTCAATCCCACATAAAAGCGGCAATCGCCGATGGCGGAACGTGTGTCTATGGTGGCCCTAAATCAGTTGCAGCGCCTTTCGTACAACCAGTTGTCCTCATTGATGTTCCAGAGAATTCAACGGCCGTACGTGAGGAGACATTTGGTCCAATAATTATTATTAATCGCGTTGCAACGATGCGCGAAGCTATCGATCTTTCAAATGCGTCACGCTATGGCCTTGGCGCCAATGTCTGGTCGAAGCGAAAGGGCAAGAAAATCGCCTCGCAGTTGCAG
>CAEZUG010000018.1_pt1 | contig 17441 bp, 15 predicted proteins | sample 7264411 | NCBI WGS metagenome assembly CAEZUG01 (sample SAMEA6813824, study PRJEB35770) | uncultured Actinomycetes bacterium | biome: Freshwater; feature: Freshwater reservoir; material: water | place: Czech Republic | collected 2016-04-20 | depth 0.5m m | reverse complement strand
TTTCGTACTCTTCTTCACCGGCCAACGCCTTACCTGGCTCGACAAGATCTGGTCCGGCCGAGAGAACTACAACTCGTGGGTGGGGACGAGTTGGCAGATGATCTAATCCAATCGAGGCGGCTAGGCCAATTTGGGTCGAGCGGATTCTGCTTCCTTCGCGCATGACCAGCCGCTCGCCCGCATAAATATCGGCTGAAAGCGTCGCCCCGTGGGCATCCAGGAGTGGCATTTCAAAGGAGTCGAGAGGCTTACAAATTGCAAGGAGAGAGGTTAGAAACTCATCTACTCGCGTGTGCTCTGCCATAATCACACCATACTTGTTGGGCCGTACTTTCTTTGGGATTTAGCCCCGCGAATTACTGGGAGAAGTAGATGAATCAGAGCACAGTTAAGAAAGAGTTACGTGAGAGGTTACGCCGCGAGCGGATCCAAAAATTCATACCCTCAAATTTTAATGTTATTTTGCAGTCCCCCGAAATTCTCGCTGCATCGACAATAGCCTCGTATTTTTCATATGGTGTTGAGCCAAGTACGACTGAAATCAATAAGGCCTTCCTGCGTGATGGTAAGCGCCTATTGCTCCCACGTGTAAATGGCGAAGTTCTTGAGTGGATTGAATGGAATGGTGATGAAAGCCAACTTAAAGTTACGAAGAAACTCTCTGAGCCAATCGGTCTTCCCGTAACTGATTTAAGTGGGATCAATGTAATGGTTGTTCCCGCACTACATATTGACCAGGAAGGTTTTAGGTTGGGTCAAGGTGGGGGGTTTTATGACCGTGCCCTCGCGCATCTTCCAGGGTGGAAAATCGGATTAGTGCATGCCGGTGAATTAACGGGTCAAAGCCTGCCTCGCGAATCACATGACATTGCACTCAATGCCGCCGCTACACCATCGATTGTCGTTCGATTTAAAGCTTAAACTCTGGAAGATTGCGTGCCATAACTATTCGTTGAATTTGATTTGTTCCTTCATAGATCTGTGTCAGCTTTGCATCGCGCATCATTCGCTCAACTGGGTAATCAGATACATATCCATATCCACCAAGCACCTGAATCGCATCCTGAGTAACCTTCATCGCCATGTCGCTCGTAAAGCATTTGCTAGCGGCTGAGAAAAAACGCAAATCCTTTTCATTGTTCTCGCTTTTAACTGCAGCGGCATAGGTTAGTTGGCGGGCAGCTTCTACATTCATCGCCATATCTGCCAACATAAACTGAACGCCTTGAAAATCAAAAATCTCTTTTCCGAACTGTTTGCGCTCATGCGAATACTTCGTCGCAACATCGAGGGCGCCTTGAGCCAGCCCTAATGCCTGTGCTGCAATTGTGATCCGCGTGTGATCTAAGGTATTCATTGCAAGCGTGAAGCCAGCACCAACTTCACTTATTCGCCGATCATCACTTAATCGCACGTCATCAAAGTAGACCTCGCGCGTTGGAGAGCCCCTAAACCCCATCTTCTTTTCAGGCGAGCCAAACGAGATACCAGGATCTGATTTTTCAACAATGAAGGCAGTAATTCCTTTGGAGCCAAGAGTTGGATCTCCCTGCGCGATGACCGTATAAAACTCGGAGACTCCAGCATTAGAAATCCATTTTTTGCTGCCGTTAAGAATCCAACCATCACCATCTCGCTCGACTTTGGTGCGAAGCGCCGATGCATCTGAGCCAGCGTCAGATTCAGAAAGACAGTACGAGAATCCTTTGCCTGAAACTAACTGTGGGAGCCAACGCTTTTTCTGTTCAGCATTTCCACCTAAAATCAACGGCAATGAACCGAGCTTGTTAACTGCAGGTATCAGCGATGATGCACCGCAGACGCGTGCGACTTCTTCAATAATAATGACCGTGGCCAGTGCATCTGCGCCATCTCCGCCGAATTCTGTCGGTACATGAGCTGCACTTAATCCAGCTTTTTGAAGTGCATCGGCGGCCTCTTGTGGGTAGCGATGGGACTCGTCCACGTCATGTGCGAAAGGGGCGATCTCTTTTTCAGATAATGACCGCACGCTAGCGCGCAGTTCTTTATATTCACTTGGTAGGGCAAATAGATTTTCCATTAGGGTTCTTTTCTATCATGTTCGGCTAACTCTTGCAGATATCGGTTGTACTGCGCCAAATCATCGGGCAGGCCCATAGCTGCAGCCCTTGCATTATTTCTATCCAAACGCTTTACCTCACGAGAATCATCTTTTACCCAGCTAATAAATGTTGCAACCAAGGCCAAGATGATTGGAATTTCCCCCATCGCCCAACCTATTGATCCGCCTAGCTGTTGATCTGCCAAGAGGTCGGTGAGCCACGGAGTTTTAAGGGATGCAAAGTAACCCTGGTCAATCAAAGTTGTTGATGACATTAGGGCCACCGAGAAAAATGCGTGGATACTCATGGCCGCAAAAACGATAACGATTCGAACTAAGTGCGGAATTCTCCGCGGATTTGGGTCGACGCCGATAATTACATGGAAGAAGAGGAGTCCGGCCAGAATGAAATGTATGTTCATAAAGAGATGGCCGACATGGCTCTGCATCATTGACCCGAATAAACCAGTGAAATAGAGAACAAAGAGCGAGCCATCAAAGAATGCGAGTGCAACGATTGGATTAGTATAAAAAATCGCCAATTTGGAGTGCAGTTCTGCTAGAAGAGTTCCACGAACACCTCGTTCATCTTTAGTGCGTCCTTGTGGCAATGTTCGTAGTGCGAGAGTAATCGGCGCACCTAGCACGATTCCAATCGGCGCAATCATTCCCAAGATCATGTGCGCAACCATGTGATACGAAAAAGCAAAGTGCGCATACAGTCCAAGGCCACCGCTTGTTGCAAAATCAATTGCCGCAATACCCAATCCAAATGCGATAGTGCGTCCGACAGGCCACTTATCACCTCGCCTTGTTAACACCATTACTCCCTTTACATACAAGGCAACAGCGGTAATTAAAAGACCAATCATTAAAGCATCGGGCTCATAGCTAAAGAAAATTCGGTTCCAGGTTGGTGCCGGCGGTGTTGAAATTCCAGAGACGGCAATGGCTGGGTCAAATTTTGGAGGTGTAGGGCGCTCGGGTGCTTGGTTAGATGAGAGCCATGCCCCCATAGCTACGGTAACAATCATGATGAGCACTTCAGCAAATATTAAACGACCAAATCCAAGCCAATCGATACGATCGCGCTTTGCTAAATTAGTACGGTGTAAGTAGCCGATTGTAATGAGCACCAATGTCATCGCAATCTTGGCAATGACTACATAGGCATAGGCCGTATTCCATGCTCCTTGAAAATCCAGTCGAGCCCAAGCGTTAACGCTGCCACTTACAACAACGGCAATAAGTGACCACAAAGCTATTTCGCTAAAGCGGGGTACTGCAATTGGACGATCCTCTGGATCAAGAAGAGCTATTGCTATAGCGCCACCCACCCATAGAGAAAGTGCTCCAACGTGTATTACTAACGACCCAATTGCTAAGCCATGTGAGCCACTTGAGGCAGAGTGGCTTTGAAATATAGGTACAACCAATCCTACGAGCGAAAAAATCAAGAGAAATACGGTCGAGAGAATTTTCTTTACACGAAATGCCAGCGCTGCTACCCCTAAACCTACTAACGCTTGAAAGAGTAGATACTGGCCCAAGGTTATCTGCGTAACAAATGATCTAAGAATCGTTGGATCTAGTGCAACTGAAACTGATTGATCTAATATTGAAGCAAGGGTAAAGATTATTGTGCCAAAACTTCCAAGCGACCAGACTAAAGCGCATACCCAGAGCAGCCGACGAAGTTTTTCAGCTTGCGTGGAAAGCCTGCCCTCGGTATCTAGAAGTAGGAAGGCCATCGCAAGCAGAGTTCCTATAGTTGTGAAAGCTCCAATTAAAGATAAATATTTGAAGATAACGCTGAAAGCGATCATCTGTCCCTAAAGAGTTTTCGCGCATACAGTGCAAGACCAATTAAAACAAAAAAAGCTACTACTAATAATGCAATGATGAAAACATTCGTTCCCCAACTGCTACTGGCAGGAGTTTGTGACTGTGTCGGCGTTGGTGTTGGCTCCGCTGGTGTTATCACACTCGGAGCAGAGAAATTAAATGTAAATGAACCTTGTAATGGAACTTCACCCTCAGAGTAAAGAGTGTAAGAGACTTTATAAATTCCAGATTCGACGAGTGGTTTTAATCCAATTGAAGCGGTCACTCCATCGACTGTAATTGTTCCATCATCAACGCGTATGCCGGATGGGTCAGTGACCATCAATTCATTTGCATCTACTATCAAATCAATCTGTGTTGTTAGCGTTACAGAATTTGGCGGTGTTGTAAGCGTTGAACCTCCAATGGGAGACGTGGTGATGAGCGAGTTTGCCGAGGCGGTAGCCACGCCTAGGCATGAAAGGATGATGAGGAGCACTGCCAGGCCTCTGATTTTCAACTTAATCCCTCGTACTTTCATCTCGATTCGACCCTATCGTGCCACTTCTTTAGACTTGCCATCTACCCCCACCGAGGGGTTTTCTTGAACTTGGAGCCAATTATGCCTACGTACCAATATGCATGTACTGCCTGCTCTCATGAGTTCGAAGCCTTTCAATCATTCTCCGATGATTCACTCACTCAGTGTCCTGAGTGCAAGGGAGAGATCCGAAAGATTTACTCGGCAGTCGGTGTCGTCTTTAAAGGTTCTGGATTTTATAAAACAGACTCTGTTAAAAAGAAGAGTGTGAGCGAGAGTACAACTCCTGCTCCCTCAGCTCCAGTCGCGCCGGCAGCTAAGAGCGATTAATCTTCGTGGTGAGGCGGCTTATCTGATTTGATTTCTTCGTCGCGCTTTGCCGCTTCGGCCGCTGCATCAGGATCGATCTCATCGGTTGTGATAGTTGGAAAGAGTTCGCTCATGGTTATAAGTCTAGAGGTAGAAGGTCGGGGTTAAAAGGTGTTTGAGAAGCTAGGTGCGTTCATTGTCGCCCACAAGAAGAGTGTTCTCGTCCTCTTTATGCTCATAACGCTCACGGCAGGCGGAATTGGATCATTAGCATTTGGAAAACTAGATAGCGGCGGGTATTCAGATCCCAAGAGTGAGTCGGCCCAGGCAACTACATACATTATTGAGAAGTTTAAAGTTCAAGAACCAATCGTTACCTTAGTCGTAGACTCGAAAACAAACGTTGATGATGCCCAGGTTATCGCTAACGCGAGTGCACTTGAAAAAGAGATCCAAAAAATAAAGGGCGTTTCTAAAACATACTCTTACTGGTCCACAGGCGGCGCACCAACGATGCGCTCAACCGATGGAAAGGCCGGATTTATTCTCGTCTATGCCGATCTAAAATCAAATGACTTCAAAGGTTTCAGCGCCATTGGTGCAACTATTCAAGAGCAATTTGATGGCGACTATCAAGGTCTTCAGGTCTATGCCGGTGGCGGTGCCGTTATTACCCACGCAATTAATCATAAAATCGAGAAGGACTTACTTCTCGCCGAAACCATTGCGATCCCATTAACTTTTCTGCTGCTGATTTTTGTCTTTGGCGCAATGGTCGCATCGGCTATGCCCCTCTTTGTTGGAGTCAGCGCAATCTTGGGCTCATTCTTTTTGATCTATCTCCTGACCCAGTTCACCAATGTGAGCGTTTTTGCACTGAATCTCATTACTGGCCTAGGGCTCGGATTAGGTATTGATTACGCCCTGCTGATGGTTAACCGCTTCCGTGAAGAGCTTCACCACGGTAAGAGCGTTGATGAGTCGGTAATAAAAACTGTGGCCACCGCTGGTAAGACGGTCTTTTATTCAGGCTTAACTGTCTTTGTAACCATGGCATCTCTGTTGTTCTTTCCGCTCAATTTCCTTAAATCCTTTGGCTATGCGGGAATTTCAGTCATCTCACTGGCGGTTCTTGGCGCAGTCATCGCACTTCCCGCCCTTCTAGCTATCTTGGGTGAAAAAGTGGACAAGGGTGTCGTTCGAAAAAGCGCAATTACTCCGAAGGAAGATGGCCGTTGGGCGCAGACTGCACGAACGGTTATGCGCAGACCAATTCCAGTAGTTATTGCATCACTAGTAATTCTTGGAATCATGGCCTTACCGATTGCAAATATAGCCTTCGCACAGATTGATTCACGGGTATTGCCAGCTACCGATCGAGCAGCACTCTCATCACAAGTAATTGAGAGCCGCTTTGATGGCTTGCTGGGTAGCCCAATTGAAGTTGTCGTTCCAAATGGCGTGGGACGCGAATCCGAAATATCAAGCTATCTGGCGCAGGTAAAAGAAGTACCTGGAATCGTACGCGTTGGTGCATTTGAAACATATGGAAAAGATATTCGTGTTCAGGTTATCTCTTCTGTTGCATCCCGAAGCACTTCGTCTGAGCAAGTTATTCACGATATCCGTGCGTTAAATTCTCCTACCGGAACTTTAATCGGCGGAGCTGCCGCAGACTTTACCGACTCCCAAGATGGCATCGCGAGCAAGCTTCCCTTTGCATTAGGTTGGATTGCACTCACCGTTTTAATTTTAATCTTTGTATTTACTGGTTCAATAATTTTGCCACTTAAAGCCGTGCTTCTTAACGGACTCTCCCTCTGCGCAACCCTTGGCGCGATCTCCTGGATATTTATTGACGGCCATCTGAAGTGGTTGGTGGGCGATTTCACAGTGACTGGAACCCTTGATACGGGCTCAGTCATTTTAGTTGCCGTCGTAGTCTTCGGTCTTTCAATGGACTACGAACTATTCCTTCTCTCTCGCATCCGCGAAGAGCATCTTTCAGGAAAATCTAATGTTGAATCCGTAGCCGTTGGCCTACAGCGATCGGCCAGAATCATCACGGCCGCGGCCTTACTTCTAGCCGTGGTCTTTGCGACTTTTATGATCAGTGGCGTGACTTCAATCAAGATGCTTGGCTTTGGCGTAGCCCTTGCAGTCTTACTTGATGCAACGCTAGTCCGCGCTCTCTTAGTTCCAGCGCTTATGCGATTATTTGGTGAGCGTAACTGGTGGGCGCCGAAATGGATGCAGCGTTTTACTTTAAAACACTAACCACCTTGACTTCAGTTATTTGCTCATCTCTTCACGGATAGCCTGCGCGAAGAGATCTACATCCTCTTCCGTCGTATCCCATGAACACATCCATCGAACTTCGCCTGTGACCTGATTCCAGACGTAAAATCGGAATCTCTTTTGAAGTCGTTCACATGCGTCAGCGGGAAGAAGGGCAAAGACCGAGTTCGCTTCGACTTTTCGTGCAATTCTCACGCCTTGAATCTGACTTACTGCCTTCTCTAAACGCTGCGCCATTTTATTTGCATGTCCAGCATTCTTAAGCCATAAATCCGCCTCAAGGAGCGCCTCTAACTGCGCACTGATAAATCGCATTTTGGATGCTAACTGCATGGAGCTCTTACGAAGATATGGGAAGTTCGAAGAGAAATTCTCGTTGAGCGATACCACCGCCTCGCATCCCATTCCACCATTTTTAGTTCCTCCAAATGAAAGAACATCTACGCCAGCATCAGTAGTGAACTCTCGAAGGCCAACACCTAGAGATGCCGCTGCATTAGCGATGCGCGCACCATCCATATGTAATTTCATTCCGTGCGAGTGAACGTACTCAGAGAGCTCCTTGATCTCATCAACGCTATAGAGAGTTCCAAGCTCAGTAACTTGAGTAATGCTGACAACGGCCGGTTGTGCGCGGTGAACATCGCCAAAGCCCCAGGCTTGTTGCGAAATTAACTCAGGGGTCAACTTTCCATCCTCAGTCGGAATAGTCCACAATTTAATTCCAGCAACTTTTTCTGGAGCTCCCCCTTCATCAACATTTAAATGTGACGTTGAAGCGCAGATCACAGCCTCCCATGATGAGAGCATCCCTTGAAGGCTGATTACATTGGCACCGGTTCCATTAAATAATGGAAAGGTTTGCGCAGTTTCTCCAAAATGGCGAGTGAATACCTTTGCCAATCGCTGCGTAACATCATCATCGCCATATGCAGTTTGATGTCCACTATTTGCCAGAACTATCGCCTCAAGAATCTGAGGGTGAACTCCGGCATAGTTATCACTTGCAAAACCTCGCCAAATTTGAGCAGTCATAGGCTCAGTATTGTCTATAAACAAAAGCATGCAATTGAAAACAGAAATAAGTGTCCTCGGCCGGAGTCGGACCGGCGACCTACCGCTTAGGAGGCGATTGCTCTATCCACTGAGCTACGAGGACCTTCGTATAACAGGGGCAATCTTGTCATGAATTATGGGGAGGGCTAGACTCAATAATCTAATGTAAAGGATGTTTTTCTTCATGAGGGGCCAACAATGAAAGCGCTAGTTATAGGCGCGGGCGGAGTTGGCAGCGCTATTGTCAATATCGCATCACGAAAGAGTTTTATCACTTCCATGGTCGTTGCCGATCGCGAGTTATCCCGCGCAGAAACAGCGGTCATCCGGGTTAAGGATGCAAGGTTTTCAGCCGCTGAAGTAAATGCTGCCGAGCTCGAAGATATCAGAGCCCTAATCCGTAAAGTAAAGCCTGATGTGGTTATCAATGCTGTGGATCCACGTTTTGTTATGCCTATATTTTTGGCCTGCGAGATTGAAAATACGAACTACATAGATATGGCGATGTCGCTTTCGCGCCCTCATCCGCACTATCCAAATACAGAAACTGGCGTGAAGCTTGGTGACGAGCAGTTCGCTCGCGACTGGAATTGGAAAGAGCGAGATATCTACGCACTAGTTGGCATGGGTATCGAGCCCGGAATGAGTGATGTCTTTGCGCGATACGCATCAGATCATCTTTTTAGTCGACTTGATTCGGTTACCATTTTCGATGGTTCTAATTTAGTTGTAGAGGGTTATGACTTTGCTCCCTCGTTTTCAATCTGGACAACGATTGAAGAGTGTCTTAATCCCCCATTGGTTTGGGAGGATGGCCGTGGTTGGTTCACAACCGATCCCTTTAGCGAACTTGAAGTATTTGATTTTCCAGAGGGAATTGGACCCGTCGAGTGCGTTAATGTCGAGCACGAAGAGGTTGTGCTTATCCCACAGAAAGTAGATGCTAAGAAAGTTAATTTTAAGTATGGTCTTGGTGCGCAGTTCATAACAACGCTAAAGACAATACAAATGTTGGGAATGGATCGAAAAGAGCACGTTGAGGTTCAGGGTGTTTTAGTCTCGCCTCGCGATTTACTTGCAGCATCGTTGCCGGATCCAGCCACGCTTGGATCGCGCATGAAGGGTAAAACTTGCGCTGGAGCTTTAGTAAAAGGTTTAGATAAGGAAGGCAAGCCATACGCTTGTTATATGTACAACGTTGTAGATAACGAGTGGTCCATGGCCGAATATGGAGATCAGGCAGTTGTGTGGCAGACGGCCGTTAATCCGGTAATCGCAATGGAGCTCATTCACAAGGGTTTATGGAAGCCGGAGGGTGTTGCAGGACCAGAGTGGTTTGATGCAAAGCCATTCTTGGATTCATTGGAGTCATATGGAACGCAGTGGAAGATTCGCGATGAAAGTACTGCGGGAATTGTTGTTTAGATGAAGAAGAACTTTGATGTTGTAATTATCGGATCTGGTTTTGGTGGATCGGTCTCCGCGCTGCGCCTGCGCGAAAAGGGCTACAGCGTCGCTGTTTTAGAGGCGGGACGGCGATTTGAGGATAAGGATTTTCCAAAGACGTCCTGGCGGCTTCGAAAATTTCTCTTTGCCCCAGCCCTTGGTTGCTATGGGATTCAGCGCATTCATGTGCTCCCAGATGTCTTGGTTCTAGCTGGTGCCGGTGTCGGTGGCGGATCACTTGTCTATGCAAATACTTTGTACCAGCCGGGCGATGAGTATTTCAACGATTCGCAGTGGTCATCGATTACCGATTGGAAATCTGAACTCGAACCTTGGTATGACCAGGCACGACGAATGCTAGGCGTAGTGGAGAACCCATATTTTTCACCAAGTGATCAAGCGATGAAAGATGTCGCCGATGAGATGGGTGTTGGGCACACATTCAAAATGGCCCCAGTCGGAATCTACTTCGGTGAAGGTAAAGGCGTTGGCGCTAAGGATCCTTTCTTTGGTGGAGTCGGGCCCGATCGAAGTGGTTGCCAGCAGTGTGGTGCCTGCATGACGGGCTGTAAATTTAATGCAAAAAATACACTCCCCAAGAATTACTTAGGCTTGGCCGAATCTGCAGGCGCAACTGTTTTTCCAATGACCACCGTTAAATCCTTTTCTGAAAATCCGGATGGAACCTGGACAATTCGTGCGATTAAGACCGATGATCCATTTGAAACAACAATAAAATTTGGTGCCGACCAGCTCATTATTGCCGCCGGTACATTCAATACGCAAAAGCTTCTCCATAAGATGAAGTTGAAATCACTTCCTAAGTTGTCTAATCATCTGGGCCAACTCTCTCGCACAAATAGCGAGGCCTTAACGGGTGCGATGATGCCGAATACTGAAATTGATTTCAGCGCAGGTAGTGCGATTACATCCTCATTTTTTCCCGATGAGCATACGCATATTGAGCCCGTTAGATACGGCAAAGGCAGTAACTTCATGGGCTTAATGCAGACCATCATGACCGATGGGTATAACAGCAAAGGGCGAAGAAAACATTGGCTAAGGCAGTTCGTGGCTAACCCATCCCTGCTTGGAAAAATTTTGAATGTTCGGCGATGGAGTCAGCGAACTGTCATTGCATTAACGATGCAAAACGTAGATTCATCCGTAACGGTTAGCGGAAAGCGCGGCTTATTTGGTTGGCGTTTAACTTCAAAAAATGATCCATTGAAACCAAATGCCACATATATTCCAGCGGCCAACGAGGTTGTACGGCGCATAGCTGATAAACATGGCGGGATCGCTGGTGGGCATATAGGCGATCTCATCGACGCACCATTTACGGCCCACTTTGTTGGTGGATGTGTGATTGGGGAGAGCATCGAACACGGCGTCATCGATCCTTACCATCGCGTCTATAACTACCCGAGCCTTCATATAGTCGATGGTTCAACTATTACAGCCAATCTTGGCGTTAATCCATCGCTTACAATTACCGCACAGGCCGAGCGAGCTATATCTATGTGGCCCAATAAGGGCGATGCCGATATTCGTCCGGTGCAGAGTGCGATGTATCAACGCATCTCCCCGATTGCACCGCACCAACCAGTTGTGCCAGTCGGCGCAATTGGCGAGTTAAAGGGTTTTTAGGAGAGCGATGCGATCGTGGGCATTAGTTACTGGGGCGACTTCAGGAATAGGTGAGAGTTTTACTCGCTTACTGGCCAGCAATAAATACAACCTTGTTCTCGTTGCACGCGATCTAGATCGCCTGCACGAACGCGCCGCCGCCCTTGAAGAAAAATTTGGTGTTGAAACCGTTGTTCTGCAGGCCGACCTATCGACCGATGAGGGTTGCGCACTTATTGAGAGTTACATCGCAGAACATGAGATTGATGTACTGATCAACAATGCCGGTTTTGGAATCAACAAGGCCTTCACGGTCAGTGATCTGCAGGCTGAAGAAGATCTCCTCGCAGTACTTGTTCGCACACCAATGCGGTTAATGCATGTTGCGCTCCCTGGAATGAAAGCTCGAGATAAGGGGGTCGTAATTAACGTCTCATCGGTGGCTGGCTTTATCGCCGGTGGCACATACAGCGCCTCAAAATCCTATCTAACCGTGCTCTCTGAATCCCTCAACACTGAGCTTCGGGGTAGCAACGTAAAGGTGAGTGCACTGTGTCCAGGTTTTACCCGTACAGAGTTTCATCAACGGGGACGTATGTCGATGAAGGGTTTACCCGCTTTCATGTGGCTTAACGCCGATAAGCTCGTTGCAAAAGCGTGGAGTGATGCCCTCAAAGGAAAGGCGGTTTCAGTACCGGGTTGGCAGTACCAACTATTAACTTTTGTTATTGGTTTAGCCCCTCGCCCGATGGTTCGAAGAGTTGGCATGAAGGTTCGAGTAAAGCAGCGTCGATAAGCTCAAGAAAAACTCACAGTGAATTCATCGCCTTACAGGCGGGTTATCAAGGGTTTTTGAACTGCCCTTGGCTAAGATTGCGCCATATTCAATGGAGGTCTTCACATGCGTAAACTCGCTTCAATAAGCGTTGCTTTCATCGTCACAGCAGGAATCCTTACCGCTGCCCCAGCATCTGGTGCAACGATTTCAAATGGCGTTGCCTGCAAGAAGTTGAATCAATCAACTAAGGTCGATGGCAGAAAATACAAGTGTGCGAAGAATCCCCTCTCAACAAGTACTAAATTAACCTGGTTATCAAATGACTGTCTGCTGTCAGCAAATAGTTATGTTAAGGCCAAGAAAGACTCAGCGGCGATCGCAGCAAAGTACGCAGCGCAGATACCAGTTATCGATCTTGGAATCGCAAATGAGGTTACTAATAAAGCCGAGATCCAGTTAAAGCTTGATGAATCTAATCTGCGATTAACGGCGGCCAAAGCTAAATTGGCAGCAGCGGTAGCCGAGGCAGATAAAAAGGTTCTTAACACTGCAGTCGGGTCATGGACTTCGGCAGTTCGTGCTTATACAAGCAAGATAAACAGCATTATCGCAAATATTCGAACACTTGAAACTGCAAAGGCAACAGCGCTGAGAAATCCAATTGATTTGGCCTCAAGCATTGTCGAGAGCAAATCAACAGCTGTTCTGATCTGCACAAAGGGCTTATAGACAACTCATATAGAACTACGGAAAAGCCCCGCAACCACTAATGGTGACGGGGCTTTCCCTATTCAATAACCCAGCAGATGTGCCTACCGTGAGTAAATGCGCACACGGCTTATTCAGGGGGCTGGGGCTGTACTACTCGGGGTGCATCTTCTCTTAAGTTTTTTCCCATTCATAAAAGGGATGTGGAGCGAGCTCTTCCTCTATAACGCTATTCCGGTCTGCGCAATCGCCGTTGTAATAAAGGCGCCTCGAATCAATGATCGCTTTGCGCAACCACTTATTGCGATTGCCATTGGCTTATGGCTCGGTGGTTCACTCATTTCTAGCCTCTCCTCATTCTTTACCATTCGCGCCCCCACAGAGCTACTATCAAATACTGCATATCTGCTCTTCTACCCTTTCGCCATGGTTGGTTTGCCGCGGTTAATATCACCTAGTCGAAAGCTTTCACTCCTTGAAATCTTTGATGCATCAATCGTGGGTTTGGGTTTGAGTACATTGGGAACCACGCTCTTTTTAAAGCCGGTCTTGCCACATTTCAATGGGGATTTAGGCCAGACATTCTTTGCACTGGTCTTTCCGGTGGCCGACTTGATTTTACTCTCACTCACTCTCGCTGCAGTTATAGCCCAGGGCATCACCAAGCGTGGGATTGTTCTTGCTTTCGGGGTAATCGTTTTTTCCATCACTGACTTTCTCTACCTTGGTATGCATATTCGTGGTTCATACACCTTCGGCTCAATCGTTGATGATGGCTGGTTATTAGGAATTTTGATTATTTCAATAAGCTTTAGTATCAATAGCCCTGATGCGATAGATGATAAAAATACGAATCCGATTTTGATTACACTCTCTGTTTTTCTAAGCGCGACCCTTCTTGCCCTTATTGCAATTCGGCCGGGGTACTTTCCAAGTTTTGTTCTCATTCCTGCTATTGCAACTTTGCTGCTTGCTTTTATTCGTATGTCGATCGCGCTAAAAGCTGCGCGCAGTATCGGGCATGAGAGGTTTCTGGCACGCACGGACGAGTTAACTAATCTTCCTAATCGACGTACCTTGATATCTGAGATAGAAAACTTCATGGGTAAGGATGGCTCGCTAATGCTTCTAGATCTCGATGGATTTAAGCCTGTCAATGATCTTCATGGGCATGCCGCGGGGGATAAAGTCTTGCAGCAAGTTGCGTTGCGATTTAGTCGCGCACTTCCGCATGGAGCACTTCTTGCACGATTAGGTGGAGACGAGTTTGGAGTTTTATACGAGGGAAGTTATGAATCAGCGATGGATGTGGCGTTAGCGCTACGGGCTACTTTGAGTTATCCCTTCACGGTAGAGAGCCATACAATTCAAATTGGCGTGAGCATTGGTTTGGCGGCAAATAATGGAGCACCTGACTTGCTTCGTCGCGCCGATGATGCGATGTATCGAGCTAAGCGCGAGGGTCTTGGGGTTTGTCGGATTTAATCTCTTTCAAGCGTGCTAGTGATTCAAGACGCTCAATGGCGTGATCGACGATCCTTGGTGGGTAGTTGTTGGTGTCGGCATCTGCGTGGAGCCAGGGTTCATGAATAACTGTGGCCGATAAATGAGCCAGCTCTGGGACGTACCTGCGGATGTAATCACCATTTGCATCAAAGCGCTTGCCCTGCTCAATTGGGTTAAATACTCGGTAATACGGCGATGCATCGGTGCCACTTCCAGCCGTCCACTGCCAGCCGTGGGAATTAGATGCAACGTCGAAGTCAACCAAATGCTCCATAAAGAAGTCGGCCCCTAGCTGCCATTCAAGGTGTAAATCCTTAACTAGAAATGAGGCCACGACCATACGGGTTCGATTATGCATCCAACCCTCATGCACTAACTGCCGCATTGCGGCATCGACAAATGGAAATCCGGTTTTCCCATCTTTCCATGCTTGGAATTTTTCATCTGGCTTGTTATATCGCATCTCGGCAAAGCGCGGTGCGTAGTAATCCTTATCGGTATGCGGATTATTGTGGAGAACATCGGCATAAAACTCTCTCCAAGCTATCTCTTTTCTAAAAGTGTCATGCGCCTTACTTTCGCCAAGGGATGCCAACAATGTGCGAGGGTGAATCTCCCCCCACTTTAAATGTGCACTCAATTTGCTAGTGCCATCAATACCGGCAAGGTTTCGCCCTTCGTCGTAACTATCTAATCCATTTTCTTGAAAGAATTTCCAACGCGCTAGCGCCGCCTTTTCACCGGCTGCTGTAATTGATACCCCATCAGGTAACTTCCAATCGGGAAAGTTTCTATCGCCTTCTTGTGGCATCACGCTTATAATGTTCTTAGGTGTCTCCGCAGGTTTTCGCCATCCATGCAGAGACCATGCGCGATAAAAAGGCGTATAGACCTTGTACGGTGTGGAATCACTTGGCTTTAACACTCGTCCCGGAGCCACGGCATATGGACTACCGGTGCGATGCAAAGGAATTCCTGTCGCTTCAACACGTGCATCACGCGCTGCTCCATAAGGCTCGTATTCAGTTGATATATGTACCGAGCTCGCGTTATATCTCTCGATCAACTCTTGTAAAACCTCGCCCTGTTCGCCCACCATTACATGCAGTGTGTTGCCAAGTGAATCATCAAGTGAGCGAAGTGACTGCCCCAAATAAGCTAGACGTTTAGTGCCAGCACTTTCAATTAGTTTTTTATCTAGAATAAAAACGGGAACAATCTCTTCGCCGGCAGCGATCGCCTCAAGAAGGGCTGGGTTATCACCTATGCGAAGATCTCGACGAAACCACATAATGCTTCGTTTAGGCGCAGACATGGGTAGATTTAACCATTATGAAAGAGATTAAGCGCTTCCAAATTCGAGGGGTTGCAGGCGAGATTAAGCGCGTCGATTTCGAAGGTCGTACCGTTGATTATTGGCTGCCAAAGGAGCCTGCCGAGCGTTTATTAATCGCCCACGATGGACAAAACGTATTTGATGGCACTACATCTACACACAAAGGACAGACGTGGAAAATGGCTCAATCGGCGCTTCGCGTGAGCGCGCAATTAGGAATAGCTCCTCCAGCGATTATCGGAGTGTGGCATAGCAGTACAAAATCTAATCCTTGGGGTCGGGGAAAAGATTTGGTTCCTGAAAAGTATTTCCGCGATGGCATGGCCGTACATAGTAATTATGCAAAGAGCTTTGATCCTTCAATGCTTCACGGCGATGCCTACTTGAAAAAAATCTTTGAAGAGTACGTTCCGGCAATTGCTCCCGGAGTTGCTCCAGAGAAAACAGCAATGATTGGCTCAAGTATGGGCGCGCTTGCAACTCTCTACGCACTCGCCCAACTTCCCGATAAATTTACAACCGCCCTTGCTCTCTCACCGCACTGGCCTTTCGGCGCGCTTCCACTTGTAGATAAAACCGTTCTCTCTCTGCCAATTCCTGGACCATTTAAAGTGTGGATGAGTCATGGCACAAAGGGTTTAGATGCCGAATATGCACCTCTTCAAAACGTGGCCGATCAATTAATGCACGAACATGGATATAGGCACCATAATTTCATCAGTAAGGTTTACAAACGCAGTGGTCACAACGAGAGATCGTGGGCTAAGTATTTAGATCAGCCAATGCGTTTTTGGCTTGATTCAACGACCCACACTGCTTGAGTAGCTGCTTTAGAGGCGATTACGATCTTTGAACCTTGCGCACTCTCACCGTAGAGCGTTTGCTTAATTACATAACCATAGGGTTTTAAATCAAGCGTCGCTTTGACTTGTTTTCGTGAAATGAAAACAAGAATCGACTCTTTCTTAGACTCTCGTAAGAATGCGATGTAATCATCTTCAACGGCAAGCCAGCGCAAACCGCCATGTATAAGGCCATCGCGGTGTCTACGAATCTCTACAAGTAACTTGATCTGAGCTAAAAACTCATGGTCCCAGGCTGAACGATTCTCCCAATTAATTGTTCGACGGCCATCCTCGCCCCAGGCGCCCTCAAGGCCAATCTCATCCCCGGCAAAAATGGAAGGTACTCCGGGATAAGAAAGCATCAATGCCATTGCAGATAGGTGAATGGCTTTATCGCCAAGGACGACTGTGCGCATACGGGCTGTGTCGTGCGAATCAAGCAAGACCATGCTCGCAACTAATGATCGCCATGGAATTGCTGCACTGAACTGACTCATACTTTCAACCAATTGTCGCCCATTTATTTTCGGCATTGTAAATGGCAGGCCTTGAAAGCCTCCGCCAATCGTTGAGTTCTTGTTAACCCAGTTCCATACCGGGCGCATAAAGCCCTGATAATTCATCGCTCCATGCCAACCTAAACCATTCAGGTCACTTGCTACGAAGTCGCCATTTTCTGCGACGAGCCAGGCATCTGGTTTAACTTCATCCATTGCCTGTCGAATACCGCGCATGACCTCATCATGCAAGTCATCGGCACCTAAACGCCCAGTCATATTTCCAACATCGATGCGCCAGCCCGCCATACCAAATTTTGGCGACAACCATTTTTTTACAATCGAGTTTTTACCGGCATACATTGCATTTCGCAATGCCTGGGAGTTGAAATTTAATTTTGGAAGGGATGCCAAATCCCACCACCCGACATATCCATGCTTGACCGACTTATCCCAATAGAAATATCCACGCTCTTTTGACTTCTTATCTTTAACCGCCTTTGCAAGCCATGGATGACCGGCGCCGCAGTGATTAGATGTTAAGTCACCGAGTAGGCGAATCCTGCGCTTATTGGCGGCTGCAAC
>CAEZUG010000017.1_pt1 | contig 17748 bp, 14 predicted proteins | sample 7264411 | NCBI WGS metagenome assembly CAEZUG01 (sample SAMEA6813824, study PRJEB35770) | uncultured Actinomycetes bacterium | biome: Freshwater; feature: Freshwater reservoir; material: water | place: Czech Republic | collected 2016-04-20 | depth 0.5m m | reverse complement strand
CCCGCCTCTTCAATAATTTTCATAAGTGAGATTGCGCTCTGTGGTGTTAACTCACTCGGCTTAACAATGAAGGAACAGCCTGCAACTAGCGCTGGCGCCACTTTCCATGCAATCTGCAAGAGCGGATAGTTCCAGGGGCCAATCAATGAGGCAACACCTAAAGGTTCGTGAACTATGCGACTAGATACATGAGCGATGCCAACATCAACACTGCGACCATGCTCTTTCGCGCCAAGGGCTGCGAAGTGTCTAAAAGTTGAAACTACATCGGCAACATCGTATTGGGCTTCAATAAAACGCTTACCCGTATCATCGCTCTCTTTACGTGCGATTAAATCGGCATCGCGCTCAAGAAAATCGGCAATCTTTGCAACGAGTTCGCTTCTGGCCTTAAAGCTCCACGAAGTAAATACGCCTGAATCAAATGATGCGCGCGCGGCCGCAATGGCATCGAGTACATCGGTCTGGGTTGCCTGAGAAACCGTGGCGACAACGCTTTGATCATGTGGGCTCTTAACATCGTGGGCGCCACCATCGGATGCTTGTCTCCAAGCACCATCGATATAAAGAGTTGCGACCATAGTGGATTTAATCTAGTTGGCTTTTGCGCATTGCCACAAACTCATCGAGCTCTTGGCGCATGCGCGGATCCATCTCTGGTGCAACGTAATCCTCTAACTTCTTCTTATAAATCTCGGCAGCGCGCATCTTCGTATCTTTGGCCCCTAATCGGCTCCAACGCTCGAAGTTATCGCTATTGGTTAAGAATGGTCGGTAGAAACAGTCGCGGAATCGCTCCATTGTGTGCGCCGCTCCTAAGAAGTGGCCGCCATGGCCGACCTCAAGGTGGGCATCAAAGGCTAGAGATTCGACGTTGAATTCAAGGGGTGTGAACTCAGTCATCAGAGATTGAAGAATCTCGATATCCAGAACGAATTTTTCATAGCAAGAGACGAGGCCACCCTCTAGCCAACCAGCTGTATGCATTACCCAGTTTGTACCAGAGAGAAAGGTTGGCATCATCGTCATCATGGATTGATATGCCGATTGCGCATCTACTGTCTGTGAAGAGTTTAAGCCGCCGCCGCCACGAAATGGCAGGTTGAAGCTGCGTGCGATCTGGCCAGTACACAAAAGTCCGATACCAGATTCAGGAGTTCCAAACTGCGGTGAACCCGACTGCATATCGATATTTGAAAGAAATGAACCAAAGACGATTGGGCATCCTGGATTGAGAGTTTGAGCAAGTGCGATTCCAGTTAACGCCTCGGCGATCTGTTGTGCCAGAGTTGCTGGAATTGTTACCGGGCTCATTGCGCCCATCAGTAAGAATGGTGTTACGACAACCGGCTGACCGGCGAGAACATATTCGCGCAGGGAGTCCAGCATGCGATCATCCCATCGAAGCGGTGAATTACAGTTAACAAGAGAAATAAGCGCTGGAGTCTCAACAATTGCATTTCGTCCACCGTGGATAATCTCTGCCATCTTAATAACATCTTTAGCATTCTCGGCCGTTACAACGTTGCCCATAAAGAACTTATCAGTCAACGTTGCTGCAGCGTATGCCATGTCTAAGTGACGCGAATCAAGGGATAGATCATTAGGTTCGCAGACGACACCGCCGACGCTATCTAGCGCATCGAATGACTGGGCGAGCTTACAAAAATTTTCATAGTCGTTAAAAGTTGCATCGCGTCGAATATCGCCTTCGCGTACAAATGGCGGACCATATACGCCGCCGAAGACCATCGAATTGCCGCCAATGTGAACGTTGTTTTTAGGATTGCGAGCGCGCAGATTGAATTCACTGGGGGCCAGTGCGCACTGCTTCAAAATCCAATCGGGATCGAACTTAACATTGTCTCCCTCTACCGTCTGTCCAGCATCGCGCAAGACATCGATCGCCCACGGTGACATGAACTCGATACCGATTTCAGAGACGATGCGGCGCCAGCCCAGCGTTAGCGTCGCCATAGACTCTTGGCTCAAGATTTCATATCGAGGCATCCGATTTTCAAACATTAAATTCTCCTTCTGCGCCTATTGACCGCTGGACATAAAGGAGAATACCCTTAGATAGTGGAACAGTGGTTCCATATTATGGAACACATTCTGGAGGGCATATGAGTGAGTTAGTAAGTGGAACTCAGGCCATCGATCGCGCCAGCGCTCTCCTTATTCATATTCTTGAGTCATCAACACCCCCACTGCTTTCACAGCTCTCTCGCACACACGATATTCCAAAGAGCACAACATCTCGGATGTTAAGTGCCCTAGAACGCCAAGGTCTTATTCGCCGTGATCGCAATGGCGCATTTATAGCCGGTGGGGTTTTAACTCAATTTGCCCGTTCACAAAATCTCGACTCCGTCTTAGTTGCCCGTATGCACTCCGTGTTAGAGAAGTTAGCCTCGACAACTGGGGAGACTGCCAATCTAGCTGTGGCAAGCAATGGTGAAATGAAGTTAATAGATCAAGTTGATTCACACTATCTATTAGGTGCTACTAACTGGGTCGGCAAGCGAATTCCATTTCACGCCTCAGCCCTTGGCAAAGTTCTTCTGGCCTATGGCTCTGCAGCGATTCCAGCTGGAAAATTAGAAAAACTCACCTCAAAGACAATCACCTCTCGGCCCCGCCTATTGACCGAGCTTGAAAGCGTGCGCAAGAAAGGCTTCGCAATCATCATTGATGAACTTGAAGAGGGCTTAGTTGCTGTGGCAGCCCCCATTCGCGAAGATGATGGTCATGTCGTTGGCGCAATATCGATTTCTGGTCCCTCATCGCGATTGTCACAACGGGATTTAGGTAAGATTGGCGAGGTTATTGTTCAGGAAATCTACTCACTCCAGGTAAACCATGAAGGAAAGATAGGTGCAGCATGACTCATGACGACATCATCAAGGCGCTCTTTGACGAGACCTTAGTTGGAAACGCTCCTGCAGTTCTTGAGCTAACTAATCAGGGAATCGCCGATGGAATGACTCCGAGCACGATTCTCTTTGATGCACTGATTCCAGCCCTTGAAGAAGTAGGCGCACGTTTTGAGCGCGGAGATTTCTTTGTTCCAGAGATGCTCGTATCAGGCAAAGCGATGTCAGGTGCACTTGCAGTTCTTCGTCCCTTACTTGCTGAAACCGGCGCTGAGACAGTGGGTACTTATTTAATGGGTACCGTAAAAGGCGATGTTCACGATATCGGCAAGAACTTAGTAAACATTATGCTCGAAGGCGCCGGCTTTAACGTTATCGACCTTGGCGTACAAGTTGCACCAGAGAAGTTCATCGCTGGAATCCTTGAGCACAAGCCAGATATCGTCGGAATGTCGGCCTTCTTAACTACAACAATGCCAATGTTTAAAGTCAATATCCATGAGATTACTAAGGCGGGTCTGCGCGATCAAGTAATTATTATGGTTGGCGGAGCACCCGTGACACAGGAGTATGCCGATGTTGTTGGCGCCGATGGCTTTGCAGCCGATGCCTCAACTGCTGTGCGAATTGCTAAGGATTTAATTGCAAAGAAACGTGCAGCGGTTTCAGCCTAAACCCACATCATGTTAAAAAAACTTCTCCCGTTCATTGAGCATGTGATTAAAGAGCCCGTATGGGACTGTCGCATGTGTGGTCAGTGCGTTCTGCACTCAACGGGAATGACATGTCCGATGACATGTCCGAAAACATTGCGTAACGGTCCATGTGGTGGAGTGCGCGAAAATGGCAACTGCGAAGTTAAACCAGAAATGCAGTGCATCTGGGTCAAGGCATACGATCGCACAATCTCACTTCCACTTCCCAAAGTATGGAAAGAGCATTACAACGACTTGCGACCACCCGTTGATATGCGACTTGAAGGCACATCGTCATGGATTAATCTGGTGACTAAACGAGATAAGCAAACTCCAGCTGGCTGGTCGGTTGAAGCCGTGGATCACTAATGTCGGTACTTCGTGAAAAATTAGAAAATACTAATGATCTAGTTTTTACCGCTGAGTTCCCATCCGTTGATGGTGGTGGAATGGCAAGTGTTGTACAACATGCAGCTCGATTAGCACCGTGGTTTGATGCTGTAAATGCCACCGATAATCCCGCAGCCCATGCTCATACCTCTAATACAACGACGGCTATTGCTATGAAAATGCATGGCCTCGAGCCGATTATGCAGATTGTTTGTCGGGATAAGAATCGTCTGGCAATTCAATCCGACATGGCTGGGGCTGCCCTGCATGGAATTACAAATATCTCACTTCTAACTGGCGATGATGTAACTGCGGGAGATGAGCCCGAAGCAAGGCGCGTCTTTGATGTCGATAGCGCCCAAGCCATCAATATCGCTCGGATCATGACCACAGGTAAATATCTCTCAGGTCGCACGATTAGCCCTGCCCCCGATTTCTATATTGGCGCCGTTGAAAATGCTGCGGCCCCACCATTTGAGTATCGAATTCAACGTGCACTAAAGAAGCACCGTGCAGGTGCGAGCTTCTTGCAACTTCAGATTTGCTATCACCCAGATCGCCTTGAAGCGTTTTGTAAAGGTGTGGCCGAAGTCGCACCCGATTTAAAGCTCATCCCAACACTTGTACTAGTCAAGGGCAGCCGAGGGTTGGCCTTTATGAATGATAAGGTTCCCGGTATCGACGTTCCGGCCAGCACTTTGGCCCGCGTGCAAAACGCCAGTGACCCCAGTGTTGAGGTCAATAAGTTAACTCTTGAGCTTGCTAAGCACGCGCTCTCACTCCCCGGAGTTCGTGGTCTGCATATAACTGATTTTCGACACGACGATTCGCTGAATACTTTTATGAACGACTTGGGTAGAACACCGAATAGATAGGGGAACACAATGCATACAGTTCTTTCCTCACCTGGCCAAACGGTAACGATCGGGCACGATCAACCATTTTGCATTATCGGTGAGCGCATTAACCCTACGGGCCGCAAAAAGTTTCAATTACAACTTCGCGCAGGTGACCTATCGGCTATTGAAAAAGATGTTGCCGATCAAATAGCAGGTGGTGCCAATGTTCTCGATGTAAATATGGGAGTCCCGCTAACTGATGAGCCGGCCCTTTTGTCTAGTGCTATTACTTTGATCCAATCAATAACCGATATGCCTATCTGTATCGACTCTTCGATCATTGAAGCGCTGCAGGCCGGTCTTGAAACCTATCAAGGCAAGGCGCTTGTAAATAGCGTAACTGGCGAAGATGAGCGCATGGATTTAGTTCTGCCTCTTATTAAAAGACATGGCGCAGCGATTATCGCCCTACCTAATGATGAGACTGGAATCCCAGCAACTGCTGCAGAGCGAATGGTGATTACTGAAAAGATCGTGCGCGCAGTTGAAAAACATGGAATTCCGCTTGAAGATTTGGTAATTGATCCATTGGCAATGACGGTAGGCGCCGATCCAGAAGCTGTGAAAATTACTTTAGAGACAATCTATTTAATCCGCGAAAAATGGGGCCTCAATATGACCCTTGGCGCATCGAATATCTCCTTTGGTCTGCCATATCGCCACGCACTTAATGCAGCGTTTTTACCTGCAGCGATGTCACATGGTCTTACCTCCGCGGTGATGGATTCTCGTACTCCACTCATCGTTGAATCTGTACGCGCCGCCGATTTACTTCTCGGTCTTGATCCATGGGGTTCAAATTGGATTACACGCTTTAGAGCAATGGAAGCTGCCAAAAACGCAGCTGGAGATGGTGCATAAAAATTAGTAAAAAGGAGCTAGATCCTTCACTTGTGCCCCATCACGATGGCACTGGTCGAGTCAAGCTCGCCTTTAGATCCCTTGAAAAAGATAATTCGGTTGGGTCTGAAAAAACAATCACCGTTCCAACGGGTGTCAGTGCATTTGATGCTGCATCATGGAACGGTATTGCAATTGATTCAACCTGCGGTGGCTATGGAACATGCAAGAAGTGCCGCGTCAAGATTACCGATGGAGATGTCGAGCCATCGAAGTTAGATTTTCGCGCTTTTACTGAGACTGAGATTAAACAGGGCTGGCGTTTAGCGTGTTTAGTTCGCACCAGTACCGATATCTCAATAGATGTTCCAGCCCTTACCACCAGACCGAAAGCTGCAACCGTTGGAGTTGGACGTCAAGTTATCTTGCGCCCTGCAGTTCAAAAGCGCTACGTTGAATTAGAAGAGCCAACTCTTCACGATCAACGTACCGATATTGTGCGCCTCTTCGATGCAATCGATGACATCGAAGGAACGGCTTCCCTTGCTGCAATGCGCAATATCCCCCGCGTTTTGCGTGCATCTAACTTTAAAGTTACGGCAGTCTTTGTAGATCAAGACTTTATCGATATCGAGCCTGGCGATACCACGGCATTTCGCTATGGAATTGCCTATGATTTAGGAACAACAACGGTCGTTGCAACTTTGCTCGATCTCAACACCGGTGCGCCTTTGGCCGTGAAATCAATTCTGAACAAGCAACAGCCATTTGGCGCCGATGTCATTACGCGTATCAGTGCGACGATGCTAGATCCAGCCGCTCTTGAAAAACTATCATCTCTTGCACAAGAGACGCTTAATCAGCTGACTCAGGAAGTCTGCATTGAGGCAGGCGTTGATCCACTTCACGTCTATGAGATTGCAATCGCTGGCAATGCAACCATGAATCAACTCTTGCTCGGCATCGACCCTGAGCCTCTAGGAGTTGCACCATTTATTATGGCGGCTGCAGATTTTCCAGATGTCGATGCAAAAGATATTGGAATCGCTATTCACCCACGTGCGAAGGCGGTTATCTTGCCCTCCCTTGGTGCATATGTCGGCGGAGATATTATTGCTGGCGCTCTGGCATCTGGAATGGATCGCGACAAGCGATTGCGTCTATTTATCGATGTTGGCACTAACTGCGAAATCGTCCTTGGGGATGGTGAAAAGATTTTGGCAACGGCCGCCCCTGCCGGTCCTGCCTTTGAAGCGGCAAGTATTAAATGTGGCGTGCGCGCTGCATCGGGTGCAATTGAGACAATTAAAATTACCGATGGTGAGTTAATAATCGGCACCATTGATGACACACCAGCCATCGGAATCTGCGGCTCAGGGTTAGTTGATGCATGTGCATCTCTTGTTGGTGTTGGTCTGCTCGATCATTCGGGGAGATTTGTTAGTGATGAGATTGCTCAGCAGGTCGCTCCGACTTTAGCGCCTCGATTACTTGAACGTGAAGGCGAGCGAGTATTTGTCTTAACGTGGAGTAAAGAGGTCGGGGATTTATCGGACTGCGTCTTCTTAACGCAGCGAGATGTTCGCGAACTTCAATTTGCTAAAGCTGCAATCGCTACTGGTTGGGCGCTACTGCTTGAAGAGTTTGGTGTTGCAGAGTCGGAGATTCAACAAGTACTCCTTGCCGGCTCATTTGGCTCTTACCTATCCCCTGCATCTGCCATTAAAATTGGCCTTGTTCCAAAACTTTCAGTGATGCGAATCCTGTCGGCAGGTAACGTTGCAGGTGAAGGCGCGAAGATGGTCTTGTTATCGGCCCAAGAGCGACATGGCGCAGCTGCACTCTTGGAAGAGATTGACTATGTCGAGCTCTCTGACCGTAGCGATTTCAATGACAAGTTTGTAGATCGTCTAGCTTTCCCAGCATGAGCATCGGCATCGTGGCCTGCGGTGCACTGGCCACACATATAGGTGAGATAGCCACCGATTCCGGCCTTGATATAACTATTTATCCCTTGCCGCCGCTATTACATAATCGCCCTGAGAAAATCGCAAACGAAGTCGATGCATTACTGGTTGAGATAAAAGATAAGCATACGAAGTGCGCCGTTGCCTATGCCGATTGCGGGACGTATGGCGCCTTAGACCTTGTTATTGAACGCCATAACGTTAAGCGCTTAGGTGGCGATCACTGTTACGACATTTTTGCTGGGCGCGAGCAGATTCAAGAGATCATGGCCGAGAATGCCGGAAGCTATTTCTTGACTGACTTTCTCGTTAAATCCTTTCACCGAAGCGTCATTGTCGAACTTGGTTTGGATAGATATCCGCATCTGCGCGATGACTACTTTAAGAATTACACGCGCGTTATATGGCTCGCCCAAACACCCACACTTGAACTTAAGGAAGCTGCAATAGCCGCGGCCGAAGAGATTGGCCTACCTCTTGAAACACGGTTAGTTGGCTATGAGGGTCTGCGAAAACAGTTAGAGATACTGATTAGTCATTAATGTAATTTCAATTGCATGGACTACAACTGGCGATAATCGAGATTGGTCAACGTCATTTCTTAACCGTTCGATCATCGCAGGGGTCCAGAACTGAACAATGTGATGGGCGACCTCTACCTCAGGGGCGGATTTAGAAGGAACGTTGGCCGCAATTTGATTTGCCATACGGATGATTGAATCCAACTCGGGATCTCCACTTATATGTGATTCGATCATCTCTCCAGGAGCCTTGATGCTTGGTGAAATTTCAACGGCAGTGACTTTGTACTCAGGACAGTTTGTAGCCCAATCTGAGTATTCAGTTGTAATGACGTTTGCGCCACTTTCTGGAAAGTGAAATGTTGTATAGACAACGCCGGCAGGGACTTCATCTGTAATGTGCGCCTTCATAATAGTTTCCCCTACGCGGCTCGAGAGTTTGACCCACGAGCCATCGCTTATGCCACGAAGAAGTGCATCGGATTCATGTAAATCCAAAATATCCTCGCTGTGCCAAATGTTATTGGCGGTGCGCCGCGTCTGGGCGCCAACGTTGTACTGGCTCAAAACTCTGCCAGTCGTCAGTAGTAACGGGAATTGGCGCGTGGCCTTTTCATCGGTCGGAACATACTGCGTCTTCATAAAGCGGCCCTCACCACGTACGAATTTATCCACGTGCATCATCGGAGTTCCCTCTGGATTTAGCTCGTTACATGGCCACTGAATACTTCCCAGCTCATCCAACTTAGCAAAGGAGACTCCAGCAAAGGTCGGTGTAGTAGCGGCAATCTCATCCATAATCGCTGCGCCATTTTCATAGGACATTGGATAGCCCATCGCAGTTGCCAAGTCGCAGGTAACTTCGAACTCACTTTTGCCGGTTTTAGATTTCATCACGGGGCGAACACGATTGATTCGACGCTCTGCATTTGTGAACGTGCCATCTTTTTCTAAGAAAGATGTACCCGGTAGAAAGACATGTGCGAACTTCGATGTCTCATTCAAGAAGAGATCTTGGACAATCACCATATCCATCGCTCTTAAGGCTGCATGTACATGCGAGGTGTTGGGATCAGATTGTGCGATGTCTTCGCCCTGCACATATAGGCCACGATATTGGCCGGCAATAGCTGCATCAAACATATTTGGAATTCGCATTCCTGGACGATCTTGAAGTACTACACCCCATGCATCATTAAAGATTTTCCGTGTATCTGGGTTTGAAATGTGACGATAGCCAGAGAGCTCATGCGGGAATGAGCCCATATCGCAGGAGCCCTGCACATTGTTCTGTCCCCGAAGTGGATTAACGCCAACGCCTTTGCGGCCAATATTTCCAGTTGCCATGGCAAGGTTTGCAATTCCCATAACCATTGTTGAACCTTGACTGTGCTCTGTAACTCCAAGACCGTAATAAATAGAGCCGTTTCTAGCATTGGCAAACATATGCGCCGCTGCGCGAATCTGAGCGGCGGGAACTCGCGAAGATGCTTCAAGGGCTTCGGGTGAGTTCTCGCCCAGTGAAATGAACGTCTCCCACTCTTTGAAGGATTGGGCATCACAACGCTCTTCAACAAACTCACGTTTAATAAGGCCATCGGTTGCAATCACATGGGCCAGAGCGTTGATAACGGCGACATTTGTACCTGGCATTAACTGCAGATGGTGTGATGCGGTAATTCCAGGAGTACGAACTAATGCAATGACACGGGGATCGATAACGATTAACTTTGCGCCTTTTCGTATCGCCTGCTTCATGCGTGAGGCAAAGACTGGGTGGGCCGAGGTTGGATTAGCGCCGATGAGCATGATGACATCACTGTGTTCTACCGACTCAAAATCTTGAGTTCCGGCCGATGTTCCAAATGTCTGACCGAGCCCATAACCTGTTGGCGAATGACACACACGGGCACAGGTATCGACGTTGTTATTACCAAAAGCGGCTCGAACCATCTTTTGTACTACGAAGACCTCTTCATTAGTACAGCGCGAAGAAGTGATTCCGCCGATTGCATTGACTCCAGTTTCTGCCTGAATGCGTTTTAATCCATCGGCGGCAAAAGTAATAGCTTCGCTCCATGAAACCTCTTTCCATGGATCAGTGATTGCGCTTCGAATCATTGGCTTTGTTATACGATCAGAGTGAGTGGCATATCCATATGAAAAGCGGCCCTTCACGCATGAGTGTCCTTCATTTGCGCCACCGGTTTTCAATGGAACCATACGCACAACTTCTTCGCCACGCATCTCAGCTTTAAAGCTGCAACCAACGCCGCAGTAGGCACACGTTGTAATAACTGAAGAGGTTGGCGCACCGATAGTTAATAGCGTTTTTTCAGTAAGGGCTCCAGTTGGGCAGGCCTGCACGCAGGCTCCACATGAAACACACTCGCTCTCAATAAATGAGGTACCCGACGATGAGACCCTGGCTTCAAAGCCACGGTTCTCGATCGTTAATGCAAAAGTTCCCTGCACTTCATCGCAGGCTCGTACACATCGGTTGCAGACGATGCACTCAGTTGAATCAAAGGTGAAGTAGGGATTACTCTCATCTTTTTTCAAATCTAAGTGCGTGGCAACGTTTGTATAGCGGCTAGAACCTATTCCAATTTTCTTAGCAACGCCATGAACTTCACATTCATCTCCTGTTGCACAATCTGCTGGGTGATCCGAAAGATAGAGCTCCATAACGCCTTTGCGGATGCGATCAAGTTTTTCCGATTGTGTAGCAACTTTCATACCTTCGGCAACTGGTGTTGTACAGGATGATGGAGTGCCGTTACGACCATCGACTTGAATGACGCACAATCGACATGAACCAAAGGCCTTTAAACTATCGGTAGAACAGAGTTTTGGGATATCAATGCCGGCTTCAAGGGCTGCGCGCATAATCGAAGTTTCTGCGGGAACGGTGATTGCGCGGCCATCAATCTCAAGGTTTACACAATCGGTTCGCTCGCTGACAGGCGTGCCGAAATCTGGCTCAAAAATCATCGTCATCTGCGCACTCCATTGAAGTCGGATGGGAAGTTAAGCATGGCACTTTTTACTGGCAAAGGGGTCAAACCGCCCATGGCACACAGCGATCCATCGGTCATCACTTCACAGAGGTCGAGAAGCAACTTCTTATTCTCATCCACCCTTACGCCCTCAATAATCAGGTCGATAGTTTCAGCCCCACGTGTTGAACCAATACGACATGGTGTGCACTTGCCACAGGATTCAATGGCACAAAACTCCATAGCGAATTTCGCTTGCACCGCTAAATCAACACTCTCATCAAAGACCACGATTCCGCCGTGACCCAGCATTCCGCCTGCAGCGATGAGTGACTCATAATCCATCGACGTATCCATTTGTGCCGTTGAAAAGTATGCACCTAGCGGTCCGCCAATTTGGATTGCGCGAAGTGGCAGACCAGATAACGTGCCACCTCCATAGGTATTGACTAATTCATCAAGTGTTACTCCGAATGCCCTCTCAACAATTCCACCGCGTGCGATATTGCCAGCTAGTTGAAAGACCTGCGTTCCAAGAGATCGTCCAACTCCACGCGCTTTATATTCCTCTGCGCCTTCGGACAAAATCATTGGCACAGTAGAGAGCGTAAGAACATTGTTAATTACCGTGGGTTGACCAAAGAGACCTTCAACTGCAGGAAGTGGTGGTTTGGCTCGGACTACTCCGCGCTTACCCTCGATGCTTTCTAGCATCGCCGTCTCTTCACCGCAGACGTAAGAACCGGCACCAACACGAATCGAAATATCAAAGGCATGCGTCGACCCAAGAACGCGATTGCCTAGCCAATCACTCTCTCGCGCGATATCAATTGCCTTTTGAAGTGTTGCGATGGCATATGGATATTCTGAGCGTAAGTAAACAATTCCCTGTGTAGCACCGACTGCAATACCTGCAATTGTCATGCCTTCGATTAATGTAAAGGGATCGCCCTCGATCAACATGCGATCGGCGAATGTCCCACTATCTCCCTCATCGGCATTGCAGCAAATATATTTTTGCGAGCCGTAACTTTGTAAAACTGTGCGCCATTTTATTCCCGCAGGAAAACCGGCGCCGCCTCGTCCTCGAAGCCCTGATTCGGTAACTTCATTAATAATCGCATCCGGTGAAAGCTTGAGCGCTTTGCGCAAGCCGATTAGGCCGCCATGTGCCATATAGTCATCTAGCGATAGCGGGTCGATAACTCCTACGCGGGCGAAAGTGACACGGTCTTGAGTTGCTAGCCATTTAATTTGATCAGTTTTACCTAGAGCCAGTGGGTGGATTCCGCCGTTGAGGAAATCGGCTTCAAATAATGAGGCTACGTCCTTTGCGGTGACTGGACCATAGGCGACACGGCCATATGGAGTTTGAATTTCAACAAGAGTTTCCAGCCATAACGCCCCGCGCGAACCATTGCGAACAATTCTTGCCGTAGGAGCAAGCTGTGCGATCGCAGCTGCGACTTCATCTGCACCAACTGAGACGGCTGCGCTATCACCCGGAATATAAATTATCATTGGCGGGCGCTCTCAATTTTCTCCAGTGTTGCGCGACCGATGATCTTTCCATCTACCATCACCGCAGGTCCGAGTGCGCAGTTACCAAAGCAGTACGCATCCTTGGTCTCATCGGCAAACTTTGCCTTTACCGCTGCGGAAAGCTCTCGGGCCCCTACTGCCTGACATGCCTCGGCCACACAGATTGAGATTTGATGCTCAGTTGGTGGAGTTGTTTGCAGATCATGATAGAAAGTTAAAACACCATGAACGTCGGCCCGTGATTTATTGAAGTAGTTTGCAATGAGTTCAACACAGGCTTTGTCCACGTAGCCAAACTCTTTTTGCATCAACTGAAGAGCCATCAACACGGGCCCTTTTTCATCGCTCAGGGTCGCAAGAAGTACACGTGCTGCATCCTGAGACCACGGTGAATACTTCATTAGAACAAGCCTACGACCTTTCCATCAACGTAATCAATGCGCTCGGCCGCTGGAACCTTTGGCAGGCCTGGCATAGTCATAATCTCTCCGCAGATCATGACGATGAACTCAGCGCCCGCCGATAATTTAACTTCGCGAATATTGATTGAGTGTCCACTTGGCGCCCCTCTGAGAGCGGCATCAGTACTAAATGAGTACTGAGTTTTTGCCACACAAATCGGAAAGTGTCCATAACCTGATGCTTCGAGCTCTTTGAGCTTAAGGCGGACCTTTGCATCGGCCGTTACTTCCTTAGCACCGTAGATTTTTGTGGCAACTGCATTTACCTTCTCCCACAGGCTTTGCTCATCTTCATAAACAAACTTCATTTGATTTGGAATCTCACACAGTTCAACAACGGCATGAGCTAAATCAATAGCCCCAGCACCACCATCTGCCCAGTGAGTGGCAAGAACTATTTTTACGCCCATAGCCTCAACTCGTGATCGGAGAAGTGCAATCTCTGCTGCGGTGTCGCTTGTAAAGTTGTTAATAGATACAACAAGCGGAAGATTATAGACATCCTTGATGTTGTGAATATGGCGCTCTAAGTTAACGATTCCAGCCTCTAGAGCAGCAAGGTTTTCTTCGGTAATAGTCTTGAGATCTGCACCACCGTGATATTTAATTGCGCGGACCGTTGCCACAAGAACGCAGGCCGATGGACGCAAGCCCGACTTACGGCACTTAATATCAATAAACTTTTCAGCCCCCAGATCTGCTCCGAATCCAGCTTCTGTCACAACATAATCAGCTAACTTCATCGCCGATGTCGTTGCCACAACTGAATTGCAGCCATGTGCGATATTGGCAAAGGGTCCGCCATGAATGAAGGCTGGAGTGTTTTCCAGAGTTTGAACCAAGTTTGGCTGGAAGGCGTCTTTTAATATAACTGTCATCGCACCTTGTGCGTTGAGTTCACTTGCAAGCACTGGAGTCTTATCGCGCTTATAGCCAACTACAATCTTGCCGATCTTCTCTTTAAGATCCTCAATCGATGTTGCAAGACAGAAAATCGCCATAATCTCCGAGGCAACGACAATGTCAAAGCCATCGCTTCGTGGATAGCCATTACCAACGCCGCCAATAGATTGAATGATTTCGCGCAGTGCACGATCGTTCATATCCATAACACGCTTCCAGGTCACTCGGCGGATATCGATGGCAAGCTCATTGCCATGGTGAATGTGATTATCTACAAGGGCTGCAAGTAAGTTATTTGCTAGGGCTATAGCGTTAAAATCGCCAGTAAAGTGCAGATTGATATCCTCCATTGGTACAACTTGAGCATATCCACCACCAGCTGCTCCGCCTTTCATTCCAAAGACTGGACCAAGGGAGGGCTCGCGCAGAGCGATCATCGCATTCTTACCAATATGGCGAAGCGCATCTCCGAGGCCCACAGTAGTAGTCGTCTTGCCCTCTCCCGCTGGAGTTGGACTTATAGCCGTTACCAAAATTAACTTAGAGCCTTTGCGCTCTGGAAGCGCCGTTAAGTACTTTAAATTAACCTTTGCTTTGTACTTTCCATATGCCTCAAGGTTTTCGACGTCAATGCCAAGAGATGCGCCAATATCATTGATTGGCTTCATGGTTGCAGCTTGTGCGATTTCGATATCTGACATTTTTTATCCCTTTGCTTGACGTATGGCGCTAGTGAGCGCGGGTATTACTTGGTGTAGATCTCCGATGATTGCATAGTCGGCATAACGTAAAATCGGTGCCTCTGGATCGGTATTAATGACAACTATTGTCTTGCTATTTTTCATTCCAGCGATGTGCTGCATAGCTCCTGAAATTCCAGCGGCAATGTAGAGATCTGGTGCAACTTTGGTTCCTGTCTGCCCAACCTGCTCGGCATGTGGACGCCAACCAGAGCTAGTAACAACTCGTGAACATCCCACTGCTCCACCGAGAAGAGCAGCTAACTCTTCTAGGTTTCCAAAGCCATCGGCTCCACCAACTCCGCGACCACCAGAGACGATAATTTTGGCATCGTTGAGTGTTACTCCACCCTTGGACTCACCTGAATCACGGCTCAGAATTCTTACAACAGAGTCCTGCGGCTCTAGAGCCGGCTCAAACTCTGCAACCGTTGAAGCTGGAGCATTGATTGATTCTGGTTCTACAGAAAAACTTAAGACTGTTGCAATAAGTAATTCGGCATGTACGTTCGCCGATTCAATTAAGTTACCTGCCCACCGTGCTCGCAAGACATGGTGCGGTGAACCCAATGTAATTTCAGAACACTCTGCAGCCATAGGCAGATCTAAAAACGCAGCCAAGTGAGCTAACTGCTCATTGCCGCGAGGACTGCCTGCAGCTAATACCGCGGCAGGCTTTAGTTTTTCAACTAAATCTTTGAGAGCTCGGCCAGATGCCATCGGTGTGTAATCACTGATCATTGCATGCTTTGCAACATGTAAAACCTTAGCGCCGTATTCGCCGACAATGCCGGCTAGGCCGGCCGCTTCGCTACCAATTGCAACGGCCTCTACATCCTGGCCTAGAGCACGGGCTGCAGTAAGAGCTCTGAGTGAGAGTGGATCGAGTTCGCCGCGATCGTGATCGATAAGAACTAGAATCATTAGAAGGCTCCTATCTGTTTTAGAACTTCAACTAAGGCAGGTACGGCCTCGGCACCCTTGCCAAGAATCTCAGCGCCTTTATCCTTAGAAGGAGCAAGGGCGAGAGTTACTTTCTCAAGTTTTGGAACTCGTGGCTCAGCTTTCTTCATATCTACAATCTTCTTACGCGCCTGCATTCGACCTGGTACCGATGGATAGCGCGGAATATTCAAGCCATCTCGCACGGTAATAATCGCAGGAAGTGGTGCCTCATAATGCTCGCGCCCATTAGCGACAACTCGCTCACAGCTAACAATCCCCTGCTCAATCTTCATTGACTTTACATTTGTAACGATGGGGCGATTAAGTGCGTGTGCGACTCGAATATGAATTTGATATCCAGCGCTATCGGCAGACTCGGCACCAAAGATGATTAAATCAAACTTTGTTTCCTCGGCGTTAATCGCATCGATAAGTGCCGCTGCAGTCCCCTGCGGATCCCACTCCTGTCCATCGGTCTCGATGAGCACGGCGCGAGTTGCACCAATTGCCAACTGAGAACGTAGTTGTTCTTCAGCATCACTTGGTCCGAGCGTTAACAAAGTAAGCGTGCCACCCATTTGCTCAACTAACTGAACTCCAGCTTCCACAGCGTTTTCTTCGTGGGGGCTGATTCCAAAGCCAAGGTGTTTGGTTTCAATATCACGCGAATCTGGAGTCAGAATTAACGTCCCTCCAGCAAGAGGCACTCTCTTTAAGCAGACCAGTACATCCATTAGGCGATAATCCGTTCATTTGAGGGATCAAAGACAGGTGTAGCACCGACTTCAGCCACTGAACATGGGTAGTGCTCGCCCAAATATTCAACGATGAATTTATTGCCGGCAACGGCCAGCTCTGTAGGTAGATACGACATCAGAATGTGCTTTCCCAATGATGGTGCTGATCCTGCGCTCGTGACATATGAACGGCGACCATGTGAGTCAACTATCGGTTGCTTATCAAGGGTAAGTATTGGTTCGTTACCCATCATGTATCGCTTCTCACCGTTTAATGATGTGTGATCATCGACAAATAATGTACAAAGCATTGTGATTGGCTTTTCACTGCGATGCTTAACGTGGGCCTCCTTACCTATGAAGTCGGCCTCTTTAAGCTTTGGAGATTGCATTCCAGCCTCAACTACCGTGTACTCAGTTTCAAGCTCTGGTCCATAAGCGCGATAGCATTTTTCAAGTCGACCTGTTGTGCCGTAGACACCAATACCTACAGGAATCATCTCGTGCTTCTTGCCACTATCCCAGAGCATCTCCCACAACTTGGCGCCCTGTTCAATTGGAATATAGAACTCCCAACCAAGATCTCCAACATAGGAAATACGTGATGCGAGAACGCGAAGTGGGCCAACTTCAATGACCTTACACGTGCTGAACTTGAATGCATCCTTGCCCATATCGCTCTTTGTTATGGCTTGAATAATCTCGCGTGCCTTAGGTCCCCAGATTCCGACTGTTGTATAGCTAGAAGTTAAGTCAAAGATCTGTGCCGAACCATCAGCGGGTAGCAAGTCGCTAAACCACTTTTTATCGGCCATGCCATGTGCGCCACCAGTGACCACGCGGAAGTGATTTGTATCTAGTCGCATGATTGTTAAATCTGATTTGAAGCCACCATTTGGACCAAGTACTGGCGTGTAGACAACACGACCAATGGCAACATCCATCTGACGCAAAGCAGCTTTTTGTACGACGGCTAATGCACCGGGTCCGGTGACATCAAAGATTGCAAAGGCTGAAAGATCAACGATGCCAGCACTTTCGCGCATTTGCAGGTGCTCTGCATTGATAATCGGTGACCACCAGCGTGATTCCCATTCAGCGGTTCGTGGCATTACCTTGTCGCCGAACTTTGCAACTAACTCTTTGTTTGATTCATACCAGAAAGGTCGCTCCCATCCAGCGGTCTCATAGAAGACTGCGCCGAGCGCCTTCTCTGCTTCATAGAATGGCGAT
>CAEZUG010000016.1_pt1 | contig 18012 bp, 17 predicted proteins | sample 7264411 | NCBI WGS metagenome assembly CAEZUG01 (sample SAMEA6813824, study PRJEB35770) | uncultured Actinomycetes bacterium | biome: Freshwater; feature: Freshwater reservoir; material: water | place: Czech Republic | collected 2016-04-20 | depth 0.5m m | reverse complement strand
CTGAAAGCGCAACAGCGCGGGGTTGACCATTGCCCTTGTCGCCACCAAATGCATTTCCGACTCGGGTAAAAGTTTTCCCGTTGTCAGCGGATTCGGCAATCTCAATGCCTTTATTTTGTGCAAAGACATAGGCTCTGAGTTTTCCATTTGGCAACAAAATAACTGAAACATCAGCCACGGGCTGCCCCGCACTCACACCAAACATGACTGGCGTTAGCGCTTTGTAACTTAGAAGAGTGGCATCGAATGCTCCCTTAGGGATCTCGGGGGTTGCACCGAAAGAAGTTGAAGGCGCTATCACTTGGCTCAGAACTAAAGCAAGAAGCGCTAGATAAGGCTTGATCCTCTTGGCCTGAATTTATTACTCATCTTTACAAAATGGAAGAGAGATTTCTAATGAAATGGCTATTCGATTGCTTTATGTTTGGCCGCTGAAACCGTCGCCTACACTTCCTCTGAATTCAGAGCCTCCGCTGAGGTAACAACAGCCACTCCAACGGCAGGCACCGCACTTAAAACCTGTGTTGTGGATAACTCAATTCAGATATTGGTTGGAATAAGTACTTTGGATCCATGCCAATAACAATTCCTAAGCCAATTTTGCTAATGCCTAAACTTCCTAGCGTTGCGGTTGTCGGTTTATTAGTCGCCCAGTTGCTACTTTTCCAAAACTCCCATAGTCCAGATCCGTATTGCACGCTAAAAGTTGAGAGACCCCATTACTCAACTAGCCTTAAGGAAACTAAGGGTATTGATGCAGTAAAACTAAATTTGACCACTGAGTGTAATGTTCCACAAAAATACACAGAGCTAAATTCAAGTATCCAGAAAATAGAAAGCAATCGACAGGTCACTGCTTACACCTTTGTATTAGCGAGACGTAAACCAGCCGGAAAATCCTCCACGATTGCCGAATTCAAGGACCTGTTTGCACTTTGCAAGCTCGGCAAATCGGTTTCATACAGCGGATTAGCCAAGGGCTACCTGTATTTAGAGAACGGAGATAAGTATCCGGTAGAAGGGGATTCAGGAAAATTTGAAGCCGCCGAATGTGCTATTGGTGCACAATAAGGGGGTGAGTTACTTTGAGGAATGCTTAACTTCGGGTGGCCTTCTGTTCCAAGAGGAGCGACGGGCACTCTATAAGTACTTGCTCGAAATCAATAATGATTTTTATGTCAGTCAAGCATATTCACTGCTAGACAACGGGATAATTAATAGGTGTATTGCGAATGGCGAAGCAACATACTTTCTTCAAGGTAGGAAGGTTGACTATTCGGCGAAGAAATTGAACTCCGATGAAGTTTTCTCTGAACTACGGGACATTAAGTTGTCGAGATTTAGATTTTATAACGTTAGAAAACTTCAAAGGTTTTTTGCTCAGTGCGATGTCGATGTAATTAGTAACTTTCCCTTACCCGGAAGAGTTCCTCAAGAAGAGACTGGATATGGATTCAATGCCAATCCTTTTTACACTCTGGCTTACTACGCAAATGGCAAGAATTATCTATGGGGGCTAGTGAAAAAACTTAGGACAAATGACAACGAAATACTTACAAGACTACGAATGTTTTAAAACCCTTAGATCTCTACGCCAATGTATTTAGTCTGTAAGAACTCGTGAATTCCATCGAAGCCGCCTTCGCGGCCGAGTCCTGACTGCTTCACGCCGCCAAATGGTGCAGCAGGATCTGAGATGACGCCTTTATTAATGGCGACCATTCCTGACTCCATCGCCTCGGCTGTGCGCAATGCCCGGGTTAAGTTTGATGAGAATACATAACTAATAAGTCCGAAGTCAGTGTCATTTGCCCAGGCAATACCTTCGGCATCGGTGTCAAAGATTACAACTGGTGCAACGGGTCCAAAGATTTCATGGTTAAGAATCGGGTTATCTCTTTCAACCGTTAAAACGGTGGCTGGGTAAAAGGCACCGTCACCATCGGGTTTAGTTCCACCAACTTGTACCTTTGCGCCGGCAGCGATTGATTCATCGACGATTTCAGCAATCTTGTTGCGCTCTTTCATTGAAACACTCGCACCAAGCGTTGTTGTTGCATCAGTACCGCGGCCCATAACGAATGCCGACATTGATTTAGTTAGCTCGGCGATGAACTTATCGGCGATAGGGCGTTGTACGTAAATTCGGTTTGCTGACGTGCATGCCGCTCCACCGTTACGCATTTTGGCAAGAAGTAACTGCGGAATAGTGATTGCTAAATCGGCATCGTCATGAATGATTACTTGAGCGTTTCCGCCGAGCTCCATTGAGCAACGAATAACATTGTCGGCCGCCTCTTTAAGTAGTACGCGACCAACTTCGGTTGACCCAGTGAATGAAAGATTCTTAACGCGTGGGTCATGTAGCATCTTTGAAATCGCTGGTCCGGTTTTCTCTGGAAGAACTAAATTCAAGACACCCTTCGGCAAACCTGCACGCTCCAAGACATCAACGATGTACATCGCGGTTAATGGAGTTTCAGTTGCTGGTTTTAAAATCATTGTGCAGCCCGCAGCAACGGCTGGGCCGATTTTGCGAGTGGCCATTCCTGCCGGAAAGTTCCACGGAGTGATAAGAATGGAGAGACCGATTGGTTGGTGGGTTACCAGGATGCGCTTATCGCCCGATGGAGACATTCGGAAATCTCCAGGGGTGCGAACGGCCTCCTCGGCAAACCAACGGAAAAACTCGGCGGCATATCCCGCTTCTCCGCGAGCATCTGGCATCGCTTTGCCGTTTTCACGTGAGATCAAGGTTGCAATTGCCTCAATCTCACTCGTCATAATCTCGAAGGCTTTGCGCAAAATCTCTGATCTAAATCGCGGCGCCGTCTTGGCCCACGAAACGGCTACTGAATCAGCTGCGGCAATAGCGGCTTCACATTGGGCATCAGATGCCAGAGAGACCTCGGCGATTACCGATCCGTCGCTTGGGTCATGAACGGCGACCTTGCTAGCGCCCTCAACCCATTGGCCATCGATATATAACTGTGTTTGCATAGGGCGAGCATACGCTCCGCCTGCAAGAAGTTGTAGCTGGTGCGCTCTACGATAGAGCCACTGCAATAAAGTTGCGTTACATGCAATTAATTAAGGAGTTCTAGTGCCAAAGTCGTGGACGGATGATGCTCCCACTCCAGTGGTGCTTCAGGACCACGCTCATCTAGAGGACTCGTTTGCCTACAAAATAAAACGAAAACTCTTAGGCAATGCGCTCAATAGGCACACTCTTGGTCATCAACGATTAAAGAAGCGTTTCGCGCTTGGAATTCTCGCCTCGGACTGTATTTCTTCATCGGCATATGGCTCCGAACAGATTCTTATCGCCCTACTTCCAGCCTTTGGTTTAGCGGCATTTGCGATCTTGATGCCGATGACTGCAGTTGTTTTAGTCATCTTGACGATTATTACGCTCTCCTACCGAAATGTAATCAATGTATATACCAAAACTGGTGGTGCCTACATTGTCTCGCGAGATAACTTTGGTCCAGTTGTTGCGCAAGTTGCCGCTGTTGCATTAATGCTTGATTACATCGTGACCGTTGCTATTCAATCCGCTGCAGGTGTTGCAGCAATTATTTCAACTTTCCCGGGACTCCACTCATGGAAGATCCCTATGATCTTATTTGTCATCGCACTGCTAACTTATGGAAATCTTCGCGGCGTTAAAGAGGCCGGCAAAGCCTTTGCGCTTCCGACTTACTTCTTTATTGCCTGTATGTTTATCGTCTTTTCAATGGGTCTTTACCGTCAATTCAATGGCACTCTTGATGAATTGGCAACCAACCTGCCAGGTGCAGTTGAAGTCGGTCAAGAGCAAGGGCTTCTTACCTTTGCCGCGATTTTCATTTTGCTTCGTGCATTTGCTAATGGCGGTTCATCACTGACAGGACTTGAAGCGATCTCTGATGGTGTTGCCTTATTCCAGCATCCAGAACACGTTAATGCGCGACGTACTTTGTTTGTGATGAGTGGACTCCTTGGCACATTAGTTCTAGGCGTCTCATGGTTTGCCCATAAAATTCATGCGATGCCTTATGAATCAGGCACTCCAACAGTTATCTCTCAAATTGCAAAGACAATTGTTGGCGATGGCGCTTTTGGTTCGTTTATGTTCGTGATGGTCCAATTAGCAACGATGTTAATCCTTTTTGCTGGTGCAAACACGACCTACAGCGCCTTTCCGCTTCTATGTAACTTCGTGGCAACTGATGGTTATTTGCCCCGCCAGTTAACTAAGCGAGGCCACCGTTTAGCTTTCTCCAATGGAATACTTCTTCTATCTGGTGGCGGAGTCTTTTTAGTCCTTTTCACCGCAGGATCTGTCGAGCATCTTGTGGCTTTCTATGCTCTCGGGGTATTTACTGGTTTCTGTCTTGCGGGGTTTGGTATGACTCGTCACGCGCTGCGTAACCGTACTGGTGCTTGGAGAGCGAAGGTCTTTATTAATGCTCTCGCTGGATCAATTTCGCTAATCATCGTAATTATTTTTTCAGTTGTGAAATTTACTGAGGGCGCCTGGCTTGTTCTAGTGACCGCACCGATATTAGTAATGACTTTTCTTCGTTTGCGTCGGCAGTACACCCGCGAACAAGAGGCCTTATCGGTAAAGCGCGAGCATGAGCGAGCAACTTCAATTTTGCGCCACGATGTAACGGTCCTTATCGATAGCGTTGACATAGCAACTGTCGGAGCAATCCGATATGCCCGCAGTCTTAATCCTCGTAATCTCACAGCCGTTCATTTTGTTATCGATGATCGTCGCGCCGAGGCTATTCAAGCAGCATGGGCTGCATCAGATGCGCTAGATGATGTGACTCTTGAGCTCATTGACTGCCCTGATCGGCGTTTAGCTAATTCGGCCCTCGATTATGCAATTCGTATGACCGATAAGGCCGATGTTGAACTTACGCTTTTACTTCCACGTCGTTCATATTCAGGTTTCTTAGGTCGATTACTTCACGATCAAACTGCAGAACAAATTGCAGCACCTATCTCTCAACTTCCTCGAGTGGTTGCAACTATCGTTCCTTTCGATGTCGATCGAATTACTTCATCGTCAAAAATCGAAGTTCATCATTTACACGATGTGAAGACTGGTGACCCGGTCGTAGTTCCCACTGCTCCAAAGGTGTCCGCCCCATTAAACATCGAACCTGTTAGCCATTACGCTGAAAACATAACTGCGATCGGCGAAATTCAGTGGCGAAAGCGCGCTCAAGTACAAGGGCGGGTGACATCAATCAAGACTGCGCCTCGTGGCTCAGCACCTACGTTGCAGGTTGAAATTTGGGATGAGACTGGCGGCGTTTCATTGCAGTTCTTGGGTCGTCGCGAAATCGCCGGACTCGAAGTTGGATCGCAAATGCGTGCTGAAGGAATGGTCGGCGAAGAAGAGGGATCCATGGTAATTCTTAATCCTTCTTACGAACTCCTTGTATAAAGCTTTTTAATACTGCAGAGCACTCATCAGCCAATACTCCACTACGCACTTCGACATTAAATAACGATCGAGGATCTCGCAATAGATCCCAAACTGAGCCCACGGCACCGGCTTTTTCATCCCACGCACCGAAGACCACAGTAGATATGCGTGATTGTGCAATAGCCCCAGCGCACATAGCGCACGGCTCAAGCGTGACAATAATTGTGTGACCCTCTAAACGCCATTGACCTGTGGTTTGCGACGCTCTGCGCAATGCAACTATCTCAGCGTGTGCCGTTGGATCATTATGTAGTTCGCGTTCGTTGTGGCCAGTTGCAATAATCTCTCCGTGCTTATTGATAATAATTGCCCCGACAGGAACATCCCCGCTTACAAGGGAGTTTTGCGCAACAGCTAAAGCTGCGCGCATTAACTCTTCATCGCTCACAGTTGTAAAAGCTCTGCAAACTGATCGCCAAAGCCAAGTCGATTAGCTATCGCCTCTAACTGTTCATCGGGAAATAACTCTGAATCATCGCACAGTGCCGATATCTCCATGCCGTTCATTCCTAAGTCAGATAAAATCTCTATGTGTCCGATTGGATTTGAATCCTCATCATCTTCTGGCATCGGTAAATCTGCAATCTCCAGCAACTCTTCTGCCACTGGGTAATCTAAAGCGCAGGTTGCATCACTTAGAAAGAGAGAGATATGTGAACCGAGGACGCGAATTAGTATAAAAAACTCTTCGTCGATAGATATTAATGCAATTGCGCCGCCATTCGTCTGTTGTGATTTTAGACTTGTAATAATTTGAGTGATATCCGTTGGATCTGGAAGTATTCCGAGCGTCCAGCGTCCATCTTCATGCCAAGCGGCCACGGCGATATCTAATTCATTTGTGATGCTGCTTACTTTTGAAATCGAATCCGGCACATCATCGAGCGCATCGAACTCTTCGATGTCGTCTACAAGCTCTTCCTCGAATTCAGCCATACGCTCATAGTTCCACTCATTGGAAAGGAATGAAAGCCCTGTAAGGTAAGGGGCATGAAAGTACACGTAGCAAATCACCCATTAATTGCGCACAAATTGACGGTCCTGCGCGACGTACGAACCGATTCGCCGACTTTTCGGCGCCTTGTTGAAGAGCTAGTGACTCTCCTGGCCTATGAAGCAACTCGAGATGTTCGCACTCATTCAGTTGCAATTACAACTCCGGTAACTAAGACAACGGGATTAAAGATGGCCGAACCTCGCCCTGTTGTTGTACCAATTTTGCGCGCCGGTCTTGGAATGCTTGAGGGTATGAGCAAGTTGATTCCAACTGCCGAAGTAGGCTTTCTAGGAATGGTGCGAGATGAAAAGACTCTCCAAGCAAGTACCTATGCAAATCGGCTTCCAGATGATTTATCGGGACGTCAAGTATTCGTACTAGACCCAATGCTTGCAACTGGCGGCACACTTATCGCAGCCTTTCATTATTTAATTGATCTAGGCGCAAATGACATCACCGCTATCTGCATCTTGTCAGCACCTGAAGGAATAGCCGCGGTAGAAAAAGAGTTTGCATCAAGTGCAGTTCCCATCACAATCGTTACTGGTGCCCTCGATGAGAGACTTAATGAAAATGGTTACATCGTTCCAGGTCTGGGCGATGCCGGCGACAGATTATATGGAGTTGTATAAATGGCATCAACATCACCAGGTTATGGAATAACAATCCGCATAGAAGGCTCGCCTAACTCACAGCCTGTAGCTCTTGCGACAACGGTGATTTCTGAGGCAGGAGCAACAATAACCGCCCTCGATGTTGTCGAATCGCTTCTAGAAAAAGTTGTTATTGACGTAACTTGCGACACTATCGACTCTGCTCATGCAGATGAGATAACAATTGCGCTTTCAAAGAATCCTGGGTTAACGGTTCGTAAAGTCAGCGATCGAACATTTCTTTTGCACCTTGGTGGAAAAATTGAAGTGACTTCAAAAGTGCCATTAAAAACTCGTGATGATTTATCGCGTGCCTACACCCCTGGTGTAGCCCGAATCTGCCAAGCCATTGTCGATGACCCATCCGATGCCCGACGCCTGACTATTAAGCGAAACACTGTCGCAGTTGTGACCGATGGATCGGCAGTGTTGGGCCTTGGAAATATCGGACCTGCCGCGGCGCTTCCTGTGATGGAGGGTAAAGCGGCCTTGTTTAAGCGCTTTGCAGATGTAGATGCCTGGCCAGTCTGTCTTGATACTCAAGATGTAGATGAAATCGTTCGTACTGTTCAGTTGATAGCCCCAGTCTATGGCGGTATTAATTTAGAAGATATCTCAGCGCCACGTTGCTTTGAAGTTGAACGACGTTTGCGCGAACTATTAGATATCCCTGTATTCCATGATGATCAGCATGGAACCGCAATTGTTGTCCTGGCAGCGCTTCGTAACTCTCTTAAGTTAGTTAAAAAGAACTTAAGTGACGTCAAAATTATTCTTATAGGAGTTGGCGCGGCAGGCAATGCAATCGCTCGATTGTTAGTTCTTAACGGTGCAAGAAATATTATTGGGTTTAACCATCACGGCGTAATCACTAGAGATATGAAGTCTCCGGATTCAATGCAGCAGTGGTTTATCGATACAAGCAATCCAGATAATTTCACTGGAGATATTGCGGGTGCGATGAAGGGGGCCGATGTGTTTATCGGAGTAAGCGCTCCTAACGTAATCACTGAATCCGACGTGGCATCTATGGCGCCCGGCTCGATTATTTTCGCCCTTGCTAATCCCGATCCTGAGATCGATCCCGTTATTGCGCGCAAATATGCAACAGTTGTTGCGACCGGTCGTAGCGACCAGCCAAATCAGATTAACAACGTCTTGGCCTTCCCTGGAATCTTCCGCGGACTCCTTGATGCAAACGCTCACAAAATTACGGATCAATTATTGGTTGCGGCGGCCGAAGCCATTGCAGATTGCGTATCGCCTGAGCAGCTCAATGCATCATTTATCGTGCCCAGCGTCTTTGATCCAAATGTTACTAAGGCGGTTGCCGCGGCGGTAAAGAAGTCAGTGTGATTGAGCTAGCTGCATCTTTTGATGCTCAGTTATCTACTCTTGCCCCTTATCTGGTCTATCTGGTGACGGGCGTAATTATTTTCTTTGAAACTGCTGTCCTGTTTGCTTTTTTTCTGCCCGGAGACTCAATACTCTTTAGCGCAGGTTTAGTTGCAGCAGCACATGGTGATGTCAATATCGTGATTCTCGTGAGTGTAATTTTCATCGCCGCCTTTTTTGGAGATCAAATCGGTTTTGTTCTAGGTCGTTTAGTTGGTCGCCCATACCTAGAAAAGCATGATTCCGTACGGATGAAAAGCATGATTGCCCGCTCTGAAAGATTCTATGAACACACTGGATGGTGGGCAGTTGTTGCCGCGCGATTCTTCCCCTGGATTCGGACATTCGTGCCGCCTATAGCCGGTGCTTCTAAGATGAATTACTACAAATTCTTAACCGCGAACGCATTAGGCGCACTGTTATGGGGAGTTGGAATAACTCTGGCGGGATATTACGCCGCAACTTTACCTTGGGTAAAGACATGGTCCTATGCGATTGCAGCTTTCTTTATTTGTGCCTCACTGGTTTCCGCACTCGTGAACTTCCTACGCCACCGGCGATAACACCTGCATAGGTCATTACAATTCCAGTAATTAGGTAAGCGCTTATATGAACTCCATCGGTTGGCGAAACTAAATCAATAACTAGCGAACCAATTAGCTGCCCACCAACGCTAAAGAGCGTGAATGTTAGAACCCCTAAGTGTTGAACTATCGTTGATGTAAAGGCAATATAGATAATCCCAATTATTCCACCGGTATAAATCCACCAAGGGCCGTTGGGTAAGGCTGCAAAGTGAGTTTGTCCGGTTGCAACTCCAATAAGAATAAGAATAAGTAGAAGTGAAGTCCCTGTCACAAAGTTCAGAAATGAGGTCGTGAAACTTTGATGTGAGTGTTCATTGATCTGACCATTAAGAGCGCGCTGCACTCCGACAACTGCACCTGCAATACCTCCGGCAGCAACTGCGAGCATTGAGAGATTCTTGGCATCGATTCGGTCGATAACAGAGACGAATACGGCGATCACGGTTAAAACCGCGGCTAGTATTCGCCGACCTGTAATCGCTTTCTTGCCGCCCCCCGTTAAGCCAATTCGATCAACGGCTAATGACGTTGCAGTTTGGCCCGCAATTGATGCCACCGAATAGATTGCTACACCGATCAGGGGGACAATTTGGGTTTGAATTGCAACGAAACTTCCGCCGAGTGCGCCTGCCAGTAGCTTCCAACGAGCAATCTCCTTACGAGAAACCGCTGCACGAATATTTGATAATCCCTCCTTTATAGAGGGATTAAATATCGCGATGACTGCAATTATGACCAAGCCTGATCCGAAGGAAACTAGTGCCGCCTGTAAACCATTGTTTAACAAATGTGAAAGTTCACCATTTGCCCGCGCCTGAAATGCAATCATGACGCCCGAAAGAGCGGCGAGGAGATCTAGACGCATTAGGCGTGAGTGCCGTGGAACTCTCTCTTATCTGCAATCCAATCCATAAGTGCAAATAAAACTCCAGATGCAACGAAGGTTAAGTGAATAACAATTCGCCACTTTGTGCCTCCGCCCACGTGATCCTGGCCAGCTAACTCAATGAAATCCTTTAAGAGTTCGATTACGGAAATAGCCACAAGTGAGCCAATTAGCTTGATTTTAAGGCCACTGAAATCAATTGTTCCCATCCAGTGTGGGCGATCTTTTGACTCTGTTGCCACATCTATGCGGGACACGAAGTTTTCATATCCGGCAAAAATAACCATCAGAATTAAGTTAGCTAGAAGAGTTAAATCCAACAATGCCAGTAGGTCAAGAGTAAAGCTCTGTGGTGTCGCCTCTCCGATGTGGAGTGCTAAATGATAGAACTCAATTAAGAAACGGAAAGAGAGAAGTACCAGCGCTCCCACTAATCCCAAATAGAGTGGGGCAAGGAGAAAACGAGAGCGAAAGAGAACAACTTCAACGCCGTGGGATATTCGATTCATGTAAGAACTTTAACTCATGCTTCAAGGTTTAGCGTCACTTGCAGCCAATCGTCCTCAAGTTTGTGCTTATCGGAGCGTTGGGCCTCAAGTTCGTGGGTGATGGTTGTTAGGCGCTCTGGATCAAATGATGCACCCTCCTGTTCGGACTCTAACTCCGAAATTCTTGTATTTGCTTTTTCTATCTGACGTTCAAGGCGCACTTTGTCTTTCTTAAGTTGACGCTCTTCGGCAGCGTTCGAACTCTTCTTCTCTTTTTGTGCTGATATTGGAACCTGTATCGCCGCTTGACGAAGCTCTAAATACTCATCGACTCCGCGCGGAAGATCGCGAACAGATTTATCTCCTAGCAGGCCAACAAATCGATCGCAGACTCGCTCAAGGAAGTACCTATCGTGTGAGATCACAATGAGCGTTCCACCATAACTATCTAGCAAATCTTCGAGCTCGGTGAGTGTTTCAATATCGAAATCATTTGTTGGTTCATCGAGTAAGAGCACATTTGGACTATCCATCAACAAGCGGGTTAGCTGAAGGCGGCGTTTTTCACCACCTGATAAATCACCGACCGGGGTCCATTGGGATTCGCGATCAAAGCCAAGGCGCTCACACAGTTGGGAGGCTGAAAGTTCACGCCCGCCACCGAGTTCTACCCGGTTAGCAATCTTTTCAACGGCTTCAAGTACACGCCACGTAGGATCTAATTCATCTAAATGTTGGGTTAAAAAGGCTGGCTTAACGGTTACGCCTGTTACTAATTTACCTGACGTTGGTTGAATCTCACCGATAAGAGTGCGCATCAATGTTGTCTTTCCCGCACCATTGATTCCGACGATTCCGATTCGATCGCCCGGACCAATATTCCAGTAGAGATCGTTAATCAACTCATTATCACCGAGTTTTACTTGAACATGGTGAGCTTCATAAACGGTTTTACCTAAACGGTTGAGTGCAAACTTAAGTAGTTCACCTTGGTTGCGTGGCTCGGGTTCTCCTGCAATTAATACATTCGCTGCATCGACACGAAACTTTGGTTTTGTTGTACGTGCAGGTGCACCGCGTCGCAGCCATGCAAGCTCTTTACGAATCAAGCCATTGCGGCGGGCATCCATTACCGAACTTTGGCGAGCGCGCTCTGCCTTCGCTAAAACAAATGCGCTATATCCGCCTTCATACTCTTCTACTTTTCCTTCGACGACTTCCCAAGTGCGATCAGTGACGGCATCTAGAAACCAACGGTCGTGCGTTACTACAGTGACCGCTAATCCTTTTCGACCATTTATATAACTGGCAAGCCATGCAACGCCTTCAACATCTAGGTGGTTTGTTGGCTCATCAAGCAGGATTAAATCAAGTTCATTGATGAGAAGTTTTGCTAGACCAACTCGTCGGCGCTCTCCTCCGGATAACTGACCAAACTTTCGATCAAAGATGTGATCATCAAAAGAGCCAAATAGACCGGTAAAGACTTCTCGAATATTTGGCTCACTCGCCCACTCATGTTTTGCAGTATCACCCAATACAACCTCACCGACGGTGCTCTCTGGGTTTTCAAAATCAACTTGGGAGAGAATGCCTATGCGCGCGGCATTTGATTTAGTTACACGACCCTGATCTGGTAACTCAGTTCCAGCGATAATCTTCATCAAAGTGCTCTTGCCGGATCCATTTCGGCCAACGATTCCGATTCGATCGCCTTCAGATACTCCCAATGAGACGCCTATTAAGAGCTCTTTAACATCGAAGGCCTTTGAGACCTCTTCGATATTTACTACATTGCGCGCCATGATGGGAGAGCGTACCTTTCATCCATGAATGTCACTGACCGCGAATACGCGCTCGAACTCGATAGAAATGACCCTTTAGCCCATTTTAAAGCGGATTTTGTGGTCTCAGATCCACAGATGTGTTATTTGGATGGAAACTCTCTTGGCCGCATGCCGATTGCCACGGTTGAATCAATTAATAATTTTCTAACTCAAGAGTGGGGACGTGAACTCGTAACTGGATGGGGGCACTGGATTGATGAGGCTCAGCCAACTGGCGATTTATTAGGTGCCTCTGCATTAGGTGCTGGTCCTGGCCAAGTACTTATCTGCGATACAACTTCTGTTAATTTCTATCAGCTCTGCTTGGCTGCAATTGCTGCAAGGCCTGGAAGAAAAACTATCGTTTCGGACACGGCAAATTTTCCAACTGATCGATATATTCTTGATGGAATTGCTAAGCAGTTGGGATTAAATCTTGTACTCATAAATAATGAAGATCCCGCTATCGCAACACACGAGCGAATCACAACAGAAGTATTAGCACCCTATCTAAATGATGATGTCGCATTAGTTACCCTTGAAGTAATTCAATATCGTTCGGGTGCTCGCAGTGATATTAAATCCATAACCGATCAAGTACGCGCTATTGGTGGATTAGTTGTTTGGGATGCAAGCCATGCAGTTGGCGCAATTGAAATGAATTTAGATGCAAGTGGTGCCGATCTCTGTGTCGGCTGTACATATAAATATGGAAACTCTGGACCGGGTGCACCCGCGTGGTTATATGTCAGCACGAGAGTTCAAAAAGAACTGCAGGTTCCAATTCAAGGTTGGTTTGCACAAGAGGCTCAATTCGAAATGGGTCCAGTCTTTGAAAGAGCTGCTGGAATCCGCGGCTTCCAAATTGCCACCCCACCAATTATGGGTATGCGTTCAGTTAAATCTGCTTTCACAATGATTAGCCAAGCGGGCATTACAGAAATTGCGAAGAAAGCCGCTGTTGGTACAGACTTGATGATTGATTTATTCGATGCCTGGTTGGCACCCCTGGGCATGGAGCTCCATACGCCTCGTGATTCATCCCAGCGGGGGGGACATATTTCAATTGTGCACCCTGATGCCGCCCAGATCTGTGTGGCGCTGCGTAAAATATCGAATGTAATCCCAGATTACAGAGCTCCAAACTCAATACGTCTTGCAATCTCACCGCTTCCAACCTCCTACGTTGAAGTCTGGGATGGCTTTGATCGACTGCGCGACTTAGTGGCATCGGGCCGCTATAAAGAGATAGATGAGAGTGGTTCAAGAGTCACATGAGCGAAAATAACTTCGATTCGGCAATGACCTATACCTCCTACCTTGCAGTAGATGAACTCTTAAATCTGCAGCGCCCCGTATCTGATGGTCCAGAACATGATGAAATGCTATTCATTATCATCCATCAGACATATGAACTCTGGTTCAAACAATTAATTCACGAATTTGCACAAGCCCAACGTTCGATGGAGTCTGGCGACACTCACTACTCATTGTCGGTTCTTGGTCGAATCCGAACAATTATGAAGATCTGTGTCAATCAAATCGATATCTTAGAAACGATGACACCATTGCAGTTCAACTCTTTTCGTTCCTATTTATCTTCATCGAGCGGCTTCCAATCTGCCCAGTTTAGAAAGGTTGAAGCCTTATTAGGGCGTCGCGATACTAAAATGGCCGGTCACTTACCTCCCGATATTCAAGCAGAGATTGCAATCATCACTTCGGGTAACTCTGTATATGACTCGGCCCTTGCATATTTAGCAAAACGCGGGCATCCAATTCCAACTGATGTGCTCAACCGAGATAGAACATCGGCCTACGAAGCTAATTTGCGTGTCCAGGATGTTCTTTTAGATATTCATCGTAACGATCCTGAAAGTGCAATGGTCTGTGAGCGATTGCTAGATATCGATGAAGGTGTGCAGGAGTGGCGTTATCGCCATGTAAAAATGGTTGAACGCACAATAGGCCACAAGATGGGTACTGGCGGATCAAGTGGTGTTGGATACTTATCGAGCACGCTTTTCAACCCGGCATTTAAAGATCTATGGGATATCCGTTCCCGCTTCTAAATATGTACGAAAAGAGATTAACGCGAGTAATAGATTAGAAGCCCGACTATTGATAGGACGGCGGCGGCAGAGACTAGGAAATAGTTTGCCCATTTTGGTAAGCCCGTCCGCTCAGCTGCCTTATTTGCAATTCTCTTTGTGTGCATCATTGCCTCTCCTGCCCAGGCAAACTCTGTAGCTAAAATTCCAAGCCCGGCGAGCACGACTAGAACGCCCGGGCCGGGGCCGACCAGGGCGATCGCTCCAAGAACTGTTACCCCACCACCAAGAATGCCGATAAATAAACGCCAAACGAGTTGTCCCGCTCGGGTTTTTTTCATCCATGTTCGGAATTTCATTTAGTGCGCACCACCTCAACTAAATTCCCGTATGCCTCGTTTGCAATCTCCTCTCGCCGAAGGCGATATTGATTAGACGCACCCGAAACCAAATGCTCGAAACGAGTGGTCGATTTAATCAGTTCACGTAACTCCTCAGGCTTAGTTGAATCGCCAAAAATTGGTGGCTCGGCTTTAGTAATTTCAACAACGATATGCGGGTTCAAGAAGCGATAAATAAGCGCTAGTCGGCGAATGCCTAGGTTTAATACGTGGCGCATTCCACGGTTAATGTGATCCTGAACCAGCAAACGCATAAAGGTTAGGTTTTTTGCACCAGTCGAGTTTTCTTGTGTGGCTAATGTGAACAAAATATCTGCTATCTCCTGACCCCCATTTGTCTCAGGCAACTCTGCACACTTGGCAGAAAGCTGGGCACGAATTTCTGGGTTTTGTAGCTTTCTAACCGTTGCAGTGATATCTGCTAAATCGCTTTGATCTGCACGTAAGGCGTAGCCAAAGTCATTGCACCAGCGTGCGCGCGCCTCTTGATCATCAGTTCCACGAATATTTGATACAAAGACAGTTGGAATCTGCGCTGGTAATAATTCATGCACTCCGTTATATCCAGTGGCACAAATTCCTGCATCAAATGCATGAAGAACCTCTGCGAGTGGAAAATACCGCGCAACCTTTATATCCAAACCTTCTGGCGCCAATGAGTTTCCCTCTTTATCAATCGGCGCTTTGGTGAGAATTACCTGCAGATCTTTCCATCCAATCAACCCTTCAAGGGCTGCAGTCATTTTGTGGTTAACATCGCTATCGCCAGTACCTAGTTGAACTAGAGCAACAGGTCGATTGGGATCTAAACCCAAAACTTTACGTGCTTCATCGCGAGAGAGTGCCTCTTCTCTTCTAAAAAGAGATACTGGTGAAGTTAATACCGAGTCCTTGCGCTTTGACGTTGGTCCGAAATCATAAGCACGAGCGATATCTCCTGGCTCGATAATTACATCCATCATTGATGCTTGAAGTCCTAAGATAAATCGTTGTGGTTTCTTTTGCCATAATCCGCGGCGTACCCAAACGAGTTTCAACGCCGGGTTTGAATTCTTTGCCGCGATTACCCCTGGATATGGAACTACGCCATCAAAAGATAGGACTGTCGCGCCAGTCTCTTCAACTAGGGCTAATAACCGATCTCGTAAATATTTATCCCATTTTTCTCGTGACATCCATAAGCGATCTCGTCCTGGAATATATTCGCAGCGAACGCCCATAAATGAAGGGATTTCAGCGATTCCCCCGGCCATTGACACAATAATTGGATTCGCCACTTCCTTGAGCGCCACTGCCACAGCACTCGCACGTGCAAGATGGCCCATTCCTACGCCATTACTTGTTGCGAGGATGATTGTTGGCTTCGACATGAGCCTTAGCCTACCCAAATGCCCGAGTGAAATAGACTCATGGCGTGAACTTAGTCGCCGCCCATGCCGTTATTGCCGGAAGATTAGAACCACAAGTTCACATCGAGTTCACGAACGAAGTGATTACATCCATCGAGGTAAATAGCGGTCTTGCGCCTACGGTTAACGGAACTCTAATTCCGGGTTTTGTAGATATCCATACGCACGGAGCGGGTGGCTATTATTTCTCGGCATTAAACCCCGATCAGATATCAGCTGTGGTCAATACGCATATGGCTCATGGAACAACGTCGATGCTGGCCAGTTTAGTCTCTGAACCGATTGAAAGTTTGATCACTCAAATTAAGGCGCTACTTCCATTTATCAATCAAAGCGCTGTTCGTGGCATTCATTTAGAAGGTCCTTACCTTGCTCACTCGCACTGCGGCGCCCATGATCCAGCACTTCTTCGCAGGCCCGCCATTGATGAATTAAAAGAGATGATTGCTGCATCTGAAAACACTATCCGGATGGTCACGATTGCTCCCGAATTAGATGGCGCAATTCCAGCCATTGAGTTCCTGGTTGGCCAAGGAATTACTGTTGCGCTCGGACATACCGGCGCTGACCCCATAGCTACACGTGCAGCGATTAAAGCCGGGGCATCAATTATTACTCACTTTAATAATGGAATGCCGAAGCTGGATACTGGAGATAATATTTCATCAGCTTCACTTGATGATCCGACAGTCGCTCTCGAACTAATTTTCGATGGTGTTCATGTAAATGAAGAAAGCGTGCGGCGAATTCTAAAGCTAGCCCCAGACCGCATCATCGCGGTAACTGATGCAATGTCTGCAGCCGGCGGCGGCGATGGTACGTACACAATAGGAAAGCTCGATGTGCTTGTTAAAGATGGTATTGCTCGCCTAACGTCGAAGGGTTCACTTGCTGGAAGCACATTAACGATGGATCGGGCCTTTTTAAATTTGATAAATAACTTTGGATTATCGATTGCCGATGCAAGTTTCGCCGTCTCAACCTTGCCGGCATCACGAATTGGCCTAGATAAAGTTGGCAGCATTGAAATCGGAAAGCGTCCAGATTTTCTTGAGTTCACCAACAATGGAGAAATCAAAGTTCTATAGAGCTAGTTACCCCAAGAAGAGTGAAGAGGGCGACCCTCGGCATAACCTGCAGATGATTGAATACCAATCACTGCGCGCTCTGCAAACTCTTCAAGCGTGCGAGCGCCTGCATATGTACATGATGAACGAAGACCGGCAATTATTTCATCAAGTAAATCTTCAACTCCCGGACGTTGCGGATTCAAATACATTCGTGAAGTGGAGATTCCCTCTTCAAAGAGGGATTTTCGCGCGCGATCAAAGGCATCTTCACCTGTGGTTCGTGCAGCAACGGCGCGCGCCGATGCCATTCCAAATGACTCTTTAAATAACTTTCCATTCACATCACTCTGTAAATCTCCAGGAGATTCATAGGTGCCGGCAAACCATGAGCCGATCATCACCTGTGAGGCGCCAGCGGCAAGAGCTAACGCGACATCTCGCGGATGGCGTACCCCACCATCGGCCCAGACATGAGCTCCTAGTTTCTTAGCCTCGGCTGCACACTCAAGAACGGCTGAAAACTGTGGCCGCCCAACACCTGTCTGCATCCGTGTCGTACACATCGCCCCTGGGCCAACCCCGACTTTGACAATCGTTGCGCCTGCTTCAATCAGATCCCGCGTTCCATCAGCGGTGACAACATTTCCGGCAACGATAGGAATTGATGCACCTAGAGATTTAATTGCCCGTAGTGCTTCAATCATCTTCTTCTGATGCCCGTGTGCCGTATCAACAACTAGAACATCGGCGCCAGATTCAATGAG
>CAEZUG010000015.1_pt1 | contig 18678 bp, 21 predicted proteins | sample 7264411 | NCBI WGS metagenome assembly CAEZUG01 (sample SAMEA6813824, study PRJEB35770) | uncultured Actinomycetes bacterium | biome: Freshwater; feature: Freshwater reservoir; material: water | place: Czech Republic | collected 2016-04-20 | depth 0.5m m | reverse complement strand
TTTGAGAGCCCAGAACCAATTTTTGAGCACTAAGTTACTTATTGTGGAATAGCTCTTTACTTTCAACTGGGCGATGTGTATTTTCAATTTACTATGAAATATTTTGATATCAGCGGCCCCGTCAGACCAGGGATTTGGCATTACGGTGCCCCATATTTTCCTTTTAAAATTGATTCTTTAGGTACACCAGATTGGATGGATTTTCCTGTTTATGCCGAATCAATCTCGATGCCAATGCAGACTGGAACATATATTGAAACTGCTGGCCATGTTTATCCCAATCAAATAACAACGGCACAAATTCCTCTAGAGCGAACTATCCTTCTGCCAAGTTTTTGCCTTCAGATGCCATCAAGTGGAGGGAGCGAAATTACTAAGGCGATGATTCTCGATGCGCTCACAAGAATTGGCAGCCCATCCCTTGCTGGAAAGGGTCTAGTTATTTCGACTGGATGGTTCAAGCACTGGTTTGATACAGATTATTTGTCGGATGGACCATTCTTTTCTGCAGATGTGATGGAGTTTATGGTGGAGTCGAAGGTGAGTCTGTTGGGCTCTGATATGCCATGTTGGGACAGCCCGACTCATCCAACAGGACATCTCTTGACCTACTTTAAGAGTGACGGGCTGATGCTGGCTCCTCTTTATGACACAGATCGCCTCAGCGAAGGCGCCGGGCAACTTATTGCCATCCCTCTGCCTATTGAAAACACCTCTGCATCACCCGTTCGGGCAGTCTGGGTTGCATGATCTGAGGCTACAAATGGGCGGTTTTGACCCATCTCCCTCGTACAGGTACCCTTACTCCTCTGCGCTCCTTAAGGGCGCTTGAAGAAAAAACTCGAAATAGAAGGTAGGCAAGAGCGTGCGTACATATAGTCCAAAAGCAGGTGACGCGGTCCGTGAGTGGCATGTCATCGATGCGCAAGATGTGGTCTTAGGCCGCCTTGCAACACATGCCGCCGTTCTACTTCGCGGAAAGCATAAGACAACATTTGCTCCACACATGGACATGGGCGACTTCGTCATCATCATCAACGCTGAAAAAATCGCGTTGTCAGGTAACAAGACAAAGCTTAAGTGGTCACACCATCACTCTGGTTTCCCTGGCGGTTTAACATCAATCGTTTACGGCGAAATGCTTGAGAAGTTCCCAACTCGCGCCGTTGAAAAGGCGATCAAAGGAATGATTCCTAAGAACCGCCTAGGTCGCGATATTGCATCAAAGCTAAAGGTTTATGCCGGTCCAAATCACCCGCACGCTGCACAAGCTCCAAAACCATATGTATTCGAACAAGTTTCACAAATAGTGAAGTAAGGGATGACAATGTCAGAGAACACAACTTTTAACGATCTCGATGAGAACGAAGTTCCTACTTCATACACATCATCAACTCCAGCGGCAGCGACTAACCGCCCAGCAATTAAGGCTCCAGGTGGCGGAACAGGTCGTCGCAAGGAAGCTGTTGCCCGTGTTCGCTTAACTCCAGGAACCGGAAAGTGGATCATTAACGGTAAGGCACTTGAGAATTACTTCCCTAACAAAGTTCACCAGCAATCAGTCTCAGAGCCATTTCGCACCGTAGGCGCTGAAAACCAATACGACGTTTTTGCTCGTATCAATGGTGGCGGAGTATCTGGTCAAGCAGGCGCACTTCGTCTTGGTGTTGCCCGTTCACTTAATCAGATTGATGAAGAAGCAAACCGTCCAGCACTTAAGAAGGCTGGATTTCTATCGCGTGATGCACGTGTTATCGAGCGCAAGAAGTACGGCCTAAAGAAGGCCCGTAAGCGTTCTCAATACAGCAAGCGATAATTTACATTTAAGCAAAGGAGTCCCAGTGGCACTCTTTGGTACCGATGGAATCCGTGGCTTAGCCAACGTCGAACTCACTGCAGAAATCGCACTTGATGTCTCCGTCGCGGCTGCACACATTTTGGTTGAAAGCTCCTCTAATAGAGATCATCGGCCAACGGCAATAGTTGGTCAAGACTCACGCGCATCAGGAGAATTCCTAGAAGCAGCTGTTGTAGCAGGTTTAACCAGCGCTGGAATTAACGTCTATCGAGTTGGTGTTTTACCAACTCCTGCGATCGCACATTTAGTTGCCGAATCACATGCAGACCTTGGCGTCATGATTAGTGCATCCCATAATCCAATGCCAGATAATGGGATCAAGCTTTTTGCTCGCGGCGGCGGCAAGTTAGATGATGCAATCGAAGCACGTATCGAAGCACGCATGGGCGAAGACTGGAAACGTCCAACGGGCCGTGGAGTTGGCCGAGCGATTATTGATGACACTGCCACAGAGCGCTACTTAACTCATTTGTTAGCTTCAGTTCGAACCCCACTTAAAGGTTTAAAAATCGTCGTTGACTGCGCCAATGGCGCATCATCCTTTGTTGCACCGCAGGCATACACCCGCGCCGGCGCTGAAGTAATCGCAATTTTTAACAGTCCCGATGGCTGGAATATAAATGAAGAGTGCGGCTCCACGCATCTTCATCAGCTTCGTGCCGCGGTGATTAGAGAGGGTGCCGATGTTGGAATTGCCCATGATGGCGATGCCGATAGGTGCTTGGCGATAGATGCCGCTGGAAATGAAATCGATGGCGACCATATTCTGGCCATATTGGCCCGCGGCTTTAAAGCTCAAGGTAAGTTAAAAGGAAACACCGTCGTTGGAACCGTGATGAGTAATTTAGGTTTCATGCATGCCATGAAGGAATCTGGAATTGAAGTTGTAACCACGCCGGTCGGCGATCGCTATGTGTTAGAAAATATGATTTCAAATGACTATTCACTGGGCGGCGAGCAGTCAGGTCACGTGATTATGCGAGATCTTGCCAATACTGGAGATGGAATTTTAACTGCTCTGCAACTTCTACAAGAGGTCGTGCGCACCGGAAAGAGTTTGCAGGAGCTAGCCGCGGCAATGGTTCGTTTTCCGCAGGTTCTCATCAATGTCAAAGATGTTAAGAAAGAAAGACTTAACGAATCCGCCACAATCTCATCTGCAGTACAAGCAGCAAATGATCGATTGGGAGATAGCGGACGAGTACTCCTCCGAGCCTCCGGTACCGAGGCGCTTATAAGAGTGATGGTTGAAGCGGCCAGTGATAACCTTGCTGAAGAAATCGCTAGAGAGCTAGCCGATATCGTTAAAGCAGAGCTGGGGTAAGAATTTATGTGCGGAATTGTGGGATATAGCGGGCCACAATCTGCCATCACTCCACTAATAGAGGGCTTAAGGCGACTTGAATACCGCGGTTATGACTCTGCTGGAATTGCATTAGGAACTCCCGGTCGATTGTTCATTGAAAAAAAGGCTGGCAAACTCGTAAATTTGGAGAACGCACTCGATGCATCCCTACCTACAGTGCATTCGGGTATAGGTCATACACGCTGGGCAACTCACGGTGGACCGACCGATCGTAATGCGCACCCGCATGTTGATAATGAGGGCAAGCTTGCAGTGATCCATAATGGAATTATTGAAAACTACTCAGAGCTTCGTAAAGGCTTAGAGGAGCGCGGGCATGTATTTTCCTCGGAGACCGATACCGAATCAGTTGCACATTTACTTAGCGATCTTCGTAAAGAGCACAACGGAGATCTGGCAGCGGCAATGCGCGATGCCGTCAAAGCACTTCGCGGTTCATTCACTCTAGTTGCAATCCATGCCGATGCACCAGAAACAGTTGTTGGAGTCCGGCGTAATTCACCATTAGTAGTTGGTATTGGCAAAGGCGAGAACTTTATGGCATCCGATGTTGCCGCTTTTATCGATTACACCAAGCGTGCAATTGAACTCGGACAAGATGAAGTAGTAACTATTACACCGACAACAGTGGTTATCACTGACTTAACTGGAGTGTTAGTAAAGCCAAAAGAGTATGAAATTTCCTGGGATGCCGCCGCTGCACAAAAAGGGGGCTTTACTCACTTTATGCTAAAAGAGATCTTCGAGCAGCCTAAGGCCGTTGCAGATACTTTGATCGGCCGCTTAAGCGATAACAGGCAAATAGTTTTAGATGAACTTCGTATGAGCGTTGAAGAAATCAGGGCGTTAAAAAAGATTACGGTTATTGCATGTGGGACGGCTTATCACGCTGGCATGGTTGCCAAATATGCCATCGAAAAGTGGGCCAAGATTCCAGTAGAGGTCGAGATCGCAAGTGAGTATCGCTACCGTGATCCGATAATTGATTCCGGAACTTTAGTCATTGCTATCTCGCAATCGGGTGAAACCATGGACACCTTGATGGCGGTGCGTCATGCAAAATCGGCAGGAGCTCGCGTTTTAGCAGTGTGTAATACCAACTCGTCTACGATTCCCCGCGAATCCGACGCGGTCCTATATACCCACGCAGGACCTGAAATTGCTGTGGCTTCAACTAAGGCGCTCTTAACACAGATGATTGCCGTCTATTTAATCGGTCTGCACTTGGCGCAAGTCAATGGCTCACTGTCAGATGCTGAAGTTGAATCCCTCTATAACGAACTTCTTGAACTTCCAGGAAAGATCGAGCAGATTTTAGAGACAGTTGAGCCATTAAGAGAGTTAACCCGCAGTTTTGCCGATAACAATATTGTTCTATTTTTAGGTAGGAATATCGGGTATCCCGTCGCCCTTGAAGGTGCGCTCAAGCTAAAAGAGTTGGCATATATACATGCCGAAGGTTTTGCCGGCGGCGAGCTCAAGCACGGCCCAATTGCATTAATCGATAACGGGGTTCCAGTTATTGCGATACTTCCTGCCGGGCATGAGCATGCACTCGATGAAAAAATGTTAAGCAATATTCAAGAGGTAAAGGCGCGCGGGGCAAGAGTAATTGTTATTGCTGAAGAAGGCGCGCTCGTTGAAGGTGCTGAACATATAATTCGCATTCCAGTTGTACCTGCACTATTTCAGCCAGTCCTTGCAACTGTGCCGCTACAAGTTTTTGCATATGAAATGGCAGTCGCGCGTGGCAACGATGTAGATCAGCCGAGAAATTTAGCAAAATCAGTTACTGTTGAATAAATGCGTAAAGCACAGATGTTTCGCGCGTTACGCTGGTCGGCACTCCTATTTGTAGGCTTTCTCGCCGTGACACAACAAGTTTTAAGTAATGGCCCACTTGTGAACTTCGATAATGATGTTAACCGTACCCATCGGCCACGCTTTGATGGATTCTCAGGCTTTCTCTTAAGGCGCCTGGATGATTTAGGCCTTCGCTGGCTGACAGCGCTAGTTTTAATAGTCGCGGCTTCCTATATCGCCTATAGATTCAAAACATGGCGCCCTCTTAACTTGGCAGTTCTATCTCTGCTAGCTCTCAATCTTGTTGTCGGCGTTTTTAAACTCTTCTTAGGACGCACGAAACCCCGTGATGGCTTTGATTTAATTCATGCCGGCGGAATGTCTTACCCCAGCGGGCATGCATCAAATGCAGTTTTATCGTGGGGTATCGTGGCCTACTTGATTTATAGATATGCCCACGTCGATAGATATCAGGGACGCCTGGCAAGTGCTGGAGTTGTAACTATCTCATTGACGGTGTGCATCGTTTCTCTTATTCGGCACACGCATTGGTTTACCGATTTGCTAGGTGGCCTCTTTGTTGGAAGTGCATTATTAGTGGCGGTAATTGCCGTCGATCGCTACGTTCCCTCTAAGAGTCAACTGCACTAGAATCAAGCACATGATTGATGGAATCGGCATAGATGTCGTTGATATCGAACGCTTCAAATCCTCACTTGAGCGAACTCCCGGTTTACTAGAAAAGCTCTTTACACAAGGGGAGCGCACTAAGCCGATTGCATCTCTTGCCGCCCGTTTTGCCGCTAAAGAGGCGTTAGCTAAAGCCTTAAGCGCGGGCAAAGGTTTGGCCTGGCACGATGCCGAAGTAATCAACCTTGAAAATGGCAAACCTGTATTTCTCTTTCGCGGTGAGATCGCCGATTTAATCGATGGCGCAGCAGTACATCTATCACTCTCACACGATGCTGGAATCGCATCGGCTATGGTCATTGTGGAGCGCCAATAATGGAGCATCGCTCAGAGGCCCGAATTGATACCGCGGCAATAGCTGCAAACATCTCTCGCTTGAAAAAGATTGGCGGTGTGGATCTTCTTGCCGTAGTTAAAGCCGATGCATATGGCCATGGCTTAGTAGAGATTGGCTTACTTGCCGAGAAATCTGGCGCCGATTGGTTAGGTGTTGCACTTCTGGAAGAGGCGATTTCGCTGCGTACACATGGAGTTCGGATACCGATTCTTGCTTGGCTACTGCCACCAGGATCGGATTTTAGATCGGCGTATAATCATGACATTGATGTCGCAGTTGCCTCAATTGCTACGTTCAATGAGATAGGCGCACTTAAAACAAAGGCACGGATTCATATCGAACTCGATACCGGTATGGGCCGCGGGGGATTCTTGGATGAGTGGAATGAGTTCTTGGAATCTGATTTCTCTCACGTAGATGTCGTTGGCGTTTTCTCGCACTTTGCCCGGGCCGACGAACCACTTGAACCACAAAATACAGATCAACTCCTGCGATTTAATTCGATGATTTCAGAGTTAGCTGCGATAGGAATCAATCCACCTATAAAACACCTTTCTAACTCGGCGGCAACTTTAACTAATCACGGTGCAGCATTTGATTTAGTTCGCACAGGAATTGCAATGTACGGCTTATCTCCTGATGTAACCACTTTAGGTACAGGAAGCAGTTTGGAGTTAAAGGCAGCTATGCAGCTGCGCGCCAAATTACATCTTGTGAAGAAAGTTCCATCTGGCTCACCTGTTGGATATGGAGCAACGGATGTGACCACGAGAGATACAACTCTCGGGATTGTTGCGATGGGCTATGCCGATGGGATACCCCGCATTGCCAAGTCGGCTGGAGTTTTCATCGACGGTAAACGCGCGCCGATAATCGGGCGAGTTTCTATGGATCAATTTGTTGTCGATTTAGGCCCGGATTCAACGGCCAAATCAGGGGATTGGGCCGTTATTTTTGGCGACGGAAGGCAGGGCGAATATACCGCCGATGATTGGGCCGCGGCATCCTTATCAATTAACTATGAAATAGTTACGCGCATTGGGCCAAGGGTGCCTAGAATCTATGCACCTCATGTCTACTAATTACGCAGCGCTGCGAGTCGAGGGAGTAACTATCTCCTTTGGCGGGCTGCGCGCACTCAATGATGTCTATTTAGAGCTTGGTCAGCGTGAAGTTGTCGGTCTCATCGGTCCCAACGGCGCCGGCAAGACAACTCTCTTTAACGCTCTCTGCGGACTTGTAAAACCTGACTCAGGAAATTTTTATCTTGGGGGAGAAAAACAAGAATTTCCCCGCACAGATAATTTAGTTGACCTTGGAATTGCACGTACTCTGCAAGGTGTTGGATTATTTGGAGATCTAAGCGTTCTTGAAAATGTAATGATCGGTGCTCAACATTTAGCGCAGACAGGATTGATATCTGCAGCTTTAGCCCGTAATTCAAAAGATGAAAATCGAATACGCGAGAAGGCCCGCGTTGCATTGGAGCGCGTATATGCGGGAGGACTTGCAGATCGTCGCGCAGATACCTTGTCATACCCTGATACAAAGCGAGTAGCTATTGCCCGAGCGCTTGTAAGTGAGCCAACGATTTTAATGCTCGATGAACCGGCAGGTGGTTTGGGCGCCCAAGATATTGAGTGGATGAATAAATTAATCCGAAATTTAAGTGCCGAAATGTCAGTACTTTTGGTAGAGCACCATATGGATGTTGTCATGAGTGTATGTAGCAGGTTATACGTACTCAACTTTGGCGAAGTTATTGCCAGCGGAAGCGCAGAAAGCGTGCGCAGAGATCCAGCTGTTATCGCTGCATATCTTGGAACGGGAAACTCATGACACTCAATGTTTCCAACTTAACTGTTCATCACGGTGCAATCTGCGCAGTCAACTCAGTCTCATTGGCCGTGCCAACTGGACAATTGGCTGCAATTATCGGCTCTAATGGCGCTGGTAAGACGACACTACTTCGCGCATTATCTGGTTTGAATAAACCTACCCATGGAAAAATTAGTTGGATGGGTGAATCAATACTCGGCGATAAGCCTGAGAACTTAGTTCGCAAAGGGATTTCTCACGTCTCTGAGGGTAAATCGGTAATTCCAGAGCTCACGGTAAAAGAAAACCTCGAGTTAGGTGCAATTTGGCGCCGTGATAAAAAAGAGCTCAGTGAATCCCTAGATCAAGTGGTCTCAATATTTCCTCGCTTGGGTGAGCGATTAGCGCAAAGAGCCGACACGTTGTCAGGTGGAGAGCGCCAAATGTTAGCTATCGGTCGTGCGTTAATGTCCAAGCCGCAACTTCTCTTACTAGATGAACCATCTCTTGGTTTGGCTCCATTAGTCGTAGAACAGATTTTCCAAATTATTCGCGATCTCACTACGTCAATGAGATTAACCGTTGTTCTAGTTGAACAAAATGCAATGGGTGCACTCAAGATTGCCGATCTTGGAATAGTTTTAAATCTAGGTAAAGTCGTAGCCGTAGATCATGCCGATGCACTTATCGCTAACCCAGCCGTGCGCGCGGCATACTTGGGGTACTAATCATGCAACTACTTAACACTGTATTAATTGGAATAACTGCAGGATCTATCTATTCACTAATGGCCATTGCCTTTGTACTTGTATGGAGAAGCACCAGAGTCATTAACTTTGCCCAAGCTGGCATGGCATTACTCTCAACGTATTTTGGCTATGAGGCCGTGACTCGCATCGGCTCGTTCTGGCTTGCACTGCCAATTGCGATGCTAGGCGGAGCAATCATTGCCGCGTTAGTAGAAGTTATATTGATGCGTCTATTAGTTAAACACTCATCAAGTGGGCCTATTGCAGCCGTTGCACCTATCATCGCAACTCTGGGATTATTGGGCCTAATTCGCTCCCTCATTGCAATGAATTGGGGAGGTCAAGATTTAAGAATCCTTCCACCAGTGTCCAATACTGGCTTCACTATTAATGGGGAAACTCTGGTCTTTTCTCCGTTGAAACTCTTAATTTTAATTACGACGTTGGTCCTGATGGCCCTTCTTACGATTCTCTTTCAGCGCACTAATTTAGGTCTATCTCTGCGAGCCTCGGCCTATGCCCCTGAAATCGCCCGACTTTCAGGTATTCGTGTCGACTTGATTCGCACATTAGGTTGGGCTCTTGCAGGTGCGGCGGGCGCAGTCGCTGGAATATTCCAAACGGTCAACGGAAATGGAAACTTCTCACCGGATTCAATTGAGTTCTCACTCCTATTAGTTTCGGGCTTCATCGCCGCAGTTATCGGAGGTCTCGATAGTTTGCTTGGCGCAGTCATCGGTGGAATGTTCTTAGGTTTGACTATCTCATTTGTTCTTATGTATATCAGCGGGGGTCTTTTCTTTATCGCGCCATTCGTTATTCTCTTAGCAATATTATTTGTCCGCCCTCAAGGAATTATTGGAGCAAGGGCGGGGCGTCGTGCATAAATTCAAAAACTCAAATCACATCGGTTTATTTGTCGCCTTTGGTTTCATCTTATTCTTGGCAGGCAACCGTGTTGATGAGCTTCGCGTGTATCAAGGTGCATCGATCGCCGTATTCGTTATCGCAATCGCATCACTAATTTTGTTAACTGGCTATTCGGGTCAAGTATCACTTGGACATGGCGCTCTAATGGCGATTGGTGCCTACAGCGCAGCTGTCTCACGCAATGAACTTCATGTACCGATCATTCTCACATTTTTCGTTGCCGTGCTCGCGGCCGCCGGTGGCGGCGCGCTCCTGGGCGCCGCAGCGGCGAGATTAACTGGACCGTACTTAGCTGGAACAACTCTGGCGCTAGCAGTCGGCCTACCCTCCCTCGCAAATCAATTTTCTATTCTGGGTGGCGAACAAGGTTTGGCATTTGATGTTGGTTCTCCACCGTCGCAATTAGGTGACACGTTTACGCAATATAAATGGTTCTTTTGGATCGCCGCCCTCGCAGCATTGATTTCAATGTGGCTGGTTAGCAATATCCTGCGCTCTCGCTATGGTCGTAACTGGCGGGCAGGCCGGAGCAATGAGGTCGCAGCCCAGCTCTGCGGCATCAATACGGGCAGGAGCAAGATTTTGGCCTTCACCATCAGCGCCGGCATTGCAGGCCTAGGGGGGGCCCTCATTTCAATGACGATAGGTACCGTTTCTCCCAGTGCTTTCCCACTAACTCTCTCTTTCTCTCTTTTGACTGGCGCGGTTCTGAGTGGCGTAACTGCACTTTCAGGCGTCATGATTGGGGCAGTGATATTGGTGGCGATCCCAGAGATTGCCGATGTGGTGGCCAACCGCATTGGTAGCTCCGAGAACATCACCGTAAACTTGCCGGGCTTCATGGTGAGTGCACTGTTGATTATTACTGTTCTATTCGTACCAAATGGACCAGTTGAACAACATCGTGCACGTAAAGCTAGGAAACTTGCAAAACTGACAGAGAAGTAAAATTTAAAGCTCTACCCAAACCCTCGATGGAAGGAAACACATGAAAGCAATAAATCGCCGGAAACTGATATCGGTTTCAGCGGTGCTTGCCGTAGCGAGCCTGGTTGCAACTGCAATCCCTGCTAATGCGGCAGAAGTTGGAGTGTCATCAACTGAGATCAAACTCGGAATGACTCTGCCAATGACAGGAACAGCATCCCTTGGTTACAACAAGATCCCAGGAGCCGCGAAGGCTTATTTTGATTATCTCAATGCTAATGGTGGAGTAAACGGTCGCAAGATCACACTCATCGTTAAAGATGATCGATATGTGCCAACAGAAGCCGTTGCAAAGACCAACGAACTCATCTTAAAAGATAAGGTCATGGCCCTACTTGCACCACTTGGAACCGCCAACGTAAAGGCCGTTGCATCTTCAGTTAACCCAGGCAAGCGCGGAGTTCCAGTCCTATTTGTTAACACTGGCTTTAGTGGTTTTGCCGATGTAAAGAAGTATCCAACTACTTACGCCATTCTGCCTTCATACATTATGGAAGCCAAGATTATGGGTAAGTACATCGCCGAAAACCTTGCAGGTAAGAAGGTTGGACTTCTCTATCAAGATGATGACTTCGGTAGCGACGCGCTCGCAGGATTCAAAGCCGCCGGAACTAATTTCACAATCAAAGTTCCTTATGCATCTGGTTCACAGAGTGCAGCCACAGCTGCAGGCTGGATTACTAAGTTCAAGGCAGCAGAAGTAGATGTTGTCATCATCTTTGGTGTAACAAGTGCCTCTCTTTATATGCTGGCGACAGCTGCTGCACTTAAGTACGCACCACAGTGGATGCTTGGCTCAGTTGGTGGAGACTCCACAACGCTTAAGCTCGCAGGTGTTCCTGCAGGCGTTCTATATAACGCAATTGGCTTCTCGCCAGTGCCTGCCACCACAGATTTAACTGATGAGTATGTCAAACTATTCTCAGATATCTATGCCAAGGCAGTCCCAGGATCGGCCTTTGACCTCAACGTTTTACTAGGAATGAACTCGGCCTTCATGACGGCCCAAGCTCTCAAAGCTGCAGGTCAAAATCCAACACGCAAATCATTGATGAATGTGATCAATACAAAGGGCGCCACATTGTTTAACTCAGCTCTCACACCAGTTGGCTATTCGGGCACAAGCCACGTCGGCTTAACTGGTTACTGGGTTGGCAAGTTCTCACCAGCTGGAGATCTACTTCCAATCGGTGGCACTTACACCACGTACACAACTGATTCAGGTGCTGGCGCAGTTGTTAAATCAACATATAAGCGTCCAGCGATGCCAGCGAAGGGATTACCAAACTAATGAGAAAACAACGCTTAATTGCACTTCTTAGTGCAACCGCGCTCGCAACGGGAATCATTGTTTCAATCCCAGTTGCAGCCAATGCTGCACCTGCATGTGATGGCAAATCACCAATTCAATCATGCGTTGGCGTGACATCAGATGGTGCGCCTTACATGATGATGGTTCCAGCTAACTTTGGTGGAACGGTTGCTTTGTACTCACATGGATACCGTTACAACATCGATATTCCCGCTGGAATTCCGCTTATTGGTGGATACAAAGTCACTAATACGCCAGAACCAATTCCAAATGGAAACTCTGCAGTTGCGCAGTACTTGTTTAGCCAAGGTATCGCAGTTGTTGGTTCAGGTTTTGCCCGCCAAGGGTGGAATCCAGATTCGGCAATCGCTACAAACGTTGAGTTAATTGGAGTATTCAAAGCACAGTTCCCAAAGACAACGAAGGTTATTGCTTGGGGATCTTCCCTTGGTGGAGTAATCACACAGGGTCTTGCTGAGAAGCACCCAGAACTCATCTCTGCCGTTGCACCAATGTGTTTGGCAGATAACGTTTCCGCCGAATTAACGATGGCTGGAGATTTCCTATGGGGCCTAAAGGTTCTATTTGATCCGACAATTAAGGCCGGTAATTACACAGCAGGCGCTGCTGGAAATGCCGAGGCTTATGCCGACTTGATTAAAGTCTTTACCGTTATGGGTAAGTTGCAGGCATCGCTTGCAACAAATGCTTGGCCAGATACATCATCCGCAACAGGTAAGGCGTTAGCCGCTGGTGGAGTTCCACCTCGTAGTGCGCTTTTGCTGCTTGGTTTGATGTCTGGTCTACCAACTCAATCTGCACACTTTGATTCCATAAGTGGACCTGCAGGCGCGCTTAAGCTCACATTCCCGTTAGCTCTGAGCCCAGCTCTTGCAATCCTTGAAAATGGAACAAATGCTGCAGCCCTTGCAATTCTTGCAACGCAGGATGTTGAACTTCAAGCAGGGGGTGCAATCTTTGATAATACAAAGACTGACTATGCCGCTCGCATTGAAAATGAGCGAGTTGTTTTCAACGCAGCTCTTTCTGGTAACACTGTTATCGACGCGCTTCTCGGTGCAATATCTGCAGCAAATCCTGGCGCACCACGCGCCGTGGGCAATGCTGCTGCCATTGCAAAGATGAATGCTCTCCATAGCAACACTGGAAAAATCAATGTACCAACGATTTTGATGACTGGTGTTGCAGATCCAATTACACCAGCAGGTGCTTCACAGCGCATTGTTGATACATATGCAGAGCAGTTCGCTAATGAAAAATTAGCTGCCTTTGCTGCTTACAAAACCACTAAGAGCTACGTTGCTCCAGTAAATAAACTGCTGATGTTATGGAACACCACACCTGGTAAGGGTTACACAACCTTTACTGATGCGGGCTCTCCAATTACAACAACCCCAGCGGCTACTGGAACTAATCACTGTAACTTCTCAACTGCGCAATTACTGGTCGTTGCCAAGTCACTTGTAACTGCAGGCGCAACTGGCAAGGTGCCATCAGGTGGAGGGATCATCACGGCGGGCCGCAAGGCTGGCAATCTCGTTATAGATCCAGAGTTCCGCGCACCATGGCTTAAGTACTACAACCAGTAAAACGCACAAATCGAGGGTAAGAACAGGGGTCTGGCCAAAAGCCAGGCCCCTGTTTTCCTTTACTCTTAACCCCTAATGATTACCGTAGCCAGCGCAGATGAGATGTTTAATCTCGGTAAAAAGCTTTCGGCACAGTTAAAGCGTGGTGACCTAGTTTTGATTAATGGTCCGCTCGGCGCAGGTAAAACCGTCCTAGCCCAAGGCATCGGTGCTGGTCTAGGAATCACAGATATCACTTCTCCAACCTTTGTTATCTCTCGAGTACATAAAGCTGCGCTACCGCTGAATCACGTCGATGCTTATCGCTTGCTAGATACGGACAATCCCAATCTTTATATCGATGACTTAGATCTAGATATTGAGAACTCAGTAACGGTTATTGAGTGGGGTGGCGCAGAGTCGGCACGTTTGAGTGAAGATCGCATAGAGATCACAATTGATAGAAGTGATGAAATTCGAAAAGTTGATATCAAGGCAGTGGGAGAGCGTTGGGCAGGATTCGCACTATGACAATTACCCTTGCTATTGATACGTCGACGTCACGAACATGCGTTGGAATTATTGAGGATGGAATTTTGGTGTGGAGCGGTTTTCGTGACGGAGCCACTGCCCATGGCCCAGCTCTTCCGGCACTTGTTCAAGAGGCAGTAACGGGTCGGGCAATTGGTGAAGTTGTAGTTGGAATGGGACCTGGACCATTTACGGGTCTGCGTATCGGTATTGCCTTTGCTCAAAGCTTTGCACTTGCCCGTGGAATTCCAGTTCGAGGAATCTGCTCACTTGATTCGATTGCAGCACAAGTTCAGTCAAAGGATTTCATTGTTACCGTTGATGCACGGCGCAAAGAGGTTTACTGGGCACGCTATCTTGACGGAGTACGAGTGGGCGAACCCGCAGTCAACTTTCCAATGGATGTAAGTGGTGTTGAGGTTTATAGCGACCTGTATCCACATTTAATTGCAATGGTTGCACTTAGTGGAAATGTTACTGAACCTATATATTTGCGTCACCCTGACGCAGTTGCAACGGCGGATCGTTAAATGATTACATATCGCGATGCAATGGCGCTAGATCTTCCAGTTTTAGTGTCGATGGAAAAGATTCTATTTGCCGACTCTCCATGGTCAATGGGGCAGTTCAAAGAGGAGTTCAAAGGTGTTCCGCGCACGCATTTCTTTACAGTTGCCGTGGATAGTAATAACCAGATCATTGGCTATGCCGCAGTAATGGTTGCCGCCCCTGGCATTGAGGCCGATGTGTTGACCGTTGGAGTTCTTCCAGAGCACCGTAAATCCGGCATCGGGACTGCATTTATGGAGCAGCTGGAAAATTGGGCCAGTGATAAAGAGTCCAATGCCATGATGCTCGAAGTCGGAGTTGAGAATTCGGGCGCAATTGCCCTCTATGAATCACTTGGTTATATAAAAATATCAGTGCGTAAAAATTACTATGGTGCTGGCTTAGATGCACTCGTCATGCGAAAAGATTTATGATGAGCCAAGCAATTATTTTGGGAATTGAAACCTCTTGTGATGAAACTGCAGTTGGAATTGTTCGTGGTCGCACATTGTTAGCCAATGTAATTGCATCGAGTGTTGAGGAGCATGCTCGCTTTGGTGGCGTCGTGCCTGAGATTGCAAGCCGAGCGCATTTAGAGGCGATGCAACCAACAATCAAGCAAGCGTTAAAAGATGCCAAGATTTCACTTGCCGACGTCGATGCCGTTGCAGTAACCGCTGGTCCCGGATTAGTCGGTGCTTTACTAGTTGGTGTGAGTGCTGCAACTGGATTAGCCCTTGGCTTAAATAAACCGATCTTTGCGGTTAATCACTTAGCCGCCCACATTAGCGTTGACGCGCTTACGCATACCGAAGTTTTGGATCCAACGATTGCACTACTTGTAAGCGGTGGACACTCTTCACTCTTGCAAGTCGATGACATTACTGGATCAATTATTAAACTTGGGGCAACTATGGATGATGCCGCTGGTGAGGCTTTTGACAAAATTGCCCGAGTGATGAAGTTAGGTTTTCCAGGTGGCCCTGCAATTGATGCCCTTGCTAAAACCGGCGATGCCGAATCAATTAACTTTCCACGTGGGCTAACAACATCTAATGATTGGCAAACTCGCCCCTTTGATTTTTCATTCTCTGGTTTAAAAACCGCCGTTGCCAGATATTTAGAGGCGACCCCTGATTATGCAAAGGCTAATGTCGCAGCATCTTTTCAAGAGGCGATCGTTGATGTCTTACTTCTTAAGTCACTGGCAGCCTGCAAAGCCTCAGGTATCGATTCGCTATTAATCGCCGGGGGTGTGGCAGCTAATTCGCGGCTTCACGCTCTGGCCGAGGAGCGTTGCGCCAAGGCGGGTATTCGCCTGCGGATTCCGGCCCCAGGCCTTTGCACCGATAACGGCGCGATGGTTGCAGCCCTTGGCTCCCTCATGGTTGCCGCCGGCCGGACGCCCAGCCCTATCGCCTTTGATGCCGATTCCAGCCTCCCAGTGGAGACAATCAGCCTGATTTAGCCCGATTTGCCGTAGGGAATAGGCCCTAATACCCTTGCGTTAGCACTCACGGGTCCACACTGCTAACGGGTCCGCACGAGGAAAACAACGCACAAGAGGAGCTATGTAATGGCAATTAAGCCACTAGAAGATCGCATCGTTATTAAGACTAATGAGGCTGAGACAACAACAGCATCAGGTCTTGTAATCCCAGATACAGCAAAAGAGAAGCCACAAGAGGGCGTAGTAATCGCCGTCGGACCAGGTCGCTTTGATGATGGCGTACGCGTTCCAATGGATGTCAAAGTTGGCGACGTTGTTTTGTACAGCAAGTACGGCGGAACTGAAATCAAGCATGGCGGAGACGACCTCTTGGTACTTTCAGCTCGCGACATTCTCGCTGTAATCGAGAAGTAGATGGGAAAGTCCCTTCAATTCGATGACCACGCACGCCGTGCGATGGAGCGTGGCGTCAATATTCTTGCCGACACAGTCAAGGTAACTCTCGGACCTAAGGGTCGCAACGTTGTTATCGCTAAATCTTTCGGCGCCCCAATCATTACAAATGATGGTGTAACAATTGCTAAAGAGATTGAACTCTCTGATCCAGTTGAAAACATGGGCGCTCAGTTAGTTAAAGAAGTTGCGACAAAGACAAATGATGTCGCAGGTGACGGAACTACAACAGCAACTGTGCTGGCTCAAGCAATGGTTAAAGAAGGACTTCGTAACCTTGCAGCTGGCGCACAGCCAATGGATATCAAGATCGGTATTGAAGCAGCCGTAGCAGCGGTCTCAGAAAAATTGCGCTCGCAGGCAACTCCAGTTAATGGAAAGCCACAGATTGCAGATGTTGCAACAATTTCTGCACAAGATCGCGCAATTGGCGAACTGATCGCTGAAGCTATGGACCGTGTGGGTAAAGATGGAGTCATTACAGTTGAAGAAGCATCAACAACTGGACTAGATCTTGAATTCACTGAAGGTATGCAGTTCGACAAGGGCTACATCTCGCCATACTTTGTGACAAATCAAGATCGCATGGAGGCAATCCTTGAGGATGCTTACGTGTTGATCTCGGCAAACAAGATCTCGGCACTTGCAGACTTGTTGCCATTGCTTGAAAAGGTCGCACAGACCTCAAAGCCACTATTGATCATCGCTGAAGACATCGAAGGCGAAGCACTTTCAACCCTAGTTGTTAACCGTATGCGTGGAGTATTTGCTTCAGCTGCAGTTAAGGCGCCAGGTTTTGGAGATCGCCGCAAGGCAACCCTTCAGGACATCGCAATCCTTACAGGTGGACAGGTAATTTCTTCAGAGCTTGGAATGAAGCTTGATGGAGTAACCATTGAAGATCTTGGAAAGGCCCGTCGCATCGTTGTTACTAAAGATGCAACAACAATTGTTGATGGCGCAGGCGATAAGGCTGCCGTTGCTGCTCGTGTTTCTGAACTTCGCAAGGAGATCGAAAACAGCGACTCTTCATGGGATAAGGAAAAGTTGCAGGAGCGTTTGGCAAAGCTTGCTGGTGGAGTCTGCGTAATCAAGGTGGGCGCACACACCGAAGTTGAACTCAATGAAAAGAAGCACCGTCTAGAGGATGCAATCTCTGCAACTCGCGCCGCTGTTGAAGAAGGAATCGTTGTGGGTGGAGGTGCTGCACTAGTTCACGCAGCTGATTCACTCGAAGGCGATCTCGGATTCACTGGCGATAAGGCAGTCGGAGTTCGTTTAGTTCGCAAAGCGTGCGATGAGCCACTTCGCTGGATTGCAGAAAATGCAGGACTTGAAGGCTACGTAGTAGTTGCAAAGGTTCGCGCAATGAAGCACAACGAAGGTTTCAACGCTGCAACAGATGTTTACGGCGATCTAGCCGCTGATGGTGTTATCGATCCAGTGAAGGTAACTCGTTCAGCTCTAGCAAACGCTGCATCAATTGCTGCAATGTTTATTACAACTGAAGCAGTTGTCTACGAGAAGCCAGCAGAGCAAGCAGCAGCTGATGCTGCCGGCGGACATGGTCACTCACATGGCCCAGGTGGACACTCGCATTAATTTCTAGGCACAACAAAGTTAGAAAAGAAATGCCCCGCAGTTAATTCTGCGGGGCATTTTCTTGTCCTCGATGAGAAGGAACTCTTATGATGCGTGTGAAATATCTGGATTAATGTCTTTACCTAAAATTGCTAGGCGATCATCTTCGGACAAGCCTCCCCAAATTCCATATGGCTCCTGAACTGCAAGTGCGTGCGCACGGCAGGCAGCGATCACTGGGCATGATGCGCAGACAGCTTTGGCAGTGTTCTCGCGATTACGACGACGAGGTCCGCGTTCTCCATCAGGATGAAAAAACATCTCTGAAGGAAGATCTCTGCAAGCACCCTGATACTGCCACTCCCATTCATCTGCAACGGGGCGGGGTAAGCGTGAAGTTTCGGCCATTCCCCAACTCTACAACCGCGCCATAAGTTGTTCAAGTATCTTCGCTTCAAAACTTGTTCAAATCGGCATTTCGGGTGGTGAGATAGGCCACTTCACGCCACTATTACCTCGTGGAAGATGAGCTACTGACCGTTGCTGCCGTTGCAAGGCGCATAGGCGTAGCCCCGGCCACCCTTCGCACGTGGGATCGCCGTTATGGCCTGGGACCCACTCTGCATGAGGCCGGTTCGCATCGACGTTACTGTCCATCTGATCTAGCCAAACTCA